>JAAUXU010073475.1_pt1 | contig 20876 bp, 21 predicted proteins | sample 7278151 | NCBI WGS metagenome assembly JAAUXU01 (sample SAMN14350113, study PRJNA611818) | marine sediment metagenome | isolation source: surface marine sediment (1.8m) | place: French Polynesia: Moorea | collected 2018-08 | reverse complement strand
CTGTTCAACCTGTGTAGTTATCATGGAGACTCCACTGTTCAATCTGTGTAGTTATCATGGAGACTCCACTGTTCAACCTGTGTAGTTATCATGGAGACTCCACTGTTCAACCTGTGTAGTTATCATGGAGACGCCACTGTTCAATCTGTGAGATCCAAATCGTAGTCGTGCATGAACAGGGGATCTGTCCTGCAGCCAGACAGCGATCGGCCCCAATTTTGCACTGATTGGCAGAATTGTTGCTTCATCTTGACGCAGGCAACTTCCTTGACTCCCTCCAGTTTTGCTCCTCACAACGACGATGCCCTTTCAGCCGGCTGTGGACTTGGTACACGTGGGATTACCACTGGCTCCAACCAATAGTAGCTCCTCGTGGTCGTGACTGAACTTGCTGGGCAGGAGCTTCACCAGCTTCCTGGCAAGATCACATCCTCCGTACGTCCTAACTCTTTTTCGCCTTTGTAAAGCAGTACTGGAAAGTGACAGCGAAACTTTGCAGTTCAGGTGAATTCTTTTTTGCGAGATCTTTTCAAGGGCCTTTTGACTTTTCATCGGCAAAGAACTTCGACACCAACGCCATCAGTAGGGTATTTAAGAGTGTCTGGGCCCGTGGGTAAAAACGACATCCTTCTTTGTCAAGTTGACAATCACAGCACTGATGGATTCGCAAGCTTCCTTCCTCTGACTGGTCTGCTTCCTGTGCCAAAGAATGGTCTGGCTTCTCTCTTCTTCAAGTTCTTCTTAAGCTTTCTGGGACTCCCACCCATGAAGTAACTGTGTTCGCGGACCCCCACTGCGGCTGCTTCTTAAGCAGCTTTCTCTACATTGTAGAGATGAAGAGCAGGGGATTGCAACTTGTATCAGGTCTCACTCGACATGGTCACAGTCGCTGCACTGTACAGGGTGCCCTTCATTGAGATTGACCTTGGTCTCCTCAACGAGCGACCCCAGCAGCAACACAGCTCACTTCAAACAGCCTCAAGAAAACGTGACAGAAACTAGGCACCTTCATCTAAACTCAGTTTAACTTTCACCTGGACCCCCCCACACACACACAAATTTTGAAACAAATTGTTGAAAGACTGTCTGTAGCTGAGTTTTGAACTATTTTCCCGCTTGGTCTGCGTCTGGTACTGTACAAGTATTTAGACTGATGCCTACAGACCTTAGGGAAAAGTAGAAGTTCAAAGCTTCACTCATGTCAGCTTTCTCCTAACCTTTGTTTAAAGAGTATTGCTTAAAAATTATTTCAAAATGAATGTGTAGCTGACCCATTTTTGACACTGCTTACTTGCTTACTTTTTCTGCTTCGTGATCAAAGTACCTCCTTTGAAAACCCTTCATAGACCTTCCAAACCACAAAATTTGTTTTCGCGTGACTTAAAAATCACTTTATTCCATGCACTAATAGTGCAGCTGTGCCTTAAGATAGAGTCAGGATGGGGTAGCGATCGCTGTTACAATTGTATACCAAGAGGTAGTGGGCATGTAGTCAAAGTTTGCAGTCATCAATAGTCAGCTTTTACCATGAGAAATTTTGGCACTTCCACCTCAATGATCAATAAAGTTGCACCTGGAATGTTAGGCTTTATGTCAAAACTGTTCATTCGACTATCTTATGCCGATTTTCTCTCTACCCATCAGAGACCTCCATTAGTCAAAGTGATCAATGCCACCACGCATTTCTGCCATTGCTGGTGCAGTGAGACGGCGCTCTGCTAGTCTAGTTTAACAGCTCACTGATTCCTTCTCACTGCTCCACAAGGCCACCATAAAGGGTTGCCATCAAGACGGCTGAGATTGTTGTTACTTCTACAGTTGCCACTTGGTACTTGGTTTCATGCACTGCATTCCCGGGTGGCAACTCATCTCGGAATGTTAAAACACCGTAGCAAATGTCCTATGTCCACTATGCTCTTCTGTATGACGTCAATTTGTGTTGTAGTGAAGCATCTTGGCTCCTCCCCCGTGGTGGACGTCTACCACTGCAGGAATGGTGGAGCTTTCATCATGATGGAGGACTTGAAAATGCAGAACTTCCAGTTGGTACACGACCTGTACCCGGAGAGGAGGAACGCCTTGAACGTGAAAGAGGTATTGCTCCTCTCATTTTCCAAGGAGACAGAGACTATATTTTTGTTCTTAGATGAACCTGGTGCTCTCGGAACTGGCTCGATTCCATGCTGCCAGCTATGACCTGGTGCAAAACTTCCCTGGTGGGATGGACGCGCTGGCCAAAGAGATGCCCTACGTGGCTGAGGCGGGCAAGCTAGGGATGATCCCCTCCAAGGACGAGGCTGTCTTGTAAGGAAAATAACGAGTTCTGACGTTGTGTTTTTATTTACCCTTGTTCACGTAACAGGAAACAAAACTATGACCTATACCTGGATATGACCAGGAACATGGTCCCTCTGCTTAGGCAGCACTGTCACTCCAAGTCCGTGGTTGATCGCTTTGAGAACAGCCTTCCGACTCTGATGGATACTTCAGGAAAGTCCCAAGATCCCAGAGGTTTGTGACAGCTCCGTTGCCCTCAACTAGTTCTGAGAGCTCTTTTTCAGGCCACTCCTTTGTCGTTATTGCTCATGGAGACTTCTGGAGCAACAACGTGCTGTTCTTGTATGAAGACGGCGAGCCGGTCAAGGTCAAGATCTATGACTTCCAAGAATGCATGCTTTCCAGACCCACAACAGACTTGGCTAGTCTATTCTTCACCAGGTGAAGATTTTCCAAACATTTTTCCTTTCTTCAGCCAGAAGTACTCCTGTTTTCAGTCTGACTCCGGCACAGCGCAAAATTCACTCCCGAGAGTATCTTGACTTGTACCACAAGCGCCTGTGGGAGGAGCTGACGAAGTTGGGTTACCATGACACGTCCCTGTACACCAGGGAGAAGTTGGAAGAGGACTTCAGGACTAACATTGGCCCCGGTTTCTACTGGGGGATTGTGAATGCTTGGGTAGGGCTATAATTGAAATGTTATAACAAAAAACTCCAGTCAGCGGTTCTGTCCCTTCAGACTGCAGCTACGAAATGTGGCGGTTTGGCAGATGTGTTCACCGCTCTGGATGAAGACACCTCTGCTGAGGCGAGAAGCGAGAAGGCTTCCGTGACGTTTCAGGCAGAAAACTTGTCGGATTGGGCCAAGAGAGTGATCGCATTGGTGGAGGAAGCTGCACAGTTTGGGCTCATTTGATCCATTCCATTTTCAGACGTCAGCGCTCCACTGCTCGTCCTTAGACGTATACTATAATTAGACATAAGTAGCAGCAGATTTTTATGGAACCAGTTTGATTGATATGTCTTTAAGTATGCAGAGAGCCCATTTGTACGCAATATTAAAATCATAATATACTTAAAATTCCACATCAAGTTGGATGGTGCTGAAGCTAAAGTTGTATATTTTGGACTGCCGGCAGTAACCAGTAAGTCCTCTCAGTCCTCTCCTTCACCATGTCACTTCTCACATCGGAAGTCACCAACATTTCGGCAATCTTCCTAGGTCGCTCCGTTATGTTCGCAATGAATTCTAGATCTGTGGACTCTTGCACCCACCCAAAATGGTGCTTCAGGTAAACTGTGTTGGTGCCGCCGTTGGCTCCTGCGATGGCGGGTGACTCACGAAAGCAATGACTGTTGCAATCTCTGGATTCTCCAGTCCCAGCTCCGTCGCAACTTCTTAGCCAACTGCCGACAGCATCTGGTGGCCGACAACATGCTTCCCATAGTCACCAGATTTAAAGGGGACTTGCAAGAAATTGAAGTCGCTGCATAGGTGGGGGAGGTACTTCTGGAACCGGGGGGAGGTAGGCCACGACCCTCGATCAAAACAAACACGGGCTGACGTCAATCAACTTCTTTGGCGTCAAGGCGATCCTCTGCCACTTCTAGAGGTGGCTCCACCAAGAGTCGCTGGTGCGAGTTATGTAGTCCACCAGTTGCCATCGTCCTGCTAAGTGCTGTATGTGCGCACTCGCAAAAATAAAAGTAGCAAATAAGCTGTGACGCTTAAGTGTGTGCACACCACAATGTCGATTACAAGATGTGACTGTTGGACGTCATAGCCAAAAAAGGACGGACAGCGAATCATTGAATCACTGCACAGAACGGATGAGTGGTTTTCTCCATTACCATGAATGACGATTCTTCGGCCTGCCCTTCTCCGCATCGGTTCCGCCTGCTCGACCCGGATGTACGTATATGGAACAGAGCACTCAAGAAGAAGACAAAAAGGTCGGAAGGAGTTGATCCCAAGTGGCAAGTATCCAGTGTCATCTCTGTGAGTTGGTCAAGATTCACCTTCCCCCCGTTCAGGTTTGGCACCACGATACTTACTTTATGCCAAGTGCTACGCCTACCACTGCCTCCAGGGCTGTATGTCTGAGCCTCAGTGGACTTCTTCGCCACACAAAAACGCAAGAACTTCTTTGCCGCCATCGATGCCTCTGCCAACCTTGTGTGCAAGCTGGAGAAAGTCCTCAAGGCCAACAACTCGAGCAGAGTGGTCAAGAACTCCTTGCTCTTCCTCGAGGTGTTGCTCTGGGGAATTAAATGCGATCTTTCCATCAATATGCACGTCTTAAAGTTGCCAGGGACCTCACGCAGCTTCTGCACATTGCCTATAATGCTTCTGTGAACACTAAGCCTCTCGTCTCAGTGTCTTTAATGAAGCCAGGGGCTAAAATATGTTTCGAATTCTTTCTCGCAACTGAGATATCTTGAAACTGTGGCTCTGCCTTTGATGTGACATAAAAATATTCATTCAAACTTGTGGAGCAAAAGATATTTGCTCCACAATTCCCCACGACCCCCTTCTATTTGTTGCAAACCACTTGATATTAAATACCGTATTTCCGCAGTTACAAGCCGCGGCTTTAAGTAAATGTGTGACTTTTGGGTGCGGCTTCTATTCAAGGATGGCTTCTATTTCACTGACGTTCAGACATAAAATATCTGTAACTTGTTTAAACACTCATGTCAAGACAAAAGGCAAAAGTTAAGACAACACCATACTGAAATTAGCAAGGTTTTTTCACAGTACTTTTGGTATTTTCGGTACTTAATTAGCAGCCTCGGCTTTAATTCAAGGGCGGCTTGAATTTAAAGATGAGGGCTGAGAGGTGAGGCTGCTTTTTAAGGGCAGAAATGCGATTTGTCTTGACGATTTCTACACTGACCCTAAGGTCATAGAGCACACTACTGAGCAAGACAAAACAAAACCCAGCAGTCTTAAGTTAACAAGGGCTCGAGCCACTGGACTCGAGAGCAGGAGAGTCCGCCAGCTTCTGGAACTCAACAGCATTAGTTTCGAATCAAATAACGAGGGTTTAAAGTATTGATTATTGTGTGATTCCAACAACCACACATTCATTCAACAGGACATCAGACACGTACGGACGATCATAGCTACTACTTCAGTCAGTGCAAATGTCTCGCCAATGCTCTCTGGCCTTCATGTTGACAGTAGCGACACACGTAGCAGTAGGAGGAGGAGCCGTAGAAGGTGTTGTAGATTAGGTCCAAGCACACGTACGAAACCACACTCCCAGCCTCGAAAGCACGTCCGATCAGTCAGTGTCCAATAAGCAACCAAAACGTTTCCCCCGATTCGAGTACTCCAGCGCACAATACGTACACGATCCGATCATCCAGACCATTCGTCCATACATCCAACACATACACACGATATCGTTTGCAGGTTTATAGGTTTATATTTATAGATTCATAGGTTTATACTGGACGTCAACGCTATATACGAGGGTCTTCTGCGCACCCGGCACATGCTTGGATAAACAAATCTCACCCATCTGCAGGATGAGGGAAGAAAGCCTGTGGCTCCACCACTTCCTATCAGAGTTCTACCTGGTGACCCCAAGGGCGATAGCAGCTACAGAAGTTGGTGGGAGATTTGACGTGGCCCAGAGACACCACATTCCCGAAGGTGCTAGGTGGATTCCACCTAGCATCCTTGGTCACACTCAGGGCTCTGCTGAGATTGACAGAGATCAAAGTTTTTAACCATATTAAATTTACTGTAATTTTTACATAGAAAAACTGACACTGTCACAGGTCTGAACTTCACCACGGTGAAGAAGCTGCATGTCCCGGACCAGTCACAGATGGTCAATTGGGAGTGGACAGTGATGCACCGCTAAGGGGAGGTGGTCCCCGTTTAATCCTAATATAAAAATAATCCAAGACTTTATACTTCATGGTAGGTTATAATGTGTGTTGACAACACTTTTCTTTGGTGCTCTTTATGGTTTTACCTTGTACGCAGTGATAATGTACCACTTTGCTCATCACTATTGCTACATGGGTGCATATGACTTTTTTTATTTCTTAATGACGTAATAGGTATTTTATACTGATACGACCGATCTGTTGGGAGATAATTGCAATAGGTTGTGCACTATTATCATAATATGTATCCTACTATACAACATATACGAGGATTGTGAACTGTCATCTTATGATAGGCGTTACAGACAATAATACATTGTTTTAGGGTACATCCACACTATCACATCCTGCGACATATACAAATGTATATATCTATATTTGTATTGTAACTTACGTAAGTGCAGTTGCTCTGGCAAAGTTGCAGCTACATTGCAAACTATGCCAGTGTAAATGCGCCCTTGCAGACCTGAACTATTTTTTCCGCGTACAGGTTACTCCAGTTGACTTTGTGTGAAAGCAATGATGGGAAGAAGAAAAATTGCAGACAATCAAAGTTACTATTATGCAGCTAAAGCGCAAACTCTGAGAAATTTATTGTTCTTCTCTCTCCATGAAACCACACAAGCAGAGGAGGCATCAGCAACGAGCCACTGGGGTATCCAAAGCTGTTACCTAAAGACTCCTGAGGCGTCGAAATGTCGGACTTCGGGGTTACGTCTTGTGTATTTCTAACTTATTCTGAGTCTCGTGAAATTAAAACGTCACCAACTTATACCAGCAGCAAGTGGAGGAACCACTGCGATTCTTTCGAAGCAGAGTCAAGAAAGTTGCGGGTTAAAGGCATATGTAGAAAATAATTCATTTCCACATACGCCAAATACGACGATCTCAAGGTAGATTGTTCATCTCCCCTGGAGACAGTAAAACTGTAAATGGCAAATATATGATAGTGTGACTGCCCCCTTAATAATGTAGGACGAGAAACGTAGTGTTTGGTATACCCTTGATATTCTTTATACGTAGAAGACAGTAAAGGTTATACTTTACGCATAATAATAAAGACACATGTGCTAAAAGTATACGCTGCATGGGTGGGTGGGAAATTACTCATAGTTTGTACTCTGGAGATCTTTTACCGCTTGTCTAACAGACTGAGAAAGTGCAGGAAAACAGCACTTCTGTCTGATAGAGTGAGCGGGTTTTTAGTACAGTGTGTGTGTGTGTAGGTGTGTGTGTGGGTGTGTGTGGGTGTGAGTGTGACTGCGCGTTGGAGGCGGAGGATAAAAGTGGAGAGCAACAATGACGTATAAATACTGTTTGTGAGCAAACATCCACATAGGTGCATTTTGGGGTAAATGCCCTCTACCCATGCCAGAAAGCTCATGGTAATTGCTTTCTTCTATAAGATGCACATTAATCTATTAGGAGGGGGTAAAACATGCTTGTAAGCTGCGTGAAGACTCTCATTTGTCTAGTTATGTGTACTACATAGAAGGTATCGAACAGTTGTTGGGACTTTTACTAACGTTGGGCTAATATCTGGTTAATTCACCGGAATTTTAGGTGAATGAAATAATAGGTGCTTTCTCTCTTTCTCTCTCACTCTCTCCTAGGAAAGAAAACTAGCTGGAAAATTAGAGGATATCCTACAGAGAAAATGTCTTTTCCTGCTTGACTAGGACAATGTCTCCCTCGGGCTCTTCGAGCTGGCACTCCACAATTAGTTGATCCTCAGGGACCTGAGAGAGGGGGACATTTTTAGATTATTTTTAGTAATAATGAACAGCGGTGGCAAAATTAAGAATCAAATTGGCGATGGTAGCCAATTCTAATTATCCGATTTAATAGGAAAATTGGAACTGACGAAATTGAAACAAGCTCAACGTCATCAAAACCAATGTAGGCACGAAGCAGGACTATATCATAAAGGATCTTGATGCTGTTGAGCATAACATTCCCAGTTTCATGCCTCCAAAACTTACTAGACTCGGCTCCTTCCCCTTACACGGCATGGAAAGTAGTACAGAATGGAAAGTAAGATTTGCAATGTAGTCGTGAATAGGAGGTACCCTCACATGTGTTGCAATATCAGGCTCTTTTGGGCCCATCCTAGCCATTCAGTGTCCAACTATGTTCATGGACTTTCTCTTCACGATGAACAGCAGCCACGTAGGTGACCTCCCACATGTCAAGCACGCACAGAAGTCACCTTAGTACTGTATTCCCCACCCTTGCTACAGTAGGTAGGGGAGGCGGTACTTTTGGTGATACTGCCTTTTAGGTGCACAAAGCACGATACCAACGTTACTTGGCATCATCACTGGTGTTGTGTGTGCAGCGGCATCGCCGGGAACTCCACCAGCACCACACTTTCCTAAGGTCCATTGAAATAGACTACTGAAAAGCTGTTGTACTCTTGTTGGCGCTGACTTCTTCACAGCTCGACTACTCTTAACGCCTCTTAGGGGGATTTGAAGTCACTTATGAAAACATTGCAACTCGATTGGGGTCTTAAATTTGCCACCACTGCACAAAGTCATGTGAACACTGACTTCCACCTGGTGACTGCCTAGAGGATCGTCTGTGGCATCCTCCGGGTGATCCGGCGGCCGGTCGTCGTGATGCGAGACACCGGCGGACGATGTCGAAGGCACGGTGCCATCCACGACGTCGTCGGGGTCTCCACCGCCGCGTCCAGGAGCACAGTTGGCGCCGCCGCCGTGGCTGTGACCATGGCGGTGACCGTGTCTATCGTCCTCGTCCTCTTCCTTTAACAGGGCCTCGCTTTCACTGCCGTCCTCTTTCACGTCCCCAGACTGCTAATCGAGACATTTGATAAGGACGACCTCCCTTAGACCCTGTCTCAATTTGACCTTTGCTGGCATTCTCACCCTTATCACTTCCATGGCGTTGTCCATATGCTCTTCTGCCTCCTCACCGGTCCCATCGGCGGCGGCGCTGTTGGTGTCATCCCCTCCGCCTCCTCCGCTGTTGCCTATTCCGCCGTTGTCGCCCGCAGCGACCCCAGTCACGAGATCTAGATCTAAGTCGAGGTCCTCCAGCTGAATTGGCCCCACGGCCATGATTTCCGAAGCCATGTGCTCGTTCCCGTGCGAGGGGACGGCTGCGATCATCCCAGGGGTCACGTGCTCCTCGTACCGGGCCACATACCTCTCTAATATCATCTTTCGCGTGGACTCAGAGAGGCTGCAAAGTAAAGTTCTTCATACACACACAGAATATCGTAAGCGTGCGGGGTACAGGGTGAGTGAGAAGTATACTTTTGCTGGGTTATCAACAACTGTTGTTCCTGCAGACCAAGAAGTACCACTTACTTATAGAGCTGCGTATGCTTGTTCCTCATGTGTCTCTCGAGGTTGAACTTTTTGAACTGTGTGAACCTGCAGAAGCAGAGGAGGCAGATAATCTCCCTGCCCAGATTGTAGCACAGGTACCGCTCGGCCCAGACACGCTTGAAGGCTCCGCAGTCGCTCACGCCGTTCGCAACCATTTGCGCCGGGGTCAGCGATGGCTGCTAAGGAGAAGTAATTATCAGTCATTAACTCATCTCGTGATGTACTATATTCCCCACAAATAATGTAAGTGATTTTGCCCTAATTCCTCTGCGGCAGCTGGGCAGGACCCAATTCGGCACATTCCCCAAATCGGTTCGACAATGGGATTCGAGGCCGTTTCGAGGTTCCCAGTATTGTAAAAGTTGGGCTTGAATCGGTGACCTAACTACAGCTTAGAGGCTCACAACATTGACAACTACTGTCCTTCCAGTACATGGTACTATCAGTGATATCTTTTGGTACCGAGGAGTGCGCCTGTCCAGTGACCGCTGTGGGGACCGCGGCCGCCCCAGACTCGTCGTGCATGGTCCAGGTGACTTCGTCGGCCGAGTCGGCCTGCGAGGCTGCAGCGGCCAGGAGCGGCTGCTGCGAGGACGGGCCTGTGGCCATGCTGGTGCTGCTGGTCTCCACTGCGCCGACGACGACACCGCCTTGCGTCGACGACGGGCAAGTTACAATTGGGGACTGAAAATGTACAAATCATCATCAGTTCTCCATGGCCGACGTCCATTTGCTTATCGTCGATAGATGGCAGCTCGAACAATCACAAATCATGGCGATAGCGCCACCTGACGTCAGAAATGAAGCAAATCAGAAGCTTAGTATGATACGTAGAGCCAGACCCCTCATGCCGACACGTTCTACATACACTATACACGCGCGGATGAAGAGCAACCTATCATAAGGACGGAGCTCGTCATAACATAGGGACGGGGTGCATTCTTTTTGTTCAAATTTTGCAGTCCTGAGAGGCCAGACAAATCTGCACTCATTGATAAAAGGCTTGGCAGATCACTGATAGCCGATGCTGGCAGAACTCAACATCCGACCTCTTGAACCCTCAGTTGTGCACTGTCCACTACTTGACCACTGCAAACGTAGGAAGTCACTCTCCTACTCTTCGGACCCCGCCTTTCAGCAGGACCTGAATCTGCTCCAGGATGGTTCAAAAATGAGCTTCAGCTGCCATCTGCGCCCAAGCGTCGGTTTCTCCAGCATCTCAGGGCCGCAAAATTTTGGAAAAACGCACCTCGTGCGTGTATCACATTCATCACTGTACAGCGCACACCCCTTATAAGGAGTGCACATACCACGGGACGCCATGACAGAATTCTAGGGAGCCAACTCATTTGCAACTTTTCTCAGCCAAACCTGCCATTTCTCATAGCAGATTTGTTCAGTGTCATTTCATTTTTGCACGTCATGGATGAGCAATCATGTGCCAGAAGGGACGAACAAATCATGAAGAAGACAGACGAAATCTCATTCCCGACGGCATCTGAAGAGGACAGCGCATATCCAGTTTCAACTTAATTGTTCTTTTTATTGGTGAAATGAAGTCTGTTCAAGCTTGCGAAGCCTTTGAATTTTTAATCTTTTTTTTAAATTGGAGAGAAAAGTTGAAAAGTATTTTGGACTTCTTTTTCCTTAACCTATCATAAGAGAGGATTTCACGGTACTGGCTTCTGGGGTCCTTGCTCGGCCTGTGCAACAAGCTCAGGAGGGTAAGCTGGCTCATTTGACGGGCAAGATTAAAATTTTCATGGACTATGATCCAGGTTACAAAATCATTTATAAAAAAAGAATTCTGTAAACTGGATCATAGTCAAATGGGCCAAGGCCTCGTATTCCACATTGCACCCGCTTTAACTCTTCCATGGTCAAGAAGAGATGAAGCATCATTCTGGGAGGGAGTTTCAAGTCCAAGTCAAGAGCTTCAAGAGGGAGATGGTGATGATTTGGCCCAATACTTTGTCACTCCGACAGTTAAGACGGGTTCAAAAGGGTCCACTTCTAAGTCTGCTCTAAGTCAGAGGCTGTCGTTTGAGCACTTGAAGAAGTTATCAGCAATTGTGAAATGGTCAATATCATAGTTCCACCTCATGGTGTAACAACTTTGGTATGAAGATTTTGATGTTCTCTGTTATGTTTCTGGGCAACGCATTGGCAGGACCTCGCCTATCAGCCTTCGCTTATGTCGAGCAGCTTTTTGGTCTTCCACGCATGCTCGACACCACAGTATACCTCGGGCTGGGGCCCGACACAACTTGATTTTTTCTTGATGTCAAGCAGACCTCTTCAGTAAGTGACATCAATGAATTTATAGCAGTTCCCTCTAATCATGTCAGCCATTAGTGCTGACATTCGGTTCAAGTTAACAGTAACTTGTGGACAAAAAGCCCCACGACAAGAGAAAGCAGAGAAGAATTGACCAAAAGCTGGAATTGACACGTGGACTCCGACAAGACCGGGGTGCAGAGGATTTTTGGCTGGAGGGACACCAGAGTGGAATGCCTAGCACTGAAAATTGTTTTGCAAACACCGAGAGAAACCTCCTCCATATTGACGGTTCTTGGGAACAAAACCAAACAAAAAGGAACTGAGACTCGTTGTTGTCCAGAAATCCGCCCAAGCGCAGCTAATAACTGTGAGGCTGGTGACATCTTTGGGAAGTGAAGTCAGGACAATGTCCTCAAAAATATTGAGTCACACGCTGTCTATCAATTTTCCATACTTTGTCATACTCAGCATTGCTTTGCTTCCGACAAAAGTGCGTTTAAAGGATTGTCACGCAGGCTGCACCTCTCTGCATCATACTGGGAAGTGCTTGAACTTTGCCGCCAGAAAGAACATACAGTATGCAAGCCATACAAGCCCCTACCGCCTAAGTCTTATCACCAACTGGATAAAAAAAACAGTCAGGGGTGCCAAAATGAAAACGAAACAAGCCATGATTGCAGTCTTTGAGGGCCTAAAACCAGCACATTCAGGAACAGGGATTTGCCGAAAATCATGAAATGTGTTTGTTGCACTTAGTTTGCCAATGGATCTGAGGTCCATTGAAAATGTCAGCATGGGATTTGCCATTGACACATCGAGGACAACCAGGCTGATGCGGCATTGGAGTTATGACTTTTAATGGAAGAATCAATTGATTGATCCTGCAAATGAATATTTTTCTCATTACAGCCAATTACAGGGTGTAAACTAATTGATGGCCCCGAACACTAATGCACACAAATCTTTTTTTTGTTACATTCATTGACTTGTTATTTGCGTATGTGCTTCCCTTTCAGCTTCAGGCACGTCTCAATGCGGCGTGGCATTGAGGCCACGAGATTGTTCAAAGTTTCAGGCTTTATCTTCGACCATTCCTGTTGAACATTTTTAGTAAAAATAGTCAGGGGCCATCAATTAGTTTACACCCTGTATGTCGCCACCATCAAACAAGTTTATTGACGGGAAAGACTATTGATGGCAAAGATAATACCTGTGAGTGAGGACTCCTCTCCATGAAAAAGCAACGGGACTGTGTACTCGGCTGGAGAGCTAGGGTACCTTTGCCATTGCGGAGATGATTTGCTCACTATGCCGTGTGGAGTGACCACTGCTGTGCTTGAATTTGCGTTCTGCACTTCAAGTGAGTCTGCTAGCCAAACCTGGCATAGTTTTGCTCCAAACCTTATGCTGAAAGGTTTAACTTTCAAACCAAAACTTTATGGGTCGATCTCGAGCACCTTTAAAAGCATTGCTGGAAGCTGAATTTCGTTGGATCTGTTGCTGCAGCAGCTTCATTTATACCCATTAATTTCATTTAACTCAATAAAAAAGCCCAACATGACCTGAAGATGGGCTTTCAAAACTTCGCCCATACGAACCTTTCAAGGTAAGGCACTTACAAGTGTTGTTATTCCAAAATGTCTGCTTGGGCGACACCTTCATTTTTGGGCTTCTTCTGCTCTGAGTTTAATTTACATTTTCGAGCGCAACTGAGTCTCCTACTTGTCATGCAACCTCCTCCGTCTAATTGCAGTGACTACGATGACTGTGTGGACTTGTTTTTTTGCCTTTGCTTCCTCTCAAAAGCAAGCACTATTCTGCTCAGAACTCAGTCCCAGATCTGTACCCGCCAAAATTTCCTTTCAATTGATATAAGTTAACATTTCATTTCATGCACTTGCAGTGTAGCTCTAGGTTGCTTTTCTTTCCAGCCAAGTAATGTTCATCCTGTACAGGCTTCAACATAACGTGCCGGCACGGCACGGCACGGCACCGGAAGCATTTACCACACACTAGTCACCTTTCCAGTGTGTTCTTACTGTTGCCGCACATCAATTGAAAGACACTCAACCGAAAAGTTCTTTTTATAATACGTGATTTTGGGCAAAAAAAGGCACCTTAGGTGAAAAAGTTGAACTTGAAGTGAAAACTAAAATCTTCCCTTCTTGTGGCCTACTTATGAGCCGTCTGATTTTGTCCTTGAGAGTTGCTAAGTCAGAAGTGAGGTAAATTGGAGGAAGAACGTTAATTTTGTTGCTCTCTCACCAAGTGGTTTGCCTCTCCAGGGACCAAGACGTGGTGGTGACTGGCGGCGTTCAAGGCTTGGCTGCCGCTGGGGCCAGGATTGTTTGGAAGTCCATTTCGCCTCTTGGCCGTCGGCATCCCCGTGGCCTTGTTGCTGCGCCGCTTCTTGCTCTCGTACGACTTTATGACTAAGTGGTCAGGGCCCCCGGCCGCGTTTGGCGTCGCGGCGGAGGTGGAGGCCGTGGGCGAGACAGCAGGAGAGCCGTGCGGCTGTTGCTGGTGGGGTTGAGGCGGTTGCGGGTGCGAGGGCAGAGACACCGGGACCTTGATTTGGGAGACGAGATCGATGCCTGCGGTACAGAAAACATTGAAAGTGCGGCGTAATGAAGCTCATCATGATCACGATATGCGACATCCTTACCTCCGTCAGTGATGGCATTTGTACCGAGGATGATGGGCATGGTTGGCAGCGCGGGCAGTGTCTGTAGTGCCGCGCCGGAGAAGTGCTGCTGCTGCTGCGGCGAGGACACTGGCACGGCAGTCCCGCCGCCGGGATGACCGCCCCCGCCCCCGGCGGCGGCAGCGGCGGCCGCGGCAGCGGCGGCCGCCGCCGCCACCTGGTGATCTATGCACTCTTCCGCTGGGCCGGTGCCGCGCAGGAGGCCCTTGATCTCGAGCAGCTCGGCCGTGCGCAAGAAGTCCTGGAGATCATGCTGTGGAACCGAAACCTCCCCAGTATAGATGAATCTGGCAAGGGAAACCATGAATTAAGTGACCTTTTGCGGAATATTGTCTCTGAAAAATATGGCACCAAATGGAGTGAGGAAGAACTTTCACAATCGTCCATGCATGTTCGCATGCGTATTATGCGCAGTTGGTTGGAGTCTCCAGTCTCCTTCAAAAGCTCAAAGCCAAAGTCAGGCGAAGCAGCAGTTTGGGGCATAAAATAAGCTTCGTTCAGTTAGCTTTAGAGGGTCAGTTGGGGCCCTCAAGACCCCCAAGAGGAGCTTCACTGCTAAATGTTAGGGTGACAAACTGAAATGCCCCATTGCGTCACGGGTTACATTTGGCAATTTCTGCTGGAGTTGCTGATGTCTGACAATTGGCTGCCGTTCCACCCTAGCAGGGTCAGTTTCCACATAGGAAACACGAGCCTAAGGTGTTGCCACGGCCAAGTCTTCCAAATGCTTTCACCTTTCTTTTGGCTTCAATGAACAGAGTTATGCTGGCACCATGGTAGGAGGGGGAGGGTCTTCTTTGAGTTATTCACCGGTAATTTGGTACGAAGTTAGAGAAAAAAATCCCTAGCCGGATCCAATCTGGGGTATCCTCAGCGGGAATTTTACTCTCAAGGTTACATAGTGGAGGGAAAGCACAGCCCATTTGTGCCCAAAAGTGCCTTTGTCAGATGGAGTGGCTGAGGGAATCAGATTGAGAAAATCCTGCTATGTTTCTGCCACCCCAACTTGGGGAAAACATTAGCTGTGTACCCACGGTTACTAGAGACCAGGTTAGGACGTTTGCCGACAACAGAGCATTGTGCGTGACGTCATCGCCGGTAGGACCGCTTGGCTGGCCTTCTGGGGGCTGAATTGGCTACCCTGCGTTGCTCCCGGCGGTGACGTCACAGAAACTCAACTTACCCGACCCTGGTCTCCAGTAACTTTGTGTGTACCGAAACTTGCTCATGACGAATACAGTCAAAGTTACCAAGCAGCTGCAAAAAGGACAAAACTGTTGTCCCTAGTCGGACGGTTCATACTGAGTAATCCGGTTTATGGAGTCTGGCTAAAAATAGTCATTCTTTCTGGACAGACAGCTGTTATTTCTGCTGACAAGACTTTGGCACTTAAATGCCTTTGGCGCCCCCCGATCTAGCAATGTCAATCCAGGGACTTGGCATGGGCAGACATTTCACTTGTTTGGTCGAGTGTGCACTTTTGCAGTGGGTAAGCACATCCAACTGGGGTTGTGGCTCGGCCTTGGGAGTCCACACGCAAAAGCACTGGCCTGTACTCCCAAACGACTGATGCACTCAGGTTGCTCAAAAAATGACAATTATATCAGGGTGGGGCAGCGTCTCTGCCATGCCAGCTCAAAAGATGACAGTGTTGCATGGGGTTGCCATCTCCCCACTTTACTACAAACAGTCCTTCAGTCCACTCCGAACATGTGCATAACCAGTCAAAAATCTTATCTAATGCGAGGTGTTCAGCGGGAATGCTTTTAGAAATAAGGACGCAATTGTAATTTTTCGGGATGGTGCTGCCATAGATGGTGCTCCTTGGCAAAATTAGCCTTAGTGAATATACGACCCCATCCAAGATTGCACCACAGACAAGAACACCCTTCTGCACCAGGATGTTTCGTTGTCGTCACTTCAAAACTGGTTTGAGTTGCACGATTGAATGAGGAAATTGCACTCATGTCTATGGAATTGTATTTACTTAAACACCGAAGTGACAACAAGCCCAGCACATTTTAAATCAAGCTGAACAAGCAAGCGCAGCACTTAGAAGAGTTAACTGTAGAAGTGTTTTTTATTGTCTACTAGCAGAGGTACCCGGCATTGGTCCGGTTATTATAAGACTTGCCGCAATCGCCCACCAGTGAGGACTCGACCCTCGCTGAACACGCGCTTTGCGCGCAAAGAGCAAAATCGGCCGCGTGCGAACAAAAAATGCCGCGAAAATGATAAAAATCGGCCGCGCAAAGGGCCCGTCAGCAGCAAGGGGGCCTGTCCGCCGCGGGATGGGCCGAACCAGCCGCGGACAGACAGACAGACAGACACACGTACATAAGGGCCTGTCCTTCTATATACATACAGATTTATTGTTCCTAACCAAGGAAAGCCGAGTGCGTATTTTGGTCGTTTCGGTCTCGAAAAGAATCTCTTTTGAATTTCTTTTGTTGTCTCCACGGTTGCAATGAGAGACAATGTCTCAGGTTGCAAGTCTTGAGCAGAAAGGAATATATTTATCTGATAGGCAGATGAAGGCCGAGATTTGAGGTTTTGACTTAAAAAGTATTCCCTCTGCTTCAAAATAAGTGAGCCATGACCCCATTTCAAGTTTTCTAAAACAAGTGGGCTATTTCAGCAGCACACATATGATTGGCTGATTGTGGCAGGAGCACCACTTGACGGGCTAAAATGATTTGCTCTGGAGTGCAAGTCATGGTCAGAGAACTGTATTGATCAACCATCTTGGTGTCTTTGTAACAGGTCATGCCAGATATCATGAAAAAAAGCTTTTTGTTCGACAGAGTCACATCACTATCAAATTCCAACTTTTGTCAGTTCTGGATTCCATGACCATAAGCACTTCTGATGCCGTGCAATCACCTGATCATATAGTAGACACCAGAGATCATTTCATCTGAACAGCTTGTAACATTATTTTATCTGCCAATAATTGAAGTTTATGCTCCAAGCGGCTCACTTGTTTTGAAACAGAGAGAGTATCTTTTGAATAGTTTGGGCATCCTAGGATAGAAGCTACAGTCCTGGAAATGATGGTTGGTAAACTGGTTTTGTTTGTTTTTTGAGATTCAGTGCAATGTTAAGTCCAATGGAGCTGAGCCTTTCATATTTTACTTTTACCATCAAAAGATGTTATGTCCATAGAAGTTTGTTCCCGTTCAAATTGATAGCAGTGAGCATTTTCGGAGATACCAGTTTTCAAGTTGGAACAAAATCTGAGATTCTTTGGTCTCTGGAGGAGATCAGCTGGAAGGTTCATCATGAAGGATCCCTCTGGAGAACAAATTTCTATGAACATAAGTTCTTTTGATGGCACAAATAACATATGTAAGACTGAGTTCCATTGGACTTAAGTGAACCTATCACTTCTTCCAGGACTGCAGCTTCTATGCATTGTGCCACTTGTGTGGCAGTGATGCTCTTGACCATCAGCATATTGGCGAAATGGTGTAAAATTTGTCAAAAAACTTATGAAATAAGGTCAGTTCATTTCTTACTCTTGCAATAATACAGAAACTATTTTACTTGATTGAACAGACTCATCAAGTAGGTGACAAAGTTTTGCCTGACATAAAAATATTAGCGCCTTATTTGACGGCCATGAAGACAAATGCAGTATGAGGAGATTATGGTGTGTGTGTGTGAAAGTCAACTTTTGTGATGAAGTTTGCAAGCTGCCCAGGAGAACTTGCAATTTTTGGCAAGTCGTCATCTTTACATGCAAGTAGAAACTTACAACAAACTTTCATTCATTGGATCCTGCAAAAAAGGACTCCCAAGGACCTCTTCACCTGTGCACCCGTCCAACCTCTTGCGAGTGATAGGCAGCTACTACATAGGTGCCCAATTCTCGTTTCTAGATTTCTACGAATGAGAACGACCACCTGCTGAAGGCTAAAACAGAATAGTTTCTCCACTGACAATGTTACTATAAAAAATTCTCTGCCAACGAGTGGAATACAGAGCTGCTGGGGTGCGTGATTGATATTTAGGTGTGCGCATGTGGCATTTTTATTGAGCATGAGAACCAAGGAGGTAGGTGCAGCAACTGAAGTGGGTGTGGGGTCATTTTTTCCCCTATGTAATGGGCAAAATTTTGAGTCTTTCAAAATGCACTGAAAAAAAATTTCACTACAGGTACTTTTTTCTTTTACAACGATCTCCCCATTTTGTATTTTTACCCAAAACGAGTTAGTTCAGCATTGGCTTCATCCGAAGTTGCAATTTCGAATATCGCAACAATGGTTATGTGATCTACAGTGCTCAAAAATGATTGACGAATAGTTGAGCACAGAGCGTCATCGTATTTTTCATTTGTTCACCTGATGATGTTCCTGAGATCCTCGTATCGGACATCCTTCAGTATGATGATGGGATGTGGGTGCTGATTCTCGAGAAGGACCTCCTCGAACCAGGGCGAGCAGGCCGAGAGGATGGCCTGGTGAGCCTTGATGGACCTCCGGTTGACCGACAGGGTCACGTTGCACAAAGACTCGCGACTCAAGAACTTGTTGAACGCCTCAGTCAGCTTCTGGGAGTAGTTGACCCAGGTCAGGCGCAAGTCCTGCACGTTCTCCATGCTTCTGCTGGCGAGGTCGACGACGCACAAGGCAAAAAAGTCTCCTTCTCAGTCACTGTTAGGTGGTACACTTAACAAAGCTTACTAATATTTTTGTCAGGGGAAATTCTTAGTTAATTTCTGCCTGTTTCTGCACCTATGCAAACCCAGTTCCCAGGTAATTGCTGACCGCATTAGCCAAACTGCACGAGACATTCAAGGTACTAAAAGGTCTTTGAGGAGTAGCCTAAGCAGATGGTTTCTAAACACAATGGACTCGATCAGGCATAGTAAACACTCCCTCTACAAGTCGAACGATGGGGACAGAAGGGAGGACAAGTCTGTGGATCGCACTGCATCCCGCAGACTTGTCCGGTTGAGTACGTTGTGTATGCTCCCACTTGCCGAAGAAACCTCGGGGTTGACTACGAAGCTGCACAACTTTTGCTGCTATCCTCACAAACCATCTAAAGAGCTGCTGATGCTGATCTTTGCATCGCTGCTTCAATGGCCCAGTAAACAATAGAAAAGAGCTGCTGCTTTTCTCCTGACAAAATCTCTTCTTCGCTTACGCAGTCCAGGGAAAAGTCCTCTATGGTTCCTCGTTGCAGACCCGCAGATCTACGCACATTTTTGCTTCCTCTTTGGAACCAATAATATTTCTCCTTCCACCGGTTCACGAATTCCGCCAAGCCTCACTGCAGCATTTCAGCTCGATGATGAGACCAGCATGGGCCAAAATGACTGCCTCCCTTATTTATTTGCAAGCTGTCTGCACATACTTTCTTCTGGGATGGGAACGAGAAATGTTTTGTGCCACTTGAAGGGAGAGAGAGAAAGAGAAGAGAAAGCCTTTCTTGCTGCTGGTACTACTTAGCCCTAGTCGAGCTTAAGAGAAGGAAAGCTGTAGGAAAGTCTGGGGAGAAAAGAGAAAGACGCATTTGACAGAAAAGAAGAAAGTGGGACGCGCCTAGGCGATATCTATCGAACGACGTCGGAGGGGGGGGGGGCGGTCGACGGAACCTGCGAAGAAAGCAGTCACGCAACCTTGAAAAGGATTAAGCGGTGGGAGGCCCTTCATGGTTGGGGGGAGGAGTGGCAGAGGGCGGGGAGAGATCAAATGTGGCAGTACAAGCTCAGCTTTGCCCCATCGTCTCTCCCACTCAGAGTGCGCACACACGCAGTCACGTGTGATCGACACTGACTTGACCAACGTGCTGATTGCAACTTTTTTCTTCGATCCAGCGGCTTCCTCTTCAGCTTGACGTGAAGCTCATTTGCATGGACATCAAGACCCTTTCCTCCTCCTCCTTCCTCCTTGTCCAAGTCTTGAACGTCAGTGCTGCCACGCGGGTCATGGACCGCTAGTACGATATGGACCGCAAGCGGTCTGTGTACTGCTGGATGGCAGCACTGCCAGAAGACGCGACGCCACAGGAGTCCATGCAAAGCCAGCATCTATTGCAGTTGCTGGAAACTTTTTTAAAAAATCCCCACGTCTCAATGTTTCTTGCTTGGCCAATTAACCCATAACATCAATCAAGTTTTTCTTTCTGCAATCCATTATGGAAAAAAAAAGAAAAGTTTTTTTACTTTGTCTATAAATTCCAAGACAGCAGCTACAACTTAATATGAGCAATCTCATCGACAACTTGTGTGAGCAGAAGAGTTCAACGACGGTGTCGGAAGAAAAATAAGAAGGAAGTTGTTCGGTCAGGTTAGAAGTGCATTTAGCATCGAGTTTCACTCGGCTTGATTGATACGTGGCCACAGAG
>JAAUXU010032875.1_pt1 | contig 20878 bp, 13 predicted proteins | sample 7278151 | NCBI WGS metagenome assembly JAAUXU01 (sample SAMN14350113, study PRJNA611818) | marine sediment metagenome | isolation source: surface marine sediment (1.8m) | place: French Polynesia: Moorea | collected 2018-08 | reverse complement strand
TGTAATAAGTTCAACTGCTGAGACTTCAAGCTTTCCAGTGATGTAAATACAGTTCATTCAGCTGCAATTTCAAGGAAGTTACAGCAGCAGGAAAAAGTGTTGGAATACTTAGGCACACCCCCAAAAAAGGGACTTGCTGCCATGGTGGCGGCAGTGGGGTGTGTGGCAGATCCACGGGGGGGGTGAGGTCTGGAGAGGGGGTGCTCCCCTTGAGCAATAAAAAAATTGAAAATGCTTCCAAAAAAACCTGATATTTCAGTATTTTCGTCCCTCTGATGGGTGTTCAAATACTTTTGGAGGCAAGTGTATTTGCCTAGTGCATCCCATGAGTCCTGTCGTTCTTTGTGGTCGCTTTTGAAGGGACTTTACAGAAGCAACACAAGGATTTCATATAGTGCACGAGCAGAATCAATCAGAATAACAGCTTTCACTTCATCTGTACGTAGAGAGACAGAGCTGCCACAATGTGCTTGTTCCAGGCTACCCCTGACAAAATTTCAGGAACTGTTGCTGACTCTTCAGAATGATCAAAATGCTCTCCAGTTCTCTTTTGTTTCGGTTGCACAGGCCTTGGTGTAAGTAATTTCCATGAGAAGAAACTTAGTGCATAGGCTGCGTGGAGTCATTTTTAAGTGGAATTTTTGCATGGAATGAGTTCTTCAGACAGGGACACGCAACTTTGAGTACATCGCGATTCACAGGTTTGAGTGTCCATAGTGACACTAGAGCACTCAAACTGTGGCGACCCACGGATGACCCCACACTGGCGCTGACTGGTTTTGGCCACTTTTTTAGTGAAAAGTGCAGAAATTTTTGTGGAGCGATTCCACCTTCTCTGGCCCACCTAAATCTCGGGGTGGAGCCATCTGAACCCCTTACTCCACCTATGGGGTCCATTTTTCCGTAAGTCAGGACTCTCTGTGGCAATTGGTGAAAGAAGGGGAGGGATCGCATGTGAAGAAGGCTTGATCAGACAGTAATCACTGGCACACGCAGATGAGCAGAGGTGAAGAAGGGTGACTTTGTACAGTCAACTCTCGATTTTTCCATCTTGTCAGTTGTCAGCAAGAGATTGCACAAATTGAAATGTTACAATAATTGTATTCTAATATTATATAGAATTCAATTATTTTGTGTTCTAAAAGCCCTTTGTGTGCTAGCATTCTAGTCCACAAAAAATTGAGAGTTGAGTTGTGTTGTGACAGCACTTATATTGCTGTTAAAAAAAACAATCTAGGTGCAATGGGGACGTTTCAAAAGGACCGTTAAAAAAACGACACTACTTACGGGGCGACCTGATAAAAGAGCATTTATGGGAGCCTGAGGCATCGATTGCGGTAACCTACTATTTTACTTACGTATTTGATACGCATCCGCACTGTGATTTATGCCTTTGTTGTGCCGAGTACAGTTCACATTCAACATCGTGACATCATTTGGGAGCAAACAAAACTTTGAACATGCTTTTCCATATGATGGAAGGTTTTATGCAGAAAATAAGCCATAACTCGCTAGAACAGTTGTGACTCCATTGAACGTAACATTTCTGACCACGTCCAAGTTGATTGAGTCAAATGTTGCCTGTATTTGGATGTATGTGGAAGTCTTTTTGACGTCTGAATACTCACTCACCTCAACAACTTGATTTTGGGAAAGACAGACCAACCCGTGATATAGATGAACTTCTTGCAATCGACGATACTCCTAAAGAGATCCAGCCAGAGAGACGGCGGCGAGTAGTTGACGACGTCACCCAGGCAGAGCTCCACGTCGAGGTTTCGCGCGCACGAGTACAGGGTGACAGAATTTCCCTCACGCAGCGGGAAGTAACAGTCCGGACACTCGTAAGAGGCTCCCTGCGCGGGCTCGCGGTAAGGCCGGTACAATACCTTGATGAACAGCTGGCCCTGACACTTGCCTTGAGCGTCCATGATGTCTTGCCAACCTGATTATTATGTAGAATGTAAACCTTTCCTCTGCGAAAGTCATTCAATCAGCAAATGGAACCCAGAACATTCTTACCGCCGGCTTAGTGTTTTATCATTCTGTCGGAGGAAAAAAGAAAAAAAGTAAAGTACAGTTGAACCAGAATAAGCAGGAGTCGAAATATTGTTCACTTGGGTGCGGCGGAATGTTACCTGAGACCCAAAGTGGACGTATGAACGCGATTCCGGACAAGGCGGAAATTCGGATCAGAGAGGGAAACCCGGCTCACGAGGCCTTGGCCTTGTCCGGGTTTCGACTGTCCCTGTACATACTCGTATGTCTGGTCGTAAACTCTCAATGCTCACAGTCTTATCAGACTAGAGGAGCTATTGAATTCTTGCAACCTCCCCGTAATGGACTTTTACTCTACGTCTAGCTCCCCCGATTATTTTCCAGGAAGGCCTGATAACGCTTGCTGCGACGTGCTATTAACATCCGCAGCTTTGGCGCCAAACTTTCCTGCAACTTTTCAACAGTTAAGGCCCTCAAAACGATGAGTCACTCCATCGATGGCCAGTAAATGTCCGCGCCCGCCGCGTGCTCCCTTGTCTCAGCCCGGTTAACAACAGCGGGAATGTGTACTATGCTGGTATGCACAAGGAGGTCGCGCCTCTGGAGCTTCAACGCAAGAGACTTTCAAGAGCGAACGTACTGCACAACGCTTCATGCCTTCACGACCTAAACTGTTACATACAGTATGTAACATACTGTATGCAGCAAGTCGAACAGCATGCACGCATCTCGTTAGCCCAAGAGTGACCTCAGCTGTGCGTGTCCCGTTAGCCCAAAAGTGACCTCGACTGGGCGTGCGCTCGTGCGTGTGTGCGCTGCTCGAGCGAGTGCGCAGCTCGAGCGAGTTCCCGCGAGGATAGTCGAGTCCCCCCCCCTCCCCTCCACTTATTCCCTTCTTCTGCCTGTCCTTCTCCGTCTTCGGCACACACAAGCTCAAGTCTGTCATGCACACGTATGTACATTCAGACATCAGTACGTACAAACGCACGGATTCGCCCTTTTCAGCCACCAGGAAAAGAAGTGTCTTATCACTCTTTTTGTGCCCAAAATACACACTCAGTCGCTTGGGAGACGAAAGATGGAGAGAGAGGAGAGACAGACAAACTCACCGTGCACTTTCATCTGCGGCTTGTTGCGCAAGAGGTCGGCGATGGGCATCCTCACCTCGCCCACATTGTCCGTGCCAAGCTCGTCCTGGTCCTTGATGCGAAAAATCAGCTGCTTGGCGTGGTGGCACACGGATACTCGAAAGTACTCGTTCCATTGCGGGCACAGGTTGTTATAGACGACCTACGGGGGTACCAAAGCGTCATTCTGACCATTGTTAGAACTTTCTCCTCGACAAAGAGCCGGAAGAGGAGAGGAACTCATGCTGCTAATATGAGTTCTGGCGCCTGACATCTCGACGAACTCACGCCACTTCATGTACATACCCGTAGAATACTGTACAGCTGACACTGTATATTAAAGTAGCTTTGGCCAAGTTTTTGCTGCACTAAGCGGTGTGCTGCAATGAGTACATGATCGTATGCTCCTCAGTCAACTATCAGGCCCCAGATGGGCAATGAATGGTGGGGGCTGCTAGAGGGGTGACAAAAGCACTGGAGATGTGTGAGAAGCATGAGATGGGCAGTAACACGCAAGAGATGCCAAAAGAGGTCTTTTTAGTGGCATCTTATTAGCCCAGGGGGACCCTTCCTACTGAAGTATATTCTGACACCATAAACATTTCATGCTATTGAGGAAATGAGTGCCTCAAAGTGGTACAAAAACAATCAAATGCCAAAGGCTTTCAAATTTAAGGCTCGCTGCAATTTTAAACCTACTGCAAAAAGTAGTGACTTGCTACATGATCCGATGAATTTAATGTAGCAAAAGAATCAGGGCCAGGCATTTCTGCTACATGTAACATTCTGCTGTGTCAACCGATGCTACATTGAGCGGTGAGTACTGTGCTTAGCGTTCATACACATAACATTCCACCATGAAGTTTTTTCTAACGTCTCCTCCTCCACTCCAGCTCATCTAGGCATGTATCCGTGTAAGGAAGACGATAACATATTGGTCTACCCATACACACAGCGAATGCAGTAAGAGTGCATGGAAGATCCTCTGCTTTCCCCAAACAATGCCTATTTTGCTCTACTAGTGTTTATTTATAGGACGTTGTGTACGCGTACGTACACTGCTTGATGCTCTTTTTCTTTCTGAGCTGCGGAATGTTCCTACGTGTGAACTACTACAGCGGGTCCGTTCCAACCTGTACTTGGGGGCCACTGCAGTGAGACCAACTGATTGATCGACTGAGCTTCGCTTTTTGGGGCCATAGAATTTCGGAATGCACCCATCAGAGGGTCTGATAGCGTAAAAGCATTCGGTAGTCCAGTTGTCCAGCTCAGCGTTAGCTTTTTCCTTACGAACGGAGCGACGGAGTATTGTGCGTTCACTTGCACGGTAATCCTGACAGGCTCGGACTCGGAAATCACTGATTCTCCTATTGTTTGTCCAAGAGGAAAGATAAGATTTCAGATGTAAGTACTTCAATTTCAGGCCAGTCGAAGTCATCAGGGCGGAGAAGAAACTCTCGGAATAGATGCAGGTCAACTTGGTGGGACGGCAGCTGTAGCTGGGAAAGCAGTCGGTGAAAGTGAAAGCTATTTGAAACATGTATCGCGTTGTACTTACATTTGCCATGGAAAAAAAGAAGTCAAGCATCTGAGCTCTTCGGATCACAGTAGACCAATTATTTCTTTCCAGACTTAAAGACTAGACAGAGGGGTCAATTTTCGGAAATTAACTAAGTGCACCTACGTTGTTATCACGAATCACATGACAAAGATGAAGTGCAATAGTCTTTCAAGAATTGCATTTAGAGATGCTCGACGTGTGTTTAAAATTTGTCATGTTAGGCCCAGGCAGAAAAAGTTAGCTGTATTAGCAACGTAATTCAGACAAAGGACAACAATAACCAATGCCATTTCCTTATATGTAACTCCAGCAATTGGACTCATCATCTCTGTACCACAATGTTGCCGTAGTGCAACCAACACAGTTCAGTATTAAGTGAGATAAATATTCTACATTTCGGAGGCTGCCGTGGGAGCATCAAAACATTTCTTTCCTTATTGATTTGACTACAACGTTTCCTTATGATCGACAGTAAGCACCTTCAACCTCTGATGTCAGTCTTCATCACAGAACATCAGATCTTGCTTATAAAGATCCGAATGTTTGCTGACTGAGCATGGCATTGAGCTTGCATTTTGAAGGCTGGGAAGCGCAGCTAGAGCACTTGTTCATCTCCATGTTGCTTAGAAGTCTTCACGTGATATGTGGTGTCAAATTTTGGACGTCCAAGGGGAGTCAACATTTTCGACTGCCTATAAAGGGGCCTTAAATAACGTCTTAATTCAATGATCTTTTTGAGGAATACCTTTTTTTTTCTCTACTGCAGCAGGAAAATCTCGTATAATATTGAATTAAAATTTCCCCGTATTGCAAATGAATAATTGTGAACAATGAAAATTCTACTTTAGACCTACTTTCAACTCTGCTGCACTTAAGAAAATGTATAAGTCTGAAAGAAAAGCCTGATGGGTAGAAAGGCCCTGAATCAACTTTGATCGGTCATGGCCAGTGAAGAAGGGGTAACATAAAAATTACATAGAATCTTGGGCAGCCTCAGACTTGATTGACATACGTCAGTGTAGCGACAACTGTTGTAACGGCATAACTGACCTGAGGAATCAACATCTTCTTTAATTGTCCTTTTCAACTGTATAAACTGAAATGAGCTCATGCGAATGCACAGCGCAACCACTGTTCTTCCCCCCAACACAATGCAGCACAGGGAACTGAGCAGTGCAGACTGCCCTGCTCAGACGGATGAACAAGTCAGCTCCAGCAGAGGTTCTGCATGCAAATTTTTGGACTCATATCGTCTTTAGCTCAATGCCGCTGCTGCAGTGCTGCTTGGAACGTAAATGTCGTAGTGTGACCAGACTGCGACCTTTTATTGTAACTAGGTGACATCAGTGGTGTAATGCAAACAGATATGAGCCAATGTTTGACCCCCTCAAGTTTTGCATCGCTTCATTCGAAATCGTTGCGCGTCCTGTGACGTAAAATGTATGTCAACGCTTTTAATGCTAAACATTAGTGCCTTAACGTCACCTGTTAGGTTGGCCTTTTACAGCAGGAACACTGAGTATAGGAATGATCATTAGACTTAGATTTTCTTCCCTGTCTGGACGCAGTCCTTTGACCTCTGGCGTGCGTGCCTATATCATTGATTACTGGTTTCTTGCTGTATAAGCAGCAGTGAGGGGGTCTGGATTTTCCATTTTCAACCTTTTCGGCCTGTGGCCCATTATGTTCGTTAGGGTTTGGGGAGGAGACGGTCACAAAGCATGAAGCAAAGCCTGGATCACCGGTTGAAATGCGCGGCACAGTAGTGTAGGTCACGCGAATATGGTGGTGACGCTTTGTTTATTGCCACGATGGAAACAGCAAAGTTGCGTGAAGCAAATAAGTTCTATGCCAGTGAAGTCAGCAACATTGCACCTGTAGACATTAGAGAGCACATCAGGCTCACTTCAGGCCCTCAGGCCAAGAACGTCCTGCATCTACAGCGGACGCCGCTTTTAAGGGAATCCGACAAAGACAAAATAAGTAGTGTCTCCAGCATTTGAAGGTCTCGTTCCGAGGCAGGACCCTGAAGTGGAATAAGTCGGTTAAGAACACTACTTGCTGCACCAAACAGTCCAACGGAGTTTGTGCGTGACTTATGTCTTGCTCATGACTTATTACACGCGTCGAGACTCTTCTGTACACAATGCGCAGTCATATTGGGTTCGGGATTGGCAGAAGTGCTGTGCCAGAGGCTGAGCGCATCTTATTTCGTGAGTAAGACTTATTTCACTCAGGATTCACAACTGCATTGGCTTCAAAATAATAATAATACGGAAAATACGTCCAGACTGGGACCCATATGGTGCGACCGATGTAAGATTCTTGGGAAGGCTCCATCAATCATGATGGACCCAAGTTTGATGGACCCACACATTCCATTTGCAGGAACCGACCTATCGTCCGGAGATGGGGTCATCGACCCCGCAGTATTTGCGGTCTTGGCGTATAAATAAATAAAAGTTGACTGACACACAGCCACCCACACCCAAATTAGTAGAATGACCTTGGGTGACTAAGGAGAGGCTCCAAGGCCAGGTCTGACCTTACCTCATTTTGTTACTAACAGGACGCAGTACCTGACTAGGCTTGAGTAATGATGTGAGCAGGTCTAACAGTAAAGAACTGATTATTGGAGGAGTTTCACGGTGTGCCTTGCACCTCTGTCGTGGAACACTATGTACTCCCTACAAAGAGAACGTGCTTTAGATTTTCCTTGCTGCTTCCTAATACATACTATAAACTTCTGACTGCCAAATCTGCATGAACCGAAATGATGAAATCATCCGTCATGTGCCCACTGGTGCACTTGTGTGGTGGCAGAAAGAGGATGGAAAAATGCAAATGATCTCAATTTGGTCTAAAGTAACCCCGCAGACATAAACAGAACTCATCCACCAACAAGTTGAAAGGGATACGTCTAGAACTTTTTAGATTGGACACCTCTTTCGGTCTGAAATAGCCATTCCCCATCACTTTTGGAAGCGTCGAAACTTGTTCTTCCAGCGATCCTGGCAAGTTGTCAGAGAAGAGTCAAAAAATTACATCGAGGCCTTAAATGGGCAGCTTTGGAAGCTGTTTCAATTCGTCGGTTTGGTCAGCACACGGACACCTTGCAGGCCTTCCAAACCACGGAAAACCAACGAGGTTTTGTTGAGATTTCATGCGAAAAATTAGAGATGGCTTCCGGTAGTTTGAGGCTCGAACTGTCGTGAAAAAGTCAAGTTTAAGAAAGTATCAAACTTTCTGTGGATTTCTCGAGCTTGAAGCAACAAAATGTCCTTGCACACGTGCAATAGTTTACCGTAGTAGCCATAATATGGTGAGAATTACCATAGTAGTAATGTTAGCGATCTCGGCTTCCTCGCTAACTAAGGAAATATATGCTGATAACAAAAATGACATTGCTGGCCCCTAAACTAGAAGTGGGTCCCCCCTCCCCATATACTACATTCAAGTATGTGAGATTAATGACCTTGAGGCTGCATTTCTGTTTTTAGTGCTTATTTTTTTTTTTGCAAATTTGACTACTTACGCATAACTTAGGGGGTGCATCCAATGTATAAAATATCTTTGCTTTTGCGTGCAGTTTTGGACCCAGATATGTATATATTCAAACATCAACCGACCGACTTTATATTTTGCCATCTTTACAGGCTATTGAAGTAGAATGAAAATACCCTACCTAATATAACACCTAGTACAGCTAACTCCCATTGAGTCAACTACGATTTGTTATTTTGCAGCGACTAAATCGCTAAAAAATATGTCCATTTCCCGAACAGCTTCAGTCGTTGTTATGGGTAGAAAATAGGTAGCATCTGGCTGAGAATCACTGCACAAATACAGAAGCAATTTTGCTTTCAATTTAACCAAATGTGTGTTTTCTGTGTCGACATTTTCAAAGTGTAACACGCCTGGATTTGGTCAAGTGGCCATTGTGATTTCAGTGTCTTCCCAGCCCCGTTTGGCAAGTTGTCCAGAACAAGAAGGAGTTGCTGAATAGTTGTGACAACGTTTACGTACCAATTTAAAGCAGTTTTATCCAGCACTCAGGGTGTCCTCCTATTCATTCCACTTCTTCCCAACCCGACTCGACTAAATCGGACTTCCACTGTGCGAACAAAAATATATTCGTAGATATATAGAGGGGAATTTCCTACAAGCCCTACATGATATACATGCTCCTATTGGAACGAATTGCCCCCTTTTGCGTAAAACTACGACGTCCGCTTGCACGATGGACCCTAAATAGTTGGGTCACTAAAACTCCGCGATAACACTAGAGATGGCTTAGTAGCTCATCCACTGCGTCTCTTTATGCAAATACTTTTGCATATTGTCTTTCTCTGACATTTGAGTCTCTTTTCATGCAGAGGCGTCAGACATTTTGCGAGTCTCGGTCTTACCGAGGTAGTGATGATCCTGGTGTTGTCTAGGCAGACGGTGACGTAAGGGTCGGTGACGTCCTTTTCTTGGCCGAAGCAGCGCTTAATGTTGAAGAGGAAGTTGTCTGTATCGGGCAAGTCCCTTGCCTCCTGGATCTCCACCTGCAGCTCCCCGTGCAAAAACTCTCCCTCGCGGAGCCGCACGGACTTTCGCCGCCACTCGCGCCGTTCCTCCTCGGAGGGGACGCGACGACTCAGCCAAGGCATCGAGACCGACAAAGTGGGTCTTCTCGGTAACCTCAGCAGCCTCAGCAGAACCAGTTCAGCGCTGCCAGCAGACTATGACTATGCATAGATGACGCCATGGGGTGGGGTGGGGGGAACTTAGAGCTGCAGGGCAGCTTTAAATGGGGGAAGTGAAAAAGGCCCCGCAAATAAATAGGGAGATTCTTCCAATGACAAGAGTCTTCTTCTAATGCCTTAGATTGATCACTTACTGTACTAAAAAGTGGCATCAGAAGATGAACTCCAACAGGTCGCAGCTTTCGGTGACTTTCCTGATACCTTCACTTTTTGCGACCAATTTTTCCTGCCTAAATTGTTGAGATATACAGGTGCCATTTTTTTATGCCATTCTTCTACTCCCAGCTGCTTCCTCTTTTTTTCTTTCATCACCTAAAGTGAGAGTCTAGAACAGAAATGAGCAATTCATAGACGAATATCACTGAATGCATCAATTGATGCCGGAGAAGTCGACTGATGGACAAGGAAGCAAAATTTGCTTCAACGTGCGGCTGCTGAGGCAGCAGTGACGACTCCTGTGAGCAAGCTTCAGATTGTTAAATATCACTGCATTGGCATTTAAACATTTCAGCATATTTCAACCCACGCCAAAAGTTCATTTGTTTCTGAAGGCACGGGAGTGAACACTTATAAAGTCATAGTTAAGGAAGGAAGCAGCAAACCTATGACTGCATCAGGCACGGGGACATAACATAGGAAATCACTCATGCGGCTACCGACAGCAGCGATGTCTGCCTCACTGTGTGGAATCTGAACTTCTGGCCGCAGTCCGACAACGTGTGCCCATTCATGTGCAACACCCCGTACCCACTTGCGCCAACTGGCCTTGGAATACTCTCGCAGGGGAAAGTCATTGAATAGGGAAACTGAAAAGGCGAAGTAAGCTTAAGTCGACATCCCGAGCAGATCTTTCACGCCCACCTACACCAGCACCGATTTTTCTTACGGCCGACGCCGAAGTCTTCGCTGTCACACCCTCAGTCTGCGTCACAGGAAGGCTGACAAATAAGGGCCCCTTAAGCTTCGGCTTAAATCGTAGGAAATGTCTTCAATTTGAGGATGGGGGGGGGGAGAACACATGTTGTTGTCCTCTTCGTTACCTGGTCTATTCAACTGAGAGGTGAGACTTTGTTCTCTTTGAGCAGTCATCTATGCACTGGACCAGTCACGATGTCCTTTCTAAGCATGCTCCACTTGCACCACACACACTTCACCTACTTCGTGAAGCTCCACTGTAGTAGCAGGAGAGTGAACACTGCGAGATGTAGGGGGAAACTACGAGTAGTTGAGTAAAGTTGCAGTTTGCTCTTGCTCTCTCACTCGCTCTCTCCTCTCTTCTCTTGTTGTATTTAGAGAGTTTGGGTTTGGCCAGTAAAAAAGGGGGGGGGGGGGACTAAGAGAGATCCCTGTTAACGCGGCCGAGAAAAAAAAGAGGCCACTCTGTACGAATGCGAAGAGTAGACGGGAGTTGTATTTGTGTGCATCAAGGTCTCTTTCATTGGTCAAGTAATTTGTTCCCGGGATAAGAAAATATTGAAAGAGCTGTGCAGAGACCTAAACGAATCTTGTTTTTTGTTCCTCTGCATAAAGCACCGCGTCCCTCTGGAAGTAAATTTCGTTGTTCTTTTGCGCTGAGGTCAAAACTTTAGCTCAAGTAAAAAGAAGGGGGGGGGGTCGAATATACCACAGCGTGTGAGTACGATCGATTTCTTGTGCGATTTCTCTCCGGGCTTTCCCTTTCAGTGGTGAAGTCTGGTGGTTCTCATCGTGGTCGAACCCGTGTTTTCATCTTGGGATTCCCTGGAGCGAAGGGGAGAAAACACGACTGCCGGTAACGAAATCTCAGAAAAGAACAGCTCACAGATTTACCACATGACCCTGAAAAAAAGTGCACGTCTTTAGGTACTCACACTTTCACACTTTGTTTTGCCTAAGTGTCTTGGCTTGAACCGTTTGCAGCCCTTCTTCGTCCGACCCTCGCTCACGCACACAATTGTAATTTCAGGATCCTTTGTCAGTCAACTTTCTTGTCCGGAGCACATGCATCACTCATCTGTCCTGCGCATGCGTGACGTGGAATGTGTCGTGTGTGTGTGTGTGTGTGTGTGTGTGTGTGTGTGTGTGTGTGAGTGTGACTGTGTACGTGTACACACACATGAACGAACTCACCAGATCTACCTGGGTGCGTACACATACCCACATACTGACGTAAAAAGCAGCGTAAGTGACTGAAGTCGCACATATGGTATACACAGACCCGGATGTATCTTGTGAAGAGGAGAAGTAACGAAGCTGATATTTGAGCAAGAAAGGCATGACACGCGGGAGCGCGCACACGTTAGACACACGAGAGGACAGATCTACGTAGTGTGTGCGCACATAATGTACAGAGCATCCACATGCGAGTGGAGGCGCAGAAAGCTAGTTAAACAGAGATGGGAAAACACGTCCTACCTTTTTAAGGGGCAAAACAACAGATGTAAGCTCATGATGCAGATGGAATTTGAAATATAGAGATTGTTCAAGACTTCCTAACCCTACTCTCTATGTCACTTTGGCTTGGGATAATGTTTTTACCCCATTCAGCAGTTCTTTTCCAAATCAATTAAGACAGGGGTCAAACAGTTAAAATTTGAAAATAAAGTTACAGAATAATGTGTTTCTTTCCACGAAGAGGTCAAGTGAAAAAACTTTGCTGATGTAATTTAAAGCTGGCAAGCAGTGTATATTAGATATCAGCAACAAAACGTTCAATTGCTGATGAACCTGATGAAGAGCCCCCTGGAAGGCAGCCACACTGAATTGCTCCAAAAGCAAAGAGACTAAGATTCTGAAACGAAACACTCTGCGAAACATGCCTTTGGAAAGAATCCTCGTATGGGCCTAAAGTTAACATTTTTCGGGAAGAAATGTTCAGCATTTTTTCGGTTTTGAACAGCTTCCTTATTTGAGAATGGAAGAACTTTCAAATGAGGTATACGTAGAACGCTATTTTAGGCCAGGGGACCACCGAGCTACAAGGTGAAATACTAAGGGAAAAGGAATTGTTGGACACCCTGTGTTCATAAGTCCAAACTGTGTGTGTAGCACGTTGCAGGCATGAACTTATCATAACCTGTTTTTTTCTGTACGTACAGTACACCTTGTAGGTAAAGCTAGTGAGTGCACTGAAAGAGAAGTGAATACGTCACGTTCATTGGATGCCATAACAGTTTGCATTTTTGTTTTTTGTGGAGCTTTTCTACACTGGGAGTTCCAATGACGTTGCTGACAGAGTCAATAAGAGAAGTGAGTTTTTGTTAGATGCGAGTCCATTAGAAGACGAAGACGACTCAGGCTTTTCTCCTCGGCGTGCACAGACGATGCAGACTTGACGAATTCTTCGCTTTAATCTTTGCCGTATTACAAGCGAAGGATCTCTTTATGTTGATTGAATGATGGAATTGAGATAAGAACGGTTTAAGAAAGCAGAGTTTTTGTCGGAGTTTCCCTGGCTACAGAGATGCTTCGAGTCCAGGTCCGAGCTCCGAAGGCTCAAAGCCATTTTCAGCCAGACCGACTCCACTCGAGCCCAAACTTCATCTGCCCTCCAATAAACATACATCGAGACTATGCTTGAGCTCGATAGCTCGAAGCTATTTTCAGTCAGACCCGAGCTCGAAAAAAGGCTAGCCCAACGCATCGCTACCTGATTAAAACTGTCATGGTATTTCTCTTTCTTGGCTGGCCTTTTTCGCTCCACACAATGGTTTTTATTCCACTGAGTAGAGCGCACGCTCTAGTGGAGTAGCTCTATTGAGTGGAGCATAAGTCACACGCGAACACACACACACACACACACACACACACACACTTGCGTTCTGTTTATGAACACGTGGAAGGTACCGTGCGTTCTACATAGATTGAGTTTGAAGGAAGTCGTGTGTGAAGGAAGTCGTCTGGTCTTTATCATTCATAAGCTGTAGTCCACGCTCATGCTTGTAACGTAAGCTGTGGAAAGATGACGGGTCTACGCAGGTAAAACAAAATGAGAAAAAACCACTAAACGGACTAAATGCATTTTCTTCACATAATGACTCTGACAGCAAAAGATGGTAAAATTCAATTTGCTTCACACAAGGTAATAAATCCATGCATGTATGTATCAGATGGTGAAATCGCCTCTCAGGTTGCCTTAATGAAAGTTTGTGTTTTAATCCTGCTGCCTCCGCCTTTGCATGCACGCCAGCTCTTGTCCCGACTTGCAACTATGCTGATGACGGACAGTAAAAGTACACTTGTGCTTCCTCATTCTCGTTCATCTTTTCCATCACTGGGCGAAGTTGAAGAGATCAGTGACTTATTACCTGTTGAAGGTTTGTTTCAGTAGGTCCTGGTCTGAGGACCTCTTTTGCCCTTGATGAGTACTGAATGAGAGAAGGGTTTGAGTATTGAAGCAGCTCTGCAATGTTAGACGGGCCGCTGGACGGGTGTTTCAAAAGCAGCTGAAGATTTTTTCTTGGCTGTTTTGAAGGAGAGTATGTGGGCAAAAATGCCCGTGGATGTTATCTTCATTGGCCTAAGGTTTGAAGAATTGAAAATCCCGACTTTTTCAATGCTGTGTTCTGGTGTCCTTGAAACAGGGGAGGGAAAAAAGAGTCATGAATGTTAACTTGGAAGTTGCCCTAATTCTCCAGGATCTCGTCAACTGTGTCTAAAAATTCTGCTGTCATCCCTGAGGAGTTTTTCTTCCCTTCTTGCTTTGCCTGGATTGCAACAGTAGAAACTGCCACAGTAGGGCTTAGTAGCCTTCTGCTTCTTCTCCTTGGTTGGGCTGTCGCCTCTCTTGAGCTTGGGCAACTGCTTCACCTGCATGAGAAACAAAAAAAGAGTATGTGCCTGGCTCAGCAAGCAGATTCCACTTTTACTTGAGCAGGTCTCCTCTGGGGACCCAATTTCTGATCTGTTGCATTTCCCAATGGAGACAGCCCATGAGCCTTCTTCCCATTGGGTAAGGAGGAGGAGGAAGAAGGAGTGCCTGGATATCCTTTCCGAGGAGAGAGAGGGGGGGGACAAGCCTGAAGACTTCCTCATGTTGTTGACACCACCCCTGTAGGCTGTGGTAGGCACTCCACCAGTGCTAGGGAATGAGTTTCCCTGGGAGCTGCTCTGCAACTTTTACAGGCACTTTTACAGGACTGACTGATGAATGAGCCAGACAAGATGTATATTTTGTTTACACAGTCACTCCCTTATTGTGTCAGCGCCCCAATGCTGTTGGTGTGCGACACAGGGCTGTGAAAAAAAGGGGGCAGAAAAGCCCTGCAATGAAGCCTTGATGCAGTGAAGGGAGAAGTCAAGTTGGTTTCTGGGAAATATCTGAATTTCTTCACTGTGTGTCAAGGGATTTCCTGATGTTGCAGCGTATTCTGGGACATACTGTAGTACTGTTAGGACAGGGGGAAGAACCTGAGAAAGCACTGCCCATGGAAGGTGCAGCCATACTGGGATGATGTCATTGTGCACCAGGGAGGCAAGGATGCGATCCAGGTTCTTGATCTCTGCCAGGTACATTCGGAAAAAGTCATCATGATGGTGGAATTCACGTCCTTCCTTGTCCAGGCGAAACTCCATCTCCCTGAGGTCTGAGCGCAGGTCACTCCTAGTCTTCTCCAGCTGTCCAACCAAGCGCTTCAGCTCAGTCTCAGAGAGATTGTCCCAGTCTAATGAAAAGGGATCTGGCAGGGGATGTTGTTTCTCACTCACTGTGAATTTTTTGCTTGATCTACATTCAGAAAGCAACAGTTTTAATGACATCACACTGTAGTTCAGTGACGGCCATACAAAATTGTAATTTGCTCATGCAGGGCGGTTACCATCCCCATTCTTTGCATTGACACTAACCTGCTCCAACTCATGTTCAAGCCAGCATTTCTGCTCTTGCAGCTGCACATTGAGCTGCCTCTGGTTCTCATGCTTCTGTTGCTCGTCTGAATCAGCATCAGCGGCATCAACCATGTTGCCAGCCTCCAAGCTCAGCACATTGGCCTCCATGGAGCACACATTGCTCTCCAAATCCATGTTGCTCAACTCAATTGTATCCTTGGCCTTCTGCTCCATGTCCAAGTCTTGTCGCATGGATTCCACCGTGTTATTCCAACCATCCCTGGCAGTGCTGTGTTTTTTTGCTTTTTGCCGCCATTGTGAAGAGACTTTCCTCACCCAATAATGAAATGTTTCGTCAATATGACAACTTTGACAATCACAACAATGTGACCTGAAGGGGACTGGATGCATGTAACTCATACTCCTTAACAGAACTTCCAAAAAATACAGATGAGATGAAATCTCAGCCTAACAGATCTAGATTAAATGTACATTCTTGACTTTACATATATTTCCCTGGCGACCAATTTTTTTACTTCACTGCTGTTCTTGAACTTTTTAGCAGCTTCTGCAGAGAAAAAAGATGGTCACAGGCCAGAGGAATAACGAAACAATGCAGTGAAGTTGCTGGGAAAGTTAGCACCAGGGAGCTCCTCGAGGCATTAGAAAAAGTGCGCCCATTTTGCTAGCAAAGGGCATTTTTGGGGCACTATGTTTGGGAGCCTGAAACCTATTACCAGTGAAAGCGCAAAAGATGCAAGTGGGGCAAAATCCAAAAGTTTACCAGGGTTTCTTTTAGCGAGCACTTGCTAAGTGAAGGGTTAAAAATTCAATCTCCATGAGTTTCATCGTTCTCTGATGTAAAAACAGCTACTGGGGACAGCAAAATGGTGAGAAGTGGTCCTTCTTGATTTCACGTAATTGGTGATTTAACGTAGCAAACGATACAGATGGAAAACCTTGTTAAATTGAGATTCTACAGTAAGTCTTTATCTTTGTCCATCATTGGTGGTTAATTTTCCGGGGTACTCTGGAGGCTTTATGACACTGATTGTTCACTTAAAAGCAGATGCAGGGAAAACCAACTCTTTCGGGGGTTAGCAAAACCTTAATTCAATAGACCATATTACACTCTCACTTGGTTGAGTTGAATGACATTCACTTACTGGACAAGATTAATGATAGATGTCACATTAAAGTACGTTACCTACTGCACATGAGACCTATGTGACATTTACTACATAAAACAGAAAAATATAGTATGGCATGCATATAGCCAGCATGGCAAAAATACAGTATGGCATTGTACCTTGTACAATGCATATCTACATCCGCGTGCGTACATGTGCGTACACTGGTGTCTGCTTGAATGCACTTGCTAAAGAACACGAAAAAATATATGCGATCAAGCGGAGCATGATATAAGCCAGGAAGATAAGGTTGTCACTGTTCGAATCAGCCAATAGTGTCTCTTGAACTGCTGAGGAGAAATTTGTGGCAAAGGTTTGAAAAGAATACAATAGGTGGCCAAAGATATAATTGTTTAGTTTTCACATACTGTGAGTTGGAAAATCTTTTGGCTGCTCTCATGCATGATTTTTGTACATACGGCGTACTGTGACATAGATATAAGGATTCTGCAATGATCCTTACGCAAGCTCCAATAACAGCATTTTGCTTATGACGGTACAAGGATCAGAAGCCCAGAAGTGGTCGTTTTATCCATTTTACATGGTGATATTGACGGCATCGGACCTGTCAGAAAACAATAACTCGGGAAATTCACAACAAAAAAATGGGACATTGCTGGCATGCTATTATGCAGCTTGTGCGATGACACGGAGACCATTGTACGCACTTCATGGCGCAGGAAGAATGGCAAAGACATTGACGAGTGGCAACATCTTCTTCTCATGTGCGGGACTCTGACTGATCTTTCTGGCCGCACGTCGAGGTTTCGTGACTTCCTCCTGATCAAGTTCTGCTATGGACTCCCGAAAAGTTGGCATTTCTGGGGTAGAGAAGCACCAGGCGCTGGCAGGCTGGAAGCCCCTCAGCATTCAACGGCAATTCCACCTGAAAGCAGGTAGGAATAAATGCAGAGAGACACTGAAGACCCAAGTGTTCCCCGTGCATGAACTCACCTGTTGATAGTCTTCCATGTTCAGCACTCGGGCATCTTTCCTGCCATGAAGGACTTGGGTGTCATCATAGCGACCAGAAAAGAGGAGTGCAAATGCTACTATTCCTTTACAGTAATCTTGTACATATGTAGGCAAAATTGTTCAACTGTGCATTACAATTCGCGCTTACTTGGCAGCCTCTCCCTGTGGTAGTTGCTGACCGGATCTGGACAGGTGCGCTTGGCTCCGGTTCCTCCCCCAAGTGTCCAGCAAGTCGTACAATTCTTTATAGCCCCAGGGACCCAAACCATTTCTAATGAACAGATTTTTACATTCCAATAGGACAAATTCACAAGCTACATTTAGCCTCCTATCGATGTTCGCTACTTTTACTGGTTCCTACATGGCATTGATGAAACTTTAGCAGCGAGTGGAAGCTCTGCATTCTACTCACATGAAACTTTGGTTGCAAAGCGCGAATATATATTTCTTTTTAATTTTAAGGGCTGTGCGAGGCTGCTGTGTTACCTGGAAGTCCGCTTATTTTACAGCAATTTTCATCAATCAACGGACCATCAATTAACTGAGTGATTAACAAATTGGGATAAAAGTAGTAATTCAAAACTTTGCTTGTATGAACTCTTTAGAGTCACTTAAAAAGGTATTGTAGAAATGTCGGCGCAACTTTTTTACTTTGGGGACATGCTTCCCTCATTTGAGAGCTATGTTAGCCTAGAAGTGATCGATTGGGGCTGCGATTTGGTTGCAATTCTACTGTAGACTGTTTGCACCACCTGTACATTACAGTGGAGTTTATTTAGTGCTGTGGTATAAGGAGTCAGTGACAAAATCAGAGCATAATCCCAGCTCTAATGATCACTGATCATTACACAGGCTGTTGCCCTGCAATTGCCTCACCTTCACAGGACACTGAAGCAGAGCATTTTTAACAGATTCATCTCACCTTCTGCCAATGCCAGTGATGAGTTTGAAGTCTTCCTCATTGTCTTCCTCCCTTAGCAGATCTTCATCACAAGCGAAAATGGCATCTTTGGAACTCATGCTGCAGTTTCTTTGCAGTCTTTCCCAATGTTTGAACAAATCTGCATGAGTCTCTCATGATTTTCTATTCGGCTCAAAGGACTTAGATCTTGATGTCATCTTACTGCGTCCGAATGTAGTTTCTATACTACAAAGTGCATTGTGTATGCGCTTCGCATACAAGGGAAAGAGTGACTTCTTCAAACTCCTTTGAACAACTGATCTTTTTTTCAATGCTACAAACTTGTCCCCTGCGACCTAGTGCTGACAGCATTATAGGGGATGACAGTTTTGCACAATAGAAATGCACCTTAACAACACTGCCTACTGCTGTAGTACATACTGACAAAGATAACCACAACTTTTTTTCATGCACACAGATAACGCTAATCACTGTAGGTACTTAGAAAGTACATATGCACAGGCGGGCACGTAGTGATGTCGCAACACATATTTCCCGCCAAATTCCTCCGTCCAATAAGAAAAGTTCAACAGTAAAGCAGTGAGTTATCGTCAAGTACAGAATGTAAGCAGGTGCAACAATACAGTATGAGCCAAAGTTACAGCCATGCGTAGCTTACAAAAATGGCGCAGCACTTACTGACGAGCCCAGTTGTTCCTCCAGGTCTCCTTCAGCCTTTTGATACGACTTTGATGCAATTGCAAAGTGCGAGCATGCAACGACAGGCAGGTTGAAGTTGTTTTTAACCTGTAACTTTGTTACGCAGCCGTTGATGTCGCCGTAATTTGTGGTGCTGAATAGTCGACCATCAGCCTTTGGTTTGTTACAAGGCCCAAGCAATTTCACCTAAGTGCTCACTTAAATCGTCTTATCCGGGAAGGATATCTCTGATTTTGGCTCATATTGTACAAGGCAAATACGTACGTTAGAAAATAGGTATAATTGAGGACTCGTTGACGATGTCATTAAAGGCAGTGGGAAGAAGCACTGCCCAGCTTTTAATCCACTTCGTCTTCATCACGTCCTCAACAACTTGATCATTTCATCACATCATTTCGGGCCCAAAGTTTTAAAGATCTTTTTTTCATTATTTGCTGGTGAGTGCTTAGTAAGAGTTTGATCAATACAAAGTCTTGTGAAAGCAAAGGTGTAGTGGGGTAAAAATACATCATCTATAGATGTGAGCCAAAAATGTCTATGACGAAGTCAGCAAAACCACCACAACAACAGCCTGCAGAGATTCTGGTCCACAGCAGCGCTGGTGTCAGCAGCGTCGGGCGGCAGCGCGCAGCCTCCGTCTCCTCCATCTCCACTGCAAAGCCTCCCCTCGTAGGCAACAGAGTAAGGTGAGGGAACTGTGCTCCTGAGGTCAAAAAAGAGAAAAAGGAAAAGAAACAGGTCCATGAGAACATCATACCTTTAAAAAGGACGTTTTCATACACAAAAACCTCGCTCCCAATGATGAGCTCTGATCATTGCCGGTGCAGTCAAATGTGCTACATACAGTTCTGCACCAACGATGACGTGCAGATTTTTGCATGTAGAGTTGAAGTCAAAAGTTCTCATGGGCTTTTCGTCCAACTGCTGTTCTGCCACTGCATAAGAGAATAATTGAGGTAGTGTTCGGGAGTGAGTGCATTCATACAGGTTTCATAACACGGAGACATGAATAAGGTTTTTTTCCCTTTTGGCCTCAAGTGTCCCCATGAACAGGCCAATAGCTTTAAGTTCCAAAAGGGTTCGGGCACTTCCAGTCGACACCATCATGCTGGTTACCTCTTTGCATGGCCATGGCAGTTCTTCTAAAGCACTTTCAACCCTTTCTTCATTCATGAGAAAGTTATTACTTATGTGTTGATAATGGGCATCTGACACGAAGTCCCACAGATAAGAAGTCTATTGTTAACCCACAGGCCTCAAAGAAACAAACAGTGGCTAAAAGTCGTGAAAGAAGTCGTTAAAACGCTATGTTCAGCAACAGTAGATGGACCCCTTCTCAGTCTTGTGCAAGAAGCACATTTGATACTTCACCTCTGTGATGAAACCCGAGCACTCAACCAGACAAACGAGGGAAGTTGAGCTGGTGCAGCACAAGTCAAACAAGAGGATTTTTGTCTGCCGGTCACCAATAGCCCTGTCCATGCTGTCCATGCTGTGCGGGTGCGGCACAGTAACCACACAAAATATTGCCAATAATGGAACTACTATTACATACAGACATGAGCACAGCCCCCCCCCAAAAAAAATGGTCCATTTTTTAGAGGGGGGGTACAGCTTACCCTGTCCACTACACAGACATGCTTATTACACAAAAATGTCATATTTTTAAAAATGAGAAAGTTCTCTGGGGGCCTCCTTTAAATATCACTAATATTTTAAAAAAATTATAACATAATGAAAAATAAAATTAAAAATTTTTATTGGGGTCATGGGCCTGTGAAAAATTTTTTGGGACCAAAGTTGTAGTCCTTTAGATGCTGAACACAGATATGTGTGTGGCTTAGTGAAAT
>JAAUXU010153242.1_pt1 | contig 20891 bp, 19 predicted proteins | sample 7278151 | NCBI WGS metagenome assembly JAAUXU01 (sample SAMN14350113, study PRJNA611818) | marine sediment metagenome | isolation source: surface marine sediment (1.8m) | place: French Polynesia: Moorea | collected 2018-08 | reverse complement strand
GTTGTGACTTGAGACATGGTTGTGACTTGAGACATGGTTGTGACTTGAGACATGGTTGTGACTTGAGACATGGTTGTTGAGAAGGGGTGACAACTTGAGAAGGGGTGACAACTTGAGAAGGGGTGACAACTTGAGAAGGGGTGACAACTTGAGAAGGGGTGACAACTTGAGAAGGGGTCATGACCAGAGAAATGGTTGTGACTTGAGGAGGGGTTACTACTATTAAACATGGGGTTACTATTCAAGAAGACGTTATTTATTTGCTGGTGGAAGAAATACAGTACAGGATGAGCGAAAAAATCTCTCTTCTTCCCAATGCTCAATCTTGAGCTCATGCAGTGGTTTGCTAATAAAATTCATACCATTGGTCATTGTTTGACTCTGACAGTTTTTTGTTAAAAATGTTATTAAAATCACCTGATTGGTATATTGACACATTAGTATACTTCCATAAGCGGTCATTCCATAACTTAGTCATAGTGGGAGAGCCAATGAATAACTAAGCTTTCACCTGCTGACGACCAGCCTCACCTGACAGCTCGTTCTGGTTGACAGAACTCGTGTTTGTTGAGAACGTGAGATCATTCCGCTTTCCGGCTCGGTTATGGTTTAGCTGTCTTTTCAGGGCGGGATTTGAGGTCTTCAGTAGAGATTTTTTTCTTCAGTGCCAGGCGGGATAACAATTTTTTTAGCACATTTTTGCCACTTTTTTGGTGGTTTATGCTAGTCATTGCTTGTAAAACGGGAAAAATAGCAGACAATTTGCCCCAAAATATCAGGCCGACAGCTACGAATGCAAATTCTCTTTACTCTTTCGATAGTTCAGATATTACTTCAGTTGATGAGACAAACATAATAAGCTTAAGAGCCGCCCAAAAGTGCAATGTTTGCTGAATTTTTCATATGAAGTAGAAATACTTAGAAAATAGCGCGCACTTGTGACCAGAAGTCGTAGCTGAAATCCCGTCTTCTCATTACCCACTGCCTAATGACAAAGGGCCAGTGCTCAGCTAATTGCATCACAGGTTCAGCGGGTCATTTTGACGCCAAATTTGGCTAATGGATGCCACGTCCAGCCCCCTCTTGGTGCATCCTTATGATGGCAGAAGTAGTCAGATAATTGTAATTTGCAGTCTAATAATGGTGATTATCTAATAATTGGATGGGCTGAGTGTTCATGGCGTTAAATCGCACATTCTTAGTGTGTGTTTACACAGCATTCCTTCTCCTCCAACCATTCGTGCCCCTTTGTCTGGCGATTTGGTGATCTCTGGAGTAGAAGGCAAGCAATGAACGGAATAACAAAGAGTTGGAGGGGGGATTCGCTCATATCTGCGAGAAGTGTGCAAAAAAATTCGCCCATGTTTTGAATTTCAAGACTCTGTCTTTTGTCTGGAAGGCCAGCAAGAGAGTGAGAAAGGGTTAAGGCGATGTTAGCGTACACCAACTTTCCTTTTCTTTTCATCCGAGAGCAATAGAATAGATAGGTCTTTTTCTCTCTCTCGCGTCATGTCTCAGAGGGCCCCTAAACCTTTACACACTCACTCTGGAGGGCTCCGTTGTCAACGGGGACAACTGGAGGGGGAGCAGAACGTTCAAGTGGAATTGATAAGCCAGAATGAAACTTTCCACCAGAGAAGGGGGAGAATAAGATGAGGAATTCAGCTGGAAAAAATGAAAACTTTCCTGCATGACGAAGAAAGAGGAGACCCATGATCCAGGTAGGAGCAGCTACTGCTGCTCTCCACTAGGGCTCTTCGCACCAAGATTCCATCTTCGATAACACCCTATAAATTGAGTTTGAGTCAAACGTCGTCGACTCTGCTGAGGTCACCAACGTTAGGAGCGCCAGCGGAGCTGTAAACGAGAGAGAACAAAATCATTTCAGGTCCCTTCTGCACTGGGGTCTCCACAAACAATTCCTCGCGAAACAATCAGCGAGCAAAAAGAAACAACACACACGCACGCTTCAGGTGTCAAATCTAGAACTTTACTATTTCAATATTTAGCTTTGCTCTGACAGCTCTCCAATAGCATGTCCTACTTGATCAAGATCAATAAGGAGACACTATATGCAGTGCTCATTCCATATGGCCACTACTAATGTGATGAAAGAAAATTTACAGCATAGATGAATCGAGTGACATGAACAATTTTCAAAATGTTTTCCTTGCCTTCAAATGACAGAACTCAGACGTTTAAGTCCTAGAAATGAGCTCGGGCCGGCCCAAGGCCAAAAGGCCCAGATAGTCAAGGACCTTGTCAAGTTCAAGTTCAACTAAACTGGCCCAAGCTCCATGGATACTGAACAAGACTCAAAAGTGTAAGCTTCATGACTACGATATCCAACTGAAGATATACTAGTTGCGCAAGACAGACTTTGCAGTCGGCATGCGGTTCGTCAATTGGCCCTGGCATTGGTGAAATGTGTGCTACTGCAACAGGATCAACTTGAGCAGCAAATAGAGACCTGAACTCATAGGAAATTTCACTGCAAAACAACTTTATAAGTGATTTTGAAGTGCTTGTAAAAAGAGTGACTGAAGCCGATGTGGGAGGGTTGGCCAGGGTTTTTCCAGTCGGTACAAGTATGAAGAGCAAAGTCAAGCAGAATCAGCAGATTCCAAAGTCCAGTCGCGTGAAGATCTTAAAGTGATACTCTTGAGAATTTTTAACTAAAAGGCATTTTACACAGGCAGTGTAACTGACTTATTTGGGGACTGAGTAACACAAGCCTGGGAGGAGATCAGAACATAATCCTGGTGTACTGATACACCTTCTCATATTGCAACCTCTCATACTCTTGCACCTGTGCCGTGAATATAGACTTGTTTTTTTCTTTTTCTGCCTACTGTCATGAGCAGGTACCTTCTTGGTCATAATCTTGTCATAGACCTTTATCGTGACAAGATTAGCTTTCCACCTGTAGCAATATTACTTTATATGGTGCTTAAGTAGTGGAGCTACACGTTATATTCCATGACAAGGTGATGCTTGAGCACCTGATGTATGCCCCAGGCTATGCGAGGTAACTGCTTGTTAGTGATAAATGCTCGTAAATCAACAAATACTGTAATGCAGATGCTAAATAAGCATACGAATGACTTTTCAGCCCATTCTTAGCAACCTTAGGTTTCCAGAGGTTGTATGTTCCTTCGACTCCTGAATGGTTCGGGTCAAGACGTGTCTGCCCGGCCTCTTGTCTGTCCAGGATTAACTGACTGACCTCAGCCTCAGCCTCGCATTTACTACGAGCGCTTTCCAAGTCGTCGTCAAATTCGTTGCTACAATCTATGACTTATATAGTAAATTTAAGTTCACGCAGTCCAACTGTGCTTCGTGCAGCGCACCAAAAGCAAAGAACAGACGGCTCTTTATATAGATAGGTATGGTCACATTCGATATACTTTTCGGCAGCCCTACAACTTCGGTCGGGTCGATTGTGCTATCGACCTATTATGTTGGACTGGAGTGGAGTCCTGGTATTTAGGGACTGTGACCTGTAAGACTACGTTGACGTCAGGTCCATGCTACCTTTCTAAATCAGCATGGTCCGGTCCACTCTGGCCTACGTCCTCCCCAGAGTTGCACTGAACTGAACGCCACACGCGGACGAGTCAGCAACGTTGCCCCGCGAGCAGGACGGCCTCGAAGCTTCCCAGCACAGTCACACAGCCACTGGCTACCGCGTGCTGCTGCGTGAGTGCCGAGCCTGAGCGTGCCAAGTGGTGCCGAGTCCGAAGGTGCCGACGAAACCGCAGATTGCACGGTCGAGCTGCACAGGAAGTAGGGGTGATTAGATGCGGACCGACCCTCGGCAGCCCGAAGATGGGGCAGCCCGATCCATCACTATTATCACAATGACTCCTGTGCGTCGAACGTTGTGCTAGAAAATGAAACAACCCGGGTGCACTCTTCAGTCAGATGTTATAGACGCAGTTGGGGGTCCAGAATGGGGTTCCAGTTTCCCTCAATGCTGCCCACGAAACTGGCGTTGGTGTGACATGAGATGAAGTCATGAGAACATCACAGAATTCGACATCTGGGGACTTTTCAGAGGTCCACCAGATTGATCTCGGACCAGTAGAACCTTTTATTGGTACTGGCAAAAAGGATTTTTTGACTCTGAAACGTTTGAGGATCTAAAAGCAAACAGAGACATTGAAATCGTAATTCGGTGGAAAGGTAAATTTTGTAATTAACGTCGACGTGAAATGAGAGGAAAGTTTTTTGCCCCTCAGCAAACTTTGAGGAAAGTCAGTTGGATTAGACCAAGGTTACATCCCTCTTTTTTCCATCACCAACTTCCAATTGCCCTGGCTAATCAGGTGTTGGCTCGATCATGATCTTGGTCTAGTCCCACCTGTTTGCGAAGCTGTCAAAAGAAATTCCCGTCCGAAATCCCCACCAATATTCTGATTTTTCTGCAGAAAATTTGCATGAGATGTGCACTTTTGCCATACAAAATTTGCATTTCAATCCTCAGTGCAGAAGTGGGTGCTACGGTATTAAAGTTGAGTAGACTTAGAAGAAGAAAGTACTCAGCATTAAAAGTAACGTTACAATTTTCATTTTTTTCTCATAGTCTGCTACATCATCGTGAAGAACCACTCCATGAGGACGTCCACCAACTTCTTCCTCTTCTCCCTCTCGGTCTCCGATCTCACCCTGCTCTTCGTCGGTAAGCAAAAACTCGGCCTTGCCCAAAAGTGTCGTTGTCGCAGGGCAAACATATTGCAAACAAAACAGTAACTGAAGTGTCTGTCACATCTTCATTGCTTGGCTGAATGGGCTGGCATTGACATAACTCTTCTAGCTCTGACAGCCATAAGAATGGCCTCGCAGCGTTTAAATCCCTGTCGGAGATCACCAAATTGTCTGTCAGGCCCAATTTGAGCTGGCAGGGCCTAGTATGGAGAGGTGGGCCTATCAAAAAAGAAGGCCTCTACCAGAGATTTGCTCCGTCTGACAATTTGTCTGCTGTGCGAGGCATCAGCCAAGCGCTAAATTATGCGCCAGTCCATGATGCAGCAAATGCAGTGTGAGTCACCAAAAAACACTCTCACAAGAGAAACTTTTCTTTTTGCACTCACGCTGTTCTACGACGGCTCCAAATAGCGTCGAAACTCGAGTTGGGAATGACTGAGGAAAACCGTCTGGTTACTCAATTTTAAAAAGTCCAAATGGGCGAAAATTCGAGCCTTTTTCTCCAGATGTTGCACAATGTTTTGCCACCTTTGTCCTTCCTTCGATGCCACTTTTTTTCAGTTAGCCAAAGATCATCCATGAGTGACTCGAGGTGATCCCAACTTGGCAATTGTTCTGTTCACAGTTTGCCACTACAACGGCCTTAACTTGGACTTGATCTTCCACTGAAGGTTCTGGATTCTGTTCAAGATCCAGTCCTTCATACCAACCAACGACTTTCCCGAAATGGAGATTCGAGTGTAATACAAGAAAGTCCTCCGAAAGATGAACTTTTTTTGCTCCACTATTCTTTTCTCAGGAAACACCCACAGCAGCTCCTCCTGCCCTCTGCACCACACAATACTACTTTCATATATTGAAGTACAAAGGTGGAGGTAACTGGAGTTGGGTTGGGTTGGAGAGGGGGGGGTCAACCCGCCGGGTTCACCCACCTCAATTACCCGAATGGCACAGTATAAAGCAATAAAAAATGCTCGTTGGATCCTGACGGAGGAAAGGAGGAAGGGAGAAAGAGTTGTCACCAGCAGCTGACTCAACCAGACAGACACTTGCAGTCATTGCCCCAATTTCAGACTTCCCTCACACATCTTTTGGTGTCGAGAGTTGTTGACTTTTCTGGCAGAGTTTTATTCTGGCAACCCAAGCAGGGTTGAGGCCGAGAAAAAAATCGTCTTCACTGTCTCAATTTGCATAATGCTCCTGGTGGATTTTTTGTGTGTGTGTGGAGGGGAAGAAGAAATCCGATGACTTCGTGAAGAAGGAAGCAGGAGACAAAAAAAATCCTTGACGACTAATAGAGACTCCAATAATGCCCTCGAGGCTTTGTGAGCACACCAAGGATGAGGAATGAAAAAAGAGTCATTGGGAGGTGGAAAATAGCAGAATTTAACTCTCCTTGGTTTCCCCCCTCGTCTCTCTTTTTCATATCTACCTCCAGGGGGTTGACTTTTCTTCTTGAGGGAATTCACATGTGTCAAAAGAACAGGTGAGACATTTCGGAAAACCTGTCCAGGTTGTTCTCGCAACCTTGATACCTTTATTATGGATTATAGAGTCAACGTTGCACACATTTGGTCATAACGACCATGGCCGTGACGAGTTATAACTATCGTGTCATGAGCACTGGCAGCGATTTTCAGTTCTGGCTTGAAACTGAAGAGGTCTCATCGGAAAAAGTTGAGATTGGGCTGTTACAACTGGGGATCCACGGAAAAAAGCATTTGTTTTCACTTTTGCTGCTCCATTGGTGAGAATGACTTTCCCTTGAGACTTCTGAGGATTTCGTCTGTGCATCCTCTGGACTGGAGTCCAGGAATTGAAGGACTAAAGACTGTCTGTCATCCAAAGACTCGAGGCCAAAAACCTCAAGCAGCACCACTGAGCACTCATCGGTCAGTCCTGTTGACTCGAGTCCCGGCAGTCCAGGACTGACGTCTTTCGGCTTCCCAAGCAGCAGCCCTCCAGAGACTCGTGCCAGCTCTGCTGAGGACTTGTTCATGCGTCCGGACTCGAGTTCAAAGAGTCTTCTTTGACCCAATGACTGGAATTGTCGAGTCGGGCTGTTCTTGTGCCAGCCCTAACATAAAGTGTGCCAACATATGAATGATTTACTCAACTGTGTGTGTGTGTGTGTGGGTGTGTGTGCGCGCGTAGGAACAACCTTGATTATCATGCAACGTACCATTCTGTGTGTGTAAACTTGACAAAGAACAGTTGGTTCGTCAGTTTAGTCCTGGACTATTAGCAGTTTATTCTGCGTAATTACCCTCATTGCGAAAAGCTCGGCCAAGCACCTATGTCAAAGACCCCCTTCGCAGTCGGGCAGTCAGGGCAGGAGCTGCTCGAGCATTGACGACGACTCGGTCAGGATCCTTTCCAATGAGTTCAATCTTGACTTCAGCCTCGTCTCCTGCCTCTACCAGCCCATGGAACTGGGTGAGGCCAAAACCCAAGTCGGTTTTCCGCCCTAAATAAATTCACTTAATAAAAATAATAATGTGTTGATTTACCTCGCCCTCGCGCTTTATATATTTGATATGTGTTTGTGTACATGTACTAAGGTTTAATGTGAAACCAAATTGCAAAGGCTAGAGAAACTCCACGTCTTTAGGTATTTCTGAAGTGTCCAACTTTTGAAACTAACATAGACGATATAGGTGCTCCTCGCCCGCCTCTCTCGTCTCACCACTCCTGTTTGCTCAGGGTTGCCAAGTCGCAGAGACACATAGAGACAGACATATTGCTTTTATACACGAAGAAGATTTCGGAGCCTGGCAGCACTGCTCACTTCCTTCGTCTCCATCCTGACGCTGTCATCTACTACATACGGACTTATGCAGTAGATTCAACTTTGGGCCTGGATTTGGGCCTCGAAACGGCCTTGAAATGCACCTTTAGCCCCATGATTGGATGACGGGTGAAAAGAAGTGTGTGGTGACCAAGTTCGGGGACGATGGGTCCAGCAGCGGGAGCGCCAACCTTTTGACAGACAGACAGACAGACCGTAGCTCTTTGTATACGCACACCTCGATCCATATTCCATTGTCCTCTGGCTCATGGGCTTAACGCGGCGCGAGACGCCGTTGAAAGCTGACGAGGCGCAGGAAGAGCTCGAGCGAGCGCGGCGGGTCTTTTTTTTTTTATTTTATTTCAGGTACTCCTTCCGTGAGTGGGCGTGAGCGAGCGCGTTGCTGAAGGAGCCGCCGGAGCCGCCGGAGCCGTCGGCGACGCCGGTGACGCCAGCTTTTCTTCGTCTTGAAGCTGCTTTCCTTGTTCTCGATGAAAAAGAAGTCGTTCGTTGACACAAAGAGAAATCATAAGAAGGATATATTCAGTCTGGCATTTTTCTCATATGTGAAATACAGTTGTGTTCCCCTTTTTTGTTTGGCAAAAGCTACTTGATTGTTTGTTTGTGCTCCTCTCGCGCTCTCTGCTGCCGTTGTGCATCCCGCTGCTGGCGTCGCCGCCGCCGCCGCCACCGCTGCTTCATCCATCCGGTCTCTCCGTCCGTCTCCTCCAAGTTCAGTGTCAAGTGCGTCGTCGTCGTGCGAGCAGCGGGCGCGCGCGGTCCAGTCGGAGCAGCCGCTCGAGAGCGAAGTGACGAATATGCAGTGAAAACATTTGTCAACGATTTCGGCTTCTGCTGCTTCTTCACGCCTCTTGGAGCAAAGAGGATTTTTGTTGCGGAGGAGAAATTGGGCAAAGGAAGAACGGAAGAAGAAGAAAAAGGGTTGAGGAGAAGTATTTGTGTCTGTCTTCGAGGACCAGAGAGAGAAGGAAAAAAGTGAGGCCTTCGGCGACGACGACGACGGCGACGGAGGCGGCTGGGGCGGCGGCGGCGGCGGCGGCGGCGGCCGCCAAGTAACGTAAAACTGTGTGAGGCAAAAAAAGGGAGAAAAAAAGACAACAAGATGACAAAGCAAAAAGTCAGGCTGATGTTGAGTCCTCCCCACCCTCGTTGATCTCGTCAGAGTTCCTCTTTCACGACGTCCTCGTCCTTGCCGATTCCCTCCTCGTCCGTCTCCTTGATCGTATCGTGCGGGTTCGCGGCTGTTGGATCGGACGCGAACTTGGGGCTCACTCAAAGGGGCTTCGTACACATCTAGAGTTGCCACTGCAGTCAGATTTCCAGATGCAGTCAAGCCAGAAATGGCTTTGCTGCATGGAAATACATGCACATATATGTACACTTATATCTTATGTAATAAATGGGCCCCTTGCAAAAGGCAGACAGTACATAAGACGTCAGTTGTCGAAGGTTGAGTGTGTTATGTAAGTGTGTAATAACGTGAAGCCCAATTGATTAGGTGCAATGTTCAAAATTTAACTTTTCATAACCTATGTGCAGGAAAGTGCGAGAGCCAGGGGCAAATACAAAAAAGTTCTCAGAAACTCGACCCGTTTAAGTTTTGCACAGTGTGAGCGATGCAAAATGCGACAAGTTGGCTCAGGTTGAACTACCGCTAATGTAAAAAAAAAGTCAAGTCAATTTTTTTTTAAATTTGGAGTGAAAGCTTATGTATATCGATGGAGCAAGGTGTCATTTTTTTTTGAATTTCCACCACGACAATAAAGCTGAAGCATACTTGTATACAAATAAAGTTTCGGCAAAATACCAAAAATACTCTAAAAACAAGTTTTAAAGGATGTGACGAGAAATGTTGAACTGGAATTGCCTGAAATGAAATATCCATTCTATGATCAGCCATCCTACGTGAACTCGAGTCTTAGAGATTGAGTTTATTCACTAAAAATTGACCTCTAAGGTCGATCCGATCAATGAATGCACACTTCATTTCAAACAGTTGCAATTTGGCACTTTTTCATCGCCTCGTTTAGATCATATTTTATGAAAGTTTTGGCATCTTCTAACATTTGCACGCTTAGTTAGTGAAAGCAGAAACTAGTTCGACAGCTTGGGCTTGTTTGTGGCTCAGTTCGATTGGGCCCTTCGGGCCTACCTGGTCGGCCTTTGGCCTTTAAACACCGAAGTTGCTGAGCACCAAAGAGTGTGCAAGACCAGGGGGAGACAGGAGGTGGCAGAGGGACGAACCCGGACCCTTTTCTGATCCCAAGCGAGGGGAGGATCAGGGGGTGTGACCTCCCACGCCCCCCTTCACAACAAGGGAGACTCGCCCACAAGTTTGGTGGCAATCAGATAGAGTCTGTTGGCAACAACAGAATCAAGAGGTGTATAGAAAGTGCCCAAAATTGGTTTGTCTTTATAATAACTGATAACCGAGGATAGTCGGGTTTGCCACCAGGTACCTTCTCCCGCGGGGTTTCGATTACGGTTCAACTTGATTCGTGATGCTTCAAGAATCGGGGCTTTCGCGTCGGGTAGGACCGAAACCCCGAGTACCTGGGCGGGTGTCCAATTTTATTGGAAGTCCATGCCAAAAATGAGTGCAAACATTTTTGTTCAAATCCTTTATTTACCTTTGTGTCAGTATCTGACAGTGAGCTCACACTTCATCTACTGGAAGCAAGTGGAACACGTAACAATATTGCTAGAATACCATGTCATTTGACGTGTGGATCTCATGAACAACAGTGGCAGTGAGGGAGTTGCTCCAAGTTCGAATCCGGGTGTTGAGTAGCAGCTGCTGCGCCGGGCAACCGGATTCTGGCAGCCCCGCCCATTCAACTCAGTTCCATGTGTGCCCTCTTTCGAGTGCAATGAGCTTTTGGCTCGGCTCGAAGAAGCTCGCGAGCCGGTATAGAGGAGGCCGGGCCGGCCGGGCTGCCCGGCCCACGGGCCACTACTGCATTGCGACTTTCATGTAGAGTTTTTCTTACCACACAGTTTGAAGCTTACTCGAAACAAAAAATGCCCCAAGTTCCAAGGTCGCAAGATCCCCGAGACCAGCTCGGGCTCGAGGTCACAGCAGCTCGATCCACCTTGACACCAAATTTCTCTGTTGTACAAAAGTAGTCGAAATCTGTTCAATTTTGCTCGTGTTGTTGCTGTTGCTGCTCTCGTGTGATGTCCTCAAAGAAATGACTTGAACCGACGACGACTCCTGCATGATTTCTGGCCGCAGCCCCGGTTGCAAGGTCAAGAACTTCCCCTGGGGAGAAGAGAGGACAGAAAGAGGGAAAGACTTCTTCTTCTGGCAAAGTCCAGAGCAGTTGCATTTTTGTACACCTGCTGTGCTTTCCACGTACTCGGGTGATGCGTCATTACGAGTCTTCAGTGCAGCGTCAGCTCATGGTCATTATCATTACTGCTGTGGCTATAATGAGTGTCTGATAACTTCCACCATTACACAAGTGTCTTTCTCTCATCCTTCTTCCTCGGCCTTGATGCCGCTCGGATTGAAAGTTGCATTCCAAAGAAAGATTCTACTGTGCAAAAAAAGATTTTCGCAAATTTTAGCATTTGCCATTCTTTTTTGGGGGGTTGAAGGAGAAGATGAAATGAAGGCTTTTTTTTGGCCAGAATTGAAGCTTAGAAAGCAGATCTATCATTGTTTTCGTCTTTCCTTGTGCTGGATAATTAAAGAAAGTTTGGACCAGAGATGAAAAGAAAGTCTAGAGCAAAACGGACAAGCTGCGAAGACTCCGGGAGGCGAAGGCGAGGGCAAAAAAGTATCGGAGAGATGAAAAATAACCCTTTTTTTCTTATTCAAAGTCTTTTGGTTTCTTTCTTTTTCTAAAGCACATTCACTTCGCAACACGATTAGAAACGAGTCGACTGAGGCAAAAAAAAAATCTGCTTTTTGCGGTGCGTACGACAAAGCAACTGATCACGACTCCGGGCTGAAGCTTTCTATAGCCCCATTAGAGTGTTTTTTTAGAGTTATTAATTTTGAGCGCGCAAACATGCACCACAACAGGTACAAATGAACCCGGACAATTGTCCAAACAAACAGCGTTTTGGCCCGGGTTCGAAATGACCTCGGACGCATCAGACAACATTTTGGCAACCCTTTTTTGTTGCACGTCTCCTGTGCCCTGTTCAACATTTGCCTTGGACCGATGATTGCGACTGTTTTATTTTGTCCTCCACTGCAAGGTTGCAGGTGGGGAAACACGACCAGTCCATAGTATAACTATAATTCCTGATCTCATGATATTGATGATTGTTTAAATAATAATAAGTTTACTACCTTCTCTAACTGAAGATCGATTTGCTGATCCTTCTGAAACTGAAAACTGCTGAGGGGGTGTCCAGTGGCTGCCAAAAAGGGTTGCCATTTTTCGCATAACTGGCATTCTTTCCATCGCTCCGGCATAACATTCTTTAGGGACTCACGCGGACTATTTGGCATATGTTGAAGTCATATGTTGAAGTCATTTAGTGACGAAATAGCAAACCTGGAGCTGGCCAACTTGGCACATTGTCCTGGTCAGAGCACCCTGGTGCAGCCGGAGTATTATGCATGAGTGACTCTAGTGTGAATCCCAAATTTTGAAGATGCGTTGAAATTTTTTAACTTCAGCCGCTACCAAACAGTAGACAGTGTCTACCGCTACTACCTTGAAGTTCAGCTGACTCAGAGACAACTTTATAATGAAGCACCTCTGGACAGCTTCCAAATTCTGACAGCAGGACATATAATATGTATGTTTAAAGTACTAACATGCTTATACAGAGAGCGAAGGGACATAACGAACTGCAGCTTCTGTGCAGCCAAACGTCTGTGTGTGTGTGGATGTCCGTCCGTCCGTCCGTCCTGCATTTGCGTGGCCGTAACATAGATTATAATGAATATGTTACAACGGGACACACAAATTACGAGCTCTCACTTACATACTAATTGCATAGAATATGAAAGCGTGATATTTCCCGCAAACTCCTTACCTACCATGCCAATTCTCTACGTATATTCCATACAAACTCCGTGTAAACTCTCCACCTATATTCCATGCAAAGTCCCTATATTCCACGCAAACTCTCTACCTGGTACATATATTCCAAGCAATCTCTCTGTATTCCATGCAAATTCACGTCGGTGGATCAAGTTCATAGACATCTCAAGCTCGCATTACATTTGCCTTGTGGCAATCCTAAGATTCATCGCAAATGTGAACACGCCAGACGGCCTCGGCTTGGAGAGGACTGTCTGGCCCAGGAACCTCGACTTCAACTCCTGCACAAAGCATCCGCCTTATTTATAACCTTATATATGTATAATACACACGTTTGCGCGATGGAGGGGAAAAGACCCTCCTGTCCCGCCTCCTTGAGTTGATCTTGGTGGGCGTGACCCCCTGTCTTTGGGATCAGTGGAGCAACCTGATCTGATGGCCGCAATCATTGCTTCATAGCGATTTCCGAGACTTTTTTGGTTATTCAAATTTCTGGAAAAAAAAATCAAACTATTTTTAGATTGGTTTTTCGTAAAGACCTCAAAAGATTCCTTGAATCCGACTGAGGGCTTTTCCTCCTTTTTTTTAGGATAAGCTCGCAAATCTCAAATTTTTAGATTCGTCATCATTCGCGACTAATGTTGGAAATTCTCAAGACCCTCCTCAATGAAAAATCGGCCAGGTTTTTTTTTACTAGACATTTGAGTAATCTAAAGTGTGGCGGAAACCGCTAAGAAATCATGATTGCAGCTATGAAATCAAGCTCGTCTTCCTGATCTCCAAAATGTACACATATTTAGACGTATATTAAATAAGGCGCAAGGGCCGCATCTACGTGTGTGTGAACGAAAATAGTCAATACTTTTCAGACACTAAAGATATTTCTGTTTTCTGCTCTGTGATTTACAACATCAACTGCAGCGATGAGCAGAGATTTCGCACCCCTAAAGGCCTGATATAACTTATCTGTTAGTTTCTCGGGTTGATTTTTGGCACAGGTGGGTCTAAAAACATCCACCGAACCCAAGTCAGAACCCGAATCGGGGGCAGGGGGGAATTTGTCAGCTTTTTCTTGGCAAAATGTACGATTTTGGCGACGCAAAAGGCATATTTATTGTCTTTTGCTCTCATTCCGCACTTTCACTCTCGTCAATGTGGCGCAGAAAAGCCAGATTTGCTGCAGCTTCAGAGTTGGTGCTCGACGCACGCAGCACTAAACAATTTTTTCCCCTGCAAATGGGACATTTGGGACATAATTTTGGGGAAATCCGACGGAAATTCCCGAAAAATTAGGCCCGTCATAGCCATCCATGGACTGGCGCTTCCTCTACTCGACGAAGCATTTTCGCTGCATTGTCGAGGTGGGCAAAGCTCAACGCTTTCGCCATCTTGACGATCTCCGTCGTGAGTCACAAAAAGTCGTTCCTGGTGACGAATGAAAGTTCCTGTTTCCCCCCGGGAATTTTTCATATTGCCGGCCTAAACAAAGGACAATTTCCCGGGAATTCCCGGATATCGAACCCTAACTTCGTCACCCAGTGCACTCATCTGTCTGGTGTTTGTGGGAGGAGTGGCAAGAGCCCTTTCTGATGGGATCCCTGACGAAGTTGAACGGTCAGGGATTCGGTTTCGAATCTTGGTCTGAGGAGCCAAGGCTGTCCAAAGATTCGAGTCCTTGGGATCAGAATTCGAATCCTGATCAGGACTTGAATAATCACTGGACGATCCAGTGGCATGATGCACCCCAGTCCAGCAGCTGGAGCCAGGGGAAATGTGGGAGCATCGAAATATGGAAAGTGGTTCTCAATTGGGGGAAGACCTGAAGACCTGGAGCGGAGCCCAGTGCCGAGCCAGAAGTCCTTGGTCAGGGTCCAGGGTTTCAGGGGTTGTGCAAGGTTCGCTGGTACCAAGACCATACCAGTACCTTCTTGATATCAGCCGATTTTGGGGGCGAAATTTGGCAGCAAATTTGACCCTATGACTGATGAGCCTCTTTTTACTTAATTGTGTGGGACAGAACGATTTTGTCACCTTGAGCTAAATTATATACAACAAAGTGCAGAGGCCGACTGCATGGCTTTCCCACAATTTCTCGTGGTGCACACACGATTGACGAGTAGGGATGTGTCGGATTTCTCTGTTTCACTTTTTTTCGTTCATTCTGAATGGGAAGACTTTTTGTTTGACAAAAAATGAGCAAAGTTTTTCAGGAGGAACAAGTGAGACAAAAGCCTCAGGGATCACCAGGGGATCAGAGTCAAATTCACAAGTGAGAGTAACTGATTACTTTTTGTCACACATGTTATTTTCTTTTACAAATCTACTGGAACAGGAGTGGCCACGACCCTGGAGAAGTAAAACAATGAAGAAAGTAGAAATGTCTATACGAATTTGTCCAGTCAGGTTAGATGAGCAGACAAAAGAGACTCTGGCTTGCCAGGCTCATGTCACCGGCCTCGAGAGTAAAGAGTCAATTTTTAAAGGATGAGATGAGGTATTTTTTTTCCCTACTAAATTATTCTAGTCCTGTGTTATCAAGGAGTACAAAGATCTTAAGAACAATAGTGCATAGTACACAGCAGATGTGAGTAACGTACTATGTACTGTGTCTTGCTCAATTGCCAATTCTACTCTTTGTGCCATGTTTGTGCCTCAAAACAAAGGCTGTTTGCCAATGTGTTCCACCTCAAGGGCCATCATGTTGGCCTCTGATCATATTCATGGTAAGAGCATTTTGCACCAGTAAAGCAGCTTGCACACTGGCTACCATTGGCCAGTGATGGGCCTGATAGGCCTCATGCATTCAAAAGGTAGCATTCAGCAGAGGAGGCAAATTTTGAATCGATTCCCTCAAACTTTTTGCTTCATTTTAGTGAGACACACAACAATATTGACACAATGGTACTGTTATTATGATACCAAGTCCTCAGAATGGACAGAAAGTCCCAAGTTGACTTTAAAGTCAGCGCCAGATGTAGTCTCGTCCCGACAATGAAAACAGTCGAAGAAAATAATGTTTTGTTTTCAGCAAGAAAAAGCTTTGTTGAGAAAGAAATGTTGTTTTTAAGTAGAGACATGAAATGTCGACCCCTACTCATTACCCTCGTGGACGTCGTCGTCGTCGTCGTCGATAATATTAGTATGAAAGAGAACGAAACAGACACTGGCGTGTGTGATACATAATTAGTTAGAGCTTGTAATTTTAGGTTGAAAACCCCCAAAGTGGTGTTTTGCTTACAGGTGGAAGCAAAAAGAATTCGCAGTGACACACATGAAGTCAAGAAAGCATTCAAAACATTTGCACTTTGCGTAAAAGTCACTTTTTGGTGCATGAGGTGCTAAAATTCCAAGGTGCGCTCATAATCCTGCCCTCCTCATGCATTATTCTGCCTTGTGTGAGGCCCAGGGTATTTTTTTTTTCACGCATTGATTTATCGAGCTCTAACTGGCAGGGAATTACACGCTTCAAGTGGTAAACAAAAGAACCGTGGACTTTTTTTCCCCCTTTCATGCTCGCGCTTGTGAGGCCTAAGACACACATTTAGGCCGAAATCGAGGCCTAATTAATGATGTTAAGGCGAAACTGCCTAGTGCACACAACAGCATGCAAAAGTTAATGAAGTAACCTGGATGGGCATTTTTTTTGTTTTTTGCGAGTCGTTTCATTTGGACCCCATCGGTCTTTATGTGTGGGCACCGTGCCTAAAAAGCGCAGCAGCAACGGGAAGAAGTACGACGTTGGCAGCTTCCGCAAGCTGCACTTGGGAGATCGCGCAAAAGACTCTCGACCCCGACTTGAGAGCAGAAACCTCGGGTTCGAGGCAGTGCAAGCAGCGCTGATGAGACCACTGGGACGACTCAGAGGGTTAAGATGTGATCCGTCACCGGGGTTCTAACGGGGCTCTCGTTGCAAACTACGTCAATCGATGCTGGCGGTGGAATGAGGCATGTGCACTGTACAGGAGCAGCATGCTCAGAGAGGCTACCTTTTCAATTCTATTTTCATTAACAACAGGGGCACACAGACATTGAAGTTGGAATGACACTTTTAATGCCTAGCAAATGCATTCGAATTGAAAAGGAAAGAGACTGAGTGGAGGTATTCAAAACTTCACTTGTTTGAGCTAATAATTTACTAAAAATAGTGGTGCTTAAAGTCATTTTAAGCTCATCCTCGTTCTGGCCCTGCAACCTCCTCCATTTCTCATTGTTGAATGTTTATTTATCGACTCCTGTCAGCAGCACAAGCACTTTGTTCATTTTCTTTCCATCGATGGCAACGCTGCTTCAGTTTTCCAAGTCCAGTATGAAACACCTAATATACCTGAATGCACCGTAATAGATGTCCACCGGGGAACAACATAAGTTGCCGTCACTGCTTTTCATCTCTGCAGTGACGCCGGCACTGACCGCTAACCCTGTTAGTGCCATGTGCCAGTGCTTTGCAAAACTTTCAGGCCTATGGGCCAGACTTGAGGGGGCCTCAGACGACAGGAATGCACTGTTGCCAAGGGGGAGGGGGAGCTGGACTGAGAGAAAACAGTACATTTCCAGGATATGCAGTAGAATCCCATTAATGTACTCACCTCAAGCCCACATAATTCGAGTACATGAAGTGAGTGAGCACATTATCTGAGAAAGGAAAGGAGAAGTACAGTCCTCAAAAGCAGCAACAAAGGCTTCATTTCCGCTCAGGAGCAACGTGCATTGACCTTCTCCAAGTAGACATCCATTACTGGGCAGTTCTTGTCCCCATCTTGTCGGCACTGAGTGACAAGATCCCCGTGCAAGACTTGAACCCTTTTTCAAAGGAGGTTTCATGTCCAGTACATTGAGCAAGGCTGTTGATTCCATTACTGGGTGTTTTTTCTTCATAATCTGAATGGGAGGCAAAATCGAGCACAAAGTATGAGTGAGTGCATCAAGGAGGTTCTGCTGTCTGCCCAACAAGGACTGAGCTCAAGGTCACGCAATAGCTCTGCACTGTTTACTTTGTTGCGTAGCAGAGACCGCACTTGATAATAGTCCATAGGGGACGGGATCGATCCGCCTTCTTTCTTCCTTCCTGCTCGAAGAGAAGTACTATGAGAGGACCCCATCCGGAATAGAAATGAGGTCCACGACAGAATAATCTCAGCTCAGGAAATGTCATACATCTACATGAGAGAAGTAGCTACAGCAGCAAATGTCTGGTGCCTTTTTTGTCCTCCTGCATGTACCAGGGGGTTAAAGGGAGAACTTGGTGCTGGACATAAATCCTGATGCATTCAGGATGCTGTCATTTCAAGCTTTTAAGGATGCAGAAGAGAATGCTGTGCACACTGCTTGTAGAGCACCTTGGGGAGGGGAGAGAGAGCAAAAGTGTCCTCATAATAGGAAAAAGACTAGCTTACCTTCAACTCATATCAGTTGACTGCGGCAGCAGTGGATTGCTTCGGAAACAGGGCAGGATTGGCTGCTCTTTTATTCTCTGCGGCATTTTCTTCCTCCTTGTTGCTGCTCATTCATGATTTTGACACCAGATTTTTTCTTTACTGTCGTGAGTCCCGAACTGCAACACAACATCATCTATATAAATAAAGCTGTTCGGGTATGTGTGTTTGTGCCCCTCTAGCACTCTCAGTTCTTCACGGATCTGGCTCATTTTTGGCATGTGAGACCTTTGGGTCAACAAGAAGGACATAGGCTATGCAAAGTTGCATTATAAGGCTGTTTTGAGGCCAAAATTGAGGTCAAATATTGCATTTACTACAAAAGGCCCCAGATAGCTAAGCCAATAGGCATAGCTAAGCCTGCATGACTTAGCTGTGCGGCACTAGTACTTATCAGTAGCTTTCCATTGCTAGAGTAGGAGTCCGTTGAAGTGGACAGTGAGCTGGACAAACCCAGCAAGCCCAACTGGGGCTTGACCTGTTAACTGGCAGCCCACTGCCATCACTGCCACGAGCTGGTGAGAGCAGGAGAGTGTCCGGATCAGCCAGTTCTAAAAGTAACAACAAAAGTAGTGCATGGTGAGGTTGAGGTGCATGGAGAGCGTGAAGGACGTGGTGGACAAGGAGAACTTATTGAATTCTCCCGAGCAAAGGCCGGTGCAGGTTCAGCTAGTGTTCTCTAAAACTGGGAAATTCATGTTACTTTCTCTGAAATTGGGAAATGTTCTATATTTGCTGGTTCGAAAGCAGAAATAAACCGTATTTCCAAGTTTTGTGCACTGCTCTGCACAGGGCTGTGCTGTGCTGCTTCCTCCCACAACAGCTGACACATTGTTAAAAGAAAAACTCAGCCATCAAATTACAATTGGCATCACTTTGCGTGGGCTTAATTTTCCTTGTGTTGATCCTCCTCTCTTTGGCGTGTCCTTGGCTTCATTGTCCTCAGGCCTCCACCCTCCCATCCCCGCCCTCGGACAATATGAAGCCACGGACATGTCAACTTGACTCGGATCAAAACTAGGAAAATGGACCCTAACTTTACAGCAATGCTACACAGTTATGAGTCAAGTTCTAAAAAAACCCATGCCTTGCAGCAGAAACACTAAGCTGGGAAGCTCCTCAAAACTGCACTCACACCATATGAAATTTATTTAGAAAAAAGATGAGAAATGATTTTGGGTACAAAGAATCGGCTGTCATATCCGGAGACCCGATAAACGCGTGTTCATTGTATTTTGTGACAATGCACGAGAGACCGAATGCACCGATCGATACCGGATATGATCAGGTGAGACGAATCAGCCGGGGGCGGAAAAACAGAGTTGCTATATGTGTCAGACGTGAGAGAAAGAGAGGAGAAAGCACTTGGCAGCTCTACGTGACCAACCTTGGGAGACAAGCAAGGTCATGGCTACAGTTGCACTCTGCAGGGCAACCTTGACCACTGGCCTTGATCACGTTGAAGATGGACAACTTTGGGTTAAACTAAATTTGTTCAGTCTGTCATAATTCAGGAATGTTTCCGTACTAACTTAACTTGTACCTACAAGACTGTGCAATGGTCCGCATTTGCAAAGGTCAGAAATCTCCCCGAGTTCCACTTTGTCCCAAGTTTATCCACTGAAATCTCTGAAAATTAACTCTACTTGTGGAGAAAGCTCACGCTTACATAACACATACAAGCGGGGATTTAGCTGAGACAAGACAAGCACTATAACTTTTTATGAAGTGTGATAGATAAAGAGCTTAGCAAAGCTTGTCAAGGCTACACAACACTATGACTCGTGCACTTCTCAGTGACCAAGTCATCCTTACTGAAGTCTCTACACTTGGGGATTCTTGGAGGTGCCGAAATGGTTCCTCGTCATGTGCAGCCCCACGTAAGACTCATGCTCCCAGCTGCGTGGATGCCCCATCTGGGCCGCGTCCTCCTGGAGTTGACCTGTGACAATGGTTCTGATGTCCTTGGTGAGGTCGATGCCAGGTGGGTCAGCCCACCTCGGCCACGTCCGTCAGTGCCAATGCAGTTACTGTTGCTCCTCTCGGTCTCCGGGTTCGGTGACGCACTTGAGCGTCTGGACGAAGCTCAACCACCTCTGGTTGCGAAATCAAAAGAAATTTTTCCAAAAAAACTTCTCCCCAACTTTTGGCGTAAGCAAACTGTCTGATTGCGGGTGTGAAGTTTGTTTTTTCTTCTAATCTCAGGGAACCGAAGACATTTCCGCTCTAAAAACTTTAAACTTTCTCTTTTACTTAACCATTTCAGCCCACTTGTGAATAGTCTAGGACTCCCGACCCAAATCATAGCTAATGAAGCTTTAATGCGATCATTAGAGGTAGGGTCGGAATTTTACGTCGCTTCTGGCCGCTTCCTGAAATGCCGTCACTCACGCGATTTCCCCATCCCCATGAGGAATATGACGAAAGCAACGGGTTTCCCCCTCCCCCCCCTTCGATCTTGGAATGTGACACCATTAGCACAATTGCTGCTTTCACCCTTGATTTACTCCGTCCCTGGACAATGTGTTGCTGCTCTCCTTGGTTTCACAGTGTGTGCGTGTTCACCCGGACTCGCTCACTGCTGTATTTTTAAGCCTAATATAGTGTATTAAAGCATACCGCAGCATTTTCCTCGCATTTGTCGCCCAATCGATAGCCACATTTATTTGACAGCAACAGCAGCAAAAAATTACAGTGCGTATCAAAGTTGGTGTCGCCTGGGAGATTAAACGTATCGTAGACTTCTGTTCTGTGGAACAAACGTCTGGCAGTTCAGTTGTTGGGGATCCTCATGCTTGGATGAGCCCTGCGAAAAAATCCCCCCCCGCCACCACTGATGTCCACAAGTCCCCGAAGCCTAATCCAGACTTCCTGACGGCCCCGAGCAACGTAGTCTTGGTCTGAGGCCAAGGATCTTGTCCGGTCAGACGTTATCTG
>JAAUXU010001199.1_pt1 | contig 20930 bp, 22 predicted proteins | sample 7278151 | NCBI WGS metagenome assembly JAAUXU01 (sample SAMN14350113, study PRJNA611818) | marine sediment metagenome | isolation source: surface marine sediment (1.8m) | place: French Polynesia: Moorea | collected 2018-08 | reverse complement strand
CACCTTATCACCATAGTACGATCCATCGAACTTACAGTAGAACATACATTCAACAGAACTGTACAGTGAAAACGAATTTAACTCACACTGCGCATGCGCGCGTGTGCACACCTATCTTCATCGGTAATAATGCCTCGTACATGGACGACGTTCTTAGTCACAGAACGACAACACTAGTCACGGACTTATAGCATGCCCTCGTCTCCATCATGGCCTAAATTCCAAAGTCCATGGGGGTCATGTTCCAGGTTGGAGGGCCGCCAGAGGTCCTTGGGCCAGAAGTCCCAAGACCACAGTACCCCTGGACGAGATGAGAGGTATGGGGTGGAGCTCCATGTTGCTGAAAAACCATGGATGCGATGTCTGCATGACCCATGAAACGACCTCCTCCTCCTCCAGGAGGAGCATGTACACAGCCTGGTCGATCTTGACACCCTCTTGAATGAATGGAGTGGGGTGTTGCACCCATCAGCTGTGCCACCAGTCTAGATCATGGCAGATGGAGGAATTCTGCCTTTGACCTGGCAGAGACCCGATCATTCTGACTGTTGCGGACAGCTGGAATGGCTAAAACTTTCTCATCTGTCCGGAGGATGCCTTAGTTGGACGCGTGATGGATTCCTGCCCTTGGACAAGATGCTGTTGTTCACTCTCTCAGTCTGAGCACGTAAGTCCACTTCTGCTTTGCAGCTTCCTGGAGCCACAAGTTGTAAGAGACTTGTGTCTCAGAGTTTGTAGTACTGACCGCAGATGCTTTTCTAGTCAAATGAACTGAGGTTTGCTGACAAAAATGTCCAAAAAAGCTGCTCTTGTCACGTTGCCAACAGTGTACAGGGCACAATCTTGAAGTGCAATGTGATTTCTGATGAGATAAAGACCATGACGATGAGGCCAAATACTTGTGGTCGTAAAAACTTAAGTTATAAAGTTGTTGCGTTTTACTTTTCGTTCCGTCGTTTATTCCATCATCCACCTTTGATTGTCTTAGAGACCTTTGCCCATACGCCGTATTCTGAAAGTGGACTTACATTGCCGGACAGATATTGCTGCAGAAGAGGACTCACATTTTTGGACGGAGGCAGAAGAAGCGTCTAAGAGTAGCTGATGATGGCTCTTTTTTGTAGAGATATATCTTAAGGTCCTCTCGATCCGTCTTCACATTGTGGGCCGGCTTACTCCTGACCAGCTGCTGCATTGATCTAGCTGAGTTGCTCCTCAGCTTCTCTCTGGTCCTCCTCGTCATTCCTGGCGTGCTGACCGTCTTCTGGCCCTCGTGGACCTTGCTGGAGGTCGTCCCTTCGTCCAGAGTTTCCTGTAGACAGCTGCTCGGCTGATGGAGCTCGACGATCTCTGCAGCTCTGTGAGTGACCAGAGCAAAAAGCTCCGTGCAGGAAGTCACATTTTTCTTGCTCCAATGCCTTGGTTGACATCCATGAGCAACAAGATGTTGCTTTGACGACACTGCTATCCTACACTAGGTCAGTCAAAAGCTGACAATTTTTTAAGTTAATAGTCTTAAGCTAATGGAAAAAGTGCAGTCTCAGTTCAAGTGCATCACCCCGTAGTATTGTGGTCACCCTGATTCTTCGATGGTTGGGTGGTCAACCTCGTGATTCTTTTTAATGCTTTCCCTTGAAACGAATCGAATGACATAGTTTTTGTTTACATATTTTTAAATTTAGGCATAAGGCTGCCTTAATGATGTTAAGGCAGTTTCCCACTGGATCAAAAGATGCCATTCGCTCGCTGCTCTCGGACATGCGCTTTGTGCCGGTTGTCGTGCTGGCAAAAGTGGTTGTGGAACACCCGGTAGGCCCTTCTGGGCACAGTATTTTTCTTTTCTTTTTATTCCTCTTACCGGAAGTCGTTGAAGTGTACTGAACTTTTCGTCGCGGCCATGAACGAGGAGATGTCCAAGCCGAGGTCGATGTCTTTAAACACCACGTAGGAGAACTTCGCTCACCCTCGTTGTTGTGATCGAGTCAGTTGCACGTGAAGAAATGGGGACCACTGCAGTACACATTGTGGCAAAGCAAAGAAAAACACACCCGCACTGCCGACAATGAAGGGCCTCTCCACGCATGCCCAGGCGCGTACTCTCTAAAAAAGGGCCTCGCAAGGCCCAAGTTAGGGGCCAACTTTTCTTTTTAATTTTTAGACTATGAAGCAGCGGCAGTGTTGCTCTCATCACAACCGGCTCTTTCCACCAACCCGACTTAAGTAATTAGCGAGAGAAAGGTTAATACTAACGTTATTTGGAAGATGAGAAGTTCTCTTCATGCTCGTTGCCCGTCAGCCCAGGCCTGCCGAGGCCTGTCTAGGCCTGCCCAAGCATGCATGCATGCCTGTCGACGTACATACAGTGCAGCACATCGTGCAAAATTACTTGGTGAGCTGCATTTTTCCCTCCCTCCACCAGCAAAATGCGTTACTTTCACGCAAGCCGTTGTACAGGGTGAGTCTCGTTGGGGTTATTAACCTTTGGACGGAAATACTGGTTTGCATCCCGAAACAAAGCCTGGATTACTCAAAAACAATCGGAGAAAAAAATGAAAAGAAAGCATGAAGGCATTATAAAAATTACCATTATGACGGCACCTCATTTTACACTTGTTGGACATTATATTGAACATTAATCTCTCTAAATAAGAGAAGGTGGTGCTTCATTGTCGCAAAGACTCCCCCAGTTAAACTCTAACTTGCTATGATGACTATCTACGACATGGAGAGGGTCCTTAAAGATTAAAAATGACTTTTAATTGTTCATTTTTCAATTAAAAGTCTTTAATTTCGTCGGCCCTTTCAGCCAATTCTTGCCTGCCTTCTAGGCCACGCTGCCCTAGCTTTTCCTTTTTGGCGGGTGCACCTGCTCGTAATTACCAAATTCATCCGGACCTGGATGTGGCTCTGGAGGAATTTCTCGACAGTTGAAATGTTTGTTGTCGGTGCAAACTTTGCAGAATCATCTGCTGTCTCGGCGAGTCATGGACAATACAAAGTTTATTGACCAGCCAGAGCTGCTTTGCTCACCAAGCTGTGGGACTCACCCTGTATCTTACAGAACACTCGGTCCAGCATTGTCAATCTTGTATTTATTCACCACCACTTATTTTTTCAAAAACACCTCTCACAGAATTTCCTCAGTGATTCACAGCAGGTCTTCAGGAAAAAAATCATTCACTTTCTTTTATCCCTCCCATTTTGGACCTCATGAAATGCAAAAATGAAGGAAAAAAGGTGTGAAAAAGGTAAAATGCGAGGAAAAAAGGCAACTTTTCTTCTACGCACTCTTGGCCTAAGACGCCAATGCTGTCTTCGATAAAATCAGTGTGTGAAGAGGAAGTCCGTGTTAATAAATATTCAGTCAATACTTAAAAATCTCGCTCTCTCACTACTTTCCGACTAACTTCCTCAACGAAATCTTATTTTCATTAGAAAACATTCACTCAGTTCCACAAAGAATGATGTGAGAAAATATATTGCTGTGAATTTGATAAAGGGGAGAATAAAGATTCCTTTTCTGCTCCTCTGCATGCAACGAAGGGAGACTCCAGCACGTTACAATGTGTGGCACGCGTACATCTAAGAATCTGAGCTGAGCGCACTAAAAATGTTGCCTTACAAGACTTCAGCTGCAAACATATCAGCTCGAGAGTACCCGGAGGAGAGTCCTTGTTGCGTACTCTCTCGTCAAGAAGGTACCGGGTGCTGGAAAAGTACCTATTACTTTCCTCGTATGGGGACTTTGTCTTTAAAAGCCTCAATCTCCCCCTCACCCTTTCACACGGACACCATGACCAACCTCTTCCCCTATGCACGCACGCCCACAGTGCAGCACATGCACATTGTTGTTTTCGTTTAAATGTGAAAAATATGTAAAGAAGACTTTATACACACGTATATATTATGGCAAAGGCAACGTGTGCAAAGCCATTCTGGATCTGATGCTCGTTCAGTCGTGGCTTTTCCAGAGTTTTGGGCCTCGCGAATGCTGGGGATGCTCATTTAAATAGGTGCATTTTTGAAAACTTGGGCAGCTATCAGGAGCTGTAACTTCAACGACGAATGCGCTCGTAAGCGTTTGAACAGACGTGCTACTACTTATTAATAAACTCCGGAGTTTTGGGTAAGATCGCTGCCAAAATGTCACATTCGGTCGAAAAAGTGTCGTGAGTGTATTAAAATATTAAGAAAACACTACAGCAGGTTGTTGAGGGTTTTGAAAAAAAAACCAGTCCTGGGAATTGCAATGACAGCCGATATTGCAAATTTTCTTCGATTTGCCAATAGCAACGATGATGTTTCCTTTTTATTAACTGTCTTTTTCAAATAACTGTTCCAAATGTTGAATCATTCTCAAGTCCTACACTCGTCAGAGTTGCCCCATCATAAATCTACTCAAGTTCGGGCAATTTTCCCCAGTGTTGGGTACAAAGTCAGTTTTTTAGGATCAGTTTCGAAAGTCACCTCGTTCCTGTCGTGCACGGTGAACACCTTCACCTAAAACTGTGAGGTCAACTTATATATTATTATTGTTGTTGTTGTTGTTGTTATGCTATTGTCACAGCTACTTGTGGACGCTTTAAAGCACGTCCGTTGCCGTGACAGCAATGGCAGCTTGAGAGACTCTAGGGAAGTCAACTCACTCAGTCCATCCCTAAACATACGCACGTATAATTGTGCGCGCGCATGCGCACATGTGTAGAGAGAGTGGGAATGGTCAATGTCTTTCGTTATTTCTATCGTTATCGTGTAGTTTAAGTTCCATGTTCTATGATCTTTGTTTCGTGTTGAGCTTTTGCTCTATCTTATGTACATGTACCAGCTGTGACCCTAGCGTGATAAGAATTTCTGGCTGGATCGTTCTGGTGAACCAGCTGGATTGGGCTCGTGTGTACTCTGGTAGAATACCTTTCGGATAGTACTTAAGCCAAAGAACGCCTCACTCCGGTCGCTTGTGCACCGACTCTCGAAGCGGCAGCAACTCCTTCACCTCCACCTTCACCACCTCTCAGACGACCTTTCGGGCCTCACCGGGAGGTCGGATACCCCCGACAGCTGGAGAAAACGTTACAACGCTCTCCATGAGACCGTGAAAGACGATCGAGGCGGTGATCTCAGCAATGGAGCCATTCTATGATCCAAATACGGTTAACTCTGCTCAGAGCAAGGTGATGGGACAGGCACACTGAATGGCACGAGTAATTGCAATTTGGAGCTCAATTTAAAGGTTTACCAGATCGTCCAGTCGAGCATTGCTGTATGTCAATTTTATATTTAAGTTCTCTCTCTCACTTACCCTCAATTTTCTCTCCAGAATTACACCCGGTATCACGCATTCTATCAAAATTTGGTGTTCTCTCTCTCTCTAGTCTTAAGCTTAATATTAAGGCCCGCTCACTCTACACACTCAACTTGAGTCCAGTGGCACGTGACCTAGTTCTACGAAAAGTGTACTTGGCTCGAGATAGAGCAATTTTGTCCTGGTCACTTTCGTAATTCAATCCGTAAGGACAATAATAAAGGGTGGATAAAACGCTGTCGCCCTCATTCATCGCACTTTGTCGATGAGACGAGGCCTCCAACGCGGACGACTTTGCTCCAGTCTGGACAGTTCCAATCATAGAAGTCAAGTTAAGAGATGAGATGAATCGAATTGAGTTGAGTCAGATAGATGAGGACAGTTCTAGATCAGCCATTGAATGAATCGAAAAGTCTGACTTTCCTGGCCTTTCTTATTGCAATGAAACTACCATTTAGTCAAGTCAGTCAGGACTGAGTGGAAAAGACAATGCGTTGTCTATGTCTTGTCCATGCTGCTCCTGAGGGGGGGGGGGAGCGATGCTGTCATCGATCTTTGGGAACTCCCTCTTGTTCGAGACAATCTTGCTGACTGAGGCACTGGATTCTTTAACAGTGTTCGCTTGTCTAAGTGCAGACTTATCAGCCTCTTCAAAAATCTGCTTTGTTGGCCACAGAAAGTTTTTCTGCTCTTCCCTTTCACCCTTGGCATCTCTCGTGTTGGCATTCAAAATCCTTATTTGGTCTTGCTTGGATGCAAACTCAATTATTGTTTCAGTATTTTTTCAGTGATTTTCAACGCAAAAATTGACTGAATCTGATGGAATCAGAGGTCACAGAAGTTGCTGATTGACTAAATCGGAGGCTTTTTGAAAATGAAGGAATAGCTGTCGAAAAAAAAATAGACTAAACTGAAGTGTAAATGTGCACAAAGAGATTGTTGTCTGTTTCTTCAGACAAGATGTTTCCAAGTCCGTCTTTTTCCAAGAAAAGTCACAATCTTATGAAGTAAACATTCGATGGGAAGGAAAATTGACTGAACCGGACTTTTGCCGGTTCTTAAGTTTAGCGAAATTAAATGTTACAGTAGGACCATAGTGTTTTTCTATATGAAGAGGAAAGTACGAGTGCTTTTTCTAATCAGTAGGAGCAAAAATTTGCGATAGTTTATAATCTGGAGTACTTTGAAAGCCTGACCACATACGGCAAGTGTGACAATATCTCTTGGATGCAACTTATGCAGCGTTCTTTTTCAATGAGGAACCCATAGGAGAAAGAAAGAGGCCTGAATGTTTTTATGAAAATCACATGCCGCAGTTGGACAAGTCTGACCACTCTTGTTCAATCCCTGGGACACACATGGAGCTGACCTTGGCAGTCTCGATGATGGCAGACATGGGTCTGTTAGCAAAAAAGTGTGGACTTTTGATGCTGTTCATAAAGATTTCGTCAGGCACGATGCAGACCTTGATGGCCAGTAAAATTGCCTGAAGCTAAATAAATCTGCCTAATTTTTTCTGCCTGTCGCTGTTGCAAATGACGAAGCATTTGCTAAATTCCCAGCGTGCATTCTGCTCGACAGTTGAAGCCGTGCATTTGGAACAAAAGAAGCCTCCGTCACGGTTTTCTGCTCTGCCAGGATGACGTCATGCTTGAGTGACAGGATGGTTCTGTCGAGCTTCAAGCCAGACTAGGGATTGGACGTACAGGGTCTCCCAAAAATTGGGAAACACACACCTTATCAACCCCGGCAACTAGCAAATGTGAGCGAAAACTTTGAATTTTGATTGCTATAAACAGCACTAAGCGACCACAAGATCAATTTTGGAAGCGTATCCATTATGCGCGACCAGCTTGGGAAAGATGTTCGAGAACAGCGTCGAGCATGGCTCAGATGGCACCTTTGAAAATCTTATTCCGAGCCTTAGATGCTCTGGCACGACCAAGTTTGCAAACATTTGTCTTCAGTGATACTGAACGATTCTTTTCCAGCACAATCACTTGAAAAAACATCGAATGTGAGAAACCAGAAATGCAGTTAGAACGTATTTCCAAATTTTTGCTATGTTTTTGCAAGTTTTTGAAGCACTCTGTGCATACCTGTTTACTGCACGGCGTGGATAGATGGAAAGATACTTGTGCACAGCTTGGACAGAACACTTTCCATCTCAATGGAATCACCATTTGTAGAGCCTAATAAATGAGCCTTGTATTGGTTTTTCTTTGCACGTTTGCACGGACGTGTCCTCCTCACGACCATATGTTCTGATCCATGATACCGGGTGCGTCAGGAAGATTTCAAGTTCATCATGAACGAACACGAATGAACACTGCATCAACAGAAAGTTGCAAAACCCATCATGTCAGCACCCCGGATGCGCTCAGCACCCTGGATCAGGCATCAGCATGCATGCCACTTGCTCTTGAGCCAAGAGTCATGACCGTGGTTTAGGTTCTGGCGCAGTTGCTGCTAAACTCACGTGGCCCCTGTATTAGACAATCACTAGAGCAAGAAGGATCGCAAGGCATTTGGTTTAATTTACGTTACATGCTGAAAGAGTCCAACTGCCTTCAGCCACACAACCTTGAACCCCCTGCAAAACATTGATCGCAGCAGAGTGGATCATTTCTTCCTCCGATGTGACAGCAGCAACCTGCATGCTGATGCTGGACGTGAATGTCATGGGTCTCTCCGTGATGACATTGCTTAAGATAACATGACATAAGAAAAACGTATCGCACCCTTTTTGAAAGACCCTGTAGTTAAACATTGCTCATCACTGCGCTTCTGGGCCCACGTTAATCCTGCTTTGTCATTTCTATGAACGACTGAGTTCCCATACGTAGATGACGAGAAGAAGTCGTACATGGTAAAAGATGAACCCTGCTCAAGAATTTGGCCATGCGCAGTCAAAGAAATTTTAGGGGGCAACTCTAAGTGTATTGTCAAACAGACAATTGTTCATGCTATCTTTGCGAGACTTTTGCACACACTGTTGAAGCCGGCGACCTCGCCGAAAGAGACATTGTCGGTCCCGATCTCTCAAAGACTTTCTGTCATTCTGAATGACATGCGCCAGGACAAGGTCTGGAGCCCCTGCAAGGCTTGTGAATGCACTCAGATGTCGTCGTCGTCTGTTCCTGTGCTTCCTGACGAGCTTGTGCATCGTCAACAGAGGCATCCCAAACGTTGAGGCTACCTCAGTGACCTTTTCTCCGGCCTCCAAAGCAGCCATGAGCCTCCTCTTGGTGTCTCCAGACTGATGTGGAGCTGTGATGCAGAAATTTGTAAGCACAATGTGCGTTCTTGTCTTCTTACATCATGGTCAAATGATCAGTGCAACAAAAGATTAATGCTCATTTTTAGCATTCATGGTCCAGAAATGAGTAGCTTGAGTTCCACAGGCCACTGAAGAGCTTTCACGTATTTCCCTGACGCACCCGGTAAATAAAACCAATTTTCCTCTGGGTCACAAGTAAAAAATGCTGCCCTAAGTTGTCAGGAAGCGCCCAGTAAAGTTTTCGGGGCGTCCATCAGAAACTTCTGAGGCAGGAAACTCAACAACACAAGTTAGTGGGGGTGCAGCAAAGAAGTGGGTGCTGACGCGAACGGAGGAAAAAATGTTGATTTCATAGGCCTAAGGCAGGCCTCTCATCTGAAGAAACCTAAAAAATAAACAAGAGGCAACAAAAAATATAGCAGCTTGTTTTCTTTGCCCCCTCCTCACTTACATTCTTCTTTTTTTCTAGGAATGAGAGTGTGAATGAAAATGAACTCCAGCAGGGGCGAAAGATGCCTCCTCTGCTGTGGCTACAACTCCTCTCGCTGTCTCGTAATGAAGTGATTGTGTTCTTCAGGCTTATTCAATTTAGGGGACCTTGTTGTGGACCTCTGGACAGACCAAGTAGTGGGGACGACATTTGTTTGTGTGCGTGCTATTGGCCTTGCCTGCACGTAGATCACTGCATTATTCAGTAAGGTGACAGTGCCAATACTCTGACTGAGGATGAGGACATCTGCATACTCAGCAGCCTGCGACACATTCATAATGTAAAAGACATATGTACACGACCGTTCAGATGTATCCGGTATTTGCTCAGTTTCATCCGGATTAACATCAGGAGTGAATAGAGTAGAGATGAACTTCAAGCATGAGTGAGACGAGGTTCGAGTCACTGCTGAAGCAGGTGCCGCCGTAAACCAAAGAGATGGAGCAGGTGAAACGATTGGTGAGGCCTTAGCAGCAAGGACGTTGTCGGGTCCCCAAGGACAGTACAGTCCCATGGACAGTCGGGACGATCAAGAAAAGGTCCCACGACTGCAAGAGGTCCGGAATTAAAAATTCCGACCATGCTAAAGGATTCTCCAACCCCGTCTAACGCATAGGTGCTATTGTAGGGCGGGAGATTCATACGCCGTTTACTGCATCTGAATGACCCTGGATATATATGGTGTGCGTCGAGGTTGGCTGCGATCATAAACAGTTGACTATTGCTAGCAGGACTGTCACATTTTTGGCTGCTTGTTCTGATTCTCACCACCAAAGGAAAGTTGGTAATTTTCCCAAATGAAACAATGCACGGTAGTTGCTGGCTGAGGCCTTGACAGCTGTGGGCGAGGCCACCATTGACTTCCGTCATATCTTGATTTCTTGGCATGATGCTCACTGCCACCATATTTCAAGGAATACCGACAGGGTGTATCAAAACTAGGTGTAATTTTCCTCAAAACTTCTTGATAACCACTGAGAAGATGTGTTCAATTGTATGTTCAACTCAGCAGAGGCAGTGAAGGGAAACAAGAACACGATACTTTCAAATCCATCATGCCATTTCGACTGAGAGACATTTGGTTGAGTCCCTGGTGCTCAACATTTCCTGCTTGGTCACAACTTGGGAATCGTGACCTACCTTCTGATGGTCTACTGCTTTCTCTCTCTCTCTGGAGCTCAGCGCTCTTCATGTGCCTCCCATCGTTTCTATTCCACAAGTCAGCGTTGCCACAAAGCAGACTTGGTCATCAGCATCAACTTATTGTAGTCCAAAAGAGCCTCTGCAGCAGATACGAGTGCTGCCCCTCAGGACGGCGCACTGGAGAAGGAGGTTTCAGTGCTGTTCGCCGGATATTTTTTTAGTCTCTTCCCTGAGAACGAAAATCTGTCTCATTCCTGATTTTCAAATTAGACAGCTCCGCCGCCAAAACATTTGCCTTCGATCGTTGAGGGAGGTGGGGGGGGGGTTGAAAGGGGGGCTCAGTTGAAGGAAAGCCCAGTCAAATTTCCGCAGGAACTCGACTTCTGTTTGATTTTTCTCCTCGGGTCCGTACATAAAGTAGTCCTAGGACGTGAAAGTCATTAAGAGGGAAATGAAAAGCCGCCTCAAATCCGGTCCCAGAGCTGTTTACGAAGGAAAAAAAAGAAGCCTAAAACGAAAATTTTGCCACCGGTGGGGGAGTAAAATTTCGTCATAAATCACAGACAAGCAGCAAAAGACGAAGTCCCCCCCCCCCAATTTTTCTCGCTGGTCGTCTCAGTCGCACGTCAGAAGAGGTGACAGCATTATAGATAGAGCTGCCACTTGGAATGGGCTAATTGATGTCAGATCGAACGTTATCTCTCAACCCTCGACGTCTTCGGCGTCCGGACTCGTGACATTGAAACATGTCTCAAATGTAATGCGACAGAAATTGGAGTGATTTGAGGAGGAAGGAGAAGGGGGGGGGGGAATCGATTCCCCCCCTGGTGGGCATCTAATCTAACCAAAGGAGAAGAAAGGATTCTTTATATTCAGTGACTCCCGCCCCCCCTGTGCCTCCTCCCGCCCCTCCTCCTGCCGCCACCCCCCGAGGAGGGATGCAAACAGGGTGTCTCGATAAATTTTCTGCGCTCGTTTCTCTGTCAAACAAGAAAGTTCTTTCACGAGTTGCACACACAGACTCGTCCTTTGTAGGGCGTGAGCCATAAAACTGAACAGGGAATGGCCGGACTGTGAGCTTGGAAAAATAAATCTATGAATCTCGTCTCCTTAGGAGGTGAAGTACGGGAAGTACGTGGTAAGACAAGAAAAATGCCCACGTGCAATTCGTGGTTATGAAGATTTGTCATCTTCTAACTGGGTTTCAACATGAGGGTGCACACATATCTTTTCTATGGGCTAAGAGAAAGAGGTGTCTTCTGGTCACACGTTGAGGTCACAATGACTGGCTTGATTCAACTCCAACTCTCCATGTTCATTGTCCGTGGCCCAGAGAGTGTCGAACAAGAAAAAGAGGGTTTCAATTGTTAATTTTTAAATAAGAAGTCTTTATTTTTTCAGACCTTTCGGCAAGTTTTCGCCCTTCCTGGCTTAGGGGCAAAACAAAACAAATTGTCGAGGGGCAAAGCAAAAAGTAGCAGTGATCTTTTTGGCCCTTTGGCTGGCTGTGGGGACAGAGGGCTTTTGGCAGGGGGTGATGGGCAGCTGCTGCCCAGGCAATCTCTTCGACCTGGCTCAAGAAGGCAAGACCCAAAATGTGCTGTATCAGGAGGCTATAGTAAATTATGATGCGATGCCTTAAGACAAATATATACATGTTCCGGATCTTCGAAACTTTGTATTCGAACCGGTGCCAGGTACACCTGCCAGTAGTATATTAGATACACGTATGTCTGTAAAGGGATCAATGCTAGCATTTGACTGAGTGCACTAGGGTGTCTGTTCATTTACATGAGCAGATACTTTTTTCAAAAAAGTTGCATTTAGCTGTGCCGCATGAGCGTTAAATCATCAGGACAGAGCATTAATTTGGGCGCTATAAAACTATTGGACTCAAGTCCGATATATGACTCCTATAGTTTCAGTCGTCAGCCATGACACAAAGTTGCGTTAGTGCACCAACCACAATCGAGCAGTGAGTGCGTTAAAGGCTATGCTGCAAGAACTATTTGCTGCAAGAACTATTTGATTACAAAGTTTCATGACGAACTTTAATGACTAACCTCCAATGTCAGTCATGATCGTAGAGCATGAGTTCTTGCATGTAAAGGTAAAACTGTTTACTGACCTACGTTGTGCTTGTAAAGCTCAAGTTGTAGAACTCGTGGAGACCTAATTTCTGCATCATTTGAAAGCTATAGATAGTGAGGTTCGTTGAAACAACTTTGACAGACAAGAAAGAAGCGGTGACCACCTGGAGCTACGCAAGACTGCACTCTTCTCAAAAGTGTAGCGGCCGCCAGACCTGCCTGACGTCATATTTGGGCCTCAGGCCTAAAATCACCTGCTCCTAGACCTACAATACTTTAGAGTTCAGGCATACTTTCAATGCATACACTGAGACAGCAGCATATTTCCCCACCCTGTATGCCAGCTTTGTCCTACGGAGTCGCGGGTGAGGACAAGAGATTAAAGATTAAAAATAGTCCAAGTTTCTGTGAGCGAAATAGAGGACTTGTCACGAATGTCTCGCCTTGTCTTGTTTAGTCAGGAGAGATGGTGACAGACAAGTTGCTGAGGAACTGACAGAAATAAAGTTGCCCCCTGACAAGACTAGCGTGAGCACGTTGTTGCTGCAGCTGCCGCCGGTGCCGCTGTTGCCCATTCTTGGGTTTGTCTCTCCTGCTCACACCAAATGGGGACCGAGAACAGTGTTCAGTTCAGGTTGTTCACTAAATCTGGGGGATTTTGCAGTAAAACATCAGACTGTGCTGTAACTGAGCACATTGTGCAGGACATTGGCAGAATATGTAGTAATTCTACATTTTCCCCACGTTTTGCTGTAAAAACACTTGCCAGGCCCTGACCAGGAAATATGTCATACTTGTAACTTTATAACAAAAAAGCCACGTGGCAACATCAAGAGGCCCAGTGTGGGTCTCGCGGCTGAACCACTTCTCCTTTATATTAAATAAAGTATGAACCCTTGTGCAGAGCCCAGGCAAGTTGCTTGTAATGGACAAAAAGCAGGTGTCCTACTTCTAACCATGCAAACTCAATAAGCAAATCATAATTTACTAGAATTTGTGCCAATTTCCCGAAATCTTGCCGGAGTACGCAATGGCACGACATTGGACTGATCAATACGCCATTTAACGCCAAATTTTTGGAATATGTTCAGTTCAGCGCTCAGGACTACTACCCCCGGGGACGGGGCTTTCCTAGCTTTTATAATGTAATAATACCGTAGTAACGTATATCACAGGATCTGTCTACATTGCGAGAGCGAGCATGACAGCCAGAGAAGGAGTCTCTTTCTGGTAGTGCCGCAAACCTAGTGAAATGAATTTCGCGTTAAATTACAAATTGCATAGTTGAGATGTGCATGAGATTTTCCTCATGTGGACCGAGGTATTGCGTCATCCTCGGCCTCGTGCGTCTTATCCTCGGACAACCTATATCAGGCCTCGGACAGATCAAGTCACCTCAGACAAAACAAGGAAGACAAGGCGTGACAATACTGCCGGGTAATATATCCATTATATAAAGCACAAGGGCCGCATTTCCCCGTGCGTGGACTGCGCGAAGTGCGCGGTTTTGGCAAAGTGCATGGATTGCACGAAGTGCATGGACTTTGAGGGAGTTGTGCGGGGAAGCGTGGCAATGGCGAGGACTGGGGTGAGGGTGATTGTAAGCGTGCATGTGGGTGGCAAATTTGGGGAAGATCGGTCCCCAGGTGGGAGGCGCAGACAGACAGATGGACACACATATAGCGCCTTGTGTTTTTGCCACCCTTCCTACCCAGCGAAGTGGGTAACGCGTGAGGGGTTAATATTCATTGTTGTAAGTTGTTTTTTCATTTACTGGGTGTACGTCAACTAAACAATGTGCAAGTGCCCTCTAAAGGTTTCTATTTATCTCGAGTAGATGTGCACCATTAAATGCATCATGTGGTGTGTTGCCGTAAATAAATGCACAACCAAATGCTACTCAAGGCATTACACATAGTAGCATTCAGGGTGAGATTAGGATTTGCTACATACTGTGCATACGAGGAGATCTCACTCGAGACGAGGCCTGAAATGTCCTTAGGAGCTTTGGAAAGTCCCCTAAGTGGACCTGCCATAGTTGGACATGTCGAAACACACTTTTTAGAGCCCTTCTGGGCTTGGCCAAAAACAGGCCAAGTGGTACACAAGGGCTTGACCTTGTGAGTCTCGAGGACAACAAATTTAGGCCTGAGAGCAAAAAGTTGACTCTTCTCTGTTTTGCTGCTGGTCACAAAGACTCCTTGTGGATGATGCAACCTTTAAGAGTGCTATTGGAGGGGGGGGGCAACTGACAATTTATGGCTACAAAACACTGTAAATCGCTCCTGTGCAGAAGTTCCAGATTGAGTAAGACCATCTCTTGCCCGCTTTTTTGGGAGAGGGATAAAAATGGGAACAAACCACCGCCACCGGGAGGGATTGACCCTGAGGATCGACCCAGAGAGAAGCTGAATAAACGAACGAACCCTCGGAGTACGCCAGTGATTGAAGTAAATCTGTACCATTGTGCCTGTTGCTTTATATGGGGAAAAATAAGCTCTGTCAATAGAGTCTAAAAGCTTGAACGAAAGCTGAATGGATCTTTCATCTAAGAACCTGAAATGAACACCGACATTGATTGATGTTCATCCTTCATACATAGTGTTGTGCACAATATCGAACAAGATCGTGCAGATAAATCCGGCATTTTCGCTCTCACAGTCGTCCCTGGGTTTGCGGGGTGTCTTCTCGAAGGCCTTCTCGCTCACCATGGGACCTCAGGACCCCGACACTGGCTACGCAGAGGCGGTCATTCTGATAGTCATTTCACAAACTCTCTTGTTTGTTGCCGTGGCTATACAGTCAAGTCTCACTCAAGTCTAAACGCCTCCCCTACTTGCTGCTGAAATCAATCTGGAAGAAGTTGGACAAGTTTCTCATTGATCTGAACGATTCTGCACAGCCTGGAGACATCTCGTGCAGCCTCATTTAACATTTGTGACTGTAGGCCTAAACCAGGATCTGTGGATTCTGTTTTGTTTTTTTAGGGGGGGGGGGTTGGCGAAGGGGTAATTTAGCTCTCATAGACAGTCTCACCTACATGAACGCCTATAATTAATCTTCTTCCCCTGCTCCATTCAGGGCTTTAATGAAGTGCCAATGCACCCTCCCCTTCCCACAGAGACTTTCATGCGTTATGTGGAAAGTCAGCAGCTACAGCAGACAATAAAATGTTAAAAATGATGGCTGCAGAAGCAGTAAGGGAGAATAACACACGGGCTTGTTGTTGTAGTTGTTGGTGTTGCCGTCGTCGTCGTCAGTCATGGTAGATGCGAGGCAACAGCGGACGTGCTGCTGCAGTGTGGTTTCGCTGATTGCTTCTGGCTCTTGCTACGAGCCCGCAGCAGTGTCGAGTTTGCAAGTGCACAAACTTTGCACTTGCCCATGGTAGAATTAGCACGTATGCATTCCCTGACTCACGTGTCTGCGCTGGCTGGGTTCGGATGAGGGACACATTGAGAAAGCAAACAGATTTTGGCCACTTGCTAGATATGGTGGCAAACGCTGTCTCATTCTGCACTAGCGGGAAGAAAAGTGCCAGGTACGACCGGGTCTCCGGCATCTTCTGGTGGTGAAGAAATTCTGTGGCGAAAGTTTGACTTTCAGTTTGTGGATAGATAACACTTCTGCCATGGGGGATCGAGGGTAGAGCAGGAGGGGGGGGGGAGGAAGATTAAATAGATCTCCTTAGACATCTGCGCAATATCAGTTTGCAAACCTCGAGGCAACATGCATTAGAGTAATTCCTGGAAACATGATCCTCCTCAGCACTTTTTATGCAAGCCTTATAAGAAAGTCCTTGCAAACTGATATTGGACAGATGTGCCGATAGCAAAGAGAGAAAGACATATTTCATCTCCTCCACGGTAGCGAAGATGTCGTCCATTTGCAAAGCTTAACAACTTGAGCCATAAATAACTCAAACTTTCACGTCAAGATTTATATGTGTAACGACAAAAAAGGCGGCAGGAACAAGAGCAGTGCGAACCTTTCTCACATTCTGTGTTTACACATTTGCCATGAGTGCAGAAAAGTTGTCTTGTGACTGAAATCCATGCCTGCAGCAGGGCTGAAAGTGCTTTGCTGGTCGGAAAAGAACTGTTCAAGAAACACTTGTGAGATTCCATGGAAAACTTTCTCTGTAACGGGTGCCCCGAATGAGATTTGCGCCGCAGTCAAGTCAGTCCGGACTTTGAAACTGATTTCTTGGGGAGTGTCCGAAGTATGCATAGGATGTCGTCACAGAGGCTAAAGGAGATCGCAATTTTTTAAGAAACGCATCGCGCTGTTGACGTTTTCTTGAGAAAGTTGGGATGAAAGTTCAAGTGCTTCTTCACTCGACCATGGGCACTATTAAGAAGAAGAGCTTTCGACGACTTTCTGTACCGCAGCGCAACCTTGACTTGCACCACCAAGAACAAGAACTTTCTGTAGTTGTCCTACTACAGAAAGTTGTAGCTAGTTGTCCTTGTCTTGTAGTGCCCCATGGACACTGTCAGTGATCCAGAAGTATCCACGACTTTCTGCTTACCCTGCAGTGCAACCAGTGGAAATTTCTTCCCCAATGGTGTCTCAGCTTTCGTGAGTGACATTTTCAGTGCCTCCTAATGACAGCAGCAGGCATAATAACTTATCATGTTGATGAAGCAGGAACGAGGAACGACGTCTTTTCTTTTGCCAGGAAATGAGCTTGCTCGTCTGCCAGGAGTGGGAGCAGGAGCTGGAGGCCAAGCTCACGTTACAGCCACGGTAAGAGAACCTCCCACGCAGCCCCCGGGAGTTTGCAAAGATTGATGTTAATCGGCAGTTGCTGTAAGCTGTTGATTCGGTGTTCTGGCTTAGGATATGTACATATAAAAGGTTCTTTTGAAGCTGCCTTATCCATTATTCTCTTTCGGCTGAGGCCATCATAAGAGAAAAGGGCCATGCATTCATTGAAGGCAACAATATTCAACTCACGTTTTTCCCCCTCTTGTAAAGGTTTATAAGCGCCGTGAATTTCACTAGCTCTTATTTCTAACATTAGGCCACTTTGTCTGTAGTTGAGGCTTTGATGAAGCTTTATAGAAATTATAAAGTTGGGGAAAAAATGGACAATCCGCAATTTCCTGGAAAGATTTCCTCAAAATTTCCATGGTCAATTTGCCAGGGGGAGGGGGAAATGATTAAAATAGTAGCAGTTTATGGTGACGGAAAAAAAGAAGACAAAATCTAAAAGTAGTGTCAGGATGTGCAGTTCTGTGCGACTCCAGGAAAAGGCACTGGAATGATCCTTCAGCATCATGCAGGACTATTTCTTTAAATCCGGAGACCTGCAATCTCAAAAATAATCTAAGTATGATTAAAAGGTAAGGAGTAGTGCAGGACGGTACGGGATGTGATCCAGCAACAACAGTCCCTTCAGTAAAGTCTTCAACTCCTTGGCACTGCACTGGCACGTTGGCCTCGGAGGATGCGTGTCTGTCAACTGATCTTCTTCAATTCAATCATGAATTCCATGAGCTTTTAAACTGATTCCGAATATAAACCGTGTGACTGTGGAGGGTTGACTCGGGGATGTACAGCTTAAAACAACTGCAAGCACCCCTTGTTATGGTGAAGACATGATAATGGAATATAATGAATCACATGGACGAAATTTCCCCTAACAAGCCCTCATTTCCTGTGTGTGGCAATCCCTTTTTGCTCACACCGTTGCAAAGGCCACACACGTACGTACAGGGTGTCCTAGAGATGGTGCAAACTTTGATCCATCTGTTATTTAACTTTTGCTGCATAGACTTCAGCAAATCTTTCCCCTCCCAGTTCTCATGGACTCTTGGGTTTTTGTATCGCATTAAAGGGTGTGTAGACAGTGAATTCCCATCAGTGGAACAAGTTCCAGCGGTCAAGAATGTGCTGGTGTAGGGGCAGGGCTCTAATAAGCAGGACCCTCGAAAAAACACACGTATGGAATAAAAACCACCTCTATTCTTGGGCCAGAAGTGTTGTAGGGCAACTGAAAAATGTATGGACTTCCCGTTGGACGCTTTGTAAGCTTATCAAAATTAGGGACTTTGCAAGCCTTTTTGTACAACACCTTTAATGTTGCTGAGACACCTTTTGAAATTCACAACTTCGAGGTCCGGCTTGAATCGCCGTATTTAGCGAAGGATTGTATGTAGTACAAAAAAATCCGTTCTGACAAATGCTGACCTATAAAACGAATTTCTCTATTAACCAATGCCCAATGAATGGGATTTGACTACATTTAGAAGGCGAGCTGACTCGGGAACCAGGGAATGTGAAGAATTGTTAATTCTTAGGAACTAAAGTTGCTTGAATTTGCCTCTATTTCTTTGAGGCAAAGTCTTAAGATTTTGATGAAGATTGAGCTGAACTCCTGGAAAATCCCTGGACCCCAAGAAAACTCCGTAGACAGAGGAGAGAAAGCTTGGACTCTCCCACCACTTTGACAACTGTGTGCGTGTGCCATTTCACGAAAGCTGACAGTTTGTGATCAAGATTGTGCATACGAACGATGGAGAATATATCAAGCAAAAGCACTCACATAAAATGTAGGAGTCTGTACGCACCGGGAGAATTGCTAAAATCCTTGCAGTAAAGCGAGAAACAACTGAGATTCCATAGTTTGCTGAAGGATGCATGAAAACACAAATCGTGGAATTCACCGACTGTCTGTCTCTCTTCTCAGTGTCCTGGGCTGCAGCAGGGATAATTTCGGGGGTTTTCTTGCAATCAACAGATCTTGCATTATGCATAAGCCCGGAGCGATGGAGCCGGACAAGTTGCTCGGTTTCTTCGTCGCCACCTAACCTAACTTGGCCTATACTTAACCATATAACAAGGGATTTTCTCCGATGTCTTCACTTGACAATTTATGCTATAAACACTCAGCAAAGACCAGTCACGAATGCTGCAATCGACCACGGCAGATCTGTTGTTTATCCTGAATTGTTCACTGAGAAGATATTCTGTGTTTGGAGCCGACTTTCAATTACACAATTTCTCCCCTACGGATAAGAAAGCGGGCCTTTAGTTAATCTCGAAAAAAGGACTGTGGCAGCTAATGTATGACACGTCAAAAGCTGAGGCTGATAGCGAGAGTGCGACACCGAGGCTGAGGCTGAGGCCGAAGTCGACGCTGAGGCTGGCTCGCATCCAGGCATCTGGCGAGGTGTCGAGGTTACGACGCCAACCATCTGGGCCCATATTTTATAATGCGGAGAAGGAGGGGGGGGGACAAAAGCCCAGAAGATTGCTGTACCAGGAGTGAGTGGAGAAGAAGAATGTTGTTGAGACATGCAGTAAAGTATCGATTTAACGACAACTTTGTTCCTCTTTACCTCAGTGGAGGGAGTCTCTCAACTCCACATGTCTTTATTCACGTCGTCAACTCTCGGCTTTTCTGCAAATGCAAGCTATGAGGCGCTCGCTCTGGATAGATGTATAATGAACGTACGTACGTATATAAGAACTCGCAGTAATTATGTTTATTTACGGCTATCAGGTGACATTGGCGGAAGTACTGCAGTGGAGAGTATGAGTGCTGTTGGCACTGAGCGGGGAGAAAGGGGGGAGGCAGGAGAGGATGAGGCCTGGAGATAGGCCTTTATCTAGCGGATGGGGCCTCATGCTTCATGTCTCGTGTACGCACGTCCGTAGGCCTTGTGTAATCACCTGGGATTTGTGCCTCAGTCCACCGGCAGCATCAGAGAGAGAATTAATTGAGATTTATGCAATATTTTGCCCGTGTGCAACTCATAAACGGTGCAAAATCCCCGGCTAAAATTCACTGCTGGCCACACCTAAATTAGTTGCAAAGCCGCCTTGAAGGGTTCCCTCCCCCACACACGCACTTTTTCAGCTCAATAACCTTTTTGCTTTCCTTTTTTGCTCGCCTGCATTTGGCCGAGGTGACAACAGTAGCAGGTGAGTAATTGCACAGTGGCAGCTACAACGCATGTGTACAATGGCGAGTAGATTGCACAGACGACAGCGTGATGTCTACACGAGTCGTGCACTGACTCGGTCGAGAGTCCCGCGAGTGTCAAATGCGGATAAAAAAGTGGGGGGCAGAAAAACACAGACATCTCCTTTTGCGACGCACTTTGTACCTCGTCGGAAAGATAAAAATGACGGCCTGCCCCTTTTTCTTCACTTCCAATGAAGGCCTCTAACTAGTAAGGGACCCTTGGGCCTATCAATCATGGGCCTTCTGCCTCTTTCGCCTAAGTGCTTTTTTTTCTCTTCTGCTCTTTCTCACATCCTGCGAAAAGTCTCTCATGTCGAAAATTTGCGCGTCGTCGCCCTTCTTGAAGGGGTCATGCGTGGGTGAACATTTTCCAGTTCAACTTTCAGTCGTTGTTGTTGCTGCTGCTGGTGTTGGTGGCAACGACTTTGCTCATGATGACGCGGACAGAGTCCATGGACTCATCTGTTGACGCACCAACGGTGTCTTAAAGCCCAACTGTGGTAAGCCCCGGTGGTGGGGTTACTTTTTTTTGGGGGGGGGGGGAGGCTTTGGGGGTGGGGGTTGGTTAGCTGAGGTAGTTTCGGTGAGCATGACTCGGTGACTTGGGTGTCTGCGTATGTTTGTGTGGCTTAGTTATCGCGGGAGTAGTT
>JAAUXU010011071.1_pt1 | contig 20931 bp, 17 predicted proteins | sample 7278151 | NCBI WGS metagenome assembly JAAUXU01 (sample SAMN14350113, study PRJNA611818) | marine sediment metagenome | isolation source: surface marine sediment (1.8m) | place: French Polynesia: Moorea | collected 2018-08 | reverse complement strand
TGAATTTCCAAAGTTGACCCCTTTTTGACCTAGCCTAGTACCTACTGTACTGTAGATAGCTACTGACAAATACTGATACTGCACATTTATTCCCAAGAGGTTTACCTATACCTACTGCATGGCCATGCAGTAAACGGAACTTACATGCCAGCCGCTTCACTGGGTGGGATAAAAATATTAACTATAAGTTAATGATGCATATTGTAGCACTAAATGGGCCTGAGTTGGACTTGACTGCACAAGGGATATAAGATGACCCAAGTGCTGTCAAGTCCAAAGAGGGTCAATATAGTACACATTATGCGTCTCTCATTTGTAATGTAACGCACAATTTCTGGAATGTTTTCCCGCTTTCTTGACACTTCCCAAATAGTTGAAAGAGGTGAACCGACTTGTGTCAGCTGAACGTGAGTCAACTGAATGCGAGGATGGAGCACCCCCTCACCATGGGCAGGTCTAAGAGTGGTGATTCACAATATGTCCCTCGGGGGGGGGGGGGGGGGGAATATGGGAGTGTGGGAAATATGGTGCAAGAATATTTCCCGCTGGACAGTAAATAAGCGGGGAAATATTTCAGAAATCGGTGCGTTACAAGTATGATGTGCATGTGTCTATCTGCCTTCGCTCAGCTCATGTTGCAATTTTGTAGTGGATTGCAGTCTTCAAGGCCTTGTCTTCAAGAGTGGCCCACAGAGCAAAGTCCAACGGATTAATATCTGGGCTGGAAGGACGCCATCCTGTTTTGTCCAGAAATCCTGGATTTTTTTTTGCCCAATCCAGCCTTGTGTGAAATTGCTGGTGTGTGATGGAGCACCATCCTGGGCAAAGGTCCAGTTGCCATCACCATACTCCTTCTAGGCCCAGGGCCACAGGCCTTTCTCCAGGACAGTTTCCACATAGTAGTTTTTTACTCTAGGATCGACAAAAACCAGCGGCGACTTTGACTCCCTCCCTATGGCTGCCTAGACCATGACAGAGGCAGGCTTCTGCCTGCGAAGTGAACATCTGACTTCCATAGGCAAGGAATCAATGTTCGAAGACAGGATGCGATGATTTTGGCGGTTAAATTTGGCCTGAAGTGTGAAAAGTGTCTCATCAGAGAAAATGGGATTGGGGAGCATGCCAGCGTTGAGCCGATCCAGAAAGGCTTTGCATCAGTGACGCCTCCTCTTCTTGGTGGCCTCTGAAAGGAGGTGGGCACGACCAAAGACGGTGGCTGCGCACGTTCAGGTGTTTTCGGAGCAAATCCCGGGTGGTTGAACGGCCCATATCATGCTCACGAGCGACATCTGCTTGGCGACATTGAGGATTTCTCTGAATCTTCTCCCTCACTCTTTCAATAACTTGCAGAGTGCTTCTTGTCCGGGGTCGGCCACTTCGTGGTCGGTCCCACGTTGTGCCAAGCTTGGGGTATCTTCAGAGGGTGTCAGTGACAAAGTTCTTGCCAACAGAGAACATCTGCATGGCCTTGTTGATGTCTCTCATTGACATGCCTTGGGCATGGAGGCGAACTACCTGATCCCGGAGAGCTTTTACTTCGGACGTTGTCACTTCTATGTCACAACTGCTTTTTGTTTGGACACAACACACAACAAACTCACTTGGCACCAACTTTGCTGAACAAGTTACTGCACATGCACGAGAGATGTTGTGTATATAAAATTTTGCCCGCGAACTTTCCGGCAACCCTGTGCATAGACTGCACCTTGTACACTTGCGTACCTCAGCACCGGCACTACCTGCAACAGCTCATCTGACATATGCAGATCTCATGCATACGGTCGATCCTTCATATACGTAGTTGGCAGCATCAAATGAAATGATAAACTACACATGCTTGAACCTTGTTGCTTCCTACTACTGTGTCCCACAAGATATATTATACTGCTATACTAGAACACATTTCTACAGGTCAGATACAAAGACACCTACGGGTCTACTTCACAATACAGCAAGTTCCCGTCATAAATGGTCACTGTCGGAAACGGTAGCCTTAGACCTTACATTGAGGAACTCCCCGTCAGAGGTGCACGTGAGTGAAACAAGGATTTATTGAGCTGTTTCAAGCAATGTCCCTCATGCAGAATGCTTTAAAGAACTGCATAAGGGTTTTTCCACATCTTTTTAAGCTGGGAAAGCTTGGAAAAAAGTCAAAATCATGGTTTTGCAGACCTTCCCTTCAGTTTCTTTTGCCGTTTGCACAGCTGCTTGAATTTCCTGGACTCCTGGAAGTTGTTCTTCAAGCTCGTCTGCTTCCTCTGGGGTGTTTTCTTCACCGTCAGCTGCGTGCACATTTGCTAGAAAGTGGTTGTGTCACAAGAGCCTCTTGGTCAACTTGAGCGGCACATTCTTCAAGTGGCTTTTCGTCATAGTGAAGCCTCTGAATAAGGTCATTTGGACCTTGTTCCGAGAATCTCTGCACTTGTAACAGAACGTTTTTGACTTGAAAGCCAGCATTTTATATCAGGACATGGACTACTTGATCTTAAAACGGGAACTTACTGTATTACGCTATACGTGCACTACACGAAACAGAGACAGCTACATGCTGAACTATACAGGCGCTTGAACACTGACACGACACCGCTGTTAGCAAAAACATATGCACAAGGACGCACAGGGCTTCCCGAAAGTATGACATCATCACATATTGAAACGTGTGGAGGTGCGATATTGATGTTGAAGGTGTAGATGTGACACCTGGGCACAATGTTGGGTTCAGAGGCTGCCCATTTGGGTGCTAGAGTACCCAAAAGGAGGCTACCCGGAGAGGGAGGTAGCAAATTTGGCCTAAAAGTTGATGAAAATTTCATGGGGCAATCCTGCCCCTCAGGCCAACCACTTCCAGTGGGGGATTCCCTCACTGGGTGCCATCGTGATATCCTCGATCTTCGTTTCCCTGAACTCACTGCTCCTGAATCTCGTCTGGCGGCTCCCAAAGGTTTCACCAAGATCTGAGCTCTACGATTTTCACACCGAGCTTTTTTCTGTGAAGGAAGTTGGACCCTTTCTTACTCAGCAATCACATAAAACAGACCAAGTATTTTCCCTACTCTGTGGGGCCATAACTTCTGACTGGATTGAACTAGAAAGGAGGTTCAGCCCTCTATGAAAAGCCAAGAATCTCCTTCAAAACTGAACTCATACATAGACTTTTGCTCTAGGACCGCTCATTTCTGGGCTACTGCTCCCAACACATGGGGACGAAGTCAAAGCCAAATGATCAATTTTTGCTCAGTCTGGTTTTTTTTTTGTAAGGCCATAACGTTTGACTGGATAGCGGTTCAAAGGTGGTTCACGCCTCTGTCGAATACTAAGAATCTCCCCTAACACCGAACTGATATCCACCTTTGCTCTACCACCATTCATTCGCTCACAATAGAGGCATTAGTTGCGCAAAATATAGAAATCGGCTGCAGGCAAACACACACAGACGAACCTAACTTTAGTTATCCCAACCACACACACAGCACTGTGCAAAAGCCGGAATCAGCTGCAAAAATCAGCCGCGCAAAACTTGAGAATCAGCCTCGAAAAACCGCCGTAGCAAGTTGAAATCGGCCGCGAAAACAGCCGCAGAAGGGGATCAGCCGCGGACAGACATGCAGGTATACGGGCCTCTCGCTTTAGACAAATAGTTACATACGGGTATGCATATAAATGTTCAGACTATGCTATACCCTAAATCCAGCGATATCGAGCCCCCCCCCCCGTGTGGCGACAAATGCAGCTCAAGGACTCCCGATCATATCAGGCATTACGTGCAGCTTCTCTCAAAATTGGGTGCTAAATTGGGTGTATGATATCGCTGCATACTTTTAGATATCGCGTTATCAATACCATGCCGCAATTTTGATGGTATACGTACAATAGGGTGGTTTTTCCCCTGCAGATCTGCGAGCACATTTACCAGGGGTTGAGGCTAGGCCTAGGAAGGTTGGATGCAAAAACATTTGAGTGTGCTCCTACTTAGTAATGTGCTCGGCGTGCTCAAAGACGTTGCAAGTTGGCTGTGTAGCAAGGAGGCACCATCTCTGCCGGCAGTGCCGTGAGAAGCTTATATGTATGACTACTAAAACTGTGCCTGCTGAATATTTTTGCAATGCATAAGATTTTTGATTTCTTAGGCAGACTTTGGAGATTTTGGACTTTATTCAGTAATGTTCTTTGAAAATCTGTGATTGCTTAGTATGGCAAACACGTCTGGTGTCCAGTATATAATCTGATGGTTGCACAGCATCAGAAATGCTTGAGATCACGATGTTGGGGCAGAACACAGTTGTTGATTTAAAGGTGAGATCAAAATCGCACCTGCTGTGACTACAACACTTCAGCTTTTGGGCAGAAAGTGAAGGATTTTGGTTCAGGGATATAACAAAGCCAAACCTGTCAAACAAAAAGTGATTTGAGACCTTGCATGTTCGGCTGCAGCGAGATCAAGATGGTTCATCAATAAAGTACTATGACCATGATCAGTACTTCACAGTAAATCAATCACCTTAGCCAGTCACGGTCCTGACATGGGACTGATTTCCTACTACATTTGTCCAACTACTCTCCTAAAGATATCCCACAACATTCTTGAACAAATCTCAAATGGCTCATTTATTTTGGAAACATCCCTGAAATGGGGTCATGGCAATTCCTCAATGAAAACTTCAGGCAATTTCCATCAACTAACGTTATTATCCCCTGAAAAAGCCAAATTTCCATCCTCCCTCTCCAGTAGGCCTCCTTTTGAGGACTCTGGCACCAAAACGGGCAGCCTCTGTATCCAACACTGTCCCAAGTACCACATCTAAGCGCTCAATATCAAAATCCCACCTCAACACGTTCCAGCACAGTGTATGAAGTCGTGCCCCTAGAAAATACTTACATCTAGGACTGTTCTTTCTGCATGAATCAATTCGTTCTACCATTGGCTGAACGCGCACTACGGCACCTTGAGGAACATCAGCAGCAAGAACAGCAGCATTGTTGTATTATGAACATACCTGCGCCAAGATGAGCAAGAAGCCTGAGGTGACTGAGACGACTTGCCATTGCACTCCCGAGTCTTTCACGGTGGTGTTGGTGGTCATGACGGTGGTGTTGTCCAGCAGTCTCATGGATGGCGGGAATGACGGCAACTTCAGGAGATCTATCCTCTGGATCACGCAGCCTATTGTCACAAATACCAAAGAAAGCCACTGCAACCGACTTAACCGTCGGCTGAATAGACACTATGGAAAGAAAAAAAAAGTCAGTTCATCTACATCAATGCTCTTAATACTGTTTTGGTACATTCATTCATGAGGATGACGTCCATGATGACTAACATTGTCACAGCCGAGTACTGGGGAGTCCTCTGAAACCAGAGGCCAGGAGTTGACTGTACCAGTACCTGATAAATAACTCCAGTCATCAGCAGCCTGAGCTGCAGGAACATGAAGTAGGAGGTAGGGTCGAAGATGGCCAAATTCGTGAAGGACAGATTGTTATACAGGCAGTACAGGAAAGCGGGAACCATGTAGTAAGGCATCATCCAGCGGCTCTTGGAGATCTCGTTGGTCAACACAGAAACCGAGTGACTGAAAGAGAAAAGGGGAAGCATCGCGACAACGCCCCGGAAAAGTCCAGAGTTGGGTTGCTCATCCATGGGTCACGTCTGGATCAATCTTTACACTGTTCGCATTCTGCCAAGGCCTGCCTCGGCCAAGGAGAACTTACTCCTTGGTGTAGAGGGCCATTGCCATGACCATCTTGAGCAGCTCGGTGAGGAGGACCACTGTGGTGGGGTTGTAAGGATACGTCGCTCCGCCCCTCCTAGACGCGGTGACAAGCAACCCTGCCACGATACAACATGGAGGTCTGTGTCTCCGGGGCTCTCGACTAGGCTGAACTTACCTTGACTGATGAAGAGGGCCATGTAGACGACGAAAATGAATAAGCTGAAGGTGGTGGGGAAGACATCTTTGTTGAAGATGACATGGCGAACAGCCCCAAGCATTTTCTTCTCGATATCAGCAGCCTGTCTTCCCTGTGAATGAACGTCCTTCTTTAGCGACGTCCTCGGCATCGACTTCGGGATTCATCACTTGTGAACAGACGTGGGAGCACTAAATAAATTGCCAAAACATGTAGTCGCCGTCGTCGGTGACCACTTGCGAGAGCCCGAAGAGCGCCGAATCTCGACCGGATCGCGCCCAACTGAGCGAGCGGGGAAAGTGAGATGGGCGCGGAGACAAGTGCATCCGACGTCGCCGTGTCGGCGCGCGAATCCGCCTGGTAGGTGATGGCGACGGTCCTCTTGTCTCATTCGTCGCTTTTTTCCCTGTTCCCTCGCATGTCCCCTTGATCTCGGTATTGAAAAGGTTGTCTCATTTCTTCTGCTGTCACTCACTCACCTTCGAGCAGATAAAACAATAGGGACTTTGCACGAAGGCCGCGGCTTTGTCCTTAGCTACGACGGCGGCGACTGTCATGTACTTCTCTGAGAGCCAAAGTACCAATTTAATTCAGCTGTACACACTCTCACGTAAGTGAGCAACGTGTTAGGTTACTCAGGTACGCTCCGCTTCCCCATCCCCTGGGCAACGTCCAGAGGAAGTCCTTCGTCGATGTGAACGAGGAGAGCTTCGTGACCACAGTCCCAGGCTCCATCCGAATCCGGACCGTCTGTTGGTCAACAGACTGGAACGACTAGGAGTAGTAGCACCCCTGGAGCCCCCGTGTAAAGACAATATCTCTTTGGCCAATGTAAATAGAGGAACGTACAACACTCCTTGACCCCCGTCGCCATGGCCGCCCTTCGGCTCGTGGGCCTCTTGGGCGTGTCCCATGCATGGCAGAAGTTCATGCGCTCCGCGATCTTGGCAGACTCGAACCCCACGTTTCTTAGTCAACGGGAGACGTCTTCTCTCTGCTCTGCGTCAGCTTACATTGAACATAACGTACTAACCCGGAACAGCAATACAGTGGGACCCCTGCTGAACTTTTGTTTACACACAGCAATTGCAGCTGATGTACACTTTTAAGTTATTGCTTTCATGCAAGGAGCTTTCGAGTGTATCCACGAAGACTTCCTGGCAGCCATCAAGCTTGAGGAAGCCTCAACGTCGTCACACTCGGGATAGCCGTAGACACCACTCAACTTGTGGTAAGTCGTCATGAAACCTCAAGCAGAGTCGAGTGGCTTCAGGTCCAGGAGCGCAGAGCAAAATACAGTAGAGTCTTTTTTTTAACACAAGTACACTCATAATGAGTTCTTGCTTTACGTTTACTAGGAGATCGACCACTTTTTTAACGTAAGACACGCTACAGGCTCTGCTTTTAGTTCTTACTGTGTTAGCTTAGACTTAAGGATTGCGTCACAGCATCAGGTGAAGTTGGGTCTGGCTTAAATAAGTCCCATTAAGCCAAACTTCCGTCCTCAGTGTCGCAGTGGGCTCTACCCCCGGTCGGTCCGGCCAACTTAAAGTTCATCCCTTCTTGGAGATGTCCAGCCCTGCGAAGAACTGCTTTCTGAGATGCTGCTCCAATACCCACCCGGACATTTTACTCCCGGACGGCGAAAGCGTTGTCTTGGGAAGAGGACCCACGACCAAAATCAAGGACAAGAGGTGCTCCAGAGAGCAGCTGAGCATAATCGCCAATTTCAAGACCTACAATGTGACGGTCACTCAACTAGGACAGAATGTGTCCTCGATCAACGGCACTCCTGTGGGCAGAGGCAAGGAGATGACGGCCGCCCATACAGACACCGTCGAGATTCTGTCTGGCGAGTATGGCCATACCATTATCTTCGATCCTCCTCCTTCTGCTGCTTCTGAAAGAAGCCCCCAGTAAGTTAACAACAATCATGTGCGGTAATTCTTACAGACACGGAAGAACTTACAAAGGACATGTTTGAAGTTACCTCTCAGGTCTGTTAATTTGCAGGAAGAAGAGTGATTCAGCGAAGAGAACGTACGACCCGGTCCAAAGGCCAAGCAAATCGCAGAAGATGGCCTTTATGGGTGATCTGACTCCAACGCTTTTGACCGAGTCCAAAGGATTCAGATGGGAGACGGCAGCAGAAGACCAAGTATTCATCATGACTGCTAAGGGCGCGGATCCCAAGACAAAGGTTATGCCGCGTCAACCTAGCAATTATGTGGCTAACTTTCTTCACCTACTTTTACAGATAGCTGCATTTGACATGGACGCCACCTTGATCATCCCTAAGAGCGGTAAAGTGTTTCCCATCGATCATCACGATTGGAAAATCCTCTTCGCGGAAGTCCCCGCCAAGCTGTCCCATCTTCACGACGATGGCTTCAAGGTGGTCGTTTTCACTAACCAGTTGGGGATCGCCAAGGGGAAGCTCAAGCCAGAACACTTCAGGCAGAAGGCAGAGAATGTCGTCTCTCGACTTGGTGTTCCCATTCAACTCTTTTGTTGTGCTGCTGACGGTGGAATCTTCCGCAAGCCCAGAACAGGCGTGTGGAAACTGCTGACTGACCACTTCAACGGCAGCGTGGACGTGGACGTTGACCAGTCGTTCTACTGCGGCGATGCCGCCGGGAGAGAAAAGGATTGGCAGTCAGGGAAGAAGAAGGACTTCTCCTGCTCAGATCGCCTCTTTGCCTTGAACCTCGGACTCAAGTTTTATACGCCAGAGGAATTCTTTTTGGGTCAAAAGGCCACCAAGAATTTCAAGCTCCCTGAGTTCGACCCCAAGTCGGTGTGTAGAGACTTACCCCTCTTAGACCCGGAGGATGCACGACTGGTGCAGACAAAACAAGAAGTCAGAGAGCATTGCCGGTTGAGTTTCTCATCATTGCGCAACTTAAAGAATCTTTCTCAGGTGATCTTGATGGTTGGCATCCAAGGATCCGGCAAAAGTTTTTTCGCGTCAAAGCACCTGGAACCTGAAGGATACGTGGTCCTTAGCAACGATGCTACAGGTGGGAGAGAGAAGACGTTGCGCCTGCTTGACCAGGTAAATGTTAGTGATGCTGAACGTGCAGTACTGCTATAACAAGGATGTGATGTTGATGATGGCAGACTTTATCTAATGGATCGAGCGCTGTGGTGGACAATACACACGGAGACAAGGACACGAGAAAAAAGTTCCTTGACGTGGTTAAAAAGTACCATGGAGTGACTTGCAGGCAAGGAATGCTCACCATCTGGTGCAGGAAGACGTTCGAGTGTAATTCAACACTGCACTGTGACTATTTCAGGTGCTTCATCATGGCCACTGATCATCAACACGCCAGGCACAACAACTTGTTCCGAGAGATCACTGGAGAGAATCACACGAGGATCAAGGAGCCGCTCTTCAACTTCTTTAAGTAAGCGTGATGTTTGGCCTAGGTGATGTTCTTGAAACTGCATCGTTGTCATGTCCTGAATAACAGGTCCAAGTATAAGGAGCCAGCCCTGGAGGAAGGATTCTCCGAGATCGTGCGGGTGAACTTCGTTCCTCACTTCACTACTAAAGAAGAGAAGAGACTCTACGAAACGTATCTACAAGAGAAGTGAAAAGTCCGCACCGACGGTTCGATCCACGACGTGATATATAGTGACGCAGAGATCTCGATTGCCCACCTCAAGATGTCACAGGCGTGTCAAATGTGCGCGCTTTTGTGTGTAAGCTATAGTACGTATAATAATATACACCTCGTAACGTTGCAATATGAATCACGAATTATTGCTGTAGAGGTGTCGTCTTAAGCCTGTAGGCACAAAGAGGGTGGATCCACGAATACAAGGTGAATTTGTAGCCACCTTCCTGAACAGAGCATAAAAGAGGCAGTGACAACAGCCTATCTACTCCAGTTATTCCCTCCTACTAGCGTACAATGGAACTACTTGAGTGTTGTCCAATTCTGACCTCTTCTCCAGCAAGTTGGCCATCCAAGTTGGACTGGCTCAAGACCTCGACACAAGCGAACTGAGGACACATCAGGCTCCCGGGCAGTCGCAACCACCATGACGGCTACTGCAGCCACCAAAGTTAGCTGGACAATTGCATCAGCCGTATCCAAAGCAGCACTAACATCAACGGGGAGCACCAAGACAACGTCAATGCGATAGCTTCTGCAGAAATGCCGATAAGCTGTCTTGTACAGAGGGAAAGGAAAATGGAGCGACAGGAACCAACTGATGCGTCATACAAACTGAGCCTGGACCTGAGACCAGGATTCATTGCGTCAACAAGACCAAAATGTGACAAGGATCGCTCAAGAGAGATGAGAAAGTGCAAAAAAGCTTCTTCTGACTTGAGTATTGAACTAATAGTGAGCAATCTACACTTGCAAGATGAGCGGCGCAACAGAACAGGACGCGGATCTCACTTTCCGTGCTTCGAGCTGAAATACTTGACGCCATTCTCTCTTGAGACCCTGGCGTACTTGGTCACCAAGGCATTGACATTCAGCTTTGGTGTCGTCAGTTTTTCAATGTAAGGCTCCAGCTCTTCAAGAGTCCACTTCTCCCGGACTCCAAATAATATGCGCAATCGGCCTTGAACATTCTCGACGAGGTCGGCCTCGGGAAAGTACTTGATGGTGTGCGGAGTCTTGACTCGGTCCACGAAGGCCAGCCCGTTCAGGTGGCTCAGTTCGGGCTCGATTCCCTCGGGAACTGCAGACTTCCACATCGTCATGAACTCCGTGACGTCAAACAGCGCACCGGTTTGCAAAACATACTCGCCGAAGAATCTCGACAGCGACGCAGCCTTGACCACACCGTTTTCATCGAACATCTGGTCAAACACTTGGGCCACCAAGTCCCGGTGCTCAAACTCAGCTAGCGCATCCGCTGTCTCCTCTTTGTCCACTTGCCCGCTTCGCAAGTCCCAGGAGTTCTCCTCCGCGAAGCGCAGGATGTCGCACACCAGCTTCATTTGGTAGTCGGTGTCCAGAAGAACCCAGCGACCATCAACCAGACACGCCTGTAGAGAAGCCAGTCCGGTTAGGATGTCCTCTTCAGAGGCTTGCACAGTGTCCAGCAGGTCGGCCATGGTGATGCCGGGAGCCTCGTCGTGTTTCAGCTCCAACTTGGAGCTCAGCCGGCGAGCGAAGAGGAGATCACGGAGACGCTTCAGCCTCGGCTTGCATTCCTTCAGCTCGAGGTAGCGGTGCAGTGACGCGACCACGCGCCTCTCGCTCAGTCTCCGTTCTTCCGTGTCGGTGTTCTGGACTGCCTCATCTGGCAGGGACAGATTCCTGAGCACCAGGAGGCTGTTGGAAGTCTCTGCTTCCTTAACGTCGTAGGTCTTGCTGCCGGCGCAGAGCACGGCCGAATCGTCGGGATTTCCGCGCAGCATCACGCTCTCTCCAGCCTCGAGGCGGTCGGCCAGAAACTGGTCGATCTCCATGAACTTGACATTGGAGGCATCGAGGAGGGAGTCGCCAAAGACTAGAACCTGGCTGTGGGGGGACAGGGACGACGGGTTGAGCTTGGCATGAAGAATCACGCGCTCAACGTCCTCGACCTGGCGGCTGGAAGACGACATCGTCGTCAAGTCCAAGTGGTTCGTCCGGTGGATGTAGGAATGTCATGCGGAGTAATAGCTATAGCAGCTGAAAGTTTGGGCGGTCTTTTTCAACTTGTTGTGTCTCTCAGCTGTGTCTTTATAGTGATGGTGTCGGGCTGGACTGGGACCGTGGAAACAATCACGAGGCTAAAGGCCCACGGGCTAGTAAAAACTTAAACATTTAACTGAGCACTCTTACATTCATTAATGCTCATTTTCAGTATATTTTTCTGGGGTCCTTTTTGGAAATTTTTTGGCAAAATATCAAGGCATTTGATATCCCTACCATTGAGAGGAAGAGAAGAAAACACAACATATCTCTTCACTCTTCGTGGCAAAAAAAGCAATGGCAATTTTTGGTCCGCCCGGAGGGGCTCGGAAAGAGAGGGATTCTTCGTTTAGCCCGGCGGTTGTCCTATTTGTTCGGGCTCGAGTCCGGACAAGTCCGGCTTGTTAACATCACTAATATTGCCTCCACTCTTCTCCACCTACCTCTTCTTCCCACTGGACTTGATGGAAGGGTTCAGTTTCAAGCAGAAGATTCGCATTCATTTTCACTCCAAGTCAAAGTAGGCGATCAGCAATGCAATGTTGGACTTCGAGTGGTCCGTGTGGCTTTACTGCTCCGCCCTGGCCGCGGCCATCCCTGTCCTCATTCCCGCGGTGCAGTTCGGACTCATCTTCAGACTATGGGATGAGTACAATAAGCCCGTCAACAGAGATCATTGCATCTGCTCCTGCTGGGATACAGCGTTCAAAAGTGTGATACACCCTGTAAGTGTTGTCCCGTGCGTCTTCACCTGTTGCTTTCCTTGTCTTAGGCATCTACGAGACTGGCGTTGGCTCGTACAAGCATGTTTACTTCAACGTCACCGAGAACACGCTGATCATATGGACCATGACTGTCGTCGCAGTCATCTGCCTGTACGAAGCCATCAGGATGGTCTTTCTGGCTCTCTATCACGGTGAGAAGAGACTGCAAGCTTGTGGGACCTCAGTTAACTGACGATGACTTCTGCCTGAATGTGCAGGCTACGCAAGGCCACGCATGTGCCTGCTATTTCTCTCGGTGCTCTTCCCCCACTATTATGCCTGGTGGGCCTACTTCAACTACTACAACGACGACTACTACGCTCAGTTCTGGCACCAGTTCTTCTTCACTGCTACTGAGCTCATATCCACCTTCATGGTACTGCACTTGGTCGACAAGAGGAACTGCGTCACGCCACGGAAGATCGTCGTCATCATCAGGTACGGTACACGGAAGGGATGTTGCCATATGCGTGAACACTCAACGGGGGAGCCTCATGTATGAGTCCCCGGACCCCAGCAACGAGCATTAATGAATGATTCAACTGTAAGTGGCATTAGAGTGGAGCCCAATCTTGAACGTGCGCACACTTTTTGTTAATGCGTGTTTCACTGTGTACAGTGTGGCCATGCTTCACATCTGTGCCAGCGGCTGGGACCAGTTCGTGGAGAACGTCTTGAAGCGTGAGGGCCAGCTGCACCAGGTACGTCATGTCCCAACTAGGACTAGAAGTCCCAACTAGTGTGTTACAGTGACGGCCTTCCTCAGGTGCTGCGAGATTTGGGCTTCATGATCCCGGACTTCCTTCATGTTGGCCTGCCCTGGTTGGAGCTCAGGACGATGGCGCGAAGACGAGGACTTCCGCCTTCGCATCTCATCAAGAACAAGGACTTCGTGATAGCCACAGCAAGCGTGATCGCGCTGTGGCTGCTCTGCATTCTCATCAGCCTTTGACCAACATGGACCATCATGCATCAGTCAGAAAAATACTCCTTTTGTCAGGATGCAGAGTTGTTGCAGCCAAACAATGCTGTGGTTGCTTATCAACTTTTACCAGCTATAGAACCTAAAAACAGTTTTTAGTGAGGGGAACATTTTCAATGGTGGGCTTGTTTTGTGGACCAAAAATAATTGTACTCAGCTGAGCAGAACCTGAGCAGATAGATTTTTTCAACTTTTAGGCCAGAGTCAAGCGGCGCCGGTCAAGTTATGCGAGGGGAAGCGACCCATTTTGTGCTGGAAACCAAGCAACGGTGCCAAAATCTGGATTATGGCTGTTCTGCCTCCTATAAGAAGTGTTGCTACGAGACTCAAGAGCTCGCGTGCACGTTGCCATGAGGAGAGTGGGGGCCTCTCCCATCCGCTACAGGCTTCCTAGGCCCTGTCTCAGCAGTGCAAAAAACGTGTGTCCATTTCTTGCTCTCTTACCCGAGTCTGTGTCAGTCAGTACCACAAGGTCCATTACACCAAGTACCAGCATACAGATAAATTGCAGCAGCAGCGCTGTCACATTGAAATTATGTCCGATAACAGTGGCGGTGAGAAGCCTCTCCACCATCTGCGTCATCACCAGGAGATGGGACGCGGAGGCAGACGCGACCTCAACCTTCGCATCATCGCGTACTACATTGGTGGACTTCGTGACGCCGAAAAGAAAACAATGCTAAAGGACATCATCTCGAAGAGTGGAGACTCCGCCTTCGTCTTCGAAGGACACGAGCAGATCTTCGTGGACGAGTTGCTGAGGGAAGCTAACCTGCAGCTAGTTGAAGACTCCCTGGTTCCAAGCCCTGAAAGGAAGTCCGACTCTCCTGCCTACCTACATAGCCGTGGTGAGCCAGTTACTGGGAGAGACTGGCTCACCACGGCAATATGGCCTAACCGAAATGCAGAAAAAGTGCTCGTAAGAGACAATCAAGTACATTGCTGGGAAAAAAAAAAACAACGCAACATCCAGAAGTGTCTGGAAACGGTCTTTTGCCAGCTCCTTATGCACCGTGGGTCGATCCTGGCTCTTGTGGAGGACTGAGGATCAGAGACTTCATCAAGTCAAAGGCTGTGAGAGGATCTTCAATGAAAAGACCCCGCGAAAGAGCCGAATATCGTCAGCAACTGCAAATCAGATTGTGCAAAGCATTTTGGGGAGTACCAGAAAAGAGCATTAAAAAAAACCAATGTACTTAATGTACTCAATATAGAACAGAGAACTAACAAAAAGGGGGACGACGCGCGGCATAAAGAGGTCGAGGTTGCGGGGTAATAATAAGTTCTTTCCGCGCGTATTGAGTGAGTGACTTCACAGCCTGCGAAGTGGCGCTTCCTTCTCTCCTACTTCCTAGAGTCGTGCCGAGGTCGACGACAGCGCTCCCAGCGGTCAAGGGGATAAAGCAGAGCTGGACGGCGAAGAAGGTGGGCAACTGCGACACGTCCTCAGTGTCTTCCAACAAGTGCTGCAGATACAAACGACGACTCCTTCGAAAGTCTCACCATTTACCTTTAGAGCAGAGGTACCACGTAGCTCACCCTAATCTAAAATGATGTGATCAAAATACAGCTGTATCTTAAAACGACACATTTTTAAGGAAATGCTTGTTCTGTGTCCTGTGAGGAGAAGAACTCTTCAAAGAGGCACATGTCCACACGGTCCTCTTCTGCGCCATCTGGGAGGGCCGCTATGTTCTTCGACTTCCTCCATGTCCAGCTGAAGCAGCTCTGCTTCATCCCCTCGATCGCTTGGAGCGCTGTCATCGACTAAACTGGATTGCCTGGATTGGCCCTTCCAAGTAGGAGTCATTCTGTGCTGCAGCTTCTGCTGCTGTGTAAACTGCTGCTGATGGCTCCTGTAAACTGGACGATCACCGAGGTTCATACGAAAGCCTTCGGTGTCATTGCTGTTAATCTCGTCGTTCACCACCGGGCCGCGGCCGAGGAAGACTTAGCCGCCCCCTCCCCTCCTCCCCCCTCCCCTTATCTGCATATCCGCATGATCAAAGTGAGCTCGTAGTGCAAAGAGTGCTCGGTGTTTTGTTCCAGAGATGTCTGACATCGGCGGCCAGTCCGCTCGCATCTTCGTGGGGAAGCTGGCCAAGTCGTGCGATGTGCAGGCATTACAAAATCGTTTTCGCAAATATGGAGCCATCTCGGACGTGATGGTCAGGTCGGGATTTGGATTCATCCAGTTCATGAATGAGGCCTCCGCAAAGGCTGCTATCGAAGCCGAGAACAACGCCGAATTCATGGGAAAGGCCATGAAGGTTTGCTTGGCCAAGCCCAGGGAGGAGGTGAACGAAAAGCAGCAGGAAGGGAGAAAGCAGAAAAGTCAGGGTGGCTTCCGAACACAGAAACAACCCGGACCCTCTCATGGGTGGCAGCAACAAAGTCACGAGGGTTCCGGCAGAGGACAACAGCAATGCAATCAGCAAACTGACCCTTGTGACGACGACTACGAGGAGGAAGAGCATAACGGTCCTCCAGGAGGGGGCTTCCAGAGAAACATCATAGATCAGAGCGCCGCTCCTTACAGCGGAGGAGGATACGGCCAAGGAGGACCCTTCAGTGGCCATAGACGCGGCAACACCAGTGGGAGCGGCAGTGGAGGATACTTTACCCAGGACTACGGAGACTACAGTAACAGTAATGCAAGTTATAGCGGTTACATTGATGAGCCGCCGCCTGATTCGAGGGCAGCAGCAACAACCACTGGCCCGGCAGCGTCAACATCGGCGGCGTCCACTGTGACAGCGTCCGCTGCTTTGAAGCGCTCCGCTCCGTCCGGCAGTGGCGGTGGCAGCGACGTTGGCCACCCTCCCACCAAGAAACCCTGCGACGCTGAGATCGTGTGCGCCCATCGCTCCAGCGCCGCCTACTGCGAGAGTCTCGAGTCACGTCTCAAGAAGCTGGGGCTCAACACGGATGTGCTCTTCCCAAATGTGGATATTCCTCTCGGGCGGATCTTGGCCAACATAGTGGCGCGGGGCGTTCGCTATGCAATTCTGGTGACGCCGACCAATGAGCAGAACAGAACGGCCACCGTCAACGTTCTGCGTGGGCAACAGAGGGAACATCGCAACATGCCCATCCATGACGCCGTCAATCTCATCGCCAAGGACTTCGCGACCGTCATGGCGACGTCAGGTGGACTTGGTGAAAACGGGCGCCACCCGCCCGACGTGATGTCTGTTATCGGCTTCTTGGCAGATCACCGTCCGCTCTCTGTCATGGAGTACGATAAGCTGATCAAGTATCTGGTGGGGAAGAGGGAGCTCATGTTGAGGATGGAATTCGGCGAGACCATCCCTGACCACCTGGCCGTTCCTCAGATCAGACCGCCAATGGACCCTGTCCAGAGAGCAAAGGAGGAAGACTTCAAGGCTAAAATCGTCGACTTCGTGACCAGATATAAGGAGGACAAGGAGCAGCAACGAATGCAGCAGCCACCAGTAACCGCAGCCACTGCTGCAGCTGCAGCATTAGATCCTAACGTCCAAAAGGCCCTGGACAGCTTGATCAAGTCGGGGCCCAATCTGTTCAGCAAGCTATCCCAGCAGAACTGAGTGAACGTGTACACACAGGCAGTAGTACGGCCATTTTACTCAAGTGCTGTTAGGCGTAGCGTCGAGTGTTTGGGTGTGTTTCATTAACAGGACCATCGAGACCAGCAGAAGTGTGACTTATGGCTATGTTGACCTCTCATCCCTTTTTTTTGTTTGTTTGCAGACGACCACATGAGCACTGCGGCGAACGTTGGCATCGGTGGCGGGGCCGGCAGCGGCAGTGGCGTCAATCCGCCTCCGTCGCTGCATCGAGATTCTCTCCGCCTGCCTTTACTCGCCGACGCCGCGATGGCTGTAGCCAACGGCGGGGCGGTGATAAATCCCTCCAGCAGCGCCGCCGCAGCAGCGCCAACCCTTACCACGCCGACCGTGACCCCGACCACGTTGAGGAACATTGAGCAAATGTTCATGGATTCCGAGGGTCAGTCTGCAGTCGAGGAAGTTCGCCCACCAGATCCGCACGAGAATTCCGCACGTTTTGAGCCGCCGGCTGTCAGTATCCACGAGGTGCAGCCCAGCTACAACAGCGAGGAAGACGATTCCCTGTCCATCAGGGAGTCTGCCGCGGTTGTCGACGGCTCCGTCCTCCCGGGCCCGCACAGCAACGAGCAACACTCGTTGCCTACCATTCCCCTCATGTTTCCTGCCACCGCCCCAACCGCGCCTCCTCCTACCACTTTCGTGAAAACCGAGGTGAACGGGTTGGACGCACCCGCCGCCGCCACAGCCACCAAGAGACGCTCGTCTTCCAACGGCGGCGGGCGGCGTCCGGCCGCTACCTCCAACTTGACTCCAGAAGAGGAGCAGAAAAAGATTTTGCGCCGCCAACGCAATAAAGAAGCTGCTGCACGTTGTCGCAAGCGGCGACTCGACCAAACTGTCTCTCTGCAAGAGGAAGTGGACAAGTGGGAGACGAGGAAAGCCGAGATGGAGGAGGAGGTGAAATCATTGGAAGTGCAGAAACGGGAACTTGAGATTCTGCTGGAGTCGCACAGAGCGAACTGCAAGAGTGCCAAGCTCAAGAAGAAGAGCGCCAGCAACAACAACAAAGATGCCAACTGTGAAAACGGTGACAGTGCGGCTGAAGGATCATTGTCCTCCTGAGACTGAGTGAAGAACTATTACCAGAAACCCTTTTCACTTTACCGTAGGTGTGTAGCAACTTTCCAACCTTTTCCCCGACATCTTCTTCCCCCTTGTGTTCTACTACGGCAAGCGACAATCTTACGAGATCAAGGACTTTTGCGCCAGATTCATATTTTTTGCCTTCTACCTAGAGCAAGTGTACAACTACGAAGTTGACATTGTGATACTTACGACATTTGCGGCCTGGAGTGGCAAAGCTCTTTCTTCTTGCACGTCTGCTCCAGCAGCTTCGGACACCGCAGTTATCAAAGGAGGAAAGTCACCGTAATCTAACCTAGTCATGGCTTCAAGCGATTAAATATGCCTTAACAAACAAACAGACAAACACGTGAGCAAGTACGGCCTAAAAGTCTCCATGATCAATAACTGAAGAAAGTACATATGAACAGCAAATGCTTTGAAGCACACTTTGTTACAATGTGGCTTCAAAGGATGAATAGTTTTCTATGACCATTGACCATGGCTCTCTAAAAGCAGGTTCTCGCGCCCCCCACGATGCCATTTGTATGGAGCTATGGGTATTGTATTTTAATACAGACATATGGAAGCTATTGTAGAAAGAATCCGCCGCTTTCGTAAAAATGTGCCACTTTATTATTCCTGTCTGGTGACTTGTAACTGTTCTCTACATACATGTACAGGTATGTAATTAGTGCTGTCCAGGTAACATGATGAGTAACAAGTGTTGAATGCCGAGTGTTTAAACACAACAGACATGATCTGAAGTATATGAATGTAATGCAATCAAGGAATTGACGGCGTTCAATAAAACGACATCGGAATTGCATATAATGATACTGATTTTTACTGTATCATCTTCTAATCTTGCGTTCTTTTTTGTTGCAGGTCGAACACGGACTCACATGGACTCTGCCACGGAGGAGGAGTCCCAACGCCGGCTGCGTCGCGTCAGGAAGAAGCTACGACAGATAGAGCATCTGAAGACGCTGGATCGGATCCTCAACGGCGAAGAGGAGCTCAAGGTTGCAAGCGAAGACAGCCTCAGGCAAGAGGTCTGCCACATCCTGGCCACGATGAAGAGAAAAGTCGCATCTTTCGATGATGACGATGTCGAACGTGACCATGATCAAGCTTCACTGTCCGAGACCAAGAAACGTCGGCATAGTGGTGATGGCGATGGCGGCCACCGGCCTACTCCTGCTCATCTACCAGCCGAGCTGGGGAGTGAGAAGGAGCTCGAAGTCAGCCGTAAAAAGATCCGCTCTGATGCTGCATCGAAGCAAGTAGATAGCGAAGGCAGCAGCGTAGATGACGACGATGAAGAGGCCTCCGAACAGGTTGTCCGCGTCGCCGTCACTGATTCGTCTCAGCGCCATTATGGTTCTTTCCTGCGGCGATTCACCTCTAGAAGTGTGGTCCAGGTTGCAGCCTCGGAAGGCCACGAAGACCTGGCTTTTTGCTGCCACATTGATGGCAGGAGGGATCTAGCCCTGACTGGTGGTCGCGACACCTCCGTGCTCTGCTGGAAAGTCTCTTCCGGCGTCCAGTTGTGCAGCCTCCGAGGGCACACTGGAGCCGTCACTGCCGTGTCGATCCTGCCCAAGGGAGACGGCAAACCCAACGAAGGCATCAGTGGATCGGTTGACTGCTCATTCAAAGTGTGGGACCTGGACAAAGGTGTCATGATGCGCAATGTATACACCTTTAACGGCATCAGAAGCATGACCTGCACCGACTCCCTCGTTATCACGGGCAGTGATGGCGGCAAAGTGGAGGTCTTCGACATACTCTCGGGCAGGTCCCTCCTGGCCATGAACGCCCACGAGGAGGCTGTGACAGCAATGAGCTCAAGTATCAGAGACAATGACATGTTCTTATTAGCAAGCGGAACGGACGACGGAGAAATCAAAGTTTGGGAGCTCGATCCAAAGGCCCAGGGTGCACTCCGCTGCTTGTACTCATCCGAAAAGGGTCTGAGGCGACGGGTGCAAAGTGTCGCTCTCCTTGGTGACGGCCGCGACCTCGTCGCCTACTGCAACGGCGGTAGCTGCGTCAAGGTCTTAGATTGGAAGCGTAGACTCACTTATAAACTTAGAAATCACTCGTCCTCACACTGCATCACAGACTGTGTGACTTACGAGGCTCCGTTGCTGCTCGCGTCCTCGTTCGATCTAGACTCGGGCATCGGCAGCATCAACATGTTCAAGAAAGGGGAGGACACCAGCGACAGGATCAATCTTCCAGAGTACCTCTGTACCTGGTGCGATAATTCCGCAGGAAGATTTCTCTCCTTAGCCGCTGATGCCAAGAACACCAACAACTTGGAATTGGTCACTTGTGGAAGAGACACTAGATTTTGGAGTGGGTTTGACACCAGTGAAACCCGAACGTGGGGTGACGACAACAATGTCACAGTGATCATGCCAACAGTGCTTGCAGATTTGCCCGGGCCACGACCAGAAGGTTCTAACTCTGAGGACTCTGAAGAGACTTCGGGGGAAGATAGCGAGATCGACAATGAGCTTGAAAAGCCCAAACAGGATGTGTCTACGAGCAATAGCAGTTGGAGATGTCAGATTTTGTGACTTTTAAGCACAACACGTGATCAATATGAGTGATATTGATGTAACTACGTTTGTTTTACACTTGCCCTGTCTATCAATTGTGACTGCTATTTTAAGCTAAACTTGTCGAGCAATTACATACGTACAAACTGTGCGCACATGTGTGCAGACTGAGTGCCTTTATTTCCTCAATGTGTACTGAATGAATACAACGTGATCAGAGCCCTACAAGTACTTGATACTTGTTAAGTACTTAGCTCGGTATCTTCTACCTTGGTGGTACCTTGGCACTATGGGGCTTTGGCGACCCTCGGGCGCCCCCCCGTGCCCCCCCCCCCCCCAAAATACGCGAATACTCGGGTGATAAAAGCCCTCTAGTGGCCGCATCTA
>JAAUXU010094952.1_pt1 | contig 20940 bp, 19 predicted proteins | sample 7278151 | NCBI WGS metagenome assembly JAAUXU01 (sample SAMN14350113, study PRJNA611818) | marine sediment metagenome | isolation source: surface marine sediment (1.8m) | place: French Polynesia: Moorea | collected 2018-08 | reverse complement strand
CTGACGTGGAGAGGAATGACAGCGGCGTGGGTTCAGAGACCAGCCAGGGCAGTTTCGACAGGAGGGTGAAGAGGACTGCAGTCCTCGACAAATGTCCGGAACAGGAAGTGCCTGGCAGGTGCACGGATTGTAATCTCTGGCTGGACTTGGCAGTAGAGTAAGTACTATACTTATTACAGTTCATACTGTACTTACTATGATTCCTGACCTATACATAGTACAGTAGAGCACTTATTATTATCACAGTTTGCACGCGTACGTTATCCAACAGTTCCCGGCTGTTTGAGTGATCCATATGGGTGCACCCTATCTTTCACAGTTCTATTGTGACGACTTCGCCAACTTCTCTCTCCACACCCCTATGTTGTCCACGCTGCCGTCAGCGGCGTCGAGAGCGCCGAGATCTGATCCGGGAGATCCTGGATACCGAGGTTAAATTCGGCAGTGATCTGCGGATCGTGCTGGAGGAGTTCTATCGACCCATGCTAGTGGCCGGCCTCCTATCTTCTGACCAGCTGGCTGCCATCTTTCTCAATACAGAAGAGCTGGTCAGGGCTAGCGCCTTCTTTGCCGACAAACTCAGGCACGCCATAGACGACGCGATCGGCGCCGGAGACCGAGATCTGGCTAGTGTTGCCGTCGGTGGAGCGTTCCTCGAGGCCATGTCCATGCTCAGAGCGTTCGAGTCTTACTGTACCCGACAGGTGAGTACTTATGTTTGCACACCTGGTACACAAGCAGTCTCTCGGTCTTCAGAAAGTGTCAATGGGATTCCGCCTGTCTTTACAATTCTCTGCCATGGCCAAAAACCGAACGATACCTAAGCAGGACTAACGGACTTAGCATCGCTAAAAGGAGTTCGGCCACTGAGCTCGAGAGCGAGGGTCCGGAATCTGAAAAGCAACAGTCAGATTCGGCCTAAATATCTGTACTCAATGGCTTAAATGTCGCTTAATGTGTCATTCTTATATTCTAATGAACATGACAGACACATGCTACCAATCAGACGATCATTCTCCACAACCAGCGCACATGCAAAGATCGACTTTCAGACCTTCACGATGACCACTCAGCACACGTAGTCGTCCGTAAGTCAGCCCAAAATGGGTCCGAGGGTCCTCGGTGGTCCAGTAGCATTAGTCATTCACGTCCGATGAGTTCGGTGTCTGGCAAGCGACAGCTCAAATCAGTTATTGATAGGGGCCAACCTGGGCTCGGGATCGAGAGCTCGAGGCTCGAGGCTCGAAGGCAATTTTGGAAGGCTTGAAAGGGCTCGAGATCGAATAAAAAGCTGGAATTTTAGGCTCGATGCGAGGCTCGAGTTTGATCAGTTATGTAATCAACAGATTTTTTTCGCGTATTCGTAGACTGACTGCTGAAACTGTTGAAAGCAAACAAAGAGAGAATATTTTTTGTCAGAACTGTTTTTGTGCAGTAATCTACGATTGCCAGACTTTGGTCAGCAAACGAATAAAAAAAAAGTTGGGTTTGAGGCTCGAAGCTCGGCTCGAAAAAGCTCGAGCTCGCATTTTCTCAAGCTCGCCCCATCACTAAAATCAGTTCTTCTAAAAGTACAGTCCCTTCCCGCCAGCTTGCCCAAAAGAATCACCCTATCACCCAGTGCAAAGGATCATACAGTATTTGCTACGTTCTATAAGTACAGAATCGTGTAGATATCGCCTCACCCTGTTCAATTCGTCTCTGCACCATATAGTGATGCAGTTTCTACTGACATTTCAATGCTCTATTACTGCGGTATATCTTGCCATGCATGATGAAATCATGAGAAGGTGTTAGCGTGAGTTGGTGCAGCCACTGCTGCTGGTTTTCCTATAGATATCTTGGTGCTGGTCCCAATGGAATTCGGTCCTCTCCTTCGAGACCACAGGTTGATAGAGGAAGAGGGAGTAATTTTGGAGATTTGTTTCTGCCACGTGCGTCATACAGAAGGTTTGATAGTGCAACTGCGAAAGGATGAAATGAAATCATGACCCAATCGAATCCACTCCAGAACAATTTAGTCTAACTTCCCCTCTTCATGTCCTCCTTACTGTACTTTGGAGGCCGCCTCACTTTGGCATCTGCTTGAGCCCATCTTCTTGCTTTTATATTCTGACAAGCATTAGGCAAGGTTGTGCATGCCACCTTGCACCTTCCGATTTCATTGCTCAGAGCTGAAAATGTCACAATGAAGATGGAGAACGTAATGAGGCTTAATTTGCGAGTGACTTCAGTTCTCTGTTATGAAAAGCAAAACAGGTGTTGTGATCGATTGAAGTTCATACAGAAAGACGTGATTGGGCATGCATAGCAACTTGGCTGGACGAAGACGTTGCTTTGGTCAAGTTGGTCAAGCTTGACACAATGAGAGTCGGAAAGAAGGATAATATTTTTATTTTTCAAAGAATTTGGCAGTTCCCAGGTACGCATTCAGTTGTTCCTGATCCAGTAGTGTTCCACCCAGGTTGAGCTCAGCCATGTTGCTGCTGGGCGTTCCATAGACAAGTTCAATCGATCATAACTTTCTTTTGCTTTTCAACACAGGACTAAAATCAGCTGCAAATAATGATCCTGTCTTATCTTTCTTTCTTTCTTCTGATGTTATAATGTATATTAATAAACAGATTATTTTTAGATTAGGAGGGAACAAATGATGTATTAGACTGCGTTATTGTGTTAAGGAATATTGACAGTGCATTTTTACGACCACCTCAATTCAGGGTAGAACAGCAAAGTGATCTTTGTTCGCCTTTTGGCTGCAGACAGTGGACTAAACACTTGTTATGTGTCATATTGATAAGCACGAGGTTCTGCTTTCAAGCTTCGTTTTGTTACCGTTAAGAATGCAAATACAACTTTTTCCACCTTTAAGGGACAACTCGATGTGGCCCACACTTTCTTAAGCGAACTTTGATCAGCAAAATAGTTTGGGGAGAAATTGCCTGTCTATCCCAGTTTCCACAAAACTGTATCTTGTTTAAGCGAAGCTATTTACTTATCTAATAAAATTTCTGTCCTGTTAGAAAAGCCCCGGGGTTTTGTTTGGGGTTCCCCTGTGTCTACGAACTCTATTTGTGTAGCAGAAAATTGTATGTTAAACCATAAATTACCTGTTCACGTGACGTCAATACTTCCCTTCTTTGCTTCGATTTCCTCCAGGGCTTTGAAAGTGGTCGGGACCCTCATCCCATCCCACCCTACCCATCCCCACCCCACCCCACCCCTAATTCCCCTTCTCGGGCTGTCGAACGTTCCCCCGGGTGCATCAAATTGCCCTCTCAGGCGCTGGAAAAAAAAGCGGGATACATTGTGCGTTTCTATGACCAGGCAATACTTTTAGTTGATATATTCCTTTAATGCTATATATATAGCTTTACGCATGCGTGGGTGCAACAAACTAATTGGCTTTGGTGGAATCGTGTGGCCATTAGAGCCTCATACGGTTGCTCAATCATCAATCACCGGTTTAGCATGAGCAGCAGGGGGCACCAATCACACTCTTCGACGCAAACATCGCCTGGCAGTAGAGGACTTTTATTCAAAGAGCCTCGCTCGTGTGGGTCTTAGAACAGGACACGCTACTTCCCCTCCCTTCTCACCGCAAGCCTTGGCAGCAGCTTGAAGAATTAGCGAAAGTCACTTTTCCTGGCGTGTTCAAGGCTTCCTCATATACCCTGTATGTATACGTATGTAGTGCAACGTTGAGCTCGAGGGCACGGTGAGGCAAAACCTCACCAATATGAGAAGTTACGAGAAAGCCAAAAAGCCCCTAATCTCACCTCGTAAAGAAAGACCGACCAGTCTGCTGTGTGCCGTCCATGCGTACGTACTCGTAAATGGTGTACACAAAGACGTACATGACCCCTAAGTACGTCCTGGGCAGTCAGTCGTCGTACCTTGGCTTTTTGACCGGGTCTTTTCTTTCCATTTCTTTTGCAGGCTTCCGCCACGCTGCTTCTGACGTCACTGGAGCGAGAGAAGGAGCTGCTCAAGATATTTCTCAAGGTCTCTCAGCTGGAGAACCCGACGCTCAGACGAATGAACCTCAGCTCATTCCTCATGGTATCTATTGTCATTATCAGATAGCCTCTCTCTTTGCCCATCCTCGTGTTTGTTGGTTTGTGCGCGCACGCAGAGATGGAAGAGCGTTGATGTGACAGTTTGAGCCAGCGTTGCCTGCGGAGTCGATGCATGAGTAACTGTGCCGTGGTCATGCCCGCGTGCTCCTTCACTGGTATGCCATACTTGAGGTCGCATACTGGTGTTATGCCTTTCTTATCACACCATTAGCAGTGCAGCACAGGACAGAATATTCGCTGTTAGCCGCATGAACAATGAGCTTTCTTCAGCGTGTTGTCACCCTGGGGTGCTTATTTGGCTCTCGTGGGTGCCGTCTGAAGTGCTCAAGTCGGGAACAAGTGCTTACAGTTAAGTCCGAAATTATCATCATGCTGTGTTATACCCAGCATAGTCGCAGTTTACGAACTCTTTCTCTTCCAGCTTCTTTGACGAAAATGACATTAGGAGTTGATGAAACCATGTTATAAGACAAAACGGCCGATTTATACAGGGCGATGCTCGAGAATTACCGACGTCATCACTTCTGCACGCTGCAACGCCTCAAAGTGTAGCAATGCTGAGCTGAGCGAACTCCTGATGACATACCTAAATTGCCAGCTGTCAAATGCATAACACGCTCCTTTAAAAAGTTATTTAGGCTCTCTTGCTTGAATGTTCGAGAAGAATGGTGCCAGAGGATGATGAAAAGGGCTATTGGAAAGTCTGGCGTTCATGCGTGAACTGAACCAAAACAGCTCTCTTTAATTAAGCACTAAGTGCTCTCCAACATCAAATATGAGAAAGAAAAATGACGAAATGAAATGCCCAAGGTGATGGAAAAATGTGATTTTCACATTTATAATTTTTCTCCCTGACGGACTTAACAATTGGATATTGCTGCCAACCATTTTTTGGAAAATGGAACCTGCTCTCCAGAGCAAAAACACTACCCAAGATTAATCTCACCGTATTGAGCAGAATCCATAGAAGTAAGAAAAACAACATAGTTTGCTGTCATTACTTGGAATTCTCAAAAATAGCATTTTTAAATTATCCACACCAATACCTTGATTTTCTTGATCACTGCCTGAGGAAGATTGTTGTCGGTATTGATGAAAGGAGCGGATTTGCTTCGCATCAAAAATGACTCTTACATGGTAAAAATGAATAAACTGGGCGTCAACATGAATGATTGCACTTGTAATTCTATCGTAGAAGGTGCAGTGAGACTTTAAACGCCACCCCTGAAAGTCAAGAGGAAGTGCTCAGGCTGAACCTGATCTAAGTCAACCGAACCTAACCTGAGAGGTAAGCCTGAGCGTCTGCACCAATTTTCAGGGATGGCCTCTTGCGTCTGACTACCTCCATTTATTTAGATCAACCATCTCGATGCCCAGTTTAGTGCTAAATATGTGCATTTTGAATAGCAGCATTTTCCCCCTCTTTACAAGCATGTCTATGTAGATGGTCATGGAAATTTGTGTTGCACAAAATTGTGCAACATGCACTGTGACATGATGTACAGTTGAGGTCAAAAGTTTTCATACGGACTGACCGAAAAAGAAATGTTAAGATGAGTAGCACTTGCTAAGAATGACTTGCTTCAGTAACTAAATAGTACGCAACTTAAGTAGCTAAAGAAGGGAGTATCAATGTAAGTCAACTAATGATTGCAGTAGATGCATGGGTCAAAAGTTTCGAACGGAAGCTGAAGCTCATTCGTCTCATCATACAAAAGCAGTACACTTCATTCCTTGGGAGAAGGGCAATGGTCTCACTGTGCAACGAGCACATTTCTATTCATTGGGCTTAAATAGAAAAAGTACAGTGGTGTAACTTCCAGAAGAATCTGGTGACTTTTTCACACCAGCTTCTTCTACTCGACAGCAGTCAGTTACACAGGTGTATACGAACTTCCGACCTGAACAACAGCTCAGTCAGCTTCTACCATGGTCATACTGTCAATTCCTCGACGTGATCAAAACGAAAAAAGCTGCATGAAGACCTCAGGTGACAAATCGTCAAGGCCCACAAGGCCTTTATTTATCGCCTCTTTGCGTCAAAGAAATTGACAACTGTCATGAGACGACACGTAAACTGTCAACATTCATTCTACGAGGGCATGAACAAATCGGACGTAACTGAGTACATAGACAACCCGTATACGATTTCCGCTTAGGGCAAGTCAGACAACAGCGCGGCAGTTGGTGTGAGAAAGACTCTGAGAAGAGTCTTGCTTGACATTTGTCGGTGATGAGACATAGACTTGACGTCTGATGTTCGGCCATGACGAACCATGACTTTCTCCACACCATGATCTCTGAGACAGAGCCGACTTCCTGCCGTACGGATGGGATAGCCCACTTGCGCCGGCTTTTCCCCTGCACCCGCCCTCCGGATTAACTTCTCGTACTTATTCACCTCTCCTCGCTCTTCCATTCAGTTAAGAAGTTACACTCGCGCACCCCTGTGTGTTAGCGGGAGCGCGTCTCTGCGTGCGCGCGCGCGTGTGTGTGTGTGTGTCCACAAACTTGTCTCACTCTTTTACCCTTGGGCCCCTTCTGGTTGGTTTTAGGAGGAAAGAAGAAGTAAAAGAAGACCTTTTCGGACTGTCACTTCTCAGTGCGTGCGTGTGTGCATGCACGCAAGCGCCAGGGAGTGCGTGTGTGACTGTGTGTGTGTGTGTGTGTGAGAGAGAGAGAGAGAGAGAGAAAGCTAACCAGCAAGCTCTTTTCAGCTACTACCCTCCTGGCGTCCTCTTTCTCTCTCTCCCTCTCCTTCGCAAAAGTCCCTCCGTCGGAATTGGAACCACACTTCTGCGTGTGACGAAGAGAAGGCCCCGACTCTCTCCCGCTCGCAGTCGAGGCCTGTTCGCGTGCTGCGCGCACGCGCGCGAGTAGAGATAGCAGCATTAATGCTCGTTCTCGGTAGTGGCAGTAGCGAAGAGAAAGTCGACCACGATAGAAAGGGACGATAACAAAGAACTCTCTCAATTTCGGTGCTTTTTTTTTATTTGGTTCAGGTGCCAGTGCAGAGAGTGACCAAGTATCCGCTGCTCCTGTCCAGGCTGCTGAAGGTGACTCCGGCCGGACACGCGGACCGAGCGGCCATCAGACTTGCCAAGGAGAAGATCGAATCTGCCCTCGAGCAGATGAACAGAGTGAGTTGTGATGAGTGATTCAACCGCCGATGAAAGGGTAACGGCGTCTCATGCTACTGCCTGTAGGATGCCAAGGATGTCAACACAGCGAAGCTCTGGCGTAGGTTGCCTCTCATAACCTCCAACAAAAAGGAGGCGGCGGCCTTCGGGGACGACGTCGACGAAAACATGGAGAAGGTGAGATAGCTTTTTGCCACGGTTTCGCTGCCTAGCGTCCGCTTGCATCGCCGTGTAAATACGCATGCCACTACATTGGGCATTGCTAGAAAAGTACACTACATGCAATCAGTACGATAGTACAATCAGTACTTGAAAGTTTGGCAGAGTTAGCTAACATCAAAAGAAAACTTTTATCGACATTCGATGAGCCGCTTTTGGCCTTCTTCAATGTTTGTCCTGAGGCAGTGCAAAGTTGTTTTAAGACACTAGGATTTTTCTCCGGGCATCAAGTATCGAGAAGACCAGTGTAAGAATAATTTCTCGCTGTATGTTTTGTTGTGATTTATTGATGACGCAGAGGGGATGCAACAATGTTGGCCTTTGCAGTAATACCTGTCCCCCTTTCCAAGCCGCGCCTACGTGCCGCCCCCCTGACACTGAGAACGATCAGCACTAGCACGTAGCGTGGCAGAGCTCTTACTCGGTCACCCAAAGTGTGGCTTTCAGCTGGCTCTCTTCTTTTCTTCGCTCGTTCTTACTAAGTTGTGCATGTCAGGGTTGCCTCATTTTAAAACAGAGTTGACTCAGAGTCGCTGAGGCAATTGGTCGGTGCGGCCAGACACCGGTCGTAGACGACAGTATCACTCCTTGCTCAAGAGAAACATTCAAGGTGGTTGACCCGAACGGTGACAAGCTGGACCTGCATGAGATCGCCTCAGTCTATTAGTGACACCCACTGGCACTGGATATTACAAAAGTTTACCAGTAAGCTTTAGGGTGACGCACTGATATTATACAGCTAGCGTGGGTGGCTGACAATAACTGCATACGTGTAACGGTATGCTCTTACTTTGCAATAATCTCTCTTTGGTGTACTTCAAAACTTCTAGACAACTTTCTTATTCGACAGAAGTTTCTTTCGCTCTGACTGCCATAAACATCTCTCAGCGGCAGAACAGGCGTTCATGAATTATGCACCTGACGACCCCTTTCAGTGCCTAAGAAACAGCATTAGGTAAGTGTGCTAGATATCCCGTGTACGTGAGTGTGCCTGCGCATATGGTATGCAAGCCTATTAGATACAAGATATGTACGGGGTGGTGCAGGTCAGGTGTTAAAGATTTGCCAAGTCGTAGTGATGAACCGACTGTGCAATTTAAAGTCATTTTAGACTTGCCTTATTCAAATGAGGCTGTCTCTCAACGATTCATTCGAAAGTACCTTCTTGGTCCTTGGCTCCTACAACCTGACATGACGTTTTAAGCCTTTCATGGCCCACGTGACCTCTTGCAGAGGAATTGACTCTGTGGTCAAAAGGCCCAATAAAGCCACTTCAAATGAATTGTCAAGAGACTGATTCATTTGAATAAAGAAAGTCCGCTATACGTACTTGTATCAAAGACCTTTGACTAGCACTGTGGGTGCTTCATTATAGCCACTTCGCTAGCCTTCAACACCTGACCTGCACCACCCTGTGCGTGCCGCAAGAGAGTTTTTCCGGGACCTCCGCCATATCACTTCGCCAAGCTGGGCGAGTGCGGTCATTATAGCCGGGCTGAGGTGAGCCGACTCCCTCCAGCTCTGTGACTGCCCGTCAGGCCTGCACTCAGACTCAGTCGGCCAATTCGGCCATCCTTCTCAGCCGCCTGGATAGGAGATCACAAATTGATTTAATCCCCTTTATAAAAGCAAATTTCCGCTTATAAATATATAAAACCAGTATTGTTCCGACCAGCTTTTATTTCGAGCAATGAGAAATCCTGTTTGCATAGCAGTCAAGTCATCCAGACAAGTCAATTCGAAAGCAAGCCTGCATCTCAAGTCCAAAGAGGTACGTCTATCGCATCCTCACTGGGGAATACAGTTTGCCTCAGGTGCATTACAGAATTGAAACTGCTGCTCCTGTGCTCTGAGCCGAGGACTTCTCGGAAATCCTATTGTCCCTCATCACCAACTTTAAGTAGAGTCATGCCGCTGACTTAAAATCAGCCATGTTGGGCCGTATTTCCATATTGGGCAGCCTAAAGTACACAAATGACTTGTACAAAAGTTCTGTCGAACCGGAGAGCTGTTGTGCAGATTTTAGGACTGTTTCACAATAACATCCTGTGTAACACTAATGAAATAGAGGGAGCAAGGGTAATTTTTTCAGAATTGCCATAGATACCCCTGACCAAATGATAAAGACTAAGCAAGACTATATGATTGAAATACATTCAATATGAGTTCTACAGCACCTAAATTTACAATGTGAACATTTAGTGCTACCATCGAGAATTGCCTCAGTGTTGTGAGACCCGACAAACTTGCAAACAATAATGATATAATCTCTAGACAAGTTATCCCACTTCATCACAATGCTGGTCTACAAGTCTGATATTTAGGTGACTGGTAAAGCAGCCCCTGTGCGTCGGTTCGCCCCTAATGTTGATATCCAAAAGATTAATATATCTGTTTGGTAGCCAGAAGTCGGGTGGCAAAAACTCAACCACATTCTTGAACGTGTCCATTAGGCTAGACCGAAAATTTTAATATCTTGCGGCCACATTGGTGCAACAGTCCATTTCAATACATTCCATCTAGCTAAATGAATGGGGAAAACACTTTTTTGGAGTCCTCCCTGCCGTCAGGTTTACAGACATAGTACATAAGAATGTTCGGTTGACATTCCAAATTTGACATGGACCTGATAATTACTTTCTAGATGCGGCGCTGCAGTCAAATAAAATCGGAAACAAGGTGTGTTTAGCTTTCCCCCATGGCCTACAAAATCTGAACACCTTGTTTCATACATACTAAAACTTCACGGCAATAGGGGTTGCTTTTGCAAAACAGGCCATTTGACTGTATCTTCACCATTTGGCATTGGGTAACAAAACTAAGCCAAATGCACTCAGCAAAATTCCAAAATCTTCGTTTTTGGTCTAATCCATACACCGTCATTGTCAGTGTAACTGTTTCTCAACTATGGCACGACTGTCTTTACGATTTCTCTTGGCCTAAAACACAGACGATGCAGTAGCAAGACAAGCAAAAGACTTGGCATCATTCAAAGATGATCATTCCACAAGACCAGCGCCAGCGCACATGCAGAGCTTTGCTTACCTTCATGTTGACCACACGCACACGCAGTAGTTCACGAGTCAGTTGAAGTTCACCCAAGATGGCGTGGAAGGTCCATAACTTGGGCATATCATAACTTGGGCTGGATGTTTCGTCCTAAAAGTGCCCTCGGATGCGCTCCTTCCTACGGTTGTAAACCGGGTCAACAGTGAATATCTTCTTGTCTGAGTAAATGTTGACTGTAGACGGACATTGCTTAAAATGATTGAGAATTTTCCTGCCCCTTTTGACGCTCTTCTCCTTCCTGGCGAGATCATGCTTCACACTCCTTTGACTCTCCCCTCGCTTACCCCTTCTTCTCTGGACAGCTTGCGCATGATTTTGCGACATCTGCAGCAATATTGTCCTTGAGGTACCCGAGGAAGTTGGAATTGCGCTTCAAGTTGTGTCCTCCACTAACTAATTTCCTTGTGGTGCCTCTCGACGCCTTTCTGGCCTTTCTGGCCTTCCTGGCCTTCCTGATAGTGAACACTATCCGAGAGGTAACGCCAACAGTACTTGCGATGGTGTTGGCGTCCACTTCGGTGTCAAGAAGACGTGCCTTTTGGATTTCTGAGCACTCATGATTGATTTTTGTGAAAAATGTTTGTTGTTGACAAAGCTCTCTGCTGTCTGGAGCCTGTGTGATTCGTTCACTAGTGCAAAATATGACATTTTGTATAGTAGTTTCTAAAATGAGTCACTCTTAATGTACCGTGAGCCCCCCGTACAAAAAGAGGCTCGGCCTCTTTAAGTACGGCCCAGCATCTTCGTACCTGTTCCAGTGTACGTACCTTGCTCGTGCAGTACCTCCGCCGTACTGACTTAAAAGAAGCAAATTTGCGTATTATGCAAAGAGTACATCCTCAGGCATTCATACGGTTGCGCATGGCTACATGGCAACAAAGCCATACGCGTAAGTTTCCAACGTACCTTCTTCCCTAAGAATATGGTAGCGTTCTAAGAATATGGTAGAGTTCCAAGAATATGGCAGCATTCTCTGTTCTGCAGAAGGACGTTCGTCGTGGCGCTGTCCCGCTTGTCTCTTCATCGGCTGTCGCTCATCCTGTCTCAGTTCTTTTCGCACGGGTGCATGCCCAGACGTGCATATACGCACGTACGCAGACATCGTGAGCCCCCATCTCGTTAACACTCCAACCCAGTCTGTTCCATTATGCCCCGTGCATAATAACAAGAACGCGCAGTTCGCCCGATAAGAGCTGCTTTTCCTTTTTTGACGTACGTACGGCTGTGCACTATGATAGCGGAATACTGGCTTGTCCTGATACATATGGAGGAGGGCGAAAGCGTGAGAGCACCTTGATAGTGATAAAGTGGATCGCCCTTGGGAAGGCAGGAAATGGTGATCATCAGGGGAGCTAAGCTCCTTAGCCCTGTAAGACCTTCTTTCTTCCCCAAGACCAGCCACCGAGGTGCCCCTTTGGAGTTCAATTCATCCCAATCTACTGTGTGTATATCATAGCTGTAGTTGGATGTACTATTGCAAGGATAGTCGTTAAGTGTGCACAAGAGCCGCTAAGAGTTATACCCACCTTGAAAAAAAGAGTTAAATAGTACCTGTGGGAGATGTTTACTTGCATGGTGGCAGAGCAGAGTACTAAAGAGGTATTAGACTGCATATAACAGATGTACGTACATTAACTTTCGACGACGACGATATGATGACCTCTTTCCAAACTTGACTTTAATTTTTAGTTGGCCCTGGACCAGTTGGGTTGGAAATCAGATGAGGCTCACTTCCCACTATCAGGGTCACTGTCGTTCGCCCAGCCACAAGAGGCCACGTGGAAGAGGCCGTACACGGGCAAGTTGACGCCGGTGACCGCGCTTCTCGCCGTCAACTCGTCGCAACCTCCTCCCACACCCACGCAGAAGACCTGCGGGGACCTCGTCTTCCCGACAGCAAGTGCGGCTGCGGCGGCCACCACCAACATTCCAGAGAGTGGTGGCATCGCCATCAAAGACGCCGCCCTGCTACTCTTCAGGCAGGCCAGCGGCAACGGTGGACTTGCTAGGGTAAGAAGATTTCAAGTACTATTGTATTGGCATGGCCACTTGTCACGGCCGGCATTCATGAATGTTCCACGTACAATGTACGTACGCACTGTACAAGGAGAGTCCCAATAGCTCCGGGGGAGGACATCGCAACGGGGCGTGAGGTCGGTGGGAAATGATTGCCTGGCCCTTTCTGTACCAGCACCGCTGCTGCACTGAGCAAATATTTGCAGATCACTTTGCCTGTTGCTGCTGCAATGCCTGTGCAGTACGCACTGCGTGCAGTATGTAACAATCACGTAGCATTCAGATAATGATAATGTTGTGTAGAGTTGTTTTGGGAGGCTGATGTTTGTTGCGTACTCTGTAGGTGCTCGTATCATACATGTACAATACGAAACAAGTACAACACAAACAACAGGTGGCCTTTAGAAGGAAGAAGCAGAATTTGCGGCGATGGCTTCCTCTTCCAAGGCGGACTCCAAATCAGCTAAGAAAAAGACCAAGTCTTCCTCCTTCTCGTGTGCTTCGTCTTCCAAGTTGTCCTCCAGCTCCTCGTCTTCTCTGCCGTCACCCGCAGGCCAGCTCTCCATCTTCAGTAAAAAAAAGACCCATCCCCTTGCTTAGTGCTCATGCAGTCTCAGAAGATGTGCTTACATCATCATTGATCCTCCTGGCGCAGTCCCCGTAAATGGCGTCGCCAAAGCAAAGGAACGACTCGAATCGATCGGTCTGAGACCCCGCCGATATCCTCAGCCACAAGTCATAGAGTTCTAGGTCCAAAATTCAAAAGCTCTAAATCACGCCAATTTCTGACAAAAGTGTACGGCGAAAGCCAAGAGAGATGTTACCGGAGCCTCCACTTAGTTGGTCAGCATAGAATCGACAGTGGTTGCGTAGTCGCTGCGGCCAGTCCACCGAGACCGAAGACGAAACCTCCTCCTTGTCCTCGAAGTCGTGGTCGTCGTTGACAGACCTCCCGTCCTCAGGCTTAGCTGGCCAGGACTGAAAAAAGGTCGATAGTTCAAGGTCTTGGGTAGTTGGTGGATCCTATATCAATGCCAAGATGTGTCTCGATGGTATCTTTGCACGAAGGGTCCTCTCCTCGCGTATGAGAAAAGAAAGAAAGGTTGCATAAGGGACAAAATGATTGGTGTAAAGACGATGTACGGTGAATGCAAACGTGCACTCACCAATGACGTAGGCAAGTTCCTCATCATGATGATCACAAAGAAAGGAATGATACATTATACTTGCAACCTTACACACGTGTACATTTAGTCGAATGTCTCTCGTAGCAACAAATACCATTGAGGCAGACTTTCCTGCTGGCTGTAGATTAGTTACGTACAACTAACTTTTCCTGGAGAAGGGATAAAATTGTCTTTTTTTCTTGAAGCCTCCGCATGAATCGTTTGGAAGCCCTCTCACGTCGTTGAGGCTTGCAACTACTTGTTTACTACGTACGTGCTCTGCTTTCAAAGCGATTAAACTGCACTAATTACGCTTCCCGTAAGCTCCTCTCTTGAAGACTTCTCAGTGCTTTTTTGTACGTGTTGGCAGTGCTTGGGGATGCAGGAGAAGCAATCTCATTACGTCGGCATGCGACACGAGTGGGTGCCGTCGGTGTCTTAAGCTGGATGGATATCAAGTTTTTTAAAGGACTTCATATTTTAGATATTGACAACTTTCGAAGACTGCGCTAAATGAAGTCATCGTTAGAGTGTTTTTTTATCCGATAGACGTCCTGCTGCGTACAGTGGTAAAGTTCGTCGTGGTTGCACAGTGCAGTCTGATTGAATATTTCAAGTGCAGTTGTCTTCGGTTAAAGTCAGCACCTCGGGCCCCATAGTTTTGATGACTGAATCCGAAATATTCCTTAAAGCGAGAAAAAACAAATCGCTTTTACTATCCTGGAATGTGAATTACCTTCATTGGAAAAGCTCAGACACTTTTGGCTGCACTCCTCTCTTTCTTTAACATTAGAACATAAGTTTAATCCTTGCACATGAGGTTTCTGAACTGCACTAACCAGTCTATTGGGGACAGCAGGGTGAGGGTGTGGGTTCCAAAAATGCTAATTTTCCCGCATGTAGTTAGGTGAGAGTAACCAGAGTTCCATGACTTTAACCAAAAATACCTCTTTGTACGAAGTGAAAAGAGTGGTGACCGCAACCGAGATTATTTAAACCAGAGTCTACTGTATTTCCGATGTCCAAGCACTTCTCGAGAAGGATCTGACTTCAAAGGGATTGTGGTCAGTGAAAATCATTCACATGATAAAGCTCAAAGGCGTTTTGGAGTTCGAGTAAAAAAAAAAGGAAAGGCGTACATGGCGTACATTAAGCAGGCACTTCTATAAATGAGACTCTGTGCCATGGCGTTTGTTAACTGACCGTGGCCTAACCTTCTTCGTGAGGTACCTCTCCCAGGTCTCCAACCCCTTGATTGCCAGTCTTGTCCTTCCTCTCCATTCGAAAGACATCGCCTCCTCGAACGTCTCTGTCCTGCATATCTGGGCCACTACTGCAGCCACTGTTTCATCAGGCAGTTCTTCTGCCACACCAGCCCCCGCCGTGGGCTTGAGGATGGCGGCCTCAGCAAGGTCAAAGGCGGCGTCGAAGCGTCGGGCGATCGCGCGGCAGCCATCACAGCGCGGGGTCTGCACGAAAGGCTCCTGCAGAAGTGCAACATTATCACTGCTAGGAGGGAAAAAGTGTTAGTGCGAGAAGGAAATTGAATGCCGTGATGGGAAAATGGGGCAAACGTGAGCCTTTGAAATGTTTAAGGTCTCTCAAACTATCCGCACTTACAGCAGCGCGCAGTGTAGTAGTAGCAGTGCTCACTGATGCTTCACATAGCGTCCGTGCTGTACTTTCAGTACTTGGTCCTCCCCCAACGCCCCGACATTGCACAGATGGTTTCTTTCTCACGTACTACTCAAGTAAGATGTTGTGAAGAAAAGAGTTTTTATGCATTTAAGCATGGACAAGTTGCGATCTCGTTATTTACAAATTTTGTTCTGCGGACTGGCAACCTATCTATCTCATTAAGCCTCACAGGCGTGAAATGGTAAGAGTGAGTAAGCAATTTGTTCCCAGTGTGGAATTGCGTACGTATCTTATTTCTACCGCTATAAAAGCTCCTCGCCCACAAGCTCTCTAATTTAATTCACTGTGTGCTTTCGAGCTGTTGTATTACATATGGAGTAGCATTACTGGAAGGAACGAGAGGGAGGACTACTGGGTGCGTAAGTACCTACGTACACAGGATGCGGAGGCCGTGGCCTTTAAAAGCAGAGGCGAAATTGCATTTACTCCAGAAGAGCAGCACCGTATGTGCAACGTCCTCCCTCTGTCCTCTGCTGAGGAGCCGCAAGCACTTTGAAGGTCCTTCAGCGAAACACTGTAGCAGAGCGTGACGTAAACTACTGTCGTACCATTAAAAGAATTAATAGCCTGGGATATTACTGGGACGCTTAGTACACGTCTACATTTCCTTCATTACAAAGGAATGTCAATACGGGGTTCGAAAGCTTGCTGGACGAGATTAGGAGTGTCCTGCGCGTCCTCACGACGATGAAAGTGAATTTTCTTACTCCGGAGGCCAGGTCCTCTCCATACTCCTCGTAGCCGTGGTGCTGGTAAAAGAAGTCTTCACCATTCCGCCAGGAAGACTCAAAGAGCCAACTTTCGCAGATTTTTAGCAAGGCTGCTGCTACCAGCAGCAGAGGCAGGGCCGTGCGTAGAGGTGGAGGTGGCATCTGCTGTGTAAATATGAAGTACAGGGTGACTGAAATCCGGTTAACTCGTCCCTTCGTTGAATCCCACAGTGTGCTTTTGCTCCAACTTTGCGCACTTGTTCCCACCCACGTGCGGCTTGTACCATAGCCTCCCCCCGCTTCTAGACCTACTTACAACGATAGCAACAACACTTGTGTGTGACAGTGATGGAAAAGTTGTGGTTTTTGTGTTTACTTACCCCTAAAACTTGAGGCTTTTCTTTTGTCAATTTGTGGCTGCTGAAGTGATGAAGAGAAGCAACCAGCACCGGAAGGATGAATGGAGGCGAGGTCCTTTAAGGGCTTTTTCTTTCTCAGCAGTGGGTATGAATACGGCTTCTTTTTTCAATTTCCTTGATTTGGCTTGTTTTGCAGAAGATTCTTCCTCCTGTTTTCTTTCTCTCTTTTCCTGTGTAAGGCAGATAAGGAGGAGAAGGGGAGAAGAAAACTTTGGCATCTTGCCCTCAATTCTTTGGCTTTCGCGTTTTTCTTCCTGGCTTTGTCAGCATGTACGTATCTTTCATCACTAAATTGTCGTGGGTATCATGGTTAAATGACCTACTAATGATCTTGATTGCTTTTGAATTCATCAGTTCTCGAAACATACGATATTGCATAATGTGCCCCCTATCTTGGAGTAGTGTTAGACTGTAGTATTAGCATGCAGACATACCATGCGTGTACTGCAGTTCAAGGAGACCCTACTCAGCCAAGCATGAAAAGAAACATAATCCGAGGGGTCACTTTAGATTTATAAGAGATCAAGGAGGTCGACGGGATAATATTCGGCCCAACTATGAGTGTCGTGGCGCAGACTGGTGCACTGTACGCACATATACTTAAAGCGTTCAGTATGTGTACATAGTTTCTGTCTTACCCACTTTAGCAGCGAGGGTCCTTTTTAAAGAAAATATGGCCAGTCGTAAGGGGAAAGAGCTGCAAATATGATGAAACCTACGACAAAATAAATGGATTGTGTCTTGGAGAAACATAAAGCCAAGAAGTTATGAAAAATACGGCCTTTTTAACTTGCAGGACCCCCTCTCCCTGGAACGATGCATCATCTACTGTGAGCCCGAGTGGGAAGACTTCTTCGAGATACAGGAATTTGTGAGCAAGGAGTCCTTCGTGTTCAAAGTGAGTACTTGCGGAAATGAGGAGCGTCGTCCGCCAAATTATCCAGCTTCTTGCCACTTTATGCAAATGTCTAATGAACCTTATTTAGTGCCACCGCGTGTCATAGATAGGAAAGTTTTGTAACACACTTTCTTATGATTTCCAGGCAGAGGACGCGGGAAAAACGCACACCTGGTTCCAGACCCTCCAGTTTTACACACAAAGCCTGGGCGGATGGAGAAAGCGCAGAAAGGGTCTGGCCAATATCATGGTGGACCCGAAGGTCTTACCCCCAGAATCCGCAGCCTCTGAGGCCACCTCAGAATAGACAGAGGCAGAGACATGCAGATGAATATAATACACCGTAGATCGCGTTACTGTGATATATGCGATTCCGATGTGTTTCATGAGTGGATTAGAAAAATTGACATTGTTGCACTAATATACAGTACTTGCTACTATAACCATTAGTACAAAAATCAATTGTGCGCGGACGAAGTTGTGTGATAGCAGCGGTGGAACTTCCGACCCTAGGCGCCGACGACTCGGACCTGCACGTAGATGGTCTCTTCCCTCCCGTTGTAGTAGTTCCTCCTGGTGGCGAAACATCTGTAGACACCGTCGTCGATCCCAGCGCGAAAGTTACGAATCACCATGCGGGAGCCGTTGGGTCCAAAGTTCTCTATTCTTGACACATTAGAAAGACCAGAGAGCATTGCACGTAGGAAAGTAACCCAGCAAGCTGTCTCCAACAGCTCATATACGAACCTTACGCGGTCGTAGATTCCTCGATAGTGGAAATATCGTTGTCGGTGCAAGCCACTTCGGCCGCCGCGGTAGAACCAGACGATGGCGGATACGAGGTTGTTGTTGGTGGGAAAGGTGCACTCGATAACGACGTCGCGCCCGCCGCGCCGAAAGTAGAATCTACCCCTGCCGACGTTCACGTGGCCGCCGCGGCCGTCGAAGTAGGGGCCGTAGTCTCGGTAAGGGTAGTAGGGATAACGAGAGCCGGGCTGGAAAAAAAGAAACTGATACAGACAGGCTTTGTCTATCCAAAGTTTATGTAAATACTAAAAGCTCACCCTATTGAAGTAAGGGTCGTAGTTCCCTCCGTCTGGGTAATAGGGTCTCCTACTAGCAAAGTAATCCAGACTTGTGTAGCCGTCACCCGGGCTCCTGCACTGGTGCCTCACGCTGAATCTCTGGTCGTAGCAGTGGATGTAAGCCTTGAAGCCGCCGTGACTGAGATAATATTCGCCGTAGGAGTCGCTGTAGCGGCCGTTGCGATAATAGTAGGAAGACGTTGAACAGGACAGAGAAGCCCATAACAATAGCAACAATCTTTGAAGTGTTGCAGTCATGGTGACGTCTATTTGCAATTGGGCTGCTTTGACAGGAAGTTCGAGAAGTAAAAAAGGCCGGTTTTTTCAACAAAGGTCGCGCCACGCCTCTATTGAGAAGTTGTGGAGTGTTTGGACCACCTCATTGTTTAGACGATTCTTTCTTGGAAACTACTGAGATGCGCGATGCCTCTTGGAAGAAAAAGGATGCCAAAAGAAGATGAGGAGGAGACGAGGTGAATTAAAAAATTAGGAGGCTCTTTTGGTCTGCGCATTACGCGCGCGCCCTCGCGCCTGCGCAGAGCAAGGAGCGGAACGGCAACGAGTTGACATCAGGACATCACAACGTAACTCCGGACTGAATAAGAAGTTTGTGCCGTCAAGATGTTAGCAAACCAAATGCTGTTCAGGGCCCATAGTGCAAAAATTTCCCGCCACTGTCCCAGCTCATCATTGCTCCAAATGCCAAGCCTCAAAAGCTGAGGCTACTTAGTTGGGTGACATTATTTTAAGATGCACAGGGTTCTGCAGCATTCAAAGATGCGTAACTGCTTTAAAGTTGAGATCCAGCCTAAATTCATTTACTTGTGGCATAATCGCGACTCTCGGAGGTGTTTTGTAAGAGCATCTCACACTAAAAAAAACAGTTAAAATACGCTTTATTGTGGTAGCAGCTTGCCGCGATTACCATCTCTCTCTCTGTCGGGTTATCATTAGAATACCATAGACGAGATATTTGTCCTCTTTTACAATGCCTGGACAAAAATTGAGAGGGTTAATATATCTGGAGATAAACATCGTTCTCTTTTTACTCTTCCCCACAATTGTCGTCCTCACATAGAACCAGAAGATCGTCCACGTGCAGCTGATCTACTTCCTTGCTTAACTGCCGGCCGTACAAGTCCACACAAAAGCACCATCCAGCCTTGCATTGAATCGACCTGAAGTTGCCGTTGGAGCAGCACGTGGGCAGCGTCGCGCCAGAGACCGAGTAGCGACGCTCGAAGGCGCATTCGCAGTTCATAATGACACCAGCGGCCGACGTGGATACGGCGCCAAAAGACTCGATGGCCACACCGTCGCGGTCGCTGCAGTACAGCAAGCTGGCGTCGTCGCTGTTCCGCTGAATCTTGTCGTAGTGTCTGAAGAATACTTATGTCTTTACCGTACTTGCACATACATTCCTTAATGAAAGGGCACGAACTCACGCGCAGGATCTAACATACTTGGTCCCACACTTATGTCCGCTTATTGCACAGGTACGCATACGCACCCATCCGGCGAGCACACAGGCTCAGGCTTAAAGATGTGCAAGATCCTGCCCTGGCTGGCCGCCACCTCCTTCTCTCGTTCCCTTCGCCTCACTTCGAGCTCGCATGGCCGGAAATATCCTCTCTCGTGAGCATAGTCTTCATAGGCGGCTGCGATGTTCTCGCCGTCGCTGCCGTCGTCGTAGCAGGACAGGCTCTCGACGGAGGTGAGGAAGGCCCTGGTACCATTGAGCGTCACTAGATGGTCTGATGAGACGTCGTCGATGGCTTCCTCGACGCCGACGCAAAAGCACATGTCTTCAGCGGAGTAACCCGTGACGCACTGCAGAGAGTCGAAGTTGCCGTTCGGTTGGCAGCGCATGTGTCGGGGGAAGTAGATGTTGTTCAGGGCAGAAGACTTGGCTGCCTTTTGCAGGCACTCATCTAGATCTGCCTGTGACAGGTGAACATAAGATTATCTATCAAACTGCGACGAATAATCCGCAGCGACCATTAACCGTAGTACTTGATAACCAAGCTTTGGAATCGTCAATGATATTTCTCCACGACGGAAAGTCATGTAACAGCAATCGCCCAACCTCGTGAAAATGATGCGGGTGCGCAAGAATCAGCTTGCCAAGATTCTTGTGCACCCAGTAGAAATGATACTGTGCAGTTTCACCGTTTGAGCGCCATTTGTAGCGATATTGGTACCGATTGAAAGGTAATTCTGTTGCTACCAAGGTCTATGACTCAAACTTGAGTAAAGATGCGCTCTCTCAGCACAGGGAGCAAAAAACAAATCCAACTGAACATTGGCTGCCAGACTGCACAGGTGAGAGTGGTATGAGAGTGAGAGGTTGCAAGAAAAAGAATTGGATCAGTTGCTCTGCAACTTCCAGGCTTATGTAATTGGCTCTAGGCTTATGTAGCGTCCTAGTGTCCAAATGAGAT
>JAAUXU010050486.1_pt1 | contig 20940 bp, 20 predicted proteins | sample 7278151 | NCBI WGS metagenome assembly JAAUXU01 (sample SAMN14350113, study PRJNA611818) | marine sediment metagenome | isolation source: surface marine sediment (1.8m) | place: French Polynesia: Moorea | collected 2018-08 | reverse complement strand
CCCCCCCCCCCCCCCCCCCCCCCCCCCCCCCCCCCCCCCCCCCCCCCCCCCCCCCCCCAGGTTAAGGCAACATGTACTGAAAGGTTTTTTTTAGCTCCAACTCATGCTCGCGCTTGAAGTCTTATATAAAGGGCTATCTCGCTCAGCGACCATTAATCATGGCCTTGCACCTGTCAACTTTCTTGCTCCAGTTTACTTCAAAAACACACGCACTTAAGGCCCGCTTAAGCTGGGGAAACTCTGACGATAAGCAAATGTAGCTCTCCAATTCCTCCGCTGCCGTTAATTCATTTTTTGAGACTTTTTTATTCCTTCAGAAACACAAGAAATTGGCTTTGTTCGCTCCAATAAGTCCTTTATATCTCTCAGGAATGAAAAAAAAATGATTCTCCAGATTTTACTTTTTTGCCTTACTGTCTAGAAACTGACGTCCCCCCCCTTTTTTTTTAAAGGAAGTGATTCATACAAGATGTAATAGAAGAACAATCAGTAGTCAGAGGTCCCGGTGAGCGGGTTAAGGTCGCTCTCGCCCAGGTGTGACTTCCATCGAACGAAAATGATGACTCTGAGACGCTCAGCGCCTGCCTGCTGTGTGGGCTCCCTGCACTGCACGCCGTATTGCTGCACTGCTTCGTATGTGGTGACGTATTCATTTGCATTTTCAGTCTGCACGTGTCGACTCATTCATTGTGGAGCAAAGAGTGCTAAATGGGATGCCAGAGCAACAACGTAACCATGATGAATTGCCTGCAAGGGGGGGGGGGAGGTAGGCCTGAATCCGGTTTGTCTAGGCCTAACCCGACTACTTGTGACAGCTTCAGCCGGGCGTGTGATATCGAACTTGCATATGTATTTGACTCATTTGCCGGACGTGAGCATGGGTAAGAAGAATGAGGGCATTACTGGAGCACTTGATTGAGAATGAATAAATGCAAGGCCTCTCCACTGCCTGGGCCTATCGGCTGCAAGTCCTTTGTCTTGCTAATGCATTATCTTGCCAGCTCATGGAGCTCAGACCGGCCGCGTTGACGCTTGTCCGGTCGTCCTTGAACACCCGCGCGAAGACAAACGGACTTTCCTCAAATAGCTCGTGATTGAACTGCGCAACAAACTTTTCCGCTGCAAAAGTTGAGTGCTATTATGTGAACAATGCTATAAAGTCATGGTGAGACGTGACGAAGGGATAACGCTGGAGAAGAAGCTATTTGTTCAACTTCACCATAAGTACAGATCGATCGATCTTTTTTTCTCTCTTACAGACTAACATACATTTTAAAGGAAAACATCTCTGTTAAAGTCCATAGTGTTTGTGAGCAGGACACAGAGCAAGAGAGATGATGATGAATCTGCTGAGAGAGCGTCTAAGCTTTTAGAGAGACGTGAGAATGATGGAAGTGGACATCATCCAGGCGTGAGTGCGGTGTGCGTGTCTGCCTCTATTAAATTAATATCATGCGAGCTTCTTCCGGGGACTTTTTTATTCTTGGCGCACGTGTTAAGAATCATATATTCGTGCGAATGCACTAAAGTGTGGGTGAGATTTTTCAGGCCTTAAGCGTGTTAACACTGCGTTAGCCACAGCGCGTTTGGCGGCCCCGGCCACGTTCTTCTGGGACGGGATCATGGAGAACACGGTGGACGTGGATCCGGCGTCCGCGGCGGAGACGTCGTCGATTGTCTCTGGGTACACCGGTCTTAAAAGGCAGCAAGGGCCAACAGGAAATGCTCAGGCAAAGGAGCTGCTGCTTACCCGACCGGTTTTCGACTCGCCCGCGCACTATGAGGCAGAAAAAAAGAATGCTCACACCCCAAAGGATCGAGGCTGCCAAAGGCTGTGGACGTGGTGTTGCGACAAAAAAGGCTTCTCTCTGGCCTTCATTGGAGCCCAGACACAGGTGCACCGACTTGAAGTGGTGACGGCTTAAGCACAGCTCATATTTTCTATTCATATTGTGTCATTTTTACTACCGAGTCCGCCCATATCTTAGGGGGGCCAAGGAAGGAAGGAAGAAATATCTGGCCATAGTCAAGCTTTCATGACCAGAAAAGCAAGCGAGAATTAAAGTCGCTTTTTGCCTTTCACAGGGCCTTGTGAGGCCCTCCACAGACCATCCTTCCTCCTGCTTTCTCTCAGTCCGCGCGCGCGCGCGCTCGCCTGTTGAAGCTAAAGGTAAGCTTTCTCTTTGCTATCCAGGCTCTCTCATGGGCTCATGGCATTGTCAGGTCTAGGTTGAAGCCCTGGAGAGAGGCCTTGTAAGGCACGCGGCGAGCTCTCCGCGTGCCCCCTGCGCGCGTGAGAGGTCGAGGAAGCTCTGTAGGGCTGTGGCAGCACAGGCCAGGACCACTCCAAAAGTGTAGTAGTAATGGGGGAAGGAGGAGAAGTACACGTATGTTATTGCACGCACGCTCAGACCCACAGACCCTCGACCCTCGTCAGTCGTGTTTCGGCGGAGCAAAATAAAGACTCTCGTCATGCCAGTGGTCACCGACACTTGAGTGGAAGAGAGACCAGCACTTCGGCACAGTGACGCCCAAGACGTGATCGGCGGCGGGCAGGCACAACGCGCACACCACATACAGCCGCACGAGCGCCGCGTACAACGTTGCTACCTGATCCTTGGATGACACCAAACACTCAGAGCTGTTGACTGCACACATCCTCGACGTCCCACTTACTGGGGTGGGTGGGGAGGGAGCAATAATATAGTGGTCAAGAGTTACGCATTGGTGCGGAACTGCTGCTACCTGAGCGAGTCCGCGTGCAAGCAGTTAATGCTTCTACACATGCATGTCTCTTCTCTCTTGGGAAGCTTTCTGAAGATAAATGAGTTTTCCTCCAAGTGTGCGAGGAAGAAGAAATAGAAGGAATAATGCGCCCAAGATTCCAGCCACCACTGAAACAGGTACACAAACACTCCGGGTGCGCTCACACATGGCAAAAAGACCCCTTTCACCACCCGAAAGTGCTCATATGGGCACGTTGGCAAATTTAAGCACCCACTTTTTCACATCCTCTCGAAGCCCATCTTTTCTGCCTACTCCACCTTCGAAATTAAGCCTTTCTTTTTGAGGTCCCGTACGTAATAGCGAGATTATGCGGAAGAAAGACCAACGGTGCATTTCTTCCCGTGAAAACTTTTCATCCCGGGGACTCCAGAAGTGTAAGGGAGCGATGCACTTCTCGTGAAGGAGCGCGCAGGCGCGGGGAGAAAATTTACTGGCAAATTTGCATTGCAAATTTCGTTTAACTCGCGGCATAAACTGAAATAAAACTTTATGATACCTACACACGCACGTTCCCGTGCACTCGGGGGGGGGGGGAAATGGCTCGTGTGAGTGCACCCTAAGCGGCGTTGAAGTTAGGAAAAGCTTAAAGCAGGATATGAGAGCGAAATAAATGGCGCCGAGTAGCGGATTATTGGCGCTGGTGGCGCTTCTCACCCAGACGTGGTGCGCCACCGGGCTGGTCCTCGAAGGCTCGGACACGTCCTACACGCAGTTCCACCAATGGAACGGAGGCGCCAACGCCACCATCAGCCTGGAATTCGCCACCCATCAAGCAGACGCGCTCCTGCTCTACGCCGACAGTCGCATCAGCGGCCAGTACGTGCAGCTCTCGCTGGCGGGGGGTGAAGCGCGGCTGAGATTCAACTGGGGCGGCGGCATGACCAGCCGCGGAGGCGGCGTGTTGCGCGTCGGCAGGGATCTGAACGACGGCGCCTGGCACTCGGTGGCCATCGTCAATGCCTGGCCAGGCAGGACCACACTGGTAGTAGACAGGACGTTAAGTGACAGTGTGGTGGCAGCGACCGGAGAAGACGCCGACGGGAACCGCGGCGGCGGTTTGTTCATGAGTGACGTCTCTAAGAACTCGTACTTGTACGTGGGCGGCTTGCCGGCCTGGTACGGCCGCGACGGTGGCGGCGGCAGCGGCGGCGGAGTCGGTGGCAGCGGCGGCGGCGCAGGTGTGGGCGGCCTGGCCCTGCCCACCGCGCTCTCGGAGCCGCGGCTGAGGGGCGCCGTCCGAAACGTGCGCTACCGCGACGCTGCAGCCATGGCTGCTTCCGGCCTCGGCGGTGAGCGCATACAAGAGATGATGGCCTACAAGGTAACCAAGTATACAATAAGGAAGTGTCTTTGTCACATTGATATAACTTTCCCCTCAATGCAGCCTCGATTCCAGCCTCCTCAGCCACTTTTTCGCACTCACTCCTGCCAGCCACTGTACCTTTGAGAGTCCCTGATATATAATACAGTACAAGCCACCATTCCCATGCGACGTTCGAGGCCTTGAGTTGTACCACGAGGCTGCTTAAAAGAGAAAACATATATTTCCTTCCAGCTCCACTTGAGCATGTCAAAGGCCCACTTCCCGTGTAGGAACTTGTTTGATAATAGCTCAACAGATTCCTGGAGTGCTTTCGTACTATGATATTGACAAGAAGATGCATTTATGTAGTGGCGCAGAAATGACATTGTCTGCATAGCGTGGAGAAATAATTTTCTGCAACACATGTCGCAACTCAACACGCCTTCCTAGAGTAACGTTTTATAGAGGATTACGTTGAGGGTGTGGTTACTAAAGTGCAGATTTCGCTCTTCTTGCTGCAGGGTACAAATAAGACCCTTTCAAAGGGGGGGGGGTGTTTTTTTTTCCTGACAGGTGGCCGGACCTTCAATGTCGATATCAGACAATTACTGAAGTTGTCGTTGCTGCCGTCATACATGTTCACAGGGGAGGGAAACTGACCGTTGTAAGCCTTACTCAGTAATGCGTGCGGTGCTGGGTGTCAACGCGATAATACGAAAATGCCTCTTTCTTTGGCTTGCGTGCACCTGAGGCACGACACGCACCAACCCCTCGGTGGAGGGAAAGGTCACGCAGATGTAGAACGTGTGTAGAGAAAAGATAATGATAGAGGGGAGGAAGTGACATCATTGGCATCTAACAACGTTAGTTACCTTCTCCTCTGCCTGTCAATGTCACCTGCCAATCAGGTCCAATCAGTGCTCGCTCGCTCGTTCACTCTGTGCACCCAGACTCGGCCAGACAAAGACACATTGTCTGACTGAGTCGCCCGTTCCATTTTCTCCTGTGTACCCGAATAAACAAACATCACACAGTCATCTTGGTCCACTGCTCAGTACGTGGCTCTGGTGTCGTAGAATGAGGGTAAAGAAGATTCTGCTGTGCGCACAATAGCAAATGTGCTTTAAGGCTTGAAGCAAAAACGCGCACTAATGAACGTTTAAAGAAGAAAACACCAAGTAATAACTACAGATTGCCTGCTCATATTGCAGCACTATATTTTTCTAGTTTTGATTGAGGTGATTCGAGTCCTTGAGGCTCGAGGACAAGACGAGGCCGAGGGCGGGACAGAGCCTCAGTCAACAATAATCGTGCAAAACAATTTGTGACTGTTGCTTTTTCTCCAGAAATTCCAATAGTCCTCAAGTTCGTGTACAACAGTCCTACGGAGAAAGTGAAATGCATACTATAGTACAAAGTGTACATAATTCACTCTCGCCACCGAAAATTGTGTCCCTGCATATTAAAGACGAAGAAAAGCAATAATTTCTCGGTGAAAGCTTTCTATTTTCGCATTAGGCTCGGTCAATTTTTTTAATCTCCTTCTACGTGCTATAGTTGTTGCAAGACTCCTGTTGAAGACGCTCTAGTCAAGTCGAATGAAAAAATAATCAGCTTTAGGGTCCTATTGTAGTTTCTACTTAAGCTCTTTTGGGGGGCTCTGCTGCTATGTAGAACATAGAAACTGTCATGAGAGAGGGGGGTCAAACAGATTAATTTTTTTTTGAAAAAAAAGCATTTCGGTACATCCGCTCCATTTGGCATGGGGTGGCAAACCTGAGTCAAATTCATTTCCTGACCTTAACCTAATATCTATGTATAATTTATTAGGCTTGCTTGAAAAGTTACTTTTTCAGGACAGTAAGTGGGGCTCACGGAAGTTTACGGCCCTCGGCCAAAATGGTGGGATTTCAATGAAAAAAAATTCAACCCCCCCATCTTCTAGCCCAAAACTCTTAAGTTTTCGAACATTTATTATTTAGTGTGTACAGTGCGCACTTCTTTTTTGGGAGGGGGAGAGGGGCTATAACGTTTGACTGGGTTGAGATACAGGAGTGGTTCAACCCTCTAGAGGACGCTAAGAATCTCCTCTTAAGTGCTGTGCACTTTTGCTCTGGGGCCACGCATTTGTTCGCAATACAGTTGAAGTTCGATGTAGCAATATCTGTCATGACAACTGCACGATACACACTGAAAATGGTAGGACTTCGACCATAAAGTGCACAAATTAAAGTATACTTTTTGTCCTCACGCCAAATAGTGAAGATGTCGTCCAAAGTTTTTCTGTCCTTGAAAAAGTTGACCTCCATTCCTGTCGTGATCAAGAACAGCTCCGGTAGCCCCAACAGCAAGAGGAAGCTGATGAATTCTTCAATCCAAGACTCGCTTCAAGTGGAGTCTTGCAGCAAAAGAAAAGCTTCAATGTGCATGTTCTTCAATACACTAAAATTTAGACGACATAACTGCATAATACTTAGGCTAGACCAATAGACCATAAAGATAAGCCGACTAGAGTAGGCGTCGTCAAGTGGAGTTCTTGAGCAAGGTGTCTATTTATCTCTTGTGAACCTTTGTATGCTCTTCATAACAGAAGTGCCAAAGAAAAGCTTCAGTAGTTAGTGAATGCAGCCAAACAAGGGAGGACTGATTACTTCTTCATTGACGAGAGTGTCTTCTAATGAAGTCTGGCAACAAATACACCACGTAGCAAAAAGAAATGGTCCGGCCTAACATATGTATGTAAGCGTATGTGCGTTAAGTGTGCTTAGCACTACATATGCTCTGCAGCTTTTTGATGTGCCACTGTCGCATTCTGGGAACGTCGAGTAGAGCAGAGGGGGGAGTAAATCTTGCGAGCTCTTGACGATGGAAATCTTGGCGCACACGCAAACTGTGACAACACCCATATGAGCTTGTGTCTTGCCACATCTATCATGGCGAGGGGTGCCATTACACATACCTGTCACGTAACATGTCGTGTGCACTCAACAATACCAACGAACAGGGCGGTCACGACGCAAGCCTTGGCCGCGTGCCCGGCCGCAGGCCCTGTCTCAACGCCCGCCCGCCTTCACACGGTCATGATAACTCTCGGCTCGGAGAGTCTGGAGACACCGCACTGGCTAAATAAAGCTTCAGCTGTCCTGTGGAGCTTCTGGTTGCTCTCTTGCTTTTGAAAGAGAAAGTTGGCTTCCTCCTATTTCTCTTTCTGCCATCAAAGTTTTTCGGAGGAAGCTGAAACAAATCTCACTGCCAAAGAGAAGTTCGAGAACCTAATTCATCTTTGCTTGTAGGGGGGGAGGGGGGAGGGGAGCAAGAGAAAAGTAGAGTCGGATTGCGATTCTATACATTGGTGTGGCTGATAGCTTCAAAAAAAATTTTGCCCCCAGCACAAATTAATAGTCTCGTTTATCTCATTTTAAACTTGTGAGGAAGTTGGCACCTTGATAGCGCTGTCGGGAGATTCGTTGGCACCAACACTCTGCATATTTTTGATGGCAAAAGTTAGCTTGCATTAGCGTCGGCCAACAGAAGCTCGTTTAGAAAATGCGCCTTCACCAGCGATTCTCCCAGAAGAGTCAGGCACATTGTTACCGGGGCCTCATGGGCACTCAAGTACTTGGTTACGGCACCAAATCTGCAGGCAAAATTCGCACGTGGTATGAAATATGGACTCATTTCTCCCTCTCTCTCTCACGCAGGGGGTGAGGGCCAGCAACGTGGACGCCTGCGAGCACCGAGACCCTTGCCTCAACGGTGGAAAGTGTCTTCCAACGGACTCAGGACCTTTCTGTGATTGCAGCCAAGTGGATTTTACAGGAAAGCACTGCGAAATAGGTGGGTGAAAACGGAGCCGTAAACGGTGGACATGGCCAGGGCATGTGATACCTGATGAGCAGGGCCTACAGGCACATGGGCCTTTCTACATGGCCTAGTACGATGCACTCCCTGCACTCCTCTGAAAGGGTGCACGTGCTGTTCAGCCAGGACCCATGAAAAAGAAAGAAAGAAAGAAAAAAAAGGAAGGAAGGAAGGAAGGAAGAAAGAAAGAATGGTATTATAGCCAGAGATCTCTGGGGAAACCCTAGAAGGTCACTTTCTAATGACTAGGAAAAGCTAAGCTTTCTTGGAGAGCACAACAATAGGACCAAGGTAATCGACTCAAGGAGTGGAGGTACTCATTTGTACGTGGTTTCGCTGGGCTGAATAATGCTGCACTCCCCTAAAGGAAGGCAGAAGAAAAGACTATGCCTACGGCAGTGGGAGTTTTGGAGCTGAGTTCCCAGCAATCTGCCGCATTTTGAAGCAACCCACACACTCCGGTATGCATTATCCTACATAGCGGACATGACAGCAAACTTGTGCAACAATAGGGATAATCGATGGGAATTTTTGCTAAGCCTTTCGCGCAGATCTGTTGCTCTGCTGGGCATGAGAGTGTGCGTATCACATGCTGCAAAATCTGTTGACCTGGTTATAGAAAGACGATAATCAACGATATTCGTATGTACAACGAGATGCCCGATTGCCTGCCAGCCTACCCGGCTGCTGGGCTGCCAGCCTGCCAGCCAGTCAGCCAGCCAGCCAGCCAGCCAGCCTGTCAGCCTGCCAGCCAGCCTTGCTTTCTCTAGTCACCATTTGGACAGAGATGTTTCAGCGATATCTAACATCAGTATGACTCTGTCTCTCCAACTCCAACCACGGTAGTTTTCCCATTAATTGACAGATTTCATGTCTTTCTTTCTAATATAACTTTTCCTTGAGGAGCGAACAGAGTTTTTAATGCTGTTCCATCTTATGACCTCCACTTTCCTATTCTGCTCTGCCTCTCGGTGCTGTCATGAGAGACCTTGGCCGTGCCCTCTTTTCCCAACCCTTTCTCTCTCTCTCTCTCTCTATGTATATGAGTGTGTACGTGAGCTTCGCACCTCAGCTCGTCTTTTCCTCCATGCCCGAGTCAAAAATTTATACAAGTTTCCTTTTTTTCTGCACAGAAGACCAGACACTTGAGTTAGTATAGCAAAAAAGGATCCTTGTAAAGTCATACGTATGCAACCCCAAAGTCTGAGAGGAAAAAACACGACCACTGATGGATGTGAACATCTTTCTGTCACAACTTGTCCTGGGTATTCTGAAATTCGACACTCCAGCCTGCTTCAATAGCTTTGCAATTGGACTTGAAGTCATTTCAGAAAATTTTTTTTACGTGCAAATGGGTCCTTAACAAGGCTTCCACCCACTTTTTCTCTCATGTTTTATTCATGGGCCCAAATCAATCTGGGAGGAAAAAGACATCACATATGAGGAGACCCAGAGAGGACAATTTTCAACAGTTGACCACGTCTGTCCCCCCTTCCCCCCCCCTTGTGTGTGTGAATGTGTCTCTCTCAAGCATCCAGTTCACTCTATGTACACAGTAAGTGACACAGATAACTCGACCCTCAGACACACACGCGCTCGCAAGCTCTGACACAGGCTTATTCAGCAGGAAAAGAGTTAGGAAAGTGTCTGTGTGAGTGCGCTCATTGAATACTTATGTACTGTGTGTTGGTCGGCTCTCTGTCCTCTCTGCGTGTGTGGGGCTTTCTTCCACACCCTTCGAGCAGAGCAAGAAAGAGTTGGAGATAGGGAGAGAGAACGAGGGAGAAAAAAAACCCTAACAGTGAGGGCAGAATTGCAGGTGCAATCTACTCTACTTCCCCACACTCTCTGTACTTGATGCAACACTGTTGCTAGACCGTGGAGTTTCGTTGCTGGACGTCAGACTTAAAATAGCCAATCCAATTCCAAAAACTGGACCTCATACATCATTTAGTGGGGGAAAACAAGGTACAAAGTCCACTCAGTTTTCAATGCTGCGCAAGCATTTTCTTCTCGAAAGCAACAATTTCTAGCTAAATTATACATTGCCGGGCCGTGATGTGCCCGATACTTGCCACAACTCGCAGAATATTTATTGCCGCAATATGCAGTCAGTATACAAGCTAACATAAATGTGTTCTCTCTCTATGACTGATTTCATTATTTTAAAGCTGATCCACCTGCTGAAGCCACATTTCTTGGCGGCGAATATCTCACCTACGATCTTGCTCAGCGAGGATTCGACCCAATCCTATCGGCCAACGACGAAATCACCTTCTTCTTCAAGACCAGGAGGTCTTCAGGTCTTCTATTTTACACAGGTGAATAATAACCTGCAAATTAATGTACCACGAATATGCTGAGGTGCGTGCGTTGCTCATTCAGAGCCTATCGATTTCTACCCAGCTCTTTTGCGCCCCCCCCCATTAGCACAATAGCCCGAACGAGAGCAATATGTATATATTTTTCAAAAGCCCAATGTCATCGGGGGGGCCAAGTTTTACCCTTATGATGGTTCCAAGCCTTCTCTTGAATTGTAGAGGCGACCCCAGGTTCTTCATTCACCGCACTGACATTCATGACACGAAAACTGACCCGGGGTTGAGCGGTGACAGCCGGGCTGTCAACATTCTGGCGGTCGAGCAAGTTTCAGTGTGCGAAAACGTCACACCGACAGTAGCAACCACGTTCTGCATACAAGTCACTGCTGAAGTTCATATCTTGTAGTCACTGACTTTATTCCCCTGCCCCGAGCTTGCTCACTACTACAGTGCATTTTGTACCAGAGAGAGAGAGAGAGAGAGAGAGAGAGAGAACCTCCTTGTGCGAGAATAGTTTGCGCCTCCACATAGTACATACACGCATGTAGTGTTATACGTAGGAGTAGCGCTTGGAACAGCAGCCAAATACGGGCGTTAACGCGTACTCTGAAGGCTACAACGCCCTCCCTATGCAGACAAACGTGCGTGAGGGGGGGGGGGAGGAGTTTGTGGGTAACAAATATAGCATGCCAGAAAGGGGTAAACGAATAAAAAAGGGAGGGGGGAACAAATTTCCGATCACAGGTCCCTTTTCTTTTCTCAGGCAATGAATACGACTTTCTGGCGATTTCGCTCAAAGCCGGAGGTGTCGCACTCAGCGTGCAGCTGGGCCAGGGCAAGTTGAAGACCGACATCAAGCCCGAGTGGGTCAGGTTCGACGACAACGCCTGGCACCACGTCAAGGTCACCAGGAAGTCCGGCGAGGTGAGTCATCTCTCCCACCAGGAGGACCAGTCTGACTATAAAAAAAAAAAGAACACCCTTCCCCCCCCCTAAATGACTATTAGAGTGCGTTTACACTCGCATTTTTGTGTGCATTCCAGTGCACACGTGAGCAGGGTTAGCAAACCCTGACTACATAGTCAGTACATACGACAAGTGCCAGTGTAAACACATCCTTAGGAGAGACAGTTGTTTCAAGCCCAGTAAAGTGCCTTGGTCGATTTCAGCGGTCTCATTCTTCTTGTCACGTAAGTAAAAGGCCAAGAGAGAGAAAAACACGCACACGCACACAACCAACAACTGTGAGACAGAAGAAGGCTCTTCATGAGACAAGAGAGAGAGAGAAAAAAGGCTTAACTTATCAGTTTGTAGCCTTTTGTGCCAATACCACGAGTAAGTGGGTTAGCGTTGGGGTCTCTTCTTTCCACACCATATGTACGCCTGCACCAAGTGCCAGAATGCCAAAGTGCCATAACGTATGCAAAGAAAAGAAAACACACTGCAGGCCACCTTGGGCTGGCCTCGATGAATAAGTCCGTTGGACTCAGCCTTTGACTTGAGTCAAGTTTCAACCACAATGCATACGTCTTTGGCTTCAGGAAAACTGACGTGAATAATTTATTATTTAGGTCTCGTTAGCTCAGACCCATGGACGAAAGGGTCTTGTTTTTGAAAGAAAGACTTTCTCCTTTTTAGTGCATCTTCGTCATCAGCTGTCAGGGTTTTTGCCTATTCCAGCACACGTAACTTTACATCTTAGTCTGCACGCGTGACTTTGTGACCAAGGAACGAAGCCAAAATCCTCCTCCTTCTGCGTCCATTGACTGAACCCATTTTTGCAGGTCACCCTGACCGTCGACGGCCTGTACACCGAGAAGTGGATCACGAGCGGCACGTTCGATCTGTTGGCCTCCAGCACCATCCTGGTGGGCGGCAGCGAGGCCTCGTACGAGCTCAAGACGCAGGATGACAACTGGGCAGGATGCATGAAGAAGGTACACATTTGCTGTGTCCTCACTTACCAACTTACGGAAGTCGGTTTGGAGGTCTCCCTGGGGAAGGAGACGAAGGAGAAGCAGGCAGTGGAGACGAGGCTTTTCATCTTGCTGGAGTTGTCATTCATGATTTGCATCGAGTCACTTGAAAGTCTTTCATTTCGTGTAAATGAAACCTCATTTCTCTCTCTCAAAAGACAGCCAAGGAGACACTCAGACAGAAAGAGAAGTCTCACAGATGTGATCGTACGCAGATAAATTGGCGACAACTAAAAAAAAAATCACTGCCATGAATTGAGCAACTTTCCAGTTATCCAGAGCTTTGCATGCAAAAGAAGTCAGGCCAGAAAGATTCGATACTTTCTCCACGTCGAAGTCTCTTTCGCCCGTGCAGGTGATCTTCAAGGCCGACAGCCTGGTCCTAGACCTCCTCCGCCTGGGCCGGGACGACGACGACGAGAACTCGCTGGTCTCCGTCATCGGGGAGGTGGAGTGGGGCTGCAGGGACATCGCCCCTGGAAGTCTGATGGCTTACAAGTCAGATCTGGCAAGTGACAAGAATTCCCGGAGCAAACTTGCCCCTGGCTTAGAATTCTAATTTCACCTCCTTGTTCTAGGCGTCCTTGTACGAGGCCCAGAAGCAGCAACAAGGAGGGGTAATCTCCTTTACACGAGAGGGCGCATTCTTGGTAAGATTCCACAGGATCCCGTGACATCCAGGCTCTGTTTTCACCCCGACTCCATTCTCAGGTTCTCCCCTCCTGGAAGGTCAATCTCTCCGGGTCGATTTCCTTGAAATTCCGGACAACCGAGCACGAAGGACTTCTCCTCTTCAATGGAGGAGGAGGACCAGAAAAGGTGAGTTATATTTCAGGCACTCATTTCTGCGTAGTGTTTTTTTGCCCCCCTTTGTTGTTGCTCTTGGCCTTGATATAGACGGCCAAAGGCCAGAGGATCCTGGACGAGACAGAAGCGGGCCTATGATTTGCAAAGCCCAGGGGGAAACGAAAATATTTTGAGAACGATTTGAAGCTGAAATAGGCCTGAAAAGGCACGAACGAGACTGCCGTTTGTGGAAACAAAAACAAGTTGACAAACCGCTTCTTCATCCCAAGGAGGAGGCTGCGATGCATGAATCTATTATAAGACATTTCACTTTTTTTCTTCTGTGACTTGACTTTCCAAGAACTGGGAGAAGACATTTGGACCGAATGACGAATGGAAGAAAAAAAAAACCAATGTGGAGAGCTCACGCATGCAAAGATCAATCGACATGCAACACACTTATGTACAGTGGAGTCACTCGTTGTTGTGCCCTAGGATTACTTTGCCATGGAGCTGCTGGACGGCCATCTGCACCTCCATCTGGACCTGGGCACCGGTCTCGTCAAGGTCAGGGCGTCCAGGGTGAGGCTGAGCGACGGCGAGTGGCACGACGTGGAGCTGACGCTGAAGAGGAAGGCCGTGAGGATCACCATCGACGGGGTGACGGAGGCGTTCAAGACCAAAGGTACAGCTGTGCACTCTGAGTGATCATGTGTGGGTGCTGGATAAAGCAAAGAGCATCAAAGCAGAGCTCAGAGATGGATTAGCCGTAGATGCAACACGACAGAAGTTGCCAGCAGTTAGAGAGTCAAGCCACAAAAGCTCATGGGCAAAGACAAAAAGTCAAACCCAAATAAGAGGACTGAAGGATACTTTTTTTGTAGCCTGGAGGAAGATGTTCTCATGGTCTTTCCCTGTGTGTGTGTGCAAACTTCTCAGAGATCCAGACGGTGAAGTAACGACTTCTGGCACTGTGTGGCGAAAAATCGAGTATCGAGTACTGCCACCCGGATCCGGAACTGCGCTCATTCTTGTTGGATCACACGGTTACTTGCGCACACGAGACCTGTTATACACAACAGGAGACCAAAGGAGGGAAAATGGAGGCTTCGGGCCTCGTTTTCTGCTTGCTTTCACAGAAAACTTCCTTCTCCTGAAGGGGAAAAACCCCCGCAGTGAGCGCGTGCGAAGCTTTCCTGCTGCTCCTGCAAAATGTAGGAAGAGATGAAAAGAGCACAATCGAAGCAACTTTTGGAGACCTCTACTAACCCTTTCCCTCCTCTTTTTTGATCTGTCGTCACTTTTTTTTTTCTCTCTTCCTTTAGGGCTTTCTCCTGTACAAGTTTCTCTTTTTTTGGAATAGAAATGCTCACGTGAGACAGACTTTAGAGTCAGACCTGGTATAAGATCTAATCTCTTTCAAGGATGTAAGCACTGTGATGCAAAAAGAACCTGCAGTGTTTGGTGGAGGAATTGGCAAGAAAAACTTTGAGCCCAGTGACTTCTTTGAGCCTCTCACATTTGTTTCTCTTTCATCCGTGAGAACCTCATGACAGATTCATGGAAAAAACAAGGCCCTTCCTTGTTTCGACCCTCTGAGGTGGAATGCGATCAGAATTGACACTGGGCGCTTATAAACTTAGAGCCTAACACAAGTTTTGGCGCAGATTTTCTTGGGCACTTGGGGGAAAAAGTGCACCTGCAGCCTGGATGTAAAAGGTCGAGGACTTTCTTGACTCAAAAGAGCCTTTGCATATTTTGGATGCACGTCGGGAGTCTGACAACTTTTGCTTCATGTAGTTGAATCAAAGGACTGTTCCAAAAAAAAACGAAGTTCCAATTTTGACTAAAGATTAAGTAAAGTTCTTTACTTCGTTCGGAAAGGTTATTTGTGGGTGAATTCAATTTTTTGTTGTGGCTCCTTGGATCAGCCGCAGGAGTTGACTTCTTTGAGCTGCCTTTTCAAGGTCATGGCCTTTACTAGGGAGACGCAGTCGAAATAGTACTTGACTGAGGTACCATTTTTCGTTAAACCCCAAATAAATATCAAGACTGCACGTGCAGTTTGCATGGTTGCCAAGCACTACCTCACTCTGACTCGTAGGATGCTTATGAACGTAGAGTTGGAGTTATCAGAAATTCGAATACCGTCAAAGATCTCGTACTCCATCTCTGCGCACGTAGAATTCAAATTAAACGTATATTTACGATACACTTTTCTCTCAACCCACCCCTTGTACTTCTTGCAGGTGATGCCAACCAACTTGATCTTGTTGGCAGCCTTTATGTAGGCAGCGTCGACTACATGGATCCTTACCTCAAGCTCCCGCCCACACTGTGGACCGCTGCCCTCAGAAGAGGGTTTGTGGGCTGCCTCAAGGACCTCTTCATCAACGGGGCGGCCTTTGACGTGGTCACCTACGCGCACCAGCAGGACGTCGGTGAGTACAGGCGCAGAGAGAAGTCTCGTACAGCATGTGTACCCCGCATCCGTCCCGTCCCCGACATCCGGTCGACTGTCTGACTCTTCCAGGTTCCATTCGCTCCTCCTGCCATAAGATGCCGGGGCAGTGCCACGATCGGCCTTGCATGCACGGGGGAACCTGCACCGAGGGGTGGAACAGGTACATCTGCGACTGCACGCAGACCAGCTTCTCAGGAGCCACCTGTGGAGATGGTGAGTGATCGCAGATCAAGATGGTGGGTGACAAGTAGTGCACTGCACGTGTAGAGAGTGGGTGACGAGCAGTGCACTGCACGTGTAGAGGGTGGGTGACGAGCAGTGCACTGCCCATACACGGTGCTGTCAGTAGTCAACTCTTCGGAGAGAGTCAGTTCAAGGGATTCTCTTCAATTGACTTGTGTGTATGACTTTGAAACTCAAGAGCAGAGAGATGAAAGAACAAAGCCTTGATTGGCGGGAAAGCCATTTTTTTTTCTTTTCCGTTCCTTACATGTCAAAAACATTTCCTTACCCCCCTCTTCCCAAAGTTGGAGAAAAAGCTTAATGAAGAGCGTTCTAGTGAATCGTTCTTGTCGAGCTTACAAGAGATGGAAGTACACAAGTGCATAATTACCCACATGGAGGTGTATAAGTACATTAAGAGCCCGGAAGTGCAGAAGTGCGTAATTGTGCTAATTACGCTTTAAGCGTGTGGTTGCCAGTTTTGCACAGATATCTCGTGAGAATCCGATGGGAATCGTCTGTAACGTATTATTGCTTCGCGAGAAGAGAAAAGAGGTAAATCTAAGGGATCGTGAAATATTTATGCCCGAGGGAAAGGACTCGATATTTGACTTCGTCTTTGGAAAGGATATTGGAAGGTGAAATAATGGAATCGTTTGAGACACATGACATCAACTGTTTCAGCTGCCGGGACGCTGAAGTTCGAGGGCAGCCACTCCATGGGCCTCCTCTTCCGCGAGGGAGTCACCAACGAGGCAGACGAAATCCTGCTCAGGTTCAGGACCAAGGATCAGGTAGGTCCTCACTTTTATAGAGTTCCTTGACTTGGATTTTGGCTCTCTCCACACGTGAACGTGACATTGCCGAGAGGTCATTAGCGAGGGGGGATTTCGTTATAGCAGCCTGGACAAGAAATGTTCCGGAACTTTAGCTATCTCAACTCTTATGTGGAGCAAAAAGGATTCACTTCCAGAGGGTCTTCCATTAGTTTGGAAACACGTGTTATGCTCATAAACTTTTCGTTGATGTAGTGACAAACACACCTATATGACCATATTAGATTTTCCATTAGTTGCACCCCCTTTCGGTGTGACCAGCTTTTGCAGACATCTGTATCAGCTGTAAAAGCTAGGCTAGTTTGAAAAGGTACTTTTTTGGAAAATGATATTTTTTTGGCGTTGGTTTATTGAATTTTACTAAACCCATTTCTGTCTCGAAGACCACTTACTCTGCGTACTTTTCACTCCAAGTTTCACAACATATAATATGTTGAAAGAGTCCACGCTCCCTTTTTCAGCCATAAATGGCTGAAAAAGGCTAAATTTGAATGGAGTTACCTGCCGAAGTGACTGACAACTCTGCGGAGAGCTAAGAGGCATGTCTTAGACCACACTGATATGCACTGTTGCCTCCGACCACAGTTTTGCTCACACAACAGTCAAACTTTTATGTAGCAAACTATGCTAGTACACTACTTTGATCCTGTATAGGAAAAAAATGAGTGGTTTTAGAGCAACAGTCCACATCAGTTTAGTCTTGAAGAAGATTCTAAGGCTTCCATAAATCATAAATGGGTTATACACTTTAGTATCTCAATCCAATTGAAAGGTACGGGTGAAGGAAAAAGTAAGCACTGCACTTACAGGAAACAGGATGTTACAAAGCTTTGAGTTAAAAGTGCATATAGGAGAACATTTGTTTTTTCAAAAATGAGACTTGCCCTAGCTAACAGTGTCTAACCCCAATTTTTCTCGCCAAAAAACCAAAACTGAGTCTACCTAAGTAGCCGAGTAAAACTATACTCAATTTTAAATGATTTTCAATAAAAAGCACTGGAGAAATGAGCGTTGCTCCGAACTTATGCAAGAACCTCTACAAAACTCTGTGTGCCTCGTCCTTGTGACTTAGAAATTCTGACTGGGCACACTTACTACTTAGAGTGGGAGCTCGACGTTGATTAGAAAAGATTTTTTTTCCATATGCAAAGAGGTTCATGATGAATTCCAATCACGTAGAGGTGATGAGCGAGGATATTCCCAAAGCTTCCAGAACTAAAGTTTTGTCACTTTTAATGATTTCTGATTAGGAACTGTCTCAGGTAGCAACTCTGACAGTTAATTTTCGCCTGGGAACTGAGTTTCCTCTTGCGTCACTGAAAGAGAAAAGCAGTTTGCATAACTTAGTAGGCTACCTTAACACCTGGTCTGGGCCCATAAAGTTTTGGGTCTGGCCAGCCCGGGCCCTATAGGCCTCCCCACCTGAGAAATTGATTTATAACTCCATGTCCAAACTTACTTCTAGCGATGACTACTCAGGCTAGACAGAAAATGAATAGCAATCGACCCATCTCGCTTGTCCAACTTCAACTCGCCCTTTGTCTTTGGCAGGCTGGCCTTCTCCTTGAGACCCGTCACGACCGCTCACCTGATCGCCTACAACTGGCTCTCGAGGGCGGACGAGTGCGCGTTAGCGCCCGTTTGGGCTCCAGCCCGACCAAGGTTATGTTCGCCGGTCAGAGCCTCAACGACGACATCTACCACGCCGTCAGGGTGAGCAGGAGGGGAGCCAAGATAAGCGCCATCGTCGACGACGACGAGGCCGTTGTTGGTGAGTGAGAGAAAAGAAAGTTGTTTTCTTTCTCGATAGTATAGGTGCCTCAAACATTGAGACAGACAGACAGACAAACTGAGGTGACTTTTCTTTTTGGTGGGCAGTAGTGTATATATATAAGCACTAGGACTTTATGTACTCTGTCTGTGTGGGTGTGCCGTGGGTCTATCTGTCTGTCAGGAAACCAAGTCCTACCGTTTTCTTCCTGGTACTTTTGACTTGCCACTGCCATCACCACAGTGAGAGCAGGAGACAGAGCATGAATTCCCTCCCCCCCCCCCCCTGTGACCAGGTGATATCAGGCAAGAGAAACAGGCAAGAGAGTAAACAGAACAGAGTAAACAGAACAGTCGCTAACCTAACCAAACCTCGCTCTCGAAGTGGCACTGCTTTATCTACAGCTCTCAAAGTCACCTTTCGCATGTTCACATTTTAGATGGTTTTGTTTCACCTTTGACATGTGCATCTACATATCTTACGCTATGACATAGTGTCATGTGTTTTCCACCTCAAGCTGAAGAGCATGATGATGGTGGTAAAGCAGAGACAAGTCTCTGGGCAGGTCCAATGTGACATGTGCACTGCAGAGTGGCAAAAGCAAGACCTCCCTCTTGCACACATTCTCGTCTGACTGCAGAGCAAGCTGAGTGCACAAGAGGTGGACAGGCTCATCTGTGCAGAGATACCAGATGCATCACAAGACCCAGGACTTTTCAACATTGTCACCTTGCACATGATCCATGGTCCATGTGGACATGTCAACTGTGAGTCTCCATGTATGAAGGATGGAGTGTGTTCAAAGAGGTATCTGCAACCATTTATTCATGAGACACAGACAGATGGGGATAGCTACCCACTCTATAGAAGAAGAAAGCTGGGAGATGGTGGTTTCACCACTGAACTAAAGTTCTGAGGTGGACAAGTGATTCTCATTCACAACCTCTGCATTGCACCATTCTCCCCACTCCTGTCCAATATGTTTGATGCACATGTCAATGTTGAGTTCTGCCAGTCAGTCAAATCTGTAAAGTATGTCTGCAAATATGTGAACAAGGGATCAGACATGGCAACACTTGATATCAGGGACAACACCATGGATTAGATTGCCAGCTATCAGACAGGAAGATATCTCTCCACATCTGTGGAGGATTTACAACTTCCCAATCCATGACCACATTCCCATGGTGGTGCAACTGCAAGTTCATTTGGAAAATGGACAGCAGATCTATGATACACCACAGGCAGAGCTAGAGCACCCACCACACACAACACTGACTTCATTCTTTTCACTGTGCCAGGCAGATCCCTTTGCCCAGACACTTCTGTACCCACAAGTCCCTGCATACTACATCTGGGCAAACACCAAGTGGTCCAGGGGAAAGCGAGGAGCTGATGTACCAAACTTCCCTGGAGTGAATAAATGTGATGCTTTGGGACCAACAACCAAGAGTGCTTCTACCTAAGCATCCTCTTGCACGAGGTCACAGGCCCTACATCATTTGAGGACCTGAAAATGGTGAATGGAACCCTCTGCCCAACTTATGGACCCACACTGAGAGAGCCATGCTGGCTCCAACAAATGACGATGTTCACAGCCTCAATCACAACTTTCTGTCATTCATACCTGGAGCACCAAAGGTGTGCATGTCTGTCAACACTGTCACAGGCCTCTTAGAGGCTGTGAACTATCCCACAGAGTTTCTGAACTCACTATCTCCTTCTGGGCTGCCTCCTCATGTCATCTCCTTGAAAATAGGAGCTTCTGTCATCCTTCTCCACAACATGGATACACCAGGGCTGTGCAACTGCACATGTCTGTGCATCAAACAGATGCTCAGACATGTCGTAGAGACCACCATCCTCACTTGATGTGCCAAAGGGGAAAGTGTTTTCATCCCTTGCATTTCCCTCATGCCCAGTGACACACTGTTAAATTTTGAAGACTGCAACTTCCTATCAGATTGTGCTTTGCCATGTCCATCAACAAGACCCAGGGGCAGTCTCTTAGGGTAGCAGTGGTGGGACTCACCAATAAATACTTCTCCAATGGCCAGCTGTATATTGCTTATTCAAGGGTAGGCAGGCAAGGGTAACCTTTTCTGTTCAGCCATCACTCTCTCCAAGCATTGGCACAGGATCATTTCCTCCAAGAACTCCATTCCCTTGAAGAAGGCTAAAGTCAGGTTGAAGACAGGCACAGAAGAGGAGTATGAAAGGTTCCGTGAGGGTCACAAACAGTTCCTCACAGCCATGGATGACAAAGGTATTGAGCTCTGTCCTAAGTTTCCCATTATTTGGCATGACAAAGTCATGCCAAAAACCAAAGCAAGGAGCTGTACAAAGTGGCAAATCTTAGACTGCTGCGCTTCAATGGCACAGGCCCTCAACCCCTGCCCAAGTCAGTGCCTTTCTCAAACAGCCATTTCCAAAATGGCACACTATGGTTGATATGCACTGCAAGGAAACCCATCTGCCACATGGCAGGTAGCACACGTGCCACTACAGCTGCATCACTCCAGAACTATTCCTTTTCAAACGAATCATAACTGTCAATTTGCCATTCCATCAACATCTGTGCTAATAAATTATGCATTGACATTCTACCATCTG
>JAAUXU010167275.1_pt1 | contig 20942 bp, 19 predicted proteins | sample 7278151 | NCBI WGS metagenome assembly JAAUXU01 (sample SAMN14350113, study PRJNA611818) | marine sediment metagenome | isolation source: surface marine sediment (1.8m) | place: French Polynesia: Moorea | collected 2018-08 | reverse complement strand
GTAGGCGCCTTGATCATCGCCTTCTTGGTCAATGTCGCCATCAAAGTGGTCCCAGGTGTCTCCAGGAGGCAGAACTTCGTCCAGCCACTCTTGGAATTCGTAATACCTATAGGATTGAGGCGACTGCGTAAAAGAATCATCCCCTCGCATTTGTTGTCTGTGCTGTGCAGATGTGACGAAAAGACTCAGCCTTGGATTCGCGTCAACTGCAGGTACTGCCCAGCTAAAATAGACCGCATGTTCTATTGATCCAATGTGGACGATTGTTTCTAGACTCCTGTTGTTGGAGGTTAGGTTATGATTATGTTTACAGGTTGGCTGGTCAATTTTTGGGTAGTGCAGACGTGTCCTGGGGAGAGAAGATCCAATATTGGCCGGCGAGAGTTAGATATTGACCCAGTTAGGATTTGAAATTTTGAACTATCTGAAATTTCGCCTGGACAGGGGAAGGATGATGTTCACTTCCTAATGGGCATCGGATTGGTGGAGGCTGTCGGATTATTCGAGCCGGTATAGTAAATCGAGTATCGCAGCCGTTGTCAAACAGCAAAAGATGTTGTCATTTGTAGTCCTCCCGTTTCAGCTGTCTCTGGACTTACTCACGTGAACAAACAGTGAGCACTCACCAGGTGTAGAGGTCGTCCACATACTTTCTGAACTTCTTTCCTGCACCCAGCTTGAATGACTCATCGGTGAAGGGATGATGATTCCTGAGGTAGAACTGCACTGGCACGCTGGCTAATAACACCAGCAACAGCCCCAGGTGGTCTCTGAACATGCTCGTGTTGTTGTTCCTGCAGGCATGTCACAAAGATAACGTGTCCCCCCCCCCAAAAAAAAAAATTATCCCGTGTGTTTCTCCTCCAGTCAGCTGATGATGTTTCTGACAGCAAACTGTTCGATCTGATGTGTGCACGCACACGTGTGTGTGTGTGTGTGTGTGTGTGTGTGTGTGTGTGTGTGTGTGTGTGTGTGTGTGTGTGTATTACACACGTCAGCCCTGAAAGCGTAGCAGTTAGAGGAGTGAAGAGAAAGGACACATTTTTCAATCTGCACGGGACGACCAGGTACGATAGACAAAGCAACTTCCCGTGCAGCGTGAGAGCAAAAAATGTCACAAGCTGCGCAGAGATTATGCTACTCTTGCGCGTACTCGATCATGATCATGAACTGTAAGTGATTTTTGCAACTGACGTATCTCCTAAGTGCGCCATCAACCCTTTTCCCCCACTTTTTTAACATTTGTACGCTTGCCCCCCACGGACAGCTGTCCTAAAGACGGAAAAGCCATGCAGTGCAACACCTAGAGCGCAACACCTCTAGCTTGCTCGATGCGGCTGCATTTGGCAAGAAGAGCTTAGTCTGAGATTGGCCATTAGCAAAGAGAAAAAGAAGAACAAGAAACAAAGCGAACGCTGCTACTTCATCAAAGTCGCTCATGCAAGAAATTGGCTTTTGAGAAAGACTGAGGAGCTGAACAACTCCAAACTTTTCAAGAAAATATGGGGGTCAAAGATGGCTTTTTTCCTGAAAAGGGAGGGGAGGCTGCTCTTTCTGCTTCCAGTGAAGTGAGACACGTTGTGTCTGTCGCCCTTCATCAGATGAGAGTGAAGTGCAATGAATGCGAGCACGACGCAGGTGCTGAGCTCCGGCCTCGCCATCCAGGCAATGGTCAAGGCCTCCACCAGAGAGACGAGGACGTATTCACACTGAAGGGAAACTCAATTTACTAAAAACTCTTCCTCCAAGAACACGGTGTTGTGTGAGCGCCTTTAAAGTCATGGTTGCAAATAAACTTTTACATTTTGGACAAACTATTGCTGCAAACCACCCCTGTAGTCATTCTTCAGTCAGCACCTCTACGAAAAACTCTTAGAAAGCTCTGGGACTATCAGTGAAGGACTATTGACTGCCCATGGATTTCTCAGACGAGACAGGTCCAGATTAAGCAAACTAAACAGACGGTCCTGGAGGGGTGCACAGCTCTCAAATTGTGCCACAGTTTCCCTAAGTCTTCTATTTATGTCATTGGAATTAGAAAAAGACTTTGGGAAACTGTCCAACCTTTCTGTCTACACGTGTGTTTCCTTGTGTCTTTACTCCATGGACAGAATATTGACCAACCTGGACCGACAGTCCCAAACAGTCCTGGAGCTCTGGAACTGTCTTGGCCACCGTTGACTGAGCAGGGACTCAAGGAAACCGCAGCAGCAACAGTTTGTTTGACCTTTCTGTGTTTTCTCGTGCTGAGTCCATAGGATTGGGACTGAGCATCCCAGACAGACAGTTCTGGTGGGGTGCGCAGCTCCCAAGCTGTCTCGGCTGAGGCGCTGCCTGAAAAATGACTGGGAGGGGAGGACCGCAACAATGGTTTTCCCAATTTTTCTGCCTTCCCTCGTGTTGTCTCTTCTCGACTTTAACGGCAATTGCTGCTGCCCCTTGGAGGCGGAGTTCTTGTGATAGCTCTTCTCCTTCCCCTGCTCGGCGATGGTATCGAAGTCTCCAGACGCTCCCCGCATTTCCTCTTCAAAATTAAGATGAATATCATTGGTCTCGTCTCCCTCTCCGGTGCCATCCGCAGCAACCCCAGGGGGAGGCGAAAACGATTATAAAGTGCTTTCTTCTTCTTGGTTCGAACCCTCTTGGGATTCATCGTGCACTCAGCCTGATTGGCAGAATATGGCGTGACGATGAGGAGAATAGAGGGGGAAGGAAAACTATTAGCCTATGTTTCCTGTACGGGAGGAGGAAGCAACAGAGTCCTCGGACGAATTAATAATTCAAACGATTGTCGAGCATAATTCGTTATCTCCCCCAAGGTTTTTCCATTCCTCTTCCTCCTCGTGGCTGCTTCTCCTGCAAGTCTCAGGATGCCCGCAAAGTCTGCTATATTATATAACGCTCATAATGCTCGGAGAGACAATTTATGACGGCCATTTCTTTTGTGTCCGTGCATTAAGGAAGGAAGTGAAAGCCGTGGAGAAGGAGGAGGAAAATCGTCGAAATGATATCTGGATTCCTCTCTCGTTTCCATCGGATTATCCATCTACACTTATTTCTTGCGTGTCCACGAGAAGAAACGGAAAGACAGGAAGAACGAAAAAAGACAGAGAAAGAAAGGAAAAAGTGTCCGCTAGAGGGCGTCAGGGGTCGTGGGGTTACAATCTGTGGCGCTGCCACGTTGACAGTCGAGCCCTTATGGTTCTGTCAACCTGATGGTGACGATGGAACTCGATCAATCAGGTAATTCTCAAAAAAACCCTCCACCGTTGTCAAACTCAGACTTGACTGCAAACACAAATTCTAGATGCGTTGGAGGTAACAGCAGGTTAATGAGTCGACGGTTAAATCGTTACTGAGGTTCTGACTTGTCCAAGTCCTTGTGTTGTCCTCAATCAATCTTTCAATCGCTATTCGAAGGTCTTCAACAAATATTATTCGAGCTGCAATTGCACAAAAGTGGACCAATCGACTCCTTTTTTGCACCAGACAGATCTACCAAAAAAAACCATCTTCCACAATAGTTGAGACTACAATGAAACATCGTGTTTGCATCCATTACCCATCTATAGCTTCTCTTCCATCTCGACTTCTGTTGCTCAAGGCTTAGATTTGGAAAGGGGTTTGTGGTTGCTTTTCTGCTTAGGAAAGACAAGTTTTGCTCCTCACTCACTCACTTTTCTGCTTTTGTTGTCGAGTCGTCTGGTCCGGATAGCAAAAGAATTTTCAGCAGCTCCTGGCAAAGCGTCTGGTTAGTCTGGGTTGGTAGGCGTCAAAACCCGACCGACTCTGGTGTTGATGGCACCTCTAGAGGAATCCAATTTCGAAATTGAAGCCTGTCTATCAGCTGTTTTCACCCTTTTTTTCCCCTCCTCCTCCACTCGGACGATTTCTCGTTTGTGCGTAAGTCCTGAATGGGCGTTTCAAAATAAAGCAGCTGCTACAGGGTGTGTCAGAAGAAGCAAAGTACCGGAAGCGTCCACAATCCTACTTGCGGGAAGTAGATGAGTTATACTTGAACTACATGATCTCTCTACCTGGCGTCGCGTACACTCTTCGGCCTGAACAAACAGAGCTGATGAATCAAACTAACCAACCCGGGCTTGCACACGCTTTCTAGATCGCAACGTGCACACTCCCTCGATCTCGAGATATCTTCCCATCCAGCGTACAAATGTAGTTCACATAGTACAGGGTGAGCCGTAAATAGGGCAATGGTTTATAATGACTGCAAAACATGTCCCACTTGAGCAAGAAGAGCAAGGAATACATCTGTGATTTTTGCCATGATTATAGTGCTGACTTTTATTCATGCATTGTGAAGGATAAAGGTGGACAAGATGACAGAGGACATGGGAACAGAGAGAAACACGTTGGAGTTCCATACCAGGAACCTACTGTTGATGATGCTCCTGTAGAGGATCTTGTACACGGGCAATGCCTACTTAAAAGGGAAGAGCTGAGTCTGTACTGTAGCACGCACCATTTTTTATCGAGTTTTTGCTGATGTTAGCCTTGCAGGACCAGGACCTGCTCAAGTTTCAGCCATTTTTTACTGCAGATACTCCTTAAAGACTCTGTCATCTGCTCTCCTCTGCTCCTCGTAGACCTTCCAGGTCTTGTGGATCGTGCTCACATTGATATTGAGTGCCCTGGCAATGGCAACCTTTCTTTTTCTAGCTGTTGAGGGAGTGATGATGATCTTACTGGGCTTATTCTTCATCACGTGAGCTCCTCAACTGTATATTTTAGCAAAACATTTCTTTGAGAAAAGATGCAAAAAATCAACAACTCAACATCTATTTTACTAACTACTTTGCCAGGGCCCCGAGTCCAACGGCGTCCAGATTCCAAAAATCATTACCTTATTTACGATTCATTTGATAGAACTCACCTAAGCTTGCACTTTCAGTAACTGTCTCAGTATCTAAGATTTTTTCACTATGATAACACAAAGGTAAAAAGTGTCAGAATTTTGTTGACTTTTCCACTAGTTTGTATCACCCAGACGAGAGCTCGGAAAGGTCTTTTTAGTAGTTTGTTTCAGTGCACCCTGTAGATCGTAACCTTGCATAAGTCTTATGTATCAATCTTTTCGGAAAGCTTTGGAGTTGTTGCCTCTGAGGGACTCGGAGGACTCTGGGGTTTCGTTTGAGTGGTCAATAAATTTTGCGTTCTTCCCGTCCCGCTTCTCCTTGTTGCTCTTTGTTTAACCCCTTCCACTATGCAAACCGACACGTGCTATCATACCTCAACTGCTCTCTCCCTCTCTCTCATACATACACACCAAGGGTAAAGGGTAACGGTTCCTTCTTCCTGAGCAAGGCAAAAACAAAGGGTTCTTCCCTGGGGAAAAAGCGACCAAGAGCAGTGGAAAATGGGGGGGGGGGGAAGCAGAGAAGCAAGTTGAAGAAACTAATGGGTGTTTGCTCAAGAGCAGCAATCTGCGAGAGGAAACATTATCGCATCCCAGATCTTCCAAAAAAGACTTGTTGTTTCTGCCACATCCACCGTGTAACACGATTACCTCTCTCAGACCTGTTTGTTTCGCTTTTTTTGTGTGAAAGTAAAGGTACTTTTTGCTTCAGCAACTAACTCAACTTCTGTCCTGAGCCTTAAGCGATCGATTGGCAGACGGACTGAGGATTACATCGTCCATCAACGTTACCCAGAAGAGATCTCGTCTAATTCAGCCCTCCAGATCCCCTCTGTGAGTGTGTGTTTTCTTGGGTTGTGTAATAAAGATCTTGATCTTTGTGGTCACTTCAGGGAGACCAGAGGATTTCTCCACCAGAGGCTTGTATGGACAGTGGAACCTCTCTACAAGAATCAAAGCTCTTGTAGGGTAGAGCTTATAAATAACGTGGCAAAAATTGCCACGGAGCTACTTTACGCTTGTGCGTGGAAAGGTTAAAGTTTACACGGAGGCTATTCTTACAGGGAGTTCTCCACCGAGCTATTTTGAGAGGGAGCTATTCTTAGAGAGAACTATTCTTTCAGGGAGCTGTTCTTATTATTAGATTTGATTCTGATAGACGGGGTGCTTATGGAAAGGATTCTCATAGACTGAATTCATATACAAGGGACTTTTTATAGGTGGGGGTTCTTACAAAGGGGATTCTTATACACAGGATTCTTACAAAGGGGATTCTTATGCACAGGATTCTTACAAAGGGGATTCTTATACACAGGATTCTTACAAAGGGGTTTGTTATACACAGGATTATTACAAAGGGGATTCTTATACACAGGATTATAAAAAAATCGATTCCTTCAACAACGAATTGCATAGCATTTTTATGCCGAAAATTATCATACAGAGTATTCTTCCAGAGCGAATTCTCAAACAGACGATTACAATGCAGAGAATTCTGCAGCGGACGATTCTTACACAGAGGTTGCACTGTACAAAGCATGAAGGCTTTAGGTCTTAAGCCAAACAGCCTCAAAATTAGATTCCTCGAGATTCTAGTTACTCTCAGATCTGCAGTGAAAAGTGCATCTAGAACTTACTGTATGCGCACGTTTCTGCGTGCGTGCACAGTCACGTAGCAGTCTAATTTTTCGCGTGACGACAGCGCCAAAAACGAGGGACTTTCTTTAGCCCCCCCTTGTACTAAGCGAAACATACGAGTACAACGAGGCAGAAGAAGAGGAGCTGTCTCATATCTGGCTTGAGAGAAGTGAAAGAGAGCAGGGAGAAAGAAGAAAGAACAGGCTCAGTTGCCCCGTGCATGTGCCTGAGAAGAGGCAACAACGTCGTTGGCCTCCTTGGAAGAGAGAGCGGAAAGAAAAAAAAGATACCTGCAGGGTCAAAAGTGTTGCCTTCAGTGTCAAGAGAAGTAGTATAAATGGTGCTGAGGGATTTCATCAGGAGCTCAGCCTTCGACCTCACGCAGAAGAAGAACGAGACGTGCGTTTCTTCTGCTGCAACAGTTTAAAAACAAACTTTCTCACTGAGATTATCGTACTGCTTGCTCTATCGTTGGCTCACACTTTCATCCTACTTTCCAATCCCAAGAAGAACTTTCATGATTGATTTTTGGCTAGTACAGATCTGAGCGAAATTGAATTTCCTCACGGTGCAAGGAGAAAACTTGGGCAGAATGCTCGACTTCCTCTGGTAGGATGCAGCAATGGGTGGGCGGGTGTTTTTTAAGGCCTGCAGCATTTCCCCGAATAGAAATACCCTACATTTTGAATGCTAATGTTGACTATTGCACAAAACTTTTACACACACGTGTGCGTACTGTAAGTTGTACCATTTTCCTCCGGTGAACTAGACTGTAGCATGTCATGATCGTAGAGGGGGAAAAAGGTTGCTGTGTTTTCACCCAATGCTAGAGAGCAAGAAAAAACTGTCTAGGTAAAGCGTGATTGTCTGTTGACATGCAACAAAAGCTACCGCACCTCAGGTACAAAGTAGTGACATGCACGTATGAATATGCAGTCTACCTAAAAATCTAACCTCTTCTCACTGTATCAGAAAAACTTGGCCATGGTCGAAACTTGGCCATGGTCGAAACTTGGCCATGGTCGAAACTTGGCCATGGTCGAAACTTGACCATAGTCCATCTAACTTTTAGACTCTATTTTGAGACTTAATTTCTTCTTTGAAAATACTTCCCTTTCTGTATGAATGAGAATCAAATTCTTCAAGCTGACTATTGTAGAGAGCTTTCACTTTTTTACTATTCCACACTGGCACTGCTGTCATCACCACTACAGTGGAACCACTCTATGGAATTCGTACAGATGTGTTCCAGTGTATTTCGGACTAGAACCACGGTTGAAGAACTCAGGAACCCCTAGAAAAAGCAGATTTTCATTCTGGTTGGGAGGGGTCTATTTTACACAGGAAAAATGGGCAATATTATTCTTATACAATTCAACCATCATTAAAAAAATTTACTGCGGTTCCGTAGTCTTCGAGACCGGACTTTCAGGCGAGTCATATTTCTCCACACTTTAGCTATCAGGAAAGCCAAGTTAGATATGACGACGACCATGTTAGGCCGGGGTAGGTTGGGCTTCTGCACGTCCTTCTCTCGCACACACAATGATAATGGAATTTAGAAGTTCCGCATAGAGGAAAGTAAAATAGTGTAATCTGCCTGACTTGGAATACCATAGAGTCTGTTTTTCCCCCTGAGAGTGTCTCATTTTTAGCCGTATACCTGTGAGATTGAGACCCAATGTTTATTGGATGCTTTTGCCCCTGGAAAATGGTTCTTGCTCCATTCGTGAGAAAAAAGAGGCGAGGGAAACACATAAAGAGCCTTCCAATGGACTGTGCCGATCTGCCTGGAGGATGAAAAGAAAAACCATCATAGTGGCAACAATAAGGCCCATCCTAAAAAAAAATCCAAAAAACGCAGTCTTCTTCATCGTTCAAAGACGACGATTTATTCAGCCGTCCACCGTTCTAGCCCATTTGCTTTAGCGCCCAAAACACATTGAGAGTAATCCGACCCTCGACTGACCGAGCTGTGCTAAAGGCACACAGCAAAATGGAAAAGCCAATAAACCCTTCATTCTCCTTCCATGTGTAGCCTGCATTAAACGTGCCCCAAAGTAAGCTGGGGGCATTTTTTTGGAGAGGGCAGGGTTGGGACAAAAGTGAAGGATATTGGGTCCTGAAGGGCAAATTTGGATTGCACCAATATTAGTCTTGTCATGCGGGAACAACAGCATTTAAGGTTTGACTTGGTTAAGTAAGAGTTGATCGGCACCACCAGAAGAGCTCGTATGTACAGTGGAGCCTCTGTAAAAGATTAAACTCTACAAGAGTACGAAATTGCTAATTTTTCCTATGCAAACTGGAGTCGAGTCCCTCAACCTGATTCTTCCAGAGAGTTTCCATTGTATTACTGTAAAAAATACAGAACAACCAGTGTGTGAATGACGTCCCCATGAGAATGAAATCTCTCACACTGATTCTTCTGGAGAAGTTCTACTGTTTTGCTAACCTGCTATCTCAGGCCTTCTTCTGTGTGTACAGTAAAAATGTTTCGGTTGTGCATGCAGGCCGAGTGTTCCGTAAGTGGTGCAATTTTTTTAAACTCTAACAGAAAGTACTCGCAAGCATGGCACAAGTGTGACTAGACCTCACTGTGGGATGATGCTGAAGTCGTCCACTTGATGGGCCTCACTGGCCATCACCAAGTTCTTCCCCATCCGCTTGAGGACATGGAGGAGGACGGGTAGCCCTTGAGGGCCGCAGACACAGGCTTTGTCAACCTCACACCTGAATTGCTGTGACCGCTTGATCAGAACAGTTCTGCATGATTTGCGTGTTTTGCACTGTGCCCCAGGGCAGCTCGCCAGATGACTTTGGCCTCCCCCCTGGAGACAGTCTTAAAATTGCAACAACAGCCTGAAGGTAAAGGAGTTGCTGTTCTATTCGTCGTGTCACTTTTTGGCCTCGCAGTCGTTGTGCAACTTCAGTTCCCTGACGGCCTCCGTGAAGTCGAGTTTCCTCTATCCCCCCCCCCCCCGCCACCCTGACCAACTCCAAAAAGAAGTGCTCCGTTATTCTGCTCGGTACCGATTAGCGCTGTTCTACCTTTTGTTTGCTCACATCCCCGCTGCTTTAAGTGAATTATCTACTCCACTTATCAGCTTGCTTCTGAATCATTGTGCCTACTGTTATAACTGCACAAATATAGAGCAAGTGCAAACAAAAAATAGCTCGAACACAAGTGAAGAGATGACTTGTCAAAATGGACGGCAATGAAGAGTTGGAAGGCGAGGAATCACTGGAAGAGCTTCTACGACAGGTTAGTGACGTACATGAAGTGAGAACGCATTTCCTTCGGCTCTTTATGTTGTTGACAAATGACCCAAGGCTGTTCTTGAATTATAGATGAAATGGGGCAAGTTTTTTCTTCTCTGCGTCGCGCCATTGAGCAAACACTTTTGGTCCTGGGCAGTGCACTGTTCAACATGTACCTGTGTGCTGTATATCCACATGCGTATACAGTACAATATCAATAGAATCACCTCTTTACTTTCCCTTCCTTCACAGCTTCGTCAACCAAGCTCTATGACCTAGCCCTGCTCTCCTTCACTCATACTCGCCCCCCACCCCTGACCACGACTTTCTTACACTACATCAGTGTATATACCAATCAATCGTGAATAAACGTTCTTGCTAGAAACACTCACATCATGACATTACGCCGCACATGCACGTACAGTATAAACTCGATTTAACGATGACTTTGCACCTGAGTAAAGGAAACTTTGTCTTGACTTCATGATGTTTTGTACCTAACAGTCTAATTGAAGGACGATCTTTGTGTGCATGAAACAAACCCTAGTGAGTGCATAAAGTGAAAATTCACTGTCATACTAACTGAGCCAAGCTAACAAAGTTAAGCCAGGCTACGCTAAGTCAAGCTGTCTAATATGGTGCAGTCAAGCTAAGCTAACCTAAGCCAAATCGAGCAAGGCAAAGTTCATAAAAATTAGAGTTTTACTTAGGCTTGCTTGCTGTTTGCCAACGCCTTCTACACCTTTGCCGAGATTGGATTAGCTTAGGTAGCGATTAAACTTTTCTGATGACACCATTTCTTTCCTGACTTCGTGGAGTCTGCGAAAGTTGCTGTACAGCAGGAAATTATCAATTTTCGTCTCAATGAGATTCTTTATTCGACTTTCAAAACTTCTAATACTAAGTGACTTGAGTGCAGAAACTTTAAATTAAAGTGAGAAGTCTCGCTCTAATTGCCAGTATGGTTAAATGGGGGTGCGGCTGTAAGGCGCACCTTCACGTTCTCGTTGTCTTCGCGTGTGGTAGCGACAATGGAGTGAAAGGCCTCTATTCACAGTCACCTCATCCATACATACCACAAGTGCCCAAGGCCAAAAAACTCTCTGTTCAGAATGCCAGCAAGGCACTGCACAAGAGGTGGACGAAGAAGAAAAAATGCACCTGCTGGTGTGGCTGGTAGACCTCGCTGGCAGCCACGGATCCACGTAGTCGCCACTACATCTTGGACAACAGGTCCATGTCGTCGGCACTGAGTGCGTGCCTATGAGAGCACTTCTTGGGCATGCGTGCTTGCTATCGTGTTGGCTGGATGAATGAGCTTCGTCGCATGCTTGCTCGTTTGCCCACGTCCACAACGTGAACTCCACGTGAGGTTAGCTTCTGTACTTTGTCGCCAGGTGGCGTCTCAGTCTGTACTTTGCAAGGCAGAGCAGAGCGATACCTGGCGCCAACGTGTGGCGCCATCTCTGATGAAAGCTTCAAACTTATTGAAACGCCTGCCCTAACGTAAGACTGAAGCAAGCGATGAAACTAATGGTGAGCACAACAATAGTGCTGCTAAAATACTGCCTAAAACAGTTGGTGAGGTGAGACCTAATGATACCTCTTACAAGATAGGAGTCGGTCTCGGATTCTGAGCAATCTCTCATGCAGGATTCGCACCACTTGCCTCTTTGGCTTGTTTGGGAGCAGAAGCACCGAATCATGTTTGGCCAAAAAATATTGGGATTTATACAGGGCTCGGATGCTTTCCAACTGTCCCTCTTATTTCGTGATTGATCGATGTGAAATATTCATATTTGGCCATTTCGATCAGTGGCTGTCCTCCTACACTGTGTACTCTCGACCTGTCTTCTCTGGTCATACTTGACAGAAGCGTCACGGCATAGCCTAGGTAAGCCTTTGTTTCTGGGTGGAGACATTTTGTATCAGGCAACATTTCTGCGATAATATTACTTGCGGAATACTTTTGGAACAGTATTTTTGCAGCAGACCCAAGCTACACAGCTGATGAACACCACAAGTGTGCATTATTCATCACTTGCGCGGAAAAACACCGGGAAAATTCTGGCCTGTGGTGCAGGCAAGAGGGGGGAAGATTTCGGTCTGCTGCAACCTTTTCGTTGACAAAGGCAAGATTGATGACGTCTGTGGAACCTGCAGGAGCTAGATTGGAGTCTCCCATAATTGATGCTGCTCTTCTTTTCCACTTGGTGCTCCGATACATACGTTGTAGATCCCTCAACACCTGGGGTTTTTAATTTTTTCAATGTCATTGACACTTAAAAATTTTGCCAAGATGAGTGGATCGGCCATGAACAACATATTTTTTTGGCTCTCTGCACAAGAACTTATTTTTCACTCTTCTTTCGTTGCAGTTGACGGAACTGGAGCAAAGAGTTGTGGAGGCCGAGACAAGAGCCGAGGATGCAGAGGACAAGGTAAGAAGACCAAGAGCAAAAAAAATCCGCGTGTTGATAGCAAAAATGCCTGCAAACTTTTTGCGCATGCCCAGGTGCAGTCGGCATCCTCCTTGCTCTGGTCGCAGCTCGTGGGCGCAATGTACGTACATAAGTAGCTTCCATCCTATGCATTCAATCTGTCGGAAAGTTTTCTGCTACCTTGTTTTGATCCTAAATGAAACGAAAGCCCCTAACTCTTGACTCAAAGCCACGCTAAAACGCCTGGAGGTGAATTTGTTGGTCTCTCTGTTGACGGTTTCTCTCTCCGTGGCTTTCCCTTTTTCGACTCGGAAAGCTCCTCGGAAAGAGGGGAGAGGACGGAAAGAAAGACAGCAGTCAGGAAAGACTCAGTCGTTGGGCAGCTGCCGCTGCTGCCGCCGCTGCAATTGGCGGATAACTCGTCAAGTGCAGGAGGAAGGAAAAAAAGATCCTTCTTACTCATTCATCTTTCAATACATTGTCTGTACCGAACTCGAGTCGAGGTAGAGGTGGGCAAAAAGTCTGGCTCCACTCAGAACGTGCACGGACGGCTGGAGCCATGCCGCTGATGCTGAAGGGGGACGCGACCACGAGGGTGGCCGCGGCGGCGGCGTCCACCACGACGCAGAGAAGAGCAGCAGCAGTAGCCGCAGCCCCGCCGCCGGCGACTCCGGCGCCAGCTCGGAGGGGCATTCCGGCAGCCACCGCCGCCAGGGCGAGTCGAACGAGGATGGGCTCCTCGAGTCCGTCCTCACCGGCGGCCTCGCCGTCGAGGAAGAATCATGCCAGGGCGCTCTCGTCTCCACGGTCGCCTGGCACCGGGCGCAGAGCGGCCGTGGCGGCCGCTGTGCCCAACTTCAGGACCATGAGCAGAAGTGCCCACCATCATCGAGAGGTGACGGCTGCTGCGGCCGCTGCGGCCGTCAAGCCCATGAGCCGCAGCGCCCATCAGGTTGAGCACAAGCAGGCCAGCAACCGCGGTAGTAGCGGCGGCGGTGAGAACCCTGTGGTGGCCTCTGCAGCGATCCTGTCTCGCGTCCTCACTCGACCTCTGGGCGAACGAGCTCTAGCAGACAGGCAGAAGGTGAGGGAGAGGAGAACGTCCTGTACCTGTCACTACTTGTCCGCGTCCATGGACTTGTATCAGTTCGAAGCCATGATTTGTTCTTCCGCAGTCGTCGTTGTTATCTTCGCTTTCGCTATCACTTTTGGGGTGGGATAACTGTATATTCGCTGTCGCTATCATTCTTTGCTGATCGTCCCATGTGTGTAGAATTGCTGCACATAAGTGAAGTCATTTTTTGGCAATTCGAGCACAACTCCTCCGTTGGTGAGAGACCAAATTTTTCCATGGGCAATAGCGGAGGCAGGAGTACGAAAAAAGATCACAGCAACAACTCTATTGTCTATTTCACAGAAACTGCCACAGGTTCTTTTCTCTCTTTCCCGCTTTCTTCCTTTCCCTAAAGTTTGTCCAGTAGCAGGAGAAAAAGTCTTGTAATCCCCAGAAGCCTTGAACTAATATCCTTATGTATCAGTAGCACAGCGTGAGTCTGAGGTAGACAAGCAGTAATCGCTCCCGAAGGCTCTCACAGCTGCATCACGGGAGGACAGCAGTAAAAGGACACTGTGACGAAGGCTCCTCAATTGTTTAGTGGAGGCATTTTCGTCCTCGTCTTCCTTCCCCTTTTCCACCGTCGATTTGCACGTAAGTCTTGTACCAGGGTCATTCTCGCCATTGTTAGCGAGGTGAGAGAGCCAACTTTCAATGGGGTTGTAGCAGCAAGATAAGGCAACTCCCCACGGACTGCGGCGGACACGAAGGAGGAAAGTCCTGAAAGGCTTCACACTTCCACTTCCTTTTCTTTTCAACTTCCGGTCAAGAGTTTTTGCCGTATAATTTCATTCACCTTATACCCGCTCGTTTCTCACCGGCCCTTTTACGTCACCCTTTTTTCTGAGAGAGAGAACCCTGATGGAGAGGGGCCCCTGTTTTCACACACGATCTGCACACGGTTGCATGCGCTCGAACGCTTCCGCGACGCAGACGCATCGGTCAAACACATGGTGGAGTCGAACCTATCACCCTTTCCGTACTTCACCAATACAGTGGAACCTCGATATCACGATCTTTTTCTCTGTTGGAATTCGGCTCATAACAATCAACTGTACAAGAATCCCCTTCGTAAGAATTCTCTGAGTAGCAGTACTCTGTGTTAGAAGCCCTTCCATGAGAATCCTCTACGTAAGATTCCCCTCTAGAAGAATCCTCCACGTTAGATTCCCCTCTGCAAGAATCTCCTCTTTTGAAAATGCCTCCATCCAGGCCTAAAACAACTCATTTCTCTCCTAAGTAAAAAGAAGGCCCCTCACTGCAAGAATGAAGTCCTGATTCTCATAGAGAGGTTCCGCGGTCCCAGGAGAAATAACAGGTAGATGAATCTGAGCAACCAAAGCGTGCCATATGGAGAAAGTACATTTACTTAGCTTCATTGACCCACTGGAGAGAAGGCCAGAATGTTTGTAGCAGGTCTGGAAGAAAAGTCTGGACCTGCTGCAGTTGGACACCTCGTAGGATTCGGCCTTGCCAGTCTCGATGATGATGATGATAAACATGGGCTTAGTCGACTCTGTCTCCACGCTGTTCAGAAAAGCTAAACAAATCTATTTTAATGGGTGTGATTGCCCTGAGGCTGACTGAAGCTCAATGCACGTTCAATACACACTGGACTGTACAGTGCACGTACCAACGGGCGTCATCTCATATCGGATGGGCCGCGCAGTGTTGGCATTCCTTGCATTCTCCTCTCGTTATTAAAATTAAGGTTCTAAACATGCACACAGGCCTCTCCTTTAATGTAGTGCACATTGTTGGTATTTGTTCCTCTCCTGCTGCATATTGCCTTAGAAAACGTTGCATCCAACATTGTTGTAGGTACAGGGTCGTTCAGCTAAAGAACCGGCCAAGAAGTATTCTAGTTGCCTTTTGGGCTCCGCTTGACCACCTGCCTTCTTGACCTTGAAGCTCGCAGTGGACTTTGGGAACCCTGACAGTGGCTGATTATTTCATGTCAATTCTTATCTATACCAGCTCCCGAAGCCAATCCATATGAACTTAAAGCCACCTGAACACCGTTCTGCGTCTTAACGATAGAAGCATAACAGATTAAGCAAAAGATGTTTTGACAGGAACGAAGTCTCAGGTGCACGAGGTAAAAGCTTCACCCTGACCCTGCCCTCAGTGGTGCACAGGATGTGAGTAATTGATGCAGTAAATCACCCTCAAGTGTTATTACACAGTGAAATCGAAATAACATACGTTCACTGTTCCGTACAGTAGAACCTCGATTGTATGCAGTCAGTCTGTAAGCAACAAATATTGATTTAATCTTTACCCAGGTGAAGTTGGCGCAGGACAACAATGGTTTTGGTCACGTTATGGACTAGGATCTGCGAAGGAAGCCATGACTGCTTATTAACCTCAGACGTGGCTTTTTTCAGCTGTTGCTTGCTCCATGTTCAAAAAGACTGATGACGAATGACAAGGGGTGGTCAAGGAGCAACAGTGATGATGACAATTTGGAAACAGTAGCAAGAACACTGGAAGTAAGGAACAACGATGACTCTTGTCGACTCTTATGAACATAGTCAGGCCGCTGACAGGAACGTCGCCGCCTAGAGTGGATGGTGTTGTTATAAGCGGCTTGTACTGTAGTTCCAACCTGATCGTTTCTCTCTTTTTTTTCTCTTCCTGTGCACTTCTACATCATGTTATTGTTCTCTGGCCTTGGCTCGATTCGTTTCTGAATGCAGACTTTGTTTAATTAGGGCAGAAATTTCTGTTGAAAGAAAAATATCACTTCTCTAACGAAAACCCAGGTTGACTTTTAACCAACCCGACAGAATTGAGGCCATTCCATTAATAAGAAATGGGTTAAATCATTCGTGAATAGAGATTCCCCATTAAGGATCAAAGTTCTACCGTATTTGATGTGGCTGTGTCAGTGTGAAAAAAAGTCGAATCTGTCTTCAAATGTTGGTCTCTTCGCTCTGTCATAAAAAGTGAGCCTTGATAGATATACACGTATATCTCAAGAGAGACTCCACTCTTGCCTCTCCTTCCTCGTCACGTCACTGATAAGCTGTATTTTTTTACCTCAACAATCCCTTGAGGCCAAGGCTTTCCTCTTCTCCCCATCCTTTACTCCGTGCATAAGCGCATAATGTATCTGGAAGGTACGCCTACAATGAGAATATTCAAGGATATTGGAAGGTCTGACATGACTTCATATGTATAATATACATCATGCCTAAGTAGGCGTAGCAACGTTAAGTACAAGTACATACACGTACACACACACAGGGAGAGAGAAAGTAGGCAATAAAGGACCCAACACAGTTTAAAACGGTCAGGGATGTCCCTTTGAGCCTAACAGTGGGTAAGAAATGGAATGGCCCCATTTCTCTATCCCTCGTGACCTACGCAGGCAAGAAGACACAGGAAAAACGTCGTTATGAAGTCTGCGCGTACACAGAAAAATGTACTTCCTGTATGCATGAGCCTGCGGAGGCTTAATGAATCACAGTGCACATTTCGAGGTCAACAGTTTGCACAAGTACGCCAAGGGGGAAGCTTTTATTTTTTCTTACTCTTCTCTGCCTCGGCGTACATGAGACTGTAGAAAATATATTTTTGTCCCCAGACTATTGAACGGGGAAAATGTTGCAAAAATCTCTCTTTGCTCTCCTCCATAATCCGCAGTTAGGCCAGATCAAAGCGAAGTATATACCATTCTTAAGGACTCCATGACATTGAAAGGCGAAACTTTGTTCCTTCCAATAACCGCTTGCAAACTTTCAACTGTGCGTGCGTATGCAGCTATGGCGGGAAGCGTTTTTTTTAATGATCTGTTAGGCCCAGACCGATGCCACTGCACATAAGGGTTAAAGGATAGTGAACAAAGTTTGCTTCCCTCAGTAACACTATGCAAACTCATGGCGTCTAAATTTTGCACACTCCTTTTTCTCCCCGCTGCGCCCAAACCAAGTGATGAATAGCATTGAAAAAGTAATAACAGCACGTACGCTTTTGACCTCGACTGCACACATCGTAATACAATGTAATGAGGCAGGCATAGCATTCATTATGTGAGAATTAGGTCTTGTGAGTAGCCTCCCTCAGTTACCACACTGTTTTTTCCGGGCGGGCAAGGTTCCAATTTTGTTGGCTAAGATCTTTTTCTTCCTACTTTGCTTCTTCCTCATCCAACGAGCCAAATAGCATCAGGAGAGGGCAGGGAAAGCCTCTTAGGGCGTGTGCGTTTGTGTGTGCAGAGCGCAGCACTGAGTGTGTATGGGTGTGTGAGGAAGAGGGGATGGATGGAGGGTAGAGATGAGTCATCCCTCCCCTCCCTCCCTCCCCCCTCCACTATGTATGTCCACAGAGTCTACCTCTCTTGAGTCACGTGACGAGGCAAAAAGACGACGATGCTATCGATCGGACTGGAAACGAAAGAAAGTAGGAGAATTGTAGGGCAGCAATGAGCTCTGCTCAATGGCATGACTGGCAGAAATTGGGCAAAAAGAGATTGGTGCAAGTACAGTAAATGACTGGCTTCTTTCCATCACTCCATGCATGAAAGGACAGTGACGCAAGGAGGGGGAAAAAAGGGATTTTTGCTCTGTTGTTGAGTGCAGTTGTGTCTAAATGAGAATGCCATCATAAAGCGTTATTTATAGCCGTGGAAAAGCAGTGGCAAAAGTACCGCTGCCCCATTTATGAAGCCTCTTTGTAACGATGAAACATTTCTCTCCTTCCAGGTCCGCCTTATGGAGTCTCGCCTGCACGACTCGGAGGAAAAAGCTGGCGATGCAGAAGAGGCCTGTGAGAAAGATAAGATCATCCAGCATCTGGAGTCGGAAGTCGAGCAGCAGGTGAGTCGGCGTCGGTCAGGTTGGACGAGAACTCGACCAGGACGGCGTTGTTGACTTTTTCCAAGCAGTGCAATCAATGGATTCGGTGCAGTTGGGATGTTACCTTGTCCTTCTTGACAAGGTTAGGACGAAACGTGATGCATTGCACCAGATAAGATCACAACCACGTATGCACATGTAGTAAGCAGAGTCCTCATAGGCCACCATCGAGGTCGCATTGGGGCCGACGTTGCTAATTTTTTTAAAAAAAGAAAATTTGTAACAAGCATGATGTGTTCTTGCTCACTTGACTACGGCGTGACGAGTATTTTTATATAGATACAGCGTTGATCTGATTATGAGATTCATATCCAAATTATATCCAGACGTCAAGCTTATCTTTTCTAAATGTCATTTTTTTAATGTTTATAACTATATGTATATATACCTATAACTTATAACTATATGTTGATTTTTTGCTGTTGCTTGTTGTTGGGAAGAAAATTTTAGAGTTTCACTGGATAAGATCACATATGTACCGGTCTAGCAGCTCAGAACTACATTTTTTCTTTTCTCTTTTTTTTTGCTTCATCCAACAAGAATGAGTTTTTATGCCTTTCATATCCTAAAGAAAATCCCCAAAATCTCTATAGTCTGTCTATTTCAAGAGATCTGCGGAAAGATTCCGCATTGAGGAAAGCTTAGTCAGATCATTTACAGCCAGGGAGGCATTCTTTGGACATCAAGGCTTGTAACGCATGCATTATACAGCTGAGGCAGCTCATAATAGCTGCTCGGCCTCTCAAGACCCTTCTGGCTCTTGTATGCGTGTTTGCCTGTGCTCTTCAAGGTGGTTCCCAAGTGATTTCTATATACTGTACGGATTTTTGACGAAAACGTGTAAAAATGATGCTAATTTTGCTCAAAAATGTGACCCAGTCTAAAACACAAATTGCAGCGCCAACTGCGACTAGCCGACGCCAAGCAAGTGGAGGCGAAGGCGGCTCGCATCAAGGACTGGGTGACGAACAAGCTGCGAGAGCTGGAAGACCAGAATGCTCACCTCAAGGTCCAGAACGCGCACTGCAACGAGCAGATGGAGTTGCTCCGGAAGAGGCTGGAGCAGCTGCAGATCATGGGACAGCAGCAGCAGCAACAGAGAGGACACCAACGAGCATCCAGTCGACACAGCGTGGCTGAGGTGAGGAAAGAGGGGAGAAAACTGTCTGCGGCTTCACATTTTTTTGCCTTTACTCATCACTAGAGAAAGGGAGGGAAAATATGTGACTACTCTGCCAGATGGAAAAGTGAACAACTAGAGGACTAGCGAAATTGATCCTTGTATGCGTCTGAGCCTCACATCAGTCAGTGCTAAATACTGCAAATTTGCATCTGTTTCGGAGAAAATGATTCTCTTAAGCGTCCGATCCTTATATCCAATTTTCCCCCAAATCCGTTTTACAGTGCATTTGCCAAAAATGTGGAATTTGATGCTGCTCTTCTCCAAAGATGAGAGCGTTTTATGGGATTCTTCGCCAGAAATATGGAACTTCATGTTGGCATTGGCCAAAAGATGGAATTTCATGTGATTATCGACCCCAATGGGGGGGTGGGTGGGGTTGTTGCAGATTGTTGTTGGTCAAAAAGCTCCTCCTGGCCAAAAGATCACTTTAACAAGTATTTTCATCCCTAATATGTGGAATTATGATGTTCACAACGCTCCAGATGGTGACTTTGGCTAAAAACACCAACTTGCGTGAACCATGTTTAATGTGGAAACACACAGTATTTTCCCCTCTTTACCCCTGACCCACGCATGAGTGACAGTTTCTTCTCCCGCCACTGCACACTCATTCCAGCACGTGGCCAAGAGAATTAATTTAACAGGCAGAAAATATGAGGAGAAAGAACATTATTTTCTTTCTCTTTTTCCGGCGAACTCACTCTAAGAGCTCCACTGTCTGCCATGCAAAGAGAGAGAAAGAGAGCAAAAAGCGCTCTGCGACTGATGGTTGTCATTGGGCCTACGTGCGCAGAACCACTTGAGGCAGGCCTAGAAAGTCCCTAAATTTACTTTCGCAGTCACATGACGTTCAGAGATTTATGCGAGCACTTTGATTAGAAACAGGGTGGCCGCTTTTCTACTGCGTACACAAACAGCGTGTACAGGGTGTCCTGGTGATGTCGCATATTTTGAAGCCTCACCTGTTTCCCCTCATCTTGTATGGAATTCAGCAATTCCCCTCAGCAAAGAGCATCGCAAAACGATAGAGCAACAAGACTTTTGAGTTTTCTCGCCAACCAGACAGAAACATTGCTGTGTCTGAATGTTTATCGTTGTTAAATTGTGGTACTGTTTTTTTAAACTTAGGGGTCCGCTGAAGTTTTGTATCACGATGCACAGAGAGAGAAAGAGAGGAGCAGCTGTTGACGGCTGCACTGTTGCAGTAGAACTTCAATTCGCGAAAAAGTTCACAAGAAATGGCGTGATGCAGGCGTGTAAATTTTAGAAAGGCCAGCAGCAAAAATGGCCTCAAACCCAACATTTTTGCTGGTTGTTTTCAGCAGCCAAAAAAGTAGCAAAATTGGGGGGCTCTAAGAAGATGGGTCAAATGTTTGTGTCCCTCCCCAAAATAGCGTATAGATCTGCACACACGCACCTTCCGCATCACCAGACTACGCTTAGTTCGGCTTATTTAGGAGAAATGGGTACCTTTCTGTTAAGTGACGACCTCAAGTTTGAGAGAGGCTTCTGGTAATACAATGGCTGTTTTGCTTCTTCAGTGGCTCTTGAGGACTTCCCGAACTTGTAC
>JAAUXU010027031.1_pt1 | contig 20952 bp, 25 predicted proteins | sample 7278151 | NCBI WGS metagenome assembly JAAUXU01 (sample SAMN14350113, study PRJNA611818) | marine sediment metagenome | isolation source: surface marine sediment (1.8m) | place: French Polynesia: Moorea | collected 2018-08 | reverse complement strand
CACCTCACCCATGAGCCTTGACATTGCTGCCTGCATCACATTGGCTTTGTGAGCAGGGACGCCATCCCTGGTGAGGAGGCTGTTCTCAGCAATGTCCCCTCCCAGCCAACAAATGAACTGCTGTATTGCAGTGATGAATGTCCGCACTGAGACCATGTCACATTGCTGATAGATGTGACACCAGGACCTCTTGTCAACTCAAGATACTTTAAGTGCTCTAGCATCACAGTGAGTGCTTGAAACAGGACAAAGCTGGAAGATCTCATGTCTAACACTCTCCATCACACATTTCAACCTTAAATTCAACCTTACAATTATCCCAGTAAGCGTAGGTCCTCGATATGTACCAAGCGACATTATTTACGGGAAGCACTGTATACATTCAAAAACTCCGACATAGCCATATTTTCCTTGTTTACTGAAATATTTACCCTTGTTAACACCAAAATTGCATACAGAATCCCCCAATAAGAGAAGCGATAGTAAGTACTGCACTAATTTTGGAGAACAGGTTTGATGGCAAAACCCTTTTCTCATTTCTAGTCATGTCAAGACCGCGCATGTTAATGCTGTGTTTGAGGTCTTGACGCTGGCTAAACTGACCAATTTCTTTAAAAATGCAACAGCAGAGCTCATCACAGACGAATGAATACGTATGTGGGTGAGACGTCTGTGAGGCTTGACCGCTCCTTGGTCATGATCAGAACTCTTGGTCAAAACTCGACTAGAGTCAAACTTTGGCAGCTGACGGAAAAATTGACTACGTCGGAGGTTCTCCGTACATATTTACGTACCTTGAAGAAGCTGCTAATATTGTTTTTGCTGACATCCAGCATGCTCAGGTTCGGTAAGGTAGCAAATGTGAACTCGTAGACGTCATTTGCACCGTTGTCCGGCATCAGGAATTCGGTGAGGTAGGTCATGTTAGGCAGGGCTTGTCGACTAGTAGTGGAATACCCTTCGTAAGATCCAGGGGTCTTCAGCCGATTGCTTGACAGATTGATTCGAGTGATATTTGCAACGGCATTTGCAGCACGGTAAGGCAAACGGTAGAGGTCCCCCGCTCCTAGCCCGAGGCTATGTAATTGTGAAGATAACGGCTTCAGAGCTTGGGGAAACGCGTAGCTCAATCCGGACTGTGTCAGCAGAGGATTGTTGAAAAAGTCCACGTGCTTCAACTGAGGCAAGTATTTGAAAGCGTTCTCGTGTATAGACTTAAGTCCTGCTGAGTGCAGGTTCAGATCATGGACAGGAGAGTTTCTTATTGGATAGAAGAAGAACTCCTCTAGTCGGCCAAGATTGTTCTGCTTCAGGCTCAAATAGTTCATCAGGGGCAGAATTGATTCCTCGGACTTCTTGACGGAATCCACGTCCACCAGAGAGAGGCCATTGTTGCGTATGACAAGCTGCGTGAGCAAGAGAAGATGTCTGAAGGGGTGGAAGAATGAATGCTCTTCTTCCTTCGAGAACAAATATTTGGCGTTGTTGGTGACATGGAGCACTTGCAGCAGCCTCAGGTTTCTAAATGCTCCCGGATCGAAACTGACGTTGCCATGGTTGTTGATCTGTAGGAAGAGCACGGCTTTTCCGGCGAAGGAGTCTTCACCAAAGCGAGTAATGGCAGTGGCGTTGAGTGCCAGATACTCGAGCACGTCCGGGAACTGATGGCGATTCACTTGCGCCCAATTGGCACAATCACAGATCACGTATAGTGCGTTGGAACTGATGGGGTGGCAGTCGTCGTTGCCGGAGAAAGCTTGGCTGCTTCCCCACGACGAAAAACCGTCGGGCACGAACACGCTGGCGGAGGGGAATTCGTCCTCGTACCCTCCGCTTTGGGCCACCAAGCGCCAAAGTTTCATGTCGGTGTCCATCTTACTCGGATCTAGTATTAACTGTTTCTCTGAGTCCGGGAACCAGTCGGAGCCGTCGGCTGGAGAGACACCTGTGGGCGATGGCAGCGAAACGCTAACAGGGCGAAGTCCCGCGATTCGCCGTTCGACTTCATAGTCGGTGTCTGTCGACGTCCGATGCACAAAGAGCCGATGAAAAGAGGTCCAGATGTCTGGTCTTGACAAATCGTCTCCAATGTTGTGAAGCCAGTTATGGATGACACTGCTACCCTTTCTTGCACTGCTGCTGGCGACGACGCTCCTGGCTTCATCATAGGGCCTTGCAATGGAGAGGCACAGAACACAAAAGAATAGCAGTGCCTTCATAATCTTAGACCACATGGTCCCAGAGTCCGCATGGCTCTGAGTTTGGTTTTCCCTAACCACATGTGCAATCGTCTTTTCTTTGTTTAGCACCGTGAGCCAGCAAAAGTGAATAAAGCCCAACAAAGGGAGTGGGAGATGGCGATGGCGACGTAATTTATCTATTTCTTTGATAACACCCAGACGTCAACGTTCCTGAGCGCAATATGCGAGCGACTGCTTCAAAAAAGCAAATACCCTTCTAGGAACTACGTAGCGGTACATGGTGCATGCAATTCACTAATGGCCTAGCATTTGACACTGACGTAGTCTCGTACTCCAGAAGATGCCGTGACACACCCTTCGCAAGCAACGGACGGGAGAATGACGAATGAGCAGCAGGGCTTTGCAAATTCCATGTAACATTCAATAAGTGAAGGGAGATGTCCATCTCTACGGCATGAATAGTACTTTACATACCGCATATGTACGTACACATATACTTCGATGACATTCATATTGGGGTCAGTTGACTTGGAGCAGCAGCTGCATTGAGCATGTGCCTAAGGCGTTAGAAAATGTCCTTGCCATGCAAGGAAACCTTCAGACATCATGTTGATTATATCTTGATGGGTCGGAAGCAATGCTAATACTAATTCAGCGTTTTCTGTCAGTCAGCACCAGTTGAAACAGTGATGCGCCATGCATGCTGCGGCTGCGTCCATATGATGATTTTAGGTGTGCCTCATCTGTATGTCATGTGCACTAAGTGCCAATGGGTCTCCGAGCGTGCTTTTGGGTGGCTAAACGTTTATTCAAAATTTCCGCCGAAACATGCTGCGACCCTGTACGGAGAGGAGCAGCCAGACAAGAACGTTGTGATTCGAGTCCACCCGAGCCGCTGAAGCCGGGCCCTAAGCGAGTGACTCGGGGACACAGACGGTTTCGCAGCCTGGTGTCCCCCAATTCCTGGATAGAGCATTTTGGGAGGCCTTTTCGTATGTTTGGTTTACTGGTTAACACTTTGCTTAGAGTCCTCTTTCTCCCTCTCCCAATTTTAGGGCCTTCTAGTAGTTCTCTTATGATAAAAAGTTTTACATTTGGAAATCTCACGTGCATTTAAATGTCATCTTAGTTCTCCTGTCGCCCCTCAGGATAGAGGTGCCTGCATCCCAAATCGGGGCCAGTGTCTGTCTCCCCATTGAAAAGGAGTTACGGAACAACGAAAATCGTGGCCAGGCCCATCGGGGGACGGACGGACGGATTGGTTAAATTTGTCGTGACAGTTGCAGCTATCATTGCATTTTTAGGACGTAATTTTAGTACAGCAGTCTTTACCAAGTTTCTGATGAATTTTACCAATGTCTACTTGTATTTCCGAAGCCCTGGTGAAAAATGCAGGAAGAAAATGCATCAAGAAAATAAGGATGAATCAGTGCCACACAGAAGGGAGTGACTGCCACCTACTAACAGTGAACGTGTCTAGTGTGGGTTTTACTGATCTCTTATTGCAGGTCGACACACGTAAGTCTGTAGGCGTGTCGGACGCAAACACATCACTAGAGTATACGCAGTTGCTCTTATTTCACAGCATATAGCATATGCATTATACATGTACTGCAAAGGTCATAACATGCTGCTGGAAGACCCTGACCAGGCATAAGCCGGCTCGCCGTTCTTGTGGTCACTCCGATTGATCTTGCTCTCCCTTAGAAGCTTCTTCAAATGATGCGAGACATTTTTGGCAGCAGCTGGGTGCAACAGCTCAGGAGTCTCCTACAATAAGAGGTATACAAGTAAAGTTACATCAGCATTGAAAGAGCGACCTTACTTACTGTGTATACAATTTTCACGATATCCATAGCTGTCATTGGAAGTTCAGAATTGCTTCTCAATGTCTCGAGTATCTGTTTCTCGCGCTCATTTCTGTGAGACAAATAGTATTCAATCTTCTTTAGAGGATTCTGGAAGAAAATTGCACGTTGTCGTTCACGCATGGTAAAGACAGCGTTCTTGGACATCATAATTACTTCTATCACTGCACCATGGGCGGGATATATCACAGAAGGCTTTAGCTCCAAAATCTTCCTCAACGAACTCATGTAGTCGTAGAGATCTTCGAAGACTGCGGTTCCTTCTCCGAGAATGCAATCACCACTGAAGATAGCATTCTCTTCCTGGAGAGTAGAGTAGAAATAGCTTATCCTGAATGGATGATCATAACACATAGCACCTTGAGGAGCAAGACCACGTGATCCGTTGTATGGCCGGGTGTGTGCATGACTGTCAGAGTGGCACCTTCCACCTCCAGCACCTGACCGTCACTCAGGTAAGTGTAATTCATTCCCGGAGACAGCTCAGGATCGGCGGATTCTGATCTGGGGTACTTGAATATGGGACAGGCGGGCTGAAGGTGATAACGACGTTAGGAAGGAGAACGCAATTTGAACGTGTATCTTACCTCTGCCAAGGTCTTGGCGATCTCTCCAACACCCCCGACGTGGTCTCCGTGCCAGTGAGTAAGTAAGACCGACGTCAGCTTCACCTGCTCAGGTCACGTAGTAAGTAAGGTGCACATGTACTGGTACTGATCGAATTGGCTTGCCTCATCCGAGTCTTTCATCGCCTCCCGTAGGTTCTCATAGTACTCGGCCTGACACCCGTCGCCGGTGTCGATCAAGAGGCGACTGATGAACCAGAGAGAAAGAAAAAATAAGCCACTACTTTCTCCCCCCAACCTCAAAAAAATAAAAGACCGTACTTCTTGCCCGTGCCCACGACGTAAGTGTTGGTTCCCTGCAGGGTCATGGGTCCTGGATTGCAGCCTAGGACTCGAAGGACGCGTGAGCTCAACTTGGAGACTCGCGGGATGAACGAGAGCGACGAAGCCGCCACGGACATGGTCTCAATCAAGTCCTCCAGGAAGGGCACGACGATCTCGACCTCGTCGAGGTGCAAGATAACGTCACATAATGTATCTAGTGAGCTGATTGCCCAGTGCGCATGCGCATCGTAGCCGGGCCGGCCGGTTGTCCAGAGTTCCTCAATGCCTTTTAGGTCCTTGTCCGTGCGAGAAAAATAAGCCAAGTCTATGTATTGTATAAGGGAAACGGTGGAAGAAAAACGGAAGCAAAAAACGATCTATGACACATCTGCTGCGGGTCTGGAATTTTCGATCGAGTACTTTCTTCTTAGTTCCGTCCTTGCTCGCACCTCGGCTGAATTCAACCGATTTTTTGACATCAAACGTTATTCCTCTCCTGCGACCAGAAGCGACAAGATTGCTGTTACTCTAGTGAGCGAGCTTTAGAGGCCATCATGCAGATCTTCGTCAAGACGCTCACCGGCAAGACGATCACTCTTGAAGTGGAGCCGAGCGATACGATTGAAAATGTGAAGGCAAAGATTCAGGACAAGGAAGGCATCCCACCGGACCAGCAGCGTCTGATTTTTGCTGGCAAGCAGCTTGAGGATGGGCGCACCCTGTCGGATTACAACATCCAAAAGGAGTCGACCCTCCACTTGGTCCTCCGTCTGCGCGGCGGCATGCAGATCTTCGTCAAGACGCTCACCGGCAAGACGATCACTCTTGAAGTGGAGCCGAGTGACACGATTGAAAATGTGAAGGCAAAGATTCAGGACAAGGAAGGCATCCCACCGGATCAGCAGCGTCTGATTTTTGCTGGCAAGCAGCTTGAGGACGGGCGCACCCTGTCAGATTACAACATCCAAAAGGAGTCGACCCTCCACTTGGTCCTCCGTCTGCGCGGCGGCATGCAGATCTTGGACAAGACGATCATCTCCGAGGGTCCTAGCGACGCCGCTGAAAACGTGAAGCCCATGATTCAATCCTTCACTTGGTACCCTGCCTCCGGTGTGGTCACTCAACAGTCATTTGTCAAAACTTCAGCTCTCGTATGTCAATAAGATCACATTAAAGAATTTGCCACTATCATTCCTAGGACACAGATCTCTTTTGGGAGGACGCGAACTGCTCGATCAATTGTTCCCCGAGATGTGGAGAACAAGAATGGAGCTTGTTTCTTCAGTAGGGTCTTACAGATCAACAAACTTTTTGAAACTAAAACTAGCCCTATCACAGTAGCCAACGATGTTACGATCAAGATCCACGGTCCCGAAGTTATTCCCTGGATTTCAGCATATAACTTATGTTACTACCATAACGTTGCGCCAAAAAAGGGTAGCTACGTCCGTCCCCCACGGCAGCATCCTGATGCGATCTGCTTTTGAAGAACGTTACTGCGCAGTTTTGAGTCTATGGTGTGATCGCAGGCCTTTTGGGTAGCACGACGCAGATGGTGACATGTGATAGATTGGTGCTGGTCCCAGATGTAAAGAGGTGCTTCATTTGACGTACAACCCGATCAAATTGAATGTCACTGCTGCATCCCCTCAATGCACATGAATACGAAGCAGGAATGACTGAAACATTCTTCACGAAAGTGAAGCAGTTGACTAAAACCAAGTTGACCTTGACAGCCCCAGTAAAAAAGGTTTAACCGTTTATATCGCGTTACTTAAAGGAATCGGTTATTCTGCTCAGGTGCTGACCTAACCCTAGATGTTCAGCGATCTAGTGTAGCCGGTATCGTTTCTAAGCGTGCAAACCTGTACTGATCATTTATTGTCAGGCTTTCGTCGTAAACTGGCAACGCTGAACTACAACAAAACAAAACCAAAACAAATGTGAGCGCCAGGACCAGGAGGAACGGAAACTCCGCCCCGTACAATAGATTCGTCTCCTTGGTCATGAGCACGGCGAGGGACGCCAGCGCAAGCACCAGCGCTATTCCAGGCCTTGGTTCCGACCTGACGGGTGAACCATTGTTGTCTGCGCCTCACTATTACTGGGGTTGTTGCATTATCTGTCGGCGACCTGGTACTTCGGCCGAGCCTCTTAAGCGGTGTGCAAGATGCAACTGCCTGTATTATTGCTCCAAGGAACATCAAAAGAAGCATTGGCGTCGCCACCGGGACCTATGCGAGCATCTCTCCTCCAGTGTCGGCCAGCAGTCCATATTCTTCGGCAGGAGCGACAAGGAATCATACAGGAGCAGCCGGATGTCAGCCCTCTGCACAGCAGAAAGGATGCTTAGAAGGAAGCTGGAGGAATGGGAAAAGGAAATGTTCCTCTTTCCTAGAGCTTGCCGCCGGTGCTGGGCGACCAAGAAGAGTGGCATGCTCGACTGTCCTGACTGCATGTGTGTCTCCTATTGCAGTGAGGAATGCCAAGAAAAGGATGCCACCGTTCACTCAGCCGAGACAGTTTGCAAGGAGCTACGCTACGCCATGGCGTGTGATAACTTCGAGTGCAGCGTCAACATCGCGGTTCCTCCGCTTCCTTCTGATCTCGACAATTCATTCATGGGGACGCCGGCCAATATGGATGCCTTCTTGGAGCAGACTGCTGACAGAAGTTCAAGCTCCAACGGCGACAAAATTGACAGTGGCCTTGCTATCATGGAAAAGAAGTTCCTCACTGATCGTCTGTCTGGCCCCATGACCTTGCTCCAGGCAGTTTCCCTCAAATTGGCGAGGGGCATTAGTGTAGAGACTGCTGCACATCTGGTGATTCACGTCGTTGGGGCTAATGTCATGGAGATGCTTGGCATGATCAAGTGGGAAGTGCTGGGTCACCGCCTGCCCCAGTGCCTTAATCTGCGACTTGTCTTCATTGGTCCTGAGCTAGAAGCTCATGAGGGCCAGGATGGGGAGTGTCCATGGCTTGAGCCCTGCGCAGAGTGTCGGAAGAAGAACAAGTCTGTGGTCTATGAGATCAGGCGAGGCACTTACGAAAAATACGCTTCCTCAGAAGCATACATTGTGCCGGACTTGGTGGCCGCATTCAACTGCGGCTTTCACGAGTTTGAGCTCCAGCCGGACAAAGAGACCTGGCGGCCATCACTGCCTCTCCTGGTGCGACACCCGGGAGTCCCCTTGGTATTCACTTCGTACACACTAACGGAAGCATTAAAGGATCTGAAATTAATAAAAGAAGCCTGCGAGGAGTTGCTGGTGGACGTTGCGGCTGAGAGGAATCCCTTCAGGAGCCAGCGCCCCATCAGAGATTTCGAGTTCGATGGCGGAAATGACGTGTTCTACAGTAACAATTACTATTCAGTGGTGAGACGACAAGGCTAGCATTGAAGCTGAAACTATAATAAACGGTGACACTTGCGGACTAGCCATCCTGAAAATATGTCCAGTACCATCAGCGTACTGTTATAAAGGTCATTTATAACAGCTCCCCGAATGTAATGTTTAAGCTCATGCGTAGGTTTCGTGACCGATTCCTCCTGGACTTACGACGTTACTCGTTCTTGGGCCGAGGGAAAAGCCAAGAAGACATGTTGGAGCTGGGGCAGCTCGAGTGCTGGCGGATCTGGCTTCCTTTCTTCTGTAGAAGGCTGCAGCTGCACTATACAGCTGTGCAACGAACTAATATATGAAGAAGTACATTGAATTGGCGCTCGCAACCCTACAGCTGGAATCTACAGCTGTCTAATATATGTGCCAGTGTTGGGGTAGAATTAGGTTTGACTTGAACCAAGCTCGAGTCAAGTCATATTCTTAACATTGTTGACATTAGTTTACGTTTGTGCTATTAGAGACGGCGGTTACATTTCACTTCACTATTTCACTCCAGCATTGCCCCACTAGCAGCTTTCATGACCCTCTAATCCATCGCATAAAACCGCTCAGGCAGCTGACGTTTGAGTAGCCGCTTTCTGCCCGTCAGTCGTTCACCACACCCTGCCAGCCAAAACTGCCCAATTGGGGCAGAGCCAATTTTATGTAAGAAGAACCTTGGGCGCAGCTGAGCGATACTTGTCAGCGGCCATGCAAATGCGTAACACGAAGGACCAACAAAGTGCACTCGAACAGGGTGTCCAAGAGCATTAAAGGGAGCTTCGATTGGACGGCGCAGAGGGCGAGGACATAATGTCAGGCATCGCAAAGTTCTCGCCCTTTCTCAGAGGTGAGTGCAGTTGGGTTGGGTATCAGATATCGGGTATCTTCTAGGTTCAAGTTCCCTAGTACAATTTCCACCCTTTTTCCAGCGACATCATGTCCTCTCATGTCCGGTGGCATCCGCGCAAACAGCGCCGCGGCCGGGGCCACCAAGCCCGTGGACCCTCCGCCGGCTAAGACCAAGTTCGGGCCACTCAAAGACTCGGATCGTATCTTCACGAACTTGTATGGCCGCCACGATTGGACCATCAAGGGTGCCTTGGCCAGGGGAGATTGGTATAAGACCAAAGAGATAGTGCTCAAAGGAAAGGACTGGATCATCAACGAAGTGAAAATTTCAGGTAAGACGCCTCCGTACTTATCCTAAGTCGACGCCCTAATCACTTTATCAACTACGTAGGTCTTCGTGGTCGTGGCGGCGCTGGATTTCCGTCGGGCCTAAAATGGAGCTTCATGAACAAGCCCGACGACGGGCGACCCAAGTATCTGGTGGTTAACGCGGACGAGGGCGAGCCGGGCACGTGCAAAGACAGAGAAATCATGCGACACGACCCACACAAGTTGGTGAGTGTTAAACCCCTTGCACGATTGCGCCTTGTCCGAAATTTCTTGGATCCTCAATTTCCAGGTTGAAGGCTGTCTGGTCGCCGGCAGCGCTATGGGCGCTCGTGCAGCCTATATCTACGTGAGGGGTGAGTTCTACAACGAGACCGCGAATCTCCAAGTGGCTATCAAAGAGGTACGTTAAGGCTTTGGAAAAGAAACCAACGGTAATTGACTGGTCTTATCCAGGCTTACGCCAAAGGCTTCCTCGGCAAGAACGCCTGCGGCTCAGGCTACGATTTTGACGTCTTCGTCCACCGAGGGGCCGGCGCATACATCTGCGGCGAGGAAACCGCCCTTATCGAATCGCTCGAGGGCAAGCAGGGCAAGCCGCGCCTGAAGCCGCCCTTTCCCGCTGACGTCGGGGTGTTCGGTTGCCCGACCACCGTTACAAACGTGGAGACCGTGGCTGTCGCTCCGGCTATCTGTCGACGGGGAGGAGAGTGGTTCGCATCTTTTGGCAGGCCCAGAAATTCAGGTACCTTCACAGTGCATCCACTGATCTCCAGACTACTTCACCACAATCCATCATTGGCTCCCAGGTACCAAGCTGTTTAATATCTCGGGACACGTGAACAATCCGTGCACTGTGGAAGAAGAAATGTCCATTCCGCTGAAGGAGCTGATTCAGCGTCATGCTGGCGACGTCATTGGAGGATGGGACAACCTTCTCTGCGTCATCCCAGGAGGCTCGTCCACCCCGCTCATCCCTAAAAAGTAAGAGAGTACTCAATTCTGAAATTACAAGAGAGCTAAACTAGACAGTTGATACTCATACCTGCTTACTAGGGTGTGCGATGACGTAATGATGGACTTTGACGCTCTGGTTGCGGCGCAGTCCGGCTTGGGCACGGCAGCGGTCATTGTGATGAACAAGCAGACAGATGTAGTTAAGGCTATAGCGAGACTGGCTACGTTCTACAAGCACGAGAGCTGCGGACAGTGTACCCCGTGTAGGGAAGGCTGCAACTGGATGAATCAGATGATGTGGAGATTCGGTGAGCATACAGTATGGAACGAGTATGAACGTACAATCGGTTTTAATGCTAATGCCCTCGTCCTTTTCAGTGGAAGGCAATGCACGCAACGACGAGATCGACCTTTTGTGGGAGTTGACGAAGCAGATCGAGGGTCACACCATCTGTGCCCTGGCGGACGGAGCAGCGTGGCCTGTGCAAGGACTCATCCGACACTTCAGGCCAGAACTAGAGGCTAGGTTCGCTGACTATCACGCCAAGAACGCCTCAAAAGCATCGTCACAGTAAAATGGACTCTAAGTTTAGTGAAAAAATGTACTTTCGTGTATAAAAAAGCTAATACATCAGAAAAGTTAACCAGTTATTTCCAGCCATGATGAATGTGCCAAATGGTACCTCATCAAACTATGCTATTGCGGTTAAGTCTCACTGTGTGGTGCAAGCCACGCACAAAACCCCAATCATTAAGTTCAGAGTACCCTTTCTACAAACCAGCAATTTTTTAGGCTTGTCAATATAATTAAATATAATTACAGTATAGTAGTACCCGAACAAACGACGCATGTTAAGAATATTCAACAAACTCCTAAAGGCATAGGATAACATGTAGTGGCTCCAGCGTCACTCAGCCTTGGTGTGCATCTTTGTTCCGTCATCTTGATTCTTTTTGGTCTTCAATAATGGTTTGACTAGGGTGATCCCCGCAATATATAGTACCAGGAGTATTGCATGGCCGATAAAGTAGACTGAATACCAGAACTGCAACGTCGCGTCTATGGCTAGCAGCTGAAAGGCCATCCCTAGATAGCTGAACTGTGTCATGCGGAGGAACCAGGAGCACCAGTCGTATAGTTTCTGGTCCTAAATAAAGAGTAAAGCAATTCTTGAGTAGTGGATAAGTGGGGACTCAAATTTAAATATAGATATATGTAATGTAGATATGGCAAAAATATGCGTATAGAAACGACAGGAGTATAAACATATGCACTAAGAATAGTTTCTCTATCTCGCAGGGGTCACAAGTGTGAAAGAGCGTGTACACGACTCGCCAAAGTGAAAAGAGAAACCTGGGCAAAAGAAGACTTGAAAAATTCAAGTTCTTCACGAAATTGGACCAGATATGCAAAATTGCATAAAATGCACAGCATACAGGGAAGCGATGCATTTTGCACTATTAGACTATGATTATCTACATAACTGTATACGGATGTTTTGCCATACCTGCTAACGAGTCAGTCAAGTATAATAGTGTTCATATGACTTTCGCTCACCTTCTCACTCAGTTTCTTCCTAACAATTTTTGCATAGAGATCCTCAACTAATAACACTAGAGGCACGGAGAGCATGGAGAGGTAGTAACCCGCGTGGACGCCGTGCCAGACCGAGGAGACTACCATGACTATGACCGCTCTCATATCGCGGTTGAAAGCGGGGGGCAGCCGCCGGTAGACTACTTCCACCAACCAGAATTGTACTGTCATGTTCCACGTGCGCAGGGCGGCACGCATGGTCCCCACGGTCTCGGCACCCCATTCATCGATATTGTGTACAGTCTCAAAATCGAATGGCTCCTTAGTAAGATCTCCAGCGACCTCCCTGGAAGCAAGGAACTTGAGAATGCAAATTTAAAGGGCATGGGCAAAACCACTCACATCTCCTCGAGGATCCCAAGCTTCGAGGGCCCGTTTCCGGGCTTGGGTTCGGTTCTAGACGGATAAGCGCCGAGTCCGGCCATGATACAAGAGCATTCGGACAACACAAAGCCGGAGTAGAGACGCATGCGGAAAGTGAAGAACACAGGGGCCATGTAGATTATTCGCCACAGCACCCCAGTCGTCTCATAATAGGTATCTTCCTTTACAGCCTTCAAGGGAAAGAAGTGTCCAACAGCGAGAAAGAGCCCCAAGTACATGGGCAGTCTACTGAGGCGGCTGAAGCAAGCTCCAACGCAGTTTGCGTGCGAACTGTACGTCTTGGTATAGAGATCGTTGAAAGTCCGATATGAGTAGTATGGACCTATTGAGGAAGATATGCATTAAAACATTTTAGGTTGGGAATTTGCCTCACCTGTGAGTAATCCAATGTGAGAAAAACCATAATGAAAGACGTCGGTGGCCGTCGGATTCACGTAGCGGTACTTCCTGTCCAATGTACTTTTGCCAACGTCATCACCGCTGATCGTCATTTGTTGACTCTTGTTGACTTCGAAGGCCACGCCAATCATCTAAAAGAGATGTTTAGGCTTTGTCTGGTCAGCATTCCTTCGACGACCATATTACCTTGAGAGTGAGAATCATCTGAATTGCATTAGTCTGCGGCGGTGGAGGCGAGAATGAGGTCGGCGCAATGACATGCGCCAACCTAAAGAATGTCAGGTGGGCAAACTGACATGCCAAAGACGCCACGTGAACCGAGCGCCAGTCGACAAGGCGCAAAAGGACAACCTGAACGCCGAAGCACGCCAGACAATGAAGAGCGTGCACACCGGAGACTGCCCAAAGAATGGCGAGGCCACAAGCAGTGGAGAACCTCCTTCTAGCGAAGACATTTTCGGGGAAAATGACTTGACTGACGCGGCCCAAGGCGATGCTGACGAGCAGCAGACTGAGGTAAAGGACGTCGTCTTGCAGAGACATCTTGACTAGGAACAGTCTTTCACTGTGAAAAGAGCTGCGACACATGAATTTCGCGCAATTCACTGTAGTGTTTTTGCATGCCCATGGACTTTAGGGATGGGTTCGCGTTCGAATCGAGTTTGGGCGTCGGTTTAACTCAACCTAGAGCAAGTGAGTTTTCATAAGCAACAAATCTTTTCGTGACTAGCGAACCTAATTCAATGCGACCGAAACCTAAGCTGTAAAATTCAATTCGGACCTCACCTCGTATGACTTGAACTGGATCCCACCAAGGTTCTGGGCTTCAATGTTCTTAGAGGCACAACACTTCCTGCGGCCGAAGTGCCTGACAGAGCAAACGGGCCGAATTGGCAGAAATTTTGAAGGAAGGAACTGGCTCGGTAGACTGATGACGTCACTAGTCAGAGACAAAAACAGAGATTGCGTGCAGTCAGCTGTCTTGCCCATATTTCCATGACGTCTCCTACTCTACAACCGAAGAAGTACATGGACAAGTTGCAGCCCATCACCCAGGGACACCAGCTATCACCGCTTTCCAAAAAGATGTTGTCATGCGACCAGCTTGGATAGCGGCCTGAGGAACAAAGGATGGTTTCAATGCCCACACAGCATGAGTGTGTGGAGGGCTTTTCAAGCAAGATGATTTCGAACATGATTTCAGGAGCGAACTGACGGGGACAAGACCACAACAATCTCTTCTGCCGGGTGGAATCCCGGCGCAAAAGCTGTTGCTGACTGGTACAGAAACAGAATTGAAGAAGTGTCCCCTTCAAATTTTGTAGAAAAGAGGGTGCACCGCGAAAGAGTCATGCAACTTCTTGAATAATTTGAGCAGGCTGAAGGGAAAAATGTGACATTTTAGCACCTCCTGGAGTGTCTACAGCTTTACAAAAACATAAGGCAACGCAGACACCTGGGGAGAAGCCACAGCAGAAAACCAGGTCCCCCACTGTGAAGAGCAAATGTGTGCAAACAGGGCGTACGTACAAAGTCCATGCGTCGGCGCGACAACTTCCCACAGGACACAGCCTCCCGTGAAGCAACTGTTTTAAAGAAAGACGTGACCACCAGATCTAGCCTGGATCTCAGTTTTTTTGACAGCAGTGTTAGGGATACCACATGGAAGCAAAGTAATTGAGGTTGCAAGTACTTCAGATACAAAAAGAGGTAAAGCGATTGTAGTCCAACAATTTTTACGAGGAGCAGATGAAGGAGAAGCTTGCAAAGTTGCCCATCCCAGGACAAATGCATTACCGTACCGTCGCATTTAAGAGCCGCCCTTGAATAAGGACCGCACATCCATGGCATAACTTGGAAATAAGAACCGCTCTTGAATAAGAGCCGCACTGCAACAGCAGATCAACCTGGTCTTTTTCTTTCAATGTGATTCTCTTGCATTCTCTTGTCGTCACACTCATCTCATTGTCATCTTCTCACTCCTGTACTCATTCCTTTGTGCAAGGTCTGCTGATCTTGCTCTCGTGTCTGGAAATTTTTGTGATGGCATCTAACCGTGAAGTGGAGAGCACAAGCATCAAGATGAAGATGTAAAGCTTACCACAGATGCTATGGATGAGAACCTTGATTTGATGATGATAGATTAATCTATATAAATAAAGCTGTTCGGGTATGCATGTTTGTGCCCCTCTTGACAAAAACAAAAATTGATACCATCAATGCATGCGGTGGCCGCGTAGTGACGGCCCAAGACATTTTCAATTGACCATGTATGCACACTTTTTATGAAAAAGTAGTGCAAAGTTGTCATATGCAAGACACGCTATCATTTCAGAGGCAATCTCTCTATATAAAGCTGTTCGGGTATGTATGTATGTATGTTTGTGCCCCTTTGGTGCTCTCAGCTCTTCACGGATCTGGCTCATTTTTGGCATGTGAGACCTTTGGGTCAACAAGAAGGACATAGGCTATGCAAAGTTGCATTATGAGACTGTTTTGAGGCCAAAACCGAGGTTGAATGTTCCATTTACTACATAGGTCATAGATAGCTATGCCAATAGGTGTAGCTAAGCCTGCGTGACTTGACTGTGTGGTACCAGTACTTGTCAGTAGCTTTCTATGGCTAGAGAAGGAGCCAGTTGAAGTGGACAGTGAGGTGGACCACAGACTTAGTAGTCACACCCAGACCTCCAGCCTGGCAGAGCCATGATAGGCAGCTTGGAGGCAGAAGGACAGCTTGAGGGGAGGAAGGAGAAGGAGATGCATGCAAGTAGTCTGTGGTAGAGATGAGCAGTCCTCCGCTATTGATGGTGGAATATCCTAAAGTACCTGGATTTGAAAACTCTGACCCCCAACATCACTACTTAAGCTGTCATTCTGCTCCAAGCTGCCTATCAGGGATCCAATAGGGGGCTCTGCCAGGCTGGAGGTCTGGGTGTAACTACTACGTCCGTGGCACCGTCAACTCCAGCGAGACGAGGCTGACTTGGCGTGCCTGGGCAGTCCTTCCATAGGGATGAGCCCGACTGCGGGCTTTTTAATATTTTGCGGGCCGGTGCGGGCTGTGAAGCTTGACGTCGGGCCTGCGGGCTGCGGGCTACGGCCGACACTCCTTTCTTGCATCAGATGAGGCTCATTCAGGCAGCGGTTGAGCTTGTGTTGCGCCACGCGGACGTCTCCTGAACACATCCGTCGTCGGTCTGTAGACTGGCATTGGCATCATGTCCACCGAGCAGCCCGCTGACAACTCCGCCGAGGGAAACACCATCGGTGGCCTGGAGACCGTCATCGGTGATTTGAAGATTAAAAACCTGAAGTTGGAAGAGGACCAAGACATTGTGGATCCGTGGACCGTGAAGACCTCGTCCGACAAGGGGATCGACTATGACAAGCTCATCAGTAAGTTTGCTGCATTTTTCAATATTTTTTCTTCAAGACCTTTGATCTTGTCTTTCAGAGCGTTTCGGTAGCTCCAAGGTCGATGCGGCTATGATCTCCCGCATCGAAAAGCTGACTGGCCGCCCGGCGAACCATCTGCTTCGGAGAGGCATCTTCTTCTCTCATCGGGATCTGAACGTTATCCTGGACAACGTGGAAAAGGGCAAACCGTTCTACCTGTACACGGGCAGGGGTCCCTCGTCGTCGGCCATGCACATCGGGCATTTGCTGCCATTTCTCTTCACCAAGTACGTGGCGATCCTGCCTGTTCATTTCAACGTTCAGTTATTGCGTCCCTCCTCAGGTGGCTACAAGAAGCCTTCGACGTCCCCTTGATTATCCAAATGACTGACGACGAGAAGTTTCTCTTCAAGGACATGAGTCTGGAAGAATCTAAACGCTTGACCATAGAGAATGCGAAGGACATAATCTCACTTGGATTTGACGTCAACAAGACATTTATCTTCTCGGACTTTGGCCACGTGGGTGGCAAGTTCTACGAGAACATGGTCGATGTCATGAAACATGTCACCTTCAATCAAGTTCGCGGCATCTTCGGGTTTGACGGAAGCTCCAACATCGGCAAGATCATGTTTCCCGCGGTCCAGGCCACACCCGCCTTCTCTTCATCGTTCCCCTTCATTTTTGGTGACAAGGCGGACGTCGCCTGCCTCATTCCTTGCGCAATTGACCAGGTACAATAAACACTCGTAATGAGATGCAGCCTTCCACCTGTGCAATCTCCGCAATAGGATCCTTACTTCCGGATGACACGGGACGTGGCGCCGGTGTTAAAGTTCCGCAAGCCCGCTCTCATCCACTCCACGTTCATCCCGAGCTTGCAAGGCGCCCAGACCAAGATGTCCGCAAGCGACGAAAACTCCTCGGTCTATCTCACGGACACACCAAAGCAGATCAAGAACAAGGTATAGATAACTTGTACGAGAAGTCGGTTATCCTTTAACGATCCATCTTGGTTGCTAGATCAACAAATACGCATTCTCTGGAGGAGGCGCCAGCGTTGAAGAACACCGAGAGAAGGGTGGAAATTGTGACGTCGACATCTCTTTTCAATATCTCACGTTCTTCCTGGAGGACGACGAGAAGCTGGAGAAGATCAGAAAAGTGAGTTCATGCACGAACCTTACTGGCATAGTAGCTACGGTGCTTCAGGATGGCCTTTGTTTTGCAGGATTACACCAGTGGGGAGCTCTTGACTGGCTACCTGAAGAAAGAGTTGATAGATCTGTTGACTCCCATCATTCAGGGGTACCAGGAAGCCAGGAAAAACATCACCGATGAGACTGTGGCGGAATTCATGCGGCCAAGACCGCTCAAGTCCAAGCTCTTCACCTCAAAGTGTTGAACTGCTAACAGGTCTTTTTAAAAACCTTTCTCAAAGGACAAGTACTGTCTGGACCCTTTTCACTTTGTTACAAGCCTTGAATAAAAGCTTAATTTTTGTTCACTTCCATATGGTCCCCTCAGCCAACGCATTATGAAGATTTATTTATAGCAGAAAAATACATAGTTGATTGTGACACACTCGAACCTGAAGAGTATAATAAAGCCATAATTGAGTTTTCTGGACGCATAAGAGCACCAAACATGTAATATCACATCCACTGAAATTTTGAGACTATTTTACATGGACAAATTGAAGTCGTCACCGCTTGTTCCTAATAGTTTGGTCATAAGTTGGCGGCAATCCGTTGGAACTCTCCAGGTCTGACACTTTTAGTTCGGCATACTTCATTGGCTTGGACTGTTGCTGATGGAGGCTGCCCCCTTGCCAGCCTGGCTGGAACTCGAAGAACCAGGAATGCACATCCACCGGGTAGTCGGGACCATTCTCCTGGTGCATGTATTTGGCAGACACGTCGGCCGATGAGGCCAGCCGCCAACCGCCTAGTCGCGCCGTCTCTGCCAGCAGCCGCAGCAACATCGACCTCGCGTGCAATCCAAACGACGAATTCTGCGTCCATGGCGTCCCTCCTAAGGTCAAGTCTATGCATGAAGGGTCGTCGTTGTTCTCAGAAGTGATCCCGGGGGCGTAGGCAGCGGCGAGAACGGCTGTAGCCGCCTTGGCAGCCATCGGAGGGAAGTTAAGAAGTCTGATGCGGTCAACGTCCGAGAATGCAACACATGCAAATCGCAGCGCTGCCGACTCACAGCGTCTGAACAGCAAGACGCTCTTGTCACTGGTCTTCCGCGATAGGTCAATGGACATGAGGCACTCCCAGCCGCAGTTTCTGATGGCCTCGAGCACTCGGCAGATGAGCTGTCTGGCCGCTACTGCCTCGGCACCACTAGATGCGAATGGGTGGCCCTTGACTTTAAACTCCCAAGCTCCATAGTAGTCCCGCTCCTCGGGATCCTTTGTCTGGTGAAACCTGAGGATTGCGTTCTTCACTGCTAGTGCGACATCATGGTCAAAGTTGATCAACCTAAGGCGGTCGTGCCTGTTCAGGCTGAGCATAGCCAATTCTCTCTCATTGCAGAAATGATCAGAGTCATATATGAAAAATAAGGCGTCTGTGCCCCCTCTCAGGTTGGTCGCAGCCAAGAGACGCCAGTGCTGGGCCCCTAATCTGGACACGATATCTAACAACAGCTTCCTGCACATCGTGGACTCCTCCCCCTCGCTCTGCCAAGGGGTTCCTCTCAGTTTGATATCATGCACTTTCTCGCCGCAGTTCTCCTCGGTCCTCTCGGACTGGATTCCAGGCTCCCAGGTGCTCTGCACCGATTGCTTGAGTGTCGCCAATAGGTAATCGCATCCTCGCACCATGTGTAACTTGTCGCTGCTGCCAGGGGCAACGCACATGACGGGCTGCCGGGGACGATCCTGCTGACCTCTCTTGAAGAACCATGAGCTCTGGTCAAAGTCTCTGGAGAGGTCAGCGGAGCAAACGAGACCATAGCCAAGGGCGTGAAGCTCCTCAAAGGTGCGTACGGCAAAAATTTTTCCGATGATTGCGCTATCCTTGCCAGCGCTGAAGGCGAAGGGGGACCCTGGAAGACGGAACTGCAAAGATCCGTGCTTGTCTTCCCACTCCACATTCTGGTCGTGCCAAAGGTCTCTGAAGATAAGCTTTTTCTCTTGTTTAACGTTGCGGACAGGGAGGCAGCGATGGAAAATCTTACCTTACTATCTTGGTGACCGCCTGTTCCACGTCCTTGGGGGCGTGCAGCAACCTCACCTTGTCGTAGGACCTGAGCACGATGCATACGTACCCCGTATCACCAAGGTCGGGCACGGGCTCCGAGAACGTGCTGCCCATACCTACTAAATCATGCAGGAAGCAAAGGAAAGCGCTCTTCTTACGGCAGGACTCCTCGGTCGTCACCCAATGCTCGTACCATTTTTAGCGGCAGCGATGACGACGGAACGCGTTATAGAGGAAAGGCCGTTTGTTTGGTACCGTAGTTAGGCAGCGACAGAGACGTTTTTCTATTGCTATATAGTTATTAGCACCACCCCTGGAAAGACCGTTGGGTGCAAACACGACGACACTCTCAAGGTCACTCGTCCAAGGGGCGTTCCTCACGACGGAGGCGTCGCTCTCTTTGGACTGCTTGGTGCCGGTGACGAACGTGTTTGATGTGATGATGCTTCTGTGTTGGGTGAGAATGAAAGAAGTCAACCTTCTCGCCTGAGCCTTGGCCATGAACGCTTCTTAGCTACACAGATATCTGCTCGCTCCTCTCAAAATGCGTAGGAATACACTTGAATCCAAGCTGTCACCTTCGTGGCAAGACGCAATTCATACGTTCTTCAGTAACGTCAATGACCTCAACAATCGATTAAAGGTAATTCAAGGACACTTGCGGTGAATACATATATATACAGAACATACGCATTAGGCTAGACCAATTGCTTTTCATCTCTCTGTGCATGCTACATTTGTTGCCTGACTCCCTTTGAATCCTTAAATGGAATAAATAACTAATCGGGCATTTTAAACACATTTCATAAGGATTTTAGTTCAACATTCCCCACATAAAAAGGACCTGCTTAGTTACTTTCTACATGCTAAACTGAAGCATTGGCGTCAACTGAAACTGACGAAGTGTTCTTAGCTTTACCCTGTTGTCTTCCAAAACTGTACACCTTGTCATGTGCTAAACTTATATAGTCCAGAAGAGGGTGATGAGAGTTTTTCTTTATTACCCTTAGACTATTTGGCCATTTGGCACCAGGTGACAAACCTATGATCCACTCGGGCAAATTCCAAAATTTTCGTTTATTGGGCTAGCCTAATACATACGTAAAAATGTCGAAGGCACAATTGACCTCGAAAAAGTACCTGAGCACTTGTATTCCTTTAGCCCTTCGATATTAAAAATGGAAGAAAAAGAGATCGTGATTGAGATCAAAGCTGTCCCCTCTGAAGAGGCTTCTTGGTCCTTCCATCGCTGCCCAGGAGCTCCGTGATGACTTCCAGGTCGTGTAGGTCATCTTTCATCAGCGTAACGAGGGCGCGGATGCCCTCCTGCTGCTGCTTTAGCACGTTTTTGATGTCCTCTTGTACATATGGGTCGAGGACAGACTGCTGCTGGTGCTTTTCGCTCGACGACAGAGTTGAGACCTGAGCAATAATGAGCGCGATCAAGGAAACTCATTTTACAAGGAAACTGCATCATAAGGGT
>JAAUXU010128710.1_pt1 | contig 20954 bp, 22 predicted proteins | sample 7278151 | NCBI WGS metagenome assembly JAAUXU01 (sample SAMN14350113, study PRJNA611818) | marine sediment metagenome | isolation source: surface marine sediment (1.8m) | place: French Polynesia: Moorea | collected 2018-08 | reverse complement strand
GCCTCCCCCCTCTCCCCCCCACCCCCCACCCAAAAAAAAATTGCAAACTTTTTCATTCGCCTGCTGTATTGTGATAAAAAATAACCCTCCAACTTTGTCGGTTCACCTGTTGGCAACTCTGGACTTTTTTCTCTTCACAACCTTGTTTATTTCCATTCATGTTTCTCCATGGGGGAAAGAGGAAAATTGGCGAGACTCGTGCAAACTTGTGAGTTGCAGTTCCTTTCACTACCAGAGCGTCTTCTGACACTCCTACAAATTGTTGAAGCTCTGACAGAAAAGAAAGAAAAGAATGAGGCAAACTCGCATCCGCAGCAACAACTTGACTCTTCTTTGCTGCCTCCTGGTGTTCTGTGCTGTGTCTGATGAGGCAAATTGAGAGAGAACCGACACAAAACATCCTTTATCTTGTGTCTGTCACCTCTCATTGCCTGGGAGGGGCTCGAATCAGAGGAGCTGAAAGAGCTGTCTTCAGCCTCATCAGGTGAGTCGTGCACATGTCTGCCGAGGCTCTGCTCCGCTCAGGACAGCAGGAGCCAACAAATTGCCACCACGGGCGAGTCCGCGGACCACACCAATGAGCTCGCGACGTGTGCAAAAGCGTGCAGGACTGAGTTGGGGAGACAGCTGCAGAATTTCATTTTCGGGTCAAATTTGGTGGGTGAATTTTTTGCGCCGTGGGGGGGGGGGAGGGGCCAAAATGGGACACTTTCTTATCGAAATGGCAGATTTTCCTGTCAAGTTTGGTGATTTTCTTTCCAAATTTGGCGATGGTCTCGTCAGATTTGGTGGTTTTCAGGCCATCTTCTCGCCCAACTGGCAGATTTTCTAATCAGATTGGGAGATTGACTTATCAAGTTTGGTGACTTGGCTGGCAGTGGCGGACAATGTGCACTCAGCTCCACTGTAAGATAACCAGGATCTTCTCATGTTGCACAAGTTTCATTTGGAAGACATGAATGTCGAAATTAATAAAGTCGAGTCCCTGTGGAGACAACGCATGGTTCCAATTAAGCGGAAGTTCTAATTATCAGCCGAGAGGGAAGGGGCTAATGAAGATTGGCTTCCTAACTATTGTTATATTTATTACATAATACAGACTCTACTGCACCGCACAGCGCACTTTGGATGAAGGAAGTAGCTCGCAAACAATTGAGCTCAACTTAAAGCCCTTCAGAGACAGCACGTACTGGGCAAGGTCGAAAAGGGGTCAATTTCGGAAATTCAATGTTTTTTGACCTCAGAACATATGATGAATATGTAGTCAAAGAGTTTTCCGAAAGAGTTGCATTTGCCTCTGCCCAACTTGATTTGAAATTTATGCAGAAAGCTACTGTAGCAAATTTGTTGTGAAAGTAGATTTCAGCTCTGGGGGCTGTCAGAAGCTGCCAAAGTGGGTGAAAATCACACACCGAAATGCTGAATATTTTTACAATTATGTCCTCCGGTAAAAGTATTAATTTACACCTTATTTTGCAACATCGTACAACTTGGTATGCATTGGGGCATACATAAAACTCTTTTTTCATTTGACTGCAAAGTCTTCATATGATTTGGAGTTACAAATTTTGAACACCCATAGGGAATTTTCGACGTAGCCTGGTAACGTACGTACTTTTAATAAAACAGAAGATAACGGATTCACGCATTAAGTGATCTTCCCCTTCCTCTGCAGCCCCAAGAACAACTCCGGCCGCTGGAGCTGTTCCAAGGTGTTCAGGTGCATCTCTTGTTAAGCAGTCACTGATCTGTACAACTGCGAGGGCAGAAATAGGACTGAGACACTTCCTTTCGTACACAAAGCGATATAGTTGGTACAATACGCGCCCGAAAAAACAGTGCAATGTTTCTTGGCAACCAGGCGGGACCCCCAAAAGTCAGCTGCATGAAGCGCTGCTGCATTATCCGGTGTCCACTCTATTTGCCCAAGGAAGGCCTAGAGAGTGTGCACATTCATAGTGCGGGCGAACGCACGCGCAACACGTTGTTGACATGGACAACAGTGTCAAGTACAACTTCGGGGAGGGGGGGGCATCTGTTGTATTAATAAAAGTTTTTCTTTGCTCTTGGCCCTACTCGGGTGTCCCCTTGACTCGGGTCTCCGGGTGGGTTGGGAGCCACACAGCGGACATCCTGCTCTCTCGCCTGAGGCCAGAACCTCCCCGGTGGCTGTCTGCAGGGAGTACATGTCGGGCAGCCTTTGGACTTCCTTCCCCGCGTCAGTGAGAAGAGGATATGTCCACATGCTTTGCTATGGCCTTATGACACCTTCACCCCGACGCAGATGGGGTTGACCTTGGGGCAGTCACACTTCTTTCAAAGTGTCGTGCGTTGTCGATCACGCTGTACTGAAGAGAGGAGACCCTTTTGGGGACTTGTTTTTCTTGTCGTAACTCATGAGCAGAAAACTTCAGAAGAGTCATGATAAGCCCCAAAAAATCATTTTTCAGAAATTCCAATTTCAAAATTGCGATGATCCCACGGGGTTTTATGCAGCAGAAATCCAGGGTTCGAAAAAAAGGAAGTGAATCGAAAACTGCCTGATCTTGAGTGCAGGCTGCAGAGTGTGAACAACACCATCAAGAACACCTTGAGTTGGAACATCAGTGGACCAACTTGGCCACTAGATGGCGTGAAAGTCAGCACAGTCAAGGGAGTACCAGTGATGTACATTATTGGGGGAAAACTCTTCCTAAAGCTTTTATGCACACTTCCTTCCTCCTTTTTAGCAACCACTATGATGTTGGTTTTATAAAAGTCAATCGAGTCACTTCAATTTTACCATTAGAGGTAGATGTGTAAAGTGTCGATTGGTGTAATATTACAGCATTACAGCACTGCTCTGCATAACAGAATCCTGGGATCTGGGGCATACTTGAGAGCCGGACTTACACACACGAGTGTGTAGGGCCATCGTCAGGCATAAATAGAGATCAAACTCGTCTGAGGGGTTCATCCTCAAGACCTGCTCAAGGTCCAGGGCCAAGGTCCAGAAGGTGGTGAGCAACGGTGGTAGAGAAACCAAGCAGTAGCAGCCGAAAGACCTAAATGAGTGATTTCTGACAAAAGAAATTCATTACATCATGCCCAGCTGGGAGTTCTTGATGGCGTTTGTCACCCCCGATCTTTCAGTTGGAATCCTGCACTTGATATTGATCATGCAACAGTTGAGTCGAAACTTCGCAAAGGAATCAATCTTTTGACTTTCCCTGACCCGAGGCACTTTACTTTTTCCAAGAATCCGCTTCAGATCTTGAAGTGCAAGTTCCAGTTAAGCAGAGTCCACTGTGCCAATAAGAACGCCAGCCATGACTTTAAAGTTACAGTCACACATGTGAAAAAAAAAGTCTGTACGTGCCTTGGAATGGTGAAATATAAGTCGTGCATCGCAAAAAAAATTGGTTCACACTGCACAGGGGGTTTATAAAAATACCACGAAATTTTGGACGTCCACTGCAGGTCCGACTAGAGTAATTCCACAGCTTCTCTCTGGTGCTTCTCGCCTTCATGTGGTCGATGGGTCCTTGACACAACTCAGTGTTGTCGTTGACTTTCATGACTTTCTTCACTTTCTGTGCAGACAGACGTGTTTGTGGCGCGGACCTAGTGTTAGGACATGGACTCGAAGAACTGCTTCCTCTCTTGCACGATGGTGGACGCGGACGCCTTCAGCCGACTCCGCCGGCGCTCTTCGTCCAGGCAGTGGGAGCAGCGGCGGAGGAGGAGGGCGGCGGGGGCGTCTTCGCCTGGTCGCGGCGTCTCAGGCAGCCGAGGTTGCGGCGCCTGATTCAGGAACGCGGCCTTCAAGAGTCTGGGTGAGTGCAGCCCACGCTGGTGAGGCACCTCTCCCTCCGTCGTCTCGAGCAACAGCTTCTCCCCGCTCTTCGACGACGAGGTGGACGACGAGGAGGACGACGACGACGACGACGAGGAGGAGGAGGAGGAGGACGACGACGACGACGACGCAGCTGCCGGCGTCGATGTCTGGGCCACCTTGTCGTCTGCCACGACGTGCGGTTGCTGCTCTTGGCTGGACTCTGTCTTGGCTTCTACGGAATTTTCTGAAAAGGCTCCCTGCAGTTGATGGACTTCGTCACCATTGTCCTTGGCCTTGTTCTCCATGATCCTGGAGATGGCCGACCTTGAAGAAAAGAATCCAAGTACTAATATAGTCTCCGCAAATACTGATTAGGACGAAATGTGATGTTAGGTTATTTACCAACCTGTCTTGTATATTTGCTACCGTCAATACGCGAGTTAAAGTGCGTGCGTTAACCACTCAAAATACATACCAAGTATGAAGTCAGTCAATTTGTGTATGGACTGGTCAAAGTACACATTAACAGTTTGAGGGTGTGTTGACTATAGCGATGGCCACTGTCATATCGGGAGTCACTTTTGACTAGTCAATACATAATCAGTCTTGCATATTAACTGAAAGGTCAGACCTTAGTCAATGACAGACCTCTTAATACCCATTTCACAACACTCGAGTTGACAGCTTTCGGGTATGGACGGTGACAAGTCGATATCGACACTGAGTAGTTTCGAAAAATCTCGGTATCGTGTACGACGTCGTACATATCTTCCACTTTCTTTCTCTATTAGGAATTGGTCAAGTCAGGAACAGATGTTAACCAACTTCTAATCTAACCTAAGAGTTTCTCTCCTTTACGGTGCCTCTTTCGATGTAGTCCAATCCAAGACTGACTTTCACAGTTCCTGTACTGAGGCCTCAGTGTGGGCCTCACACCCATGCTCTCACATGGGCCCCGCACCTCCGAAAGAAATTGTTCAAGAGCTATGGAATATTCACGTTGATGTCGAATACTCTGTGGAAATACCGACTTTCCATATCAACACTTTCGAAACATTGCATAGGCTTACAGTTAAGTGTCGACATTAAACAGCTTCTATGATCACCTGAACGATAACTTCTTCTTATGGAGAATCTTTTCTCGATAGGACTGACGAGAACCTGAGGAGCCGCCACTCTTGGCGGTGGAAGCTGGCGGATCTCTAAAGAAGGAAACAGTAATAAAATTATCATTGCTGTGATACAAAAAGGAGCCTTTTTTGTTGCTCCAAGTTGATATGGGAAATGAAAAGTGCTTTCCACTCTTTCTTGCCCCGCTTTCTATTGAAAGTACTCACGCGAGTGTGTGCGTGGATGTCACATTGAGTGAGTCAACTCTATCCAAACCCTATTCTGCCATTGCCGACTCCACCAGACAAGTGCGCGCCGGCCCAGAACCGTCACAGGTGGGGCTTCTCACTCGGCGCACAACTCATCCCTGGAAAGTGTCTGGTGGAGTTGAAAAAGAGTCGCTCTTTCAACCACTGTGGAGCCACTTTTCTCTTGCAGGGACATAGAAGATGAGCGAAATATGTGAAAGCAAAGTTCTCTCTCTTTCTATTGCAGATGCTTTCTTAGCAATAAGAGAGTCAAGAGCTTGCATTCATGTCCCTACTGTAGTAGGTGTGTGTAGCAATGGCAGAATGTGCCGCAATCCGCTATGCAGAGCATGTCCATGACAGGGTGGTGCAGAAGTCAGCCAAATGTCATCGGGCTCGGATACGCAATTTTGACCGAAATCAGGCCTCCAGCTTTACAATGGTGCAAAAAGGGGGTGCGCAGCTGCAGCCTCGAGAAAGTTACGTACGTTGCCCAGTGCACAAGCATTACGACGACGAAGCTGCCAGCGATGTCTTTTATTCGCAATTTTGCCAAAGTCGAGTGAAAAAACTTAGGCTCCAAAGAGGATTTGTCTAGCTGCACGACTCACAGCGGTACATATTTAATGTTGCCACATTTAACTCATATGGCGAAGTTTATCTGCACTCAGCATACGTGAATCAAGCACTTTGCGAGACTTTTGATAGTGCAACATTAGTGCGAACCCTCGATTTTTGCCACATTCGCTGAATCTTGACGCTGATTTCTGCACAGCGCTGGCAGTGCGTATCAGAGGCGGTGTCTGTCTTAATAAATACTCTACATATAATATGCTTTGCAGGCCTTGAACATTGAATTTTCATAGCAGCCGGAGCATCAGTTGAAGACAAAAATATGGTCGAGTCAGGTTCGTGTGCACCGACACTTCCACGGCCGACCACATGTTCAAAAACAACCTCTGCTCCGCTCTCGCCAGGTCGGACATGTGCGAGGGTGGCAACATCTGAAGGGTCTCGTCCAAGAGGATCCCGACGGCTGAGCCGTGTGGGCCCATTGAATTACTTAGTTCCGCTAAATAAAAGTCTATGAGGCATTCAGTCTCACAGTGGACACCATTTCTGATCCCAAGGCTCAGCGTGCATGGGGTGTGTGTGGCAAAAATAAGCCATCGGCGCCAACACGGGCGACGTCGTCGAGATCCACACAGAGGAGAAATGGCAGCACCAAAGGTGTCTCTTTGACGGGGTTCTGCTGCTCCTCGGACACCCCGTAAGTGTACGAGTGGAGAGACAGAAGCAGGGACCAAAGATGGTGATGGCGACGAGCATCAAGGAAGAAGGGTTAAAGCAACTAGAATTTACCTGTCCTGAGACAGCTGCTGCATGAAGTGTTCCTCCAGCTGTTTGAGGGACGCCTCGGCGCTGTGGCTGAAGCCCATGAGGTTGCTGTACTCGCCCTTGGCCTCCACTTGAAAGAAAAAGCTTCATATGTAAGTTACATTTTAATCAAAAACACCTGGTTTCTCTTCTTTTTTGCCCGCGTGATCTCGTAGGTGCAACGTGAGTCAAAAAAAAAGTCATTCTTCTTTTGACATCTACGTCATTCCAATTTTTGCTACTGGTCTCGCCATTTTTCTGCTTGATGGTTATTTCAAGGGAGCTCCTATGACAACTGCAGATAAATCTACATGGATTGATTTGCTGAGTAACAGCATTGTCAACATCCGCATCCTTTCCTTGTTTCATCCTGCTCTCACCCTTCACAACATTGCAACTATCGATCCTTTGTATCGAAAACGAATATCGCGATATCTACGAATGCCTGGCGATATTTGGGCGATGTCACACAGGCCGACGGGCCTCCAGCTGTTTGAGGGACGCCTCGGCGCTGTGGCTGAAGCCCTGCATCATCTTCCTGTCGTTATCAAGCATCTGGGCAATATCAGCAAGAGTGTTGTCTTGACATATATTCATATCAAACAGTTGATTCGACATTCAGCATATGGTCCCAGTATCGAATATCGCGATATCTGGTCTCGATCATTGAGTCAAGCGATAACTTGTTTCTTCGGCAGCTGGGCCATTAACTTTTGGTAGTTTCAATCAGGGAAGTTCATTCATTTAAGCGCGTGAGACAGTTTCTGGTCTCCCTGGTCTCCAGCTGTAGCATAGATCGCTGCTGCAAAGTTGCTCCTTGCTACTACAGCAGTCAATACTTTCTTCCCTGTAACTATCCATGACATTACCCAATCCTGACTAATGTCCTGGGCAGAGTTGCCAGGTGGTTCGTTTCACTATTGCGGGTCCTTTTTGATGTCGGCTGCCCCCAACAACTCCTTGGAGTGGGCAAGGCCCAGGTCTGGCCTTCTGATTTGAACTAGTACATGAAATCCGCGTTGTTGCTAATGCTGCCATTGACTCTTTGACAGGGGTGCGGTGCACGACAGTTCTCGACGCTGTTCCAGCTTGTATAAAGTACTTCCCAGCAAAATGCCAGACGTTCGATGGGAAGAAGTTCCAGCGCGACATGCAGGTCTCGGAGTCCCTCCCGTCCTTGGCAGTCCCCCGCGTCTTGGTGCTGGCCACTTTGCAGATGAAGGACGTCGACAGCACAGTCTGTGTCTGGCTCCAGTGGTTGAACATTGCCGGAGAGTCAATGACTGTTTGCAGGCCAAAGAGTCCGACCCGGACAAGCCCTTCGACTTGCTGCCTTTGACCTCGGGATCACGGGTCAACGACAAGAATAGAAACAAGTTCAATATCAAAATCAGATATCTTATTTCTATGACGCCAGAACTTTCTCTCCCCCGCCATGGGTGAAGAAGAAGAAAATGCTGCCAAGTTCAAAAAGCCTCTTCAGTCGACTTGAAATTACTTTCACAAGTGAGGACCTCTCTGGCTGAACAGCCTTTCCCATTTCTGTGCCCTTCCCAGTCAGAAGAAACATTGAACAACAGCTTCGCACTTTCATTGGAATGAGGAGGACATCTTTGATGGCACAATTGCTATGGACGTTGTGGAGTTTTGGCACAGGGCAAAGACACTCCGGAGTACCCAAGAAGTGTGGTTCCTCTGTCAGCTGTCGCGAGAAGCCTAAACCTGATCTAACCTAACCCTTCTTTGCCCCCCCCCTCCCCCAGGCTGATGGCTCCACAGGTGATGTGATGGGGTTGAGCCAGAGCCAAGAATTCTGATACCCCATTGAGGGATTAGGCAGCTCAAACAAGCCAGAACCACATGTCTGAAATTTGGGCTCAGCCCCATGTCTTCCTTCAAAACTAAACTCAAGCCGACCCAAAAGGCTCCCCTGTGGAGCTTGGCCCAACCTGAACTGGATTTTCCGGAGTCCGAAACAACCGGAGAGAAGGTAGATACAGAGAGCACATCTCCACCTCTGCTCAAAGGGGAGAAAGAGCCCCAACTTGTCAGCTGTTGATGGTGGCAAAATATCCCCATTGCCTCCATTTTGCGACACAGAAATAGTGATAAAGCCAAACAAGATGTCAAAATCGTTACTCCCAAGGGTGTGACATAACTTTTTATCGGCAAATCTAACATCCTTCAAGAGAAGATGACTTATGACAAACATTGTGGAACTATTAGATGAGCTTAACTATGAACTTTGGAAGAACAATAGACTTGAAGTTGCGTAGGAATGAGTGGAAACAGCCTTTAATTAGGTGCAGAGTACTACAGTGCTATATAAAGGGTTTTGCCACCATCAACAGCTGAATCTCGGTTGCGCACGAGCGGACGCTTCGTTGTGTACTTTGCTCTCTCTATACCTACCTTCTCTCTGGAAACAACCCTTACCCGATTACATCTCTGCTACCGTCAGCTGATCGGGCTGATTGGGCTTGATTTCTTACTCAAACCGACATTTCTGGCCAATGTGTCTTAATGGGCCCATTACACCCTCAGCTGCTTAGCAATGCCAACTGCAATCAGGGGGCGACCAGTAAGGAAAGAAAGAACTCGCCTGAATGATGAAACAATTGACACTATGACCGTTCCCGTCTCATAAGATCTAGCACCACATAAAGTTTAACGATGTGGGTTAGGGTTCAGGAGCATGAGAAGGGGTGCCAACCGATGGGATCAGGAAGTTTTGATCACAAAAGCAAGCACTATCAACTGTTTCTGAGCATTTTTCAAACACAAACTTCTTGGTCTCAGTGGTGGAGGAGGGCCAAAGAAGCAAACAAAAAGGAAAGTCAAACACCATCAGCTGTTTTGTGGTAGTTTTCAAATGTCAACTTCTTGAAATAGTCGCCACTGAGTAGTGGATTAAGCAGCTTCGAAAGTGGAAAATGCCCTGTGCAGACATGAGCACAGGTGGGGGTACAAAATGCTCATTTTTTTAGGGAGGGGGGTGTTACAGCTTTCCCTGTCCACTGCACAGAGATGTTTATTACACAAGTGTCATATTTTTTTCAAATGGTACTTTCGCTTAATTGTGGTCATGGCAGAGTCTTGACAGAGTTCATATTCAGCCTCACCCTCTTCCGCCTCCTCCAAGACTGCCAAGGCCACTTGTTGGAATCGCCCGAGGGCTCCTCCGGGTCCTCGTCCGCCTCCGGGTTGGAGAGCCTTTCCACCTCCTCCTCGTCTCAAGTGATGTTCGTCCTCGATCACAATTGAGTCAGGATCTCCTGCGAAAAAGCAACATTGGCAATGTGCAAAAAAAAAACCCTATATATGAGTAATATGAGCGACAGGATCCTGTTTTTCCCGCTCCTGAAGCTGTACAAAACTTGATAAAATCCACGAAGGGACTCAATTATGAAGCACTTCAAGGGTGGTGAAGCCTTGAGGCATTGAAAAAGTTACACATTTTCTTCTTCGTCGACTGAGGAGAAATTCTTTTCAGCTCAGACTCTTCCAGGAGTTATTGTGTGGCCAGCAGCAAAAGTGCAGAATCGAAAATAATAATAACTCCCATCTGGGCAAGATAGAGAGAAGCTTTCACGCTGAGAGGAGTGGCATCATTTTTCAAGTGAAGCCTCTAATGAGGCTCCAGAAGTGCAGTGGGCTCCACTTATGAGGACACAGCCTCTGGACTGGCCCAGCGTTGCCAGGAGCAAGTGCCAAACTCGGTCAGATCTAGCAAATGGCAGGCAGCCAGACCAATGCACGAGGCCGCATCAGTGCCTGCCTGCCATATCAATGTGCCAAAGGCGTTGGACAGATGCCAGGTGGCAACACTGGTCACAGAACCACACTTGATAACCAACGAGGCTGCGACTGACCGAGAATAAACAAGAGATAACAGCAAATGTTGCATCCACAGGCTGTTAAGACACAGACGTCGTTTACTCTTCAGAAGAGAAGATACAAAAAAGAAAGAGCCTAATTCTCTGACAAACAATGTCTTTCCTCCTCTATTCTCAGGAGTTTTAGGTGAACTGAAGATACTCTCAAAGCTTCCATCAGTCTCTAAAGCCCCACACTTTTCGTTTTTATCTAGAATTCTCCGTGTATTTGCTATTTCCCTCCCCCCCAAAAAGACAGTGTCCTTCAGTACATTTCAAAGTGACATCAGCTTGTCTGACAAGTCTGTGGCAAAGACTCCTGTGCTGACAAAGACCTTTAAAGCTCGGCCAGGGGAGAACCAGTGTTTACTTGGGTCGCAGTGTAACAAAAAATTGGTATTCCACACAGTTCACCCATTCGTCTCTTTCCTCCAAACGAAGCCCACGAATAGTTTTAGCCCCTCCATTTTTGGAGTTAAATGCACGGTTTTTAACTCTTTTTCCGCATTGATTGTGACGAAGTCAAAAAAAATCGGATGGAATTCTTGAGCAACCCTTAGGATAACTGAGCAATGTGAACGTCAAGCATTGAAGGTCTCAGCCCCTCTTGAAGGTGGTGATCTCCAAGGATCTGGCGTCTGAGTCCTCCTTGGTCTCCAGACTCTTCTTGTTGGTCTGGACCGGAAGCAAAATGTACAGGCAATCTCCTCCTTTTCTTGTCACTCCTGCTCGGATGCAGGCAGCTCTGTCTGCCTATGCGGCACTGCTGTAGCATTAGAGGGGGTGAGTGTAGAAAATTTTCACTACTTTTAGCCATAAGTCTTTCTTTTATGCCTTTGTCAGTGTAAGGGATAGGTAAGGGGGTCTATTTATCACAAAAGGCTCCAGACAAGAAACACGTAGCCCTGGTTGTTAAGAACTAACGATGCTCGAAGGTGATTTTGGCTGCTACTTAGGCCTTGCTTAGGCCTTCCTCTGGCTTCCCTCCCCTCTCAGCCGTCAGGCCTGGGGTTCGCAGCCACGTAGCAGAAGAAGCTGACCAGAAGAAAGAAAGAAAAGCCGAAGAAGTCTGGAAACACGAGCTCTGGTTCTGGAGTTCCTGGGAGCAGCATCACCGGGATCGGGGCCACAACCGTGAACAAGGTTGCCTCTTGGCTGGAAAATGGCTGCAGAGTGTTTGGCTGGACATCAGGGTTGCCAATCTATTTCTTCTCAAAGCCAGACTTGTGAATTTTTACTTTTTCCTTACATGACTTGGGTTCAGAATTTTTCAAGCTTATTTGGGTCTAGCTCGTACCTCCTCCTACTCGGCGGCCTGGTCGTCCCCGAACTTGTCGGACGGACAGACCGACGCCAGCACAGACATGTGTGAGACAACCTCGCGCCGGATATGTACATAGCCTAAAAGGCCCTTGCCAAAAAAGGCCCCAGCTCCTGCAAAGGGCCTATTTGTGGGCCTAAGGCCGAGTCACTTTTTTTTGCTGGTTGAGACGTCACAGATTCCTCTTTCTCCCTCCCCCCTTCTAGTGTGAACTGTTGCAAACTTTTGTTAAAGTCAACCTTTACTAATGGAGCTTTGGTCTGTCTGTTGTCCGTCACCACTCAGATCTCACCAATCACTAGTCCAATCTTGACAAAACTTTCAGGGATTATTAAGGGCCTCAAGGGATGAAGCGAGTTCATGTGTTCAACGTCCTTTCTCCTCCCTCCCAAAAATACACAAAAGATTGGTTGGGTTGCTAAATGAACTTCAGTTTTTGACTAATAAAACGAAATCTCAAAAAATACAATTTTGTATTGCAATACCAATTTGTATATACCAATTTCTTTCTTAGCTGGGTTGGAATTGAAATGCTCTTTTCTGCCATCTAGTAATAGGATAACAAAATAGCATCAGTGAATCCCAAGTGCATTTTATTGTAATTTTGCCGCCCTAGTGTGACTGCTCACTTTAGGGGGAGTTCGGTTCTCAGCCGAATCCGCCGCAATCCGCCGCGCAAACCACCACACACACGTACATACGGACCTCGTGCACCTGAAAATCAGCCGCCAAGACCAGCCGCAGACAAAATCCGCCGCAAAAACGACGAAAATCCGCCGCAAAAACGACGAAAATCCGCCGCCAACAACAAAGTCAGCCCCAAAAATGACGAAAATCAGCCGCCAAGACCAGCCGCAGACAAAATCAGCCCCAAAAACGACGAAAATCCCCCGCCAACAACAAAGTCAGCCCCAAAAATGACGAAAATCAGCCGCCAAGACCAGCCGCGGACACACACACACACACATACATATCAGCCGCCAAGATCAGCCATCTCAGCATGCTTGAGAAACTCTTTTTCTCAAGCAAGGGGGGGGGTCAGCATTGGTCAGGGACCAGGATTTAAGAGGAGTTGGGGAACACCAGAAAGTGTGGCCAGGCCCATTGGGGGAAGGACTCGAGGAATATATTTGACTCTATTTCAAGCCCAGCAGTCACTAGATAAGGTGCCGATATGGCTTGGTCTTTGTGTGTCCTATTTACTATTTGGTCTTTTAAGGTGACAAAAGTTGGCAACCCTGGACCTCCTGCGGTCGATATCGCTGAGAAGTGTGGAGGCTCATGACCAAGATTGGATAGTGACTTTTTCAGTCAGAAAATGTCATTGTCAAGGGATGGAGAAGATTTCAGAGAGAAAATTTCCGCAGCTCCTTCTGAGTCTTGGCTCCGGATGACTCAGGACGGAGGGGGAGGCCAAAGAAGGCCCCCGGAAGGCCCGCCAAGCGCCCGAACCCCAACCTGGAGCATCGTTAGTTCACCGCTTGAATGAACGTCCAGATCCAAACACAGGCTTGTTGGTGGAGCAACGAGACAGTTTGGCTTTCCTTTCTGCCTGAAGCTGCGAGACCAGTTGTTTTTCGCCAAACTGCACAAGAAGTGAAGGAATTCAAAAAGTTTTGGAAAAAGAGTCAAGAAAAGAGAGGATTTCCGGAGAAAATGGACGGAAAAAGCGAATTTCCGGAACAAAATGGACAAAAGAGGAAGAAATTCCGAAAAAAGGGGAAAAAAGTGGTTGTGGAAATACTTTTCATGTGAATCACTTTCAACTCTGTCACGCACATCTCGCGTGACAAATTCCTCATATTATTCACAGGCAATGATTTCTCTCACTCGTCCAAGTCAAGCAGTTTTCGCGACAAACTTTCCTGGATGGTTACTTTGGCACTCACTAGAGCGTCAGTGGCAATTTGTTAAAGGTCTCCCAGGAAAGAAGTTGGACCAGAGTTTGGCACTTGGTTGATTTATCCATGACAATAACACTGACAGTCTGTTCATCTGCGCATACGTTATATCTTCTGTTATATAAAGAGCGAGGGTCGTATGTGCGTGTGTCTGTCTGTCAGACACTCATATAACGCTTTATATGTTTTCGCTCCCAACGAAGTAGGTAGTAAAAGTATAAAATTATTAAGGTTGTTCGAAAGGTACTTTTTTAGATAGTGATACTTTTTGGCCTGAGTTTTTGGACTTCGGCCGAAATATTGAGATTTTGCTACATTTTTTCCCCCGCAGACTTATAACTCTGGGCAGTTTTAACTCAGGGTTTTATAACATACTTTATGCAGTGATCACTTCTTCTTTTCTGTCATAGTTTTTGACGGGATGGAGCTACAGAAGTGGTTCTATGGAAAGCTAAGAAGCTCCTCTAAAACTGAACTGATGTGCACTTTTGCCACAAGACCACATATTTGTTCACAATACAATCAAACTGTTATGGCCTAAACTCTGCTACAACACATGATATTCTAGTGACAAGTTGTCCATCTCCATTTGGAGCCGATCTGACCTAATAAGTATAATATTGTATGATGTTTCCATACATCAGTTCTGGTTTTGGATTGATTTTGTCCTCAGAAGCAGACATTGAGGGATGTCCAAAATGTCAGAAAAGTCAAAATATTTTCTACTTGGTGAAAAACAGCAAAAAAATCCTCCAAAGGTTATCGTATAGTTTACCTCCCTGCCAGAAAATTGCTTCAAGATCTTCACGCTGTGCGTGGCGATCCAGCAGTTGTGACCCGCGGGGTTCTGCTCAGTCATGTTCTTGGACGTGGCCAACGAGGACAAGGGGCAACAAAGAAAGCTGCTCTAGCGCCCATGTAGCACTTGACTGCGCGAACAATGATTGAACCAGTTTCGACTGAACTGAGGCACAGGGGTGACCTATTTCAAAGCTTTCAGTTAAATAAGCACAACATGCAGAGCAATTGACAACTGCTGCACAATTTCGACCCCCACCTTGAGCGTCTGCCAGTCCTGCAACCTGCACTCAAGGCACTGCACGGAGAGGATCTTTGGCCAGACGCAAAAGGAGTTGTTCTTCGGGCAGTTCACGTCCAAAGCGGTCTCTGGCCAGACCGTACAAACGGTCAACGTCAAAAGCATCGCCTTGACCTCGGCTGGAAAGGATGTCTGAGGCTGTTCCAGTGCATGGAATTCCAGAAAAGTAATACTTGAGACACGAAAAGTTACACACAAATGATCGACTGCGTTGCATCAAAGGCTGCGAGGCCATCGAGGTCGTCCTCCCCCCCCCCTTTTCTCCGCAATACTGCAAAGTTGCTGCACTTTTCCTGTCTGGCCTTGGTCGACCCTTGATATTCCCGGCACGTGGGAATTCCCAGGTGAAAACAGTGGGAAGAAATTAATGTCCCTTTCTTTTCTTCTCCGTCCATCGTGTCTCTTCTCCCTCGTTTTCCACCGCTGCCCTCGAGAAATTTAAGATTCTCCAGGGAGATCTGAGAGGACCTCTCAAGACACATCAAATAATTCCGCCAAACTTTGTCTTTGCTTCGAAGAACGATTTTCCAGACTGTGCGAGTTCATTGCTCATTGCCAAGAAAAAGAGTCTGAGCACAAGTTGCAGGAAGACCGAGATAATTTGTTACGTGGGCCTTTTCCGCAGGCATGAAAGGCCCGGCTGAGAAGGCCCACTCGGTGATGCAGTCACCGCTGCGCAGGCTGACGGCCAACGTGAGCACAATCTTAATTAATCGTGGCTTCCACCATTTCGGGTGGGTTCTTCAGTTGTTTTCTTCATCTCTCCCTTTGGGAGGGGGGATGACAGATGTCTGCATCATCTTGGGGAGGAAAACAGACGTTCACAATGAATCCTGGAAGAGCTGGAATCTCTCATCTTTCTTCTATGACCCATCAATGCTTTGACTCAGTGCGCAGTGGTGAAGTCCTCAGTGCCCGGATTCGGCAAGATATCGGGCAAGTGTGCATCTGGCAACCTTGGTCAAGAAACAGCTGAACTTGGACCCCCAAGGGATGTTATATAGTAGATGAAGTGGGCATCTGAGTAGAGGTGGGTTATGAGACTTGAAAACTGTTTCGAGCTCAAAACGAGTAAACAGTGCAGAGTATCGGGTACTTTGTGAGCAGCTCGGTTGAGTGGATTTTTTTTACTCCATGAGTGGCAGCAACAATAAGCTGCAGTCACAGACTGCTCAAGGTTACTGGAGATCACTTTGACTGCATAAGAGTTGACCAACAATGCAGGCATTTCTCTGTTGACCAATGCGGTGTGTTCTGGGAATAGTGTTCATTGAGTGAAGAAAATTCATTGTGTGAGGTGAGGACAATGTAGGAGAGGGTCAGAAGAAGAAATGTATCGCCCAAAAAGATGTGAAAGTCACTAAATATGATAAAAAAATATTTTTAGACCTAGTCAGGAGGGACCTTTAGGCAAAATAATGCACGTGCTTCTACTCATCTTACTTAACATTGTTCTTAGCATCTAAATAGCCTAACAAGGTATTTTTCACGGGGCAGGAAAGGACCCAACCCAGGGTTGCTCCAGTTACTGCATAGGCATCAATCCCCTTCAGTTTCCCCAGTAACAAACAAACAAGGTCTTTTTCACTCTTTTCCACAATGGCAGGCATGTGATGGTCCACAATGATCTGAAACAGTCCAAAAGCCTAAAGGTAGTGAAAGATATAAAACGAAACAGGTTATTTTACCTGTGCATTGGCTAAACAATGAAGGCCCTTGTACTGAAAGACATTTCACTTTGTTTCCTTCGGAAAGATTTTACACACATCAACTTTAATGAATTTGTTACAGGTTGGCATGCAAGCACACATGCATTGTTGCCTTGTCATCTGACAGGCTGGACCTTTTCTTAGAAATAATATTCCCAGAAGATTCAGTAGTGGCAGATAAGTCAGAATTCCTCATTGCCGCTGCATCAAGTAAGTTCCATATCGTGGAACCAGATGTGCCACAGGCTGGACTGATGGGGTCTGGGATGTCGGGCACATTCTCATTGCCCTTCTACAGTTCTTGCAACTCAGCTTTAGTCCATGAAACAACCTTCTGGGATTGCTGGAAGGAAGAGAACCCATTTGACTTGAACCTGGGGTCAGCGAGGGATGCTATTGCCAGTCCCTAGACATCCTCAAGATGCCCAAAGCGTTCTTCAAGCTGGTCCCTCGATGATCCTCACGAGCTGTCGAGGCATGGCACCTGGTTCCAGGCAGCTGGCTTCTACATCAATTCGAGTTTGAGTGAGTGCACGCAAACCACCATTTAACATCGGAATGGCCATGGAAGATGTAACATATATGTACTGTCACTTCACAGAATGATTTCAAAATTTTGGTAACCTCTCGCAGATTCCTCCAGTCTTCTCGAGTAAGGACAACATCAGACATGTCGTGGTTGAGGAAGAGAGTGAGTGGGTCCTGTAGATCCAGGAACCGTTCAAACATGAGATATTCACTATTCCACCTCGTTAGGCAACTCTGAAGCAGACTTTTGACTGGAAGTTGAAGAAGAGTCTGGCAATTTTCAAAGTTCCTCTTCATAGTCGCACTTTTTTTGCACGAAGTGACCATGGATGAGACTTTGCTTCGTAGGTTCTCTGGTGATGCAATTAAATTGAAAGTGCTCCGGACAACCGAGTTCAAATTGTGAGAAAAACATGGCTCATGAGGGACCCCAAGATCTCTTGCAGCCTTGACCATGTTGCTACCTCTGTCTGTGACAGCGGCCGACACCTTCTTCTCAATCTTGAACTTGCTCATCATCCGTCTTAGCTTTCTCTCAATGTAGTCAGCTGTGCTCCGTTCTGAGATCATGCAACAATCGAGAGTCTTGGCGACCAGTAGGCTAGAAGCCCAGAAATGAGCTGTGACTGTTAGATACAGTGTCTGGGTACAAGATGCCCAAGAATCTGATGTCAGGCTTACCCAGGAGCAGCTCTCAAGCTGCTTGTGATACTTGAGCACAATGTTGAGTACAGAGGTTCAAAGTCAGGGCTGCCCATTTTGGTGCCAGAGTGCTCAAAAGGAAGCCAACTGGAGAGGGAGCCATGCCATATGGCCTTTTGAGGGGTTAAAAGTGGATGAAATAGACTGAAATTTTCATGGGGCAATCTCAACCCTCAGGCCCACCATTTCCAGTCGGATTCAATCCCCAGCCCCTCCGGCGCCATGGGCGACCATGCAAAAACCCTGGTTGGTCCGGGTTGAGAGGTTGCTTGGTTCGGTGAAGCTACAACAAGAGAGCGACAGGGTGACACTTTCGCATGCAAACGAAACGCATCAAAATAGAACGCATAGGATAATGCTGAGAAGATTTCCCTACGTTTCAACTAAATGGCCCCAAGAAGCTCGAGAAATTTTCCGCAAATAAATATAGCAAATTGTGGCGTCAAGGAGGACACATGAAGACAGATCATCCTACAAAGGTTGGAAAGAAATCAAGGTCAAACAATAATGATGAGCCAACATTTTGTTGATGGGAATTGTTTGATGGGATTTTAACCTGCAATTAAGTTGCTAGATAAAGCTGATCACATCTCAACCACTTAAGATCTAGCTTAATAGTTAAGCTTCCCGAGATTGGACCTCTGGGCTCGAGACCAATGGGCTAAAATTGGGTTAAAACATATAGCCCACTTTTATTTGATCCTTTTCAGATCGTGGAATGCGGGGTCCACATGGTGAAGACCTCTTGTGACTGCAACACTCCAGAAGCAGAGTCTGTCCTGGTGGGTGTGTGGGAAGTGACACTCAGACATGGCGAGCTACCCTAGGTCTGTTTGCAGCAACCGCCACATGTGTGTCAGGAACAAGACAGAGTTTTATGTGCAGGTGACTGCAGTGCAACTGCTTCGTTCTGCCCCAGTTTAGCATCTGGCTGTACTAATGTCGGCACTTGTAACTTTGATTGCTACACAGGGCCGACAACGCTTGGTAAGAGAAATCGTCTGTTCCTCCCATGAAGACCTGAGACATGTCATGATTATCATTCTTGTTGAGGCAACCATCACGATGTAGAAGGAAAAGTAAGCTGACTTCAACAGGCAGCCCCGGCAGCCCGGGCAGCCCGGGTTTCCTATACCTGCAAGCAAATGTGTCAACGCTGAAGGCGTTGGCTCCGTCGCTGACTTTCTTGCACTGCAAGAACGTGAAGACCCAGCACGTCCAGTTTGCTACAGAAACATTGCACCTTAATACACAACAAGGAGAGCAAAACGATAATGAAATCTCCAACAGCTATTTGTACCACTTCGAAGCATGGCTACGATGGGTTTTTCGTGCCATTTTGAACTGGATTCAATACTGGCGCATTCGTGACAAAAGTAGCTTTGTTCTTACATGCAATGAATGCACACACAGCCCAGCCTACTGAGACCCTTCTTCATCACGTAAAAGATATTCATTGGTCTTACTGATACCTCCACGTTTGGGCCATTTGCTCACCAACGTAGAGAACACTGTTGTAGAGAACAGGTGGAACAAGTGCACACTACTTTTAGCAGAGAACACAGTTTATAATAATATGGAAGGTTCGATGATAAACACAGGTTTCTTGGCCAAAAATTGGCTACTTTCTGTTTTGACACTGCTCAGATACAACTTAGAGGCTAAATGCTGACCGTTACCAAAAGAATCGCACTCTCTAACTACTTGTTGAGGGGGCGCCGAAATTTTTGAGGTGGTCAGAGGCAAACACAACTTTTGCGTATAAGTTAGCATTTTGCTTACAATGAGTAGAAGAAAATCTTCCATACTCTTTCAATAAGGTCAGGGCAAAAATTCAAAACAAAAAATGTAAGGACTGAAAAAAGATGAAGAAATGTTACACACCTAAAACTACAGCTACTCAAACTCTCTTCTCATTGTTGGAAAGCTTTACGGATGTAAGTGAATTCCTTCACTTTCGACAATTTGAAGCAGTGCTAGAATTTTTATGCGTATTATACTAGTGAACGTAAAAAAAATGCATGTTACGACTGCAGCTGCACAAACTCTTTTTATATATCAATACGTGAGGCCGAAGCTTTGGGCCTTAGTAGTTGACAGTTACTCACTTTATTCAGCTTCTTAGAAGATGGCACAGGTGATTGGAACAAGATGAATTGCTACGTTGCGGTGTTGAAGCCTTTGTCTCAGACCAACTGAATGATGCTAGACTCATGCTAGACTTCGTTTCATTGCACCCACAACAATGATGCTAAATTTCTACTTTCCAGGAATGACAACATTGGAAACAATTTTGATACTGCAGTTTCAAATGTTCTTTGTTGTGTCAAGACATCGGCGATCTGGATTCCAATGTTTTTTTCACCGGAAAACACTCCAGGAACATATTGACCTGCACTTTCTGGATTGTCAAATCGATCTGTTGTACAATCTGCTCCAATTTTCCCCAGCTCACCTGTGTGAAAACGAGCACGCACACGCGCAACGCGCGCGCCTCACTCTGAGTCAGCGAAAACCTGACAAATGCATCTACGCTCGCCGGGTTGATTCAGCTTAAGATCACTTAAAGCTATGCTAGAACTAGGGTTTCGTGTCATTGGGCTCGAGGTCTGTGGATTTAAGCGTCTTTAAAGGCTAGCATTTGGAGCTGCAGTAAGAAGACGAGACCATCTGAAAGCAGTTATTCTTATAATTCTGAGTAGATTAGTACACGGATACAGAACGAAACATGTCCACCTGCTGGACTTATAGTATACACATAAACTGCTCTAACGCTACCTTTGAGCCATCGCTAGGCAACGGAAAAAGGTCACAGAGACGCTGAAGTCCGGCCATTGTTGCAGGTCCACTTCCGTTCGCTGTGAGCACGTATTGGCGCGTACTGTACAGGAGAACAACTAACTGGTGATGGTTGCGGGTTGGGCTCGACTCGTAAAAGTACGAGCCGAGCCGGATGTTTAGCTCGGCCGTTTGTGTAGAACAGTATGCTTATAATTTAGCGTAACTCTTTGATGCAGCTTTCCTTGGCTTTCTGAATGGAAATTTCTAAGAGATGGCCAGTCATAAGAATGAGTGAGATACTATATGTCTGTGTCCTTTCTGTCAAATACTACTGGTCACAGCTCCAGTGCTGTTGCCTCAAGTGCGTTTGTCCAGCCACAGACTTAGTAGTTACACCCAGACCTCCAGCCTGGCAGCGCCCCCTATTGGATCCCTGATAGGCAGCTTGGTGCAGAATGACAGCTTAAGTAGTGATGTTGGGGGTCT
>JAAUXU010050005.1_pt1 | contig 20957 bp, 21 predicted proteins | sample 7278151 | NCBI WGS metagenome assembly JAAUXU01 (sample SAMN14350113, study PRJNA611818) | marine sediment metagenome | isolation source: surface marine sediment (1.8m) | place: French Polynesia: Moorea | collected 2018-08 | reverse complement strand
GTGGAGAGCATAAGACTGCACGTCTCATGCTCTCCACAAAGAAACTTGGATGAAGGTGTTTCTGCTCTTTGCTTGCGTGATGACTTTTTGTCGTCTTCCACTTGTCACCAGTTTCCAGTGGCCTCAGAATATTCCACCAATTCGTCGTCACGAGTCTGAAACAGCCAAGAGCATACCTATGAATACCCACGTGACATCAGGTGCTTGCGCTTCATAAAACTGTAACTTTTGCTCTTAAGTAGCAGCACGGCTTCCTCTAACAGTTGCTCTCTTTACTGCTCGGTGTGTCGTCCTGTAGTAAACATCAAAGATGGCAGCAGCGTTTGATGGTCACTACCTAAGTTCTACATACATATGCGCATCCACGCAAGGTGAGTGGAAGGTAAGAATCCGTGAGAAGAGGTTTGTTTTCCACGCTGAGACAGCAACGGCTTGATCGACAGTTTGAGGTGAAAGAGGAGGGGGAAATTGCTACGAAGAAGAGGCTCGCACGAAGTAGGAGGCATTTTCCTTCACCCTTTCCCGAAAGTTTCCCCTCACTGATTGGAAATGGTGAAGCAAAAAATTCTGTCTGCTTGCCTCTTTTCAACTCTCATCGGCAGTTTGAAGAGGGGTGGTGGTCGGATTTGGAGTTAATTACGATAGGGGTGAAAAGTTTCGAGGGGATAAAGTTAGGTCTGTACTATTGCCTTCTACAATTTGAACAGCCTTCCCTGCCTGAAGTAGACTGTGGTAGTTAGGAGGAGACGAGATGTTCAATCAGACTTGGCCTTATCCTTGGTCGGCGGATGATATCGATTCATTCTGCGCTCGCTCCGTGGTTGAGATACGTAATGACGCCCATGTCAGTCGGGGGGGGGGGGGGCGAGAAAAGATAAACTGATAGAAAAAATTTCATAATCCGTAGAAGTTGAAGGTAAAATCTGAATGACGGTGGCTTCCAAGCATTTGCTCACTGGGTGTGTAGGTACAGGACATGCATGCAACGTTACGTAGAATTGTTTTTTTGAACACTGCATACTTGAGCTATACACGTGCATGCATTGAGATTGCACAGAAAGTATATCACATACTGCTGAAATTATACATGGCTGTGCACATCTTAAGAGAAAAAGTTTGGAAACCACCAGCATTCAGGTGACCCCTCTTCTTCACCTGCCTGCAAAACATTCGAGTGTAAAGCGATGAATTGGTCCTACGTTCTTCATACGTATATGCGAAATTCGTTGCGCTGCCTGGAGCTACGACAGAGAGTTTTTTTTATAGTGTGTTCACAGACAGCTTATTTTCTATAGCGTAAAGAAACATCGGTCAATTAGGCACTCAAGGCCACACGATATTAGGTACATTAGGAGCATTCATAAGCAGGTTTTCTTGTAGATTACTTTCCTGCGTCGTGTATTCGTGACAAAAGTCATTTGTTGATCTCTCCTCAACATGTTCAGCACAGCTGTAGAACAACATTTAGGATACCTCTAGTATCACTTCTATCGTCCACGCATCTGAGCGCCTTAATGACAGAGAAAGCTCTAGGTAAATCTTCTATAGAAAGTTTAGGGGGGATCACTAAAGACGGCAATGCATGGATGTCGCTTCTAGACATTTTTTTGCTCATACACACCCGACAAAAATGGAGTCTCCGGGGCAGGTGAATGTATTGGAACATGCGTGAAACGGCGCGTTAAATCAGCACTCGGCAAAAGTGACATCCGAGAGGCTGCAGAAACGTCGCTTGGTGAGATCAAAACCTTCGCTACAACAACACCTTACACGTAATTGCCTCTATTTTTTGCCTCCCTCGGTGATGATGCCTATGGATTTCGGCCCAATTAAACTTTTTTTTGGAAAGACAACGAAAAAGGCGACGTCGCTCGGCTTTCACAAAAAAAGACTTTATTTTTCGACTCTCCACCTTCTCTTCAAGTTTTATTCGAGGTGTCTAAAGGCCACGGAGGTGGGAGGAGAAAGCCCTTAGGCCCCTCAAGCCCAGAAGAAATAGACGGCTGCAGCCAAAAGGTGAGAGAACTTGAATGCACGCTCTGAAGGTCAAAAAAACTGAAGAGGAAATCTTTCCGAAACTTTTCAACTTTGGAGGGGGAAGGGGGATAACATTATGCGCATAATTGCCGTTGAAAATTAACGCCACTACTTGGGGGAAAGAGGAGCGAAGGAAAACTTCGTTCTCTCGGAAAAGATGAGAAGAAAACCCTCCTCTGTTGCCTGTCGAAAGCTTTTCTGAATACGTAAGCGTTGAGACAGAGGGAGATCCATTCCTCCATCCCCCGTGTCCAGGAGGCTTCGCGACTTTCCACCAATCACAGTCAATTCCCGCACTGCTCTTCTCCTGCTCGCAGACGTTACAGGTGGTTCATCACAGTTGAATGACGGTCCGGACGGAGAACCCCGAGTGATCGAAAGACACCTTGTGAACGGAATGCTTGTCACTCACGCCGGGAGAAGTATTACGACACTTGGTAGCCAGAACTACTGTCTGCACGCACAGCAGCATCACTTGATGCTCTATCGAGTACATATGGGCAATTTCAATCTCAGAATCTTCCATTTCCTTGTTGTAGACCCCATGTGTCTCATTATGCGGCACGCATGCGTGCATGGAAGAGATGCTTTTCCATCTCCCCCCATACCGCAGTTTTCAAAGTTGGCTTTTGTTTTGTTTTCCTCCAGCCTCCGATCAGACGAATCGTGCAAATGGGCGAGGAGACTTCAGCAGCCTCGAGTCAGTCCGTGCATACTCGTAGTACAGACGAGGATATCGAAATGAGATGGAAGAGTAGAGAGAAAGAAGTGACGGTAATGGAGAGATTGCTGGGACGCTTGCGTCAAGAAGAAGGCGGAGACACTGGTGGCAGTCAGACAGCGGGACAGAAATCGGGCCCCCCTGAAGACGAACGCGCTCTTCACACACACTGCACAGACCTGCATCTGGTGTGTTGTATGCAAAGGCTTGGACAGCTCGATCTTCTTGCGTGACTCGGGGGTACAAAGGGGGAGGTGGAGGGGCTTGGACTCGTTGTGAGCCATAGGATCTCTCATGCAGGGGGTCTGGATTGATGGAAGTGCGGGTAAATGGAGGGGAAGAGCAGCGCGCGGAGAAGTAGAACAAAAAGCGGGAGAAAAAAGGGGTAAGAAGAGGCTCACTCGTCGCTGCTCGCAGAAGGGGGAAAAAAAGAAAGCAGAGAGAGGGAGGAGGAAGTTGATGGGGGAATAAAAAGTAGCGTGAAATTATCCGTTTCCCCCCCCCCTCCTTTTCCAGCAGGAAGAAGACAGGAGAAGCAACCAGACGTGCTAAAGCCCTTATTCTCTGCCTCCTTTCCTACCCTACAGCCTTAAGTGACAAAATGAAGCGTTATCCGATATTGTTCTTAGGAAAAAAAAGTGCTAATGCCGCCGCCCCGACCAGTACTTCCCGTAAATTTGCTACTGATGTCGCGTGAGTGAGTGAGAGGCCTGCCCTGTACGTTCGGTCTTTGTGTGCAGTACATATGAGCACGAGCGGTCTTTAGTGGTGCCACACGCGAGCCATTAATCAAGGCGTCGTACAGTAACAGCTGCAGGTGCGTAGGCAGGAGGACGGAGAATGATTTATCGGCCGGCAAGTGTCTGATCAGGCCCTATGTAATACTTGATATGCTGCTTCCTGTTAGGCCCAGGAAGGCCTGTGCTGGTGGGGCATGCCACTAGCACATTTATTGGAGTGTAGGGTATCGTTACTCTCTCAACCAAGCAGTTGTGACTCCACCGCGCGTATGCACTGCGCGTTGCCGTCTCACGTGACGTTACGAAGCTACTTAGCCACTGACGTACTGAAACGATGCGATGTCATTGCATCGTACGACCAAGAGTTGTTTACGTTTCATGGGGCGATACAGACAGAAATAGTGAGCAATTGAACAGAAACACGACCCTTTTTCCCTCGGCGCACACTACGGTATGGATAGATCGGGATGACTCATTAATTACGGCTACGGCTTGTCTCAAATGCTTCACTCGGTCCCCCATTGAAGCCAACAAAGCTGTAGAGTAGAAGGTGAAGCCGTGGAAGACATACAGCATGTCTTCTTGAACGCATGTTTGTACTAGGGTTATTGATTCTATGAAGACTAATTGTGCCTTATTCTTCTATATATAATTTATTCAAGAGCTTCTACTCTTCTTTGGAAGGAAGAACAACAAGCAATACTATTCAAAAAATATGTACCGCGTGTTCCAGGTGAGGGAGAAAGAGCTACAGTGACAGTACCTTGCTTGCGGTTAGCGCAGCATCAACGCAATGTTCGCAGTGGAGTCGCACTACTGACAAGTGTCATAAAGATCGTGTTTCAAAGAGCATTTCAGTATTGGATGTGCACATTTACATTGCTGCATACTTGAAGAGAATACTGAATATTTCAGGAGAATACGGAATGTTAGAGGTTGCAGTTTCATTCAATACACCAGCCCTCAGCATCGATAATAGAGAAAATGCCCTCTCAAGCTAAGGCGGGGGACTCCTTAATGAAGTTAGGGGTCAGCAGTTTAGTCCAGTTGGCCTCGATCCTCTTCAGGAATGCACTGAGAGTTCTTGACTGGCTTGACATTAGAGGCAGCATTGAAGATCTTGCCCTTCCAATTACAAAATTAGCCTAGTCTCATCCTACAATGTCAGTTCCACTGCAGTCCGTCGATGAAATCGCCAGAAATGTCAGACCAGTCAGATTTCAATGGCAATGTCTCAACGGCGTTGATCAACAAAAAAACCGCTTCTTATCCAGCGCCACAGCTTTCATTTGAATGGCCGGAAATTCAAATCAATGCAGTATGCCCAAAGTTATGCTAATTTTTGTACAATGCCTCGTTCTTGTAGTCGTGAGTCAACACGAGTGCGAACGTACAAGAGCCTCCAGATCATGCGCACGCACAGATATCCCAGCCGTGTCTTTTGACGAGCATACGTTGAACGTGAAAGAATTGTATTATGCACACTTTCATTGAGTACGTCCGTTGTACGCACAGTACGTACTGCTGTGACTGCGGTCCGTATACAATTATTTCTGCTTCTCAGACAGCTGTGATATACACGCAGTATTCTGTTTGACTAGCCATGACCTTCTGCTGGAGCCTATAACTTCTAAAAAATCGGCATCGATTTAGTCACGATTGCTTTGCTACTTAGTTGGGATATGAATAATTTGGGCCATCTCGAAATTTGGAAGTTTGCTGCACTCTGGGCGGTATGAATAATTTCGGCTTCAACAGTGTGATACCGCAGTCAGGAATGCATCAATGCTCTCTCAGATATAGCCTGAAAAAGGTGAAGCTCTCAGTAGCATTTGAAGTACTTTTGGTTCATACGTGGGATCCTATTCTTGACAGGACATTTTCCATGCGCTTCATGTAGTGGAAACGACACTGCTATGACGAAATTTGCGAAATGATGCAAGAACGCTGTGTCGAACGGTCGTGTCAGCCCTTCTTTGGTCCTCACACGGTAGCGTGAAGAATCGATTCTTCTTCCTCCTCCCTTTTCTCACCATTTGACGGTTTGGTTCGCCGTGATATGAAGAAATGTCCTGCTAATCTTGTAGCTTTTTACTGACCTTGGTAAAAATTGTGCTAGGCCTCGTAGGCCTAGGCTAGCTCAAGGGTAGAAATTAATAGCTGTACGGTATAATCTTATGCTGTATGCACGCACGAATGACTAAAATAGACTTTTCTCCTCAACAGCACCACGGCAGTTGCGACTAGCAAAGAAAAAGTCACAATAATAACTTACCCTATTCGTTAAGGTCCGTATCTTCATTCATTCCACGAACTGCTAAGTGCAGCACTTGGTGGGAGGAAGAAAAAGAGGGCCAAAGTGAAGAGGCCGGGAAAAACCTCAATGTCAACCCCACAGTGTTTGGTCAGCAGCGTTTTTGGTCTCTGGCACATTCCTCCAGGTCCCTTTTCCCCCTGGTCTCACCCGAGGGCAAAAAGAGGAGCTCGTAAGAGCACAAAGAGCCAATGTTGAGCATTTGAGAGAAAAGTCCTTAGCTATGGTACCTTCGGTACTTCTATGCGGAACATACGTGCGAGGACTCTGTGCTACGTAGGTACATAATACCGATGAGGCGCTGAGTGTGAGATTTTCTTCTTCTTCTTCCGCCTGGGTAACGGCTTTTGATAAATACCGCCAGGTTGAGCTCCCTTTTTCTGCCCTTATCTCGCGGAAGGACCTTTTCACAGCGACATTTGGCGCTTTCAATCAACGTCACGCTCCTATTATGTCGGGCTCGCGTGATGCCTATTAGAGAGCTCCTCAAAATAGGAAGGGGGAAAAGAAATGGGGGAGCTGTCCTTTTTTTCAGGGTGCGCGTATCTACTGCGAGTTTGATGGCAAAAAATCTTCTTGTAGCTGCAGTAGAAGGGATGCAGTGCAGAAGAACGCCGATTTTGTGAAAGTTCACAGAGTCGGTCATGTCCAGCCCACCCCAAGGGCGGGGCAGGGGCGTCCACGTCACACTTGGCACAAGTGGACTTTCGGTGCGTGTGGTGAAGTCGTGAGCTTTGAAGACGTGCGATCTCTAGTTGGAACCTTTAGCTAAGGCTTTAAGTAACTAATCCAGTCCTTGGTCAGGTTTTGGTGCGGTTTGCAGTCGTTGCAGCTGCACGGGTGTCAGACATGATGTTGACGCCGCATGCACGGCAAAAATGGAATGTTAGAAGTTTCAGTTTTGTGTCGATACTAGAGGGGCGACGGTGTAAAACGGGACACCTCCAACGCACATGTTGCACCATCCTGTGACGTCCAAATCCCCACTAATCAACAACGCCAGGCATGAACAGCCTTGGCAAAGCCAACTGCCACAAATGCAAGAGTCCATGTTATTGCTGGACTGAGGTGTTCCTGAATTACGAGACGCTCTCACTAAGTGTCAGGTTAGGCTAGGTGTAGACAAGTGGGAAAATCTTTTCAGGAACCAGAGTCCCACATGAGCGGGTATCTAGCATGTCAGGTCAGTACCATGTGAAAGAGACACAGTAGTTGTGCTCTCAAGGGCTACGGAGGTCAACAGCTTCACAGCTGTCATCAAAATCAAAAGTATTCAGACGCTGATTGTGTCTAGGGTCACCTCAAAAAGTCCACACAAAGTGACCAATTATTTAATCACATGTAATGGTGCCACCCTCGCTTGCCGGAAATCTTAACATTCCTCAGAGTACATATGCAGCACGTCCTATCTGTCGTACTGCAGGTGCACTACACGATCAATAGAACCCATGTCCACTATGCATCATATCTAACACTTGAAGTATAGCTTGGTATTCGGCACTGTAGGTTCGCGTAGGTCGCGATCGTGTCATTCGCACAAAATACCCGGACGAGCAGAAATGAAGACGGTGGTAATCTCAAAAGAGGGTGTGATTTAGTCTTCAATAAAAGGGCCTCGGATTATGGCAGACAAACAAGGGTGTGATTATATACAGAAGAATCCGGATAAATGGGACCGTTTCGTTGCACCATGAAAGACCCTATTTAACCAAGCATCTCGATTTAGGGGACAGCTAAATTAAGTCCCTCCAAGCTTCCTTTAATGTGTGGTGACTTTATTTAGTTCCAAACGACCAATGAAACACAAGAAACATAACCCAACACCTCGCACATGCGCACAGGGTTTGGGGATGAGAGAGGATCCTCATGCTTCGACATTTTTATTGGTTTGGGCTCACGAGTCACAGCTTAAGATTTATTTCAAAATTCTGCCTCGAAAAGCCACCCGAAAATCGCTCATTTAACATTGACATTGTGTGTGCTGCCATCTGCATGCTCCACTTACCCCATGCTGCCCGCACACTCCGTGCCGTCCGTGTGCTCCTGGCCGTCCACTCTCAAATTAGTTGCATTTTATGGATGCCCAGAGGAATTGTGCTTGCTTACAGTAATCGAGACTTTCTGAACCCATTGGTTGGTGAACCCGGCCCTGAACCCGAACACGGACCCAGACCCCAACAAAAGGAGACCTGAATTCTGCTCCCCCCTCACGCTGATTCATGATATGTATAGTCTTATGGATCTACATCTCTTACAGTTGCTGCGTGCATAGGTAACAAAAATTGAAGTTGATATAGAGAGATGTCACCAAACTTTTTTGACAGCTGACTGAACATCTCAGTTCAACAATTTATATGCATTCTCCCATCACCCACCCTGAATCCCTGCTTCCAAATTAATGTCTCAATCTTACTCAAGCATGGATTAATTTCGTCTATTTCGTCTGCTGCTTTCTTTAATGGCAACTCTGATGCAGTCGACTGAGCTATGGGCCTATTTGTTGGACTCCCTGTCCGAAACGCCACAGACATGAATCCCAGGGATTCTTGTCTGTGGAGTTTAGTGGCCCAAAGTACCCAGAATATTATCACTTAGCCAGTTGTTCTGCAGTAGAATGCTGATTTAGTGAACTTCTTTTTCAGGAGCATAAAGTGCACTAAATCAGCCTTCTACTGCACACGTGTGTGCCGTGGGCGTGTGGCCAGTCTGGTAGGCCAAAAGAATGGCACTGTGGCGTTCATACTCAGTCATTTTTTGAAAACTTCGAAGTTAAAGTGACATCAAAGACTCCTGTATGTCTCCTGTTGTTCAGTTCTTTCTTGATTCTCCAAGAAATTGCTTTACCACTTCTCTGACAATTTAAAAATAGCACCCTGTATACAGTAAGAGGAGGCAACATTCTCGTCTGAAACATGTAAGATACTTGCAAAAGACACACAGAAGTATCACAGAATAGAACTTCTAACAGCGTCCAGACAAGAAATGCAATAGTTTCTCCCCTTTTTTCTCTCTCTGGGCTATAAGATGTGGGTAGTTAGTACGTACAGTCTTCTTGTGTCCTCTGGTAAAACTTCCTTCTCTGCCATCAGCGCAGTGTAAAACTTTTCTCGTTCAATCTTTTGATGCCGTTTTGGAAAGTGCGTTCATAAAGACGGATCCTTGGTGAGGAGAAGACGAAAAATGATGGTGAAGTTGACGTGCATAGTGCAAGTAGTCGTTCCTGTTGCAAAGAAAAAGTCGTGCTGCTTTGTTGCAAAAAAGAACAAAGCTTCCATGGGCGCAAAACCGAACACAGTGCAACGCAACCACTTTGCTGACACTGAAGAATTTTCGAGGAAAAGAATCTGTGGCATTTCATTAAGGCAATGCCTACTACATAGATGTCTCTCAGTTCGAGCAATCTAGTGTCGTATTGGGCGACTCACCCGGATAAGTGCATCCACGTGTCACTGGTCTGTGTCTTCTTGAGGCGCGTTTGTACTGTCGGAGTCACTCGAGAGCGACGTTCACGTGTACGAGCGTACACGTGAGGAAAGATCCATCAGTTTGAACGGGTCCTTAGCTACATAGAAAGTGTAAGTAAATGTAAGTCTGCACGTACGAGATGACTGGGATCCCCTTCCTGATGCTCAGTCCTGTCTGGGAGAGAGAGAGAGAGAGAGACGGAGGAGCTAGTTGACTTTGGCAGAAAGCAAGGGCAGGACTGCCCGACCTAGTTTGCAAATTGATTGGATGAGGTGGGTGAAGTCCAGGAGAACAGATATGAAACGTCATGCAAGTACAGAATGTGAGGACGCACCTACTGCAATTGTCCTGAAAAATGGTTGTTGCCTTTCAGTCAACTTTCTACATTTTTGGTCTCCAAGACAGAGCCTCAGTTTGGGAAAAAACTCATTTATTCTTCAAAGCAACAATAATGGGTTTGTACAATTACGCGATCTCTCACATCGAACACGCGTCACCATGACGGGCCCTGACGTGACATTGGCGAGTGACCACTTCTTCTTGCATTTTCTTACACATTTTTTCGGAAATTGCTCAACGTTGTTAAAGTATATCCGGACTCGCTCATCTGCTCAGTTGTTTACATATATTCAAATGGCTTACTTTTGTAAAAATTCGGTACATGGAGAAAAATTGCTCATATCCGGTTGTACTTTGTACAGTACTGCAACTTGGATGAGTGACAGTGGCATGCGCGTACGTAGGCACAGGGGGGGGGGGGGGGTAACACGCATTCACTAAGTGACTTACCAAGATGGTGCCGCCAGCGAGACTCTGGGAGGACAGAGAGTGCATATGATGACGGCCCCCGGGACACGAAGGACGCATAAGTATACTTACTTAATGTTGCATCTTACATGTGCGAAGGAGTAGTGAAGTCTGTCTGGTCGGATCACTTTCCACTGAGGCCGCAGGGCTGATCTGCATCAGACTTGGCGCGGTGGGGGCTTATCGCAGGAGGGTCGAAACCCCGGCCCGCCCTTTGCACCAACAATGGCCAGCCCCTCCCGCAAAAAACGAGTTTCTTCCTCTTTGGCTGGACCAAATGAGATCGAACTTGGCATGGTCTTGGTGGTGAGGCAACCGCAGGAAGTGTCATGGACGAAGAATAAGTGGAGACCAAAAAATTTAAGTCAAACTTATGTAGTAAAAGTTGTTCTTTGGTGTTGTACTTGGCCTCACCTTCACCACCACCTGGAGGAGTTAGCTAGAGGATGCACCGGCCGCTGGACGTGGGGGATCAAGTCTCCTCAAAGGTTGATGCCTGAGAAGCCCCTTATTAGTACAGCAAGTTGTTCCGCGGACTGTTGAAGGAAGAGCGACCCTTCTGCTCTGACCTCACCTCTTCCAGGGAGTTCACGGGGTGAAGGCCTGCAATGAAATCCTGCGCTGGAACTATCAATATTGATGACATAAGCTATCCATGGAAGATATCTCTTCCAGCGTGGTACGTACGTATCTCTCTCTCTATAAAAGAACAGGAATATGTGTGTGTGTGTGTGCGCGTGTCTGCTTTGAGCGCGAAGCGCGTGTTGATTTTCGCTGCTGCTGATCTTGTTGTTATATAGAGAATGGTTTTTAAAGTGTATTTTGATTAAATAGTTTTATTCGATATGGCTAGCCTCAGCCTTAGCAAAGGACACCAAATGGCAGATAAGGGCAGTGTAATGATCAAGTTAAAAGTTCTGTTCGGGTACTTTTGTCCACATACGTATGCCGTGGTACAGCGCATACGTGGACGCACCGAACGTCCTACAAAGACGATAAGAGGAGGGAAGCAACCTCAGTAATGTCCATGTGCAGGAAGCATCCTTAAGTGTCCTTCACACGTATGTACGCGACAACGGCTGCGTCGTCACGCATAATGGACCAGCGAGAGGCGAACCCCTGTGCAGCCAAGGCCCAGGCCACGGCGCCACAGCATCTTCTCACTGAGAGAACAATTTCTCACTTTACTGTGCTCCCCTTCGAGCCCTTGAGGGAATAAGTGTACTATGCATCGTTTGAGTCAAAAATAGTCTAATGGATGTGACCCAACATGAGGTTGGGAAAGAGCAGTGAGAGATGAGGACACTAGTTAGAGTGTTCAGAGGCTCTCGATAGACCAATACGAATAGCATGGGCGGGCGGATTATAAGAGGTTTTAGAAGTATGCAAGAAACTGCTTGCTGCGACAGAGCGCTGGGCATTATTTGACTCACACGATATCACCCATCAAGAAAGCCTGATCACTGGCTCTTACTTCAACAGTGCTGAAAAGAGGGTGTCTAGTAAATACTGCAACACTAGCTACGTCAAGCAGAGACTCTGCTTCCGAATATGTGCGACAGCATATAGTAGTATAACAGTAAACAAAAGCAATGATGTCGCAACGCATGTCGTGACTAACTCCGATTAATCGGTCTCACAATGTAAAGAAAAACATTTAGCGCAAATCTCTAACAAGATGTCACGTGGTGGAACAGAGTTTTGATGATGATTAGTGAAAAAAGAAGAGTGAAAAATTCACTTCTACACTCGATACGGTTTTAGTGACTTGATAGAGCCTATTTTTCATTTTTCTTCCACCATACAAAAGTTAACTAAAGTAACAATCGTTACAGTTGTTATAACATTGCGGTATGGTCAACCCTTGATTTTGGGCAAATTCAATTGTTGGAAGAAGTTCAATTTTTGCAACACATTTGTGGTGATGCTCCCTTTGCGTACTAGTATGTAAAAAATTTGATAACAGCAACATTTCAAATTGTGCGAGCTTATACTGACAACTGACCAGTTGACAGATTGAGAGTCGACTGTTTCACTCTTTTCCTATTTCCGCAAGACTTCATTGACATTTTATACTTAAGAAAGTGCTCCTCCACAGAGTACAAGTTACCAGCAAGTGATGCAGAGTGAGCCTTCTTAACTCACCAGCACAATGTTGTGGTCTTCGGCCGCAAAACCTCCCCCTCAATGGAATTTGTGCACACGAGTCTTTGGCCGCAAAACAGTTTGCAAACGAATATGTAAAAGCCTGCAATTGTTTCTTCAACAGAGCAATTATATTTAGATCACATTTGCCAACGAGGAATTAAATTATAATAGCATTAATCCGCCCCTACCACTATACATTTTAGTGGCTGGACGTTTAGAGGTCCAGACCGAGCTTTAACCTACCGTCACCACCACAATTTGAGTTGCTTCTGATTCAACTGAACTTGGGTCATGAAATTCTGACCTGCTTTCATCAGTTCTGGAGAAAAGAGCATATTTATCGAGATTTCTTTTTTTCCCAACAACTTGCAGATTGGTGAAGCAGAAGTTTATGAGACAAAGATTAGGAAAGTAACTCCTGGTGAGTACACACTTCTTACTCACAGACTGGTAAAAATCCATCATTTCTTCCTACGCCATGCATTATGCATCCAACGAATCATTCGCTCAAATAACCTTTTTCTTCACACATTCTTAGTGAGGATTCGACATGCGTTGCGTGTAACTTTTGCACCGGCGTAGGCCGTCAACAAATGTAATGTACATAATGAACATCCCCTTTTTCCACGATACCGTGCAGGCGCTTAAGCATTAATAAACAAGTAACTCAATTGAAGATATCGACAAACCTGTTTCTATCACGAATGTGAAGAGGGAGTGTAAAAAGAATCTTCCTGTGTGCGATAAAATTTTAACATGTTTCAGCAATCTCTGACATGCTACAATTTCGGGGAATTAAAAAAGTAAATATTATAATACTGCCTGTTTCTGCAAAAGGAGAGCTGAGAACAAAGGCTTAACTCATAAGTTGCGACGTGACATAAGGTATTGTGCTTACAGACTGAGTCACTTAAAGTGTACGATCTTTCTTTATGACCGCAGTCTAGAAAGTTTCAAAGCTTCTGCTCCAAAGATGACAATGAGAGGTGACATGCTTGGAGGGCACGGTCAGCAAGATGGACTACCAAAGGATGGCCGCCCGGAGGCTTGCCCTGCAGTCTGGGACGGCCTCCTTGGCCGGGAACATGCTGTGTCCCGCAGTGGGCCACGTGCCCCTGCATCTGCGCTCTATATTCAACAATAAAAGCAGTCACATCAAAAATGTCTTTTGAAAAAAAGTTTAGAAGGTTTAACCAAGAAATAGATGTTAAAATGTTTTACCGAGTAGCCAGAAACAGAGGTATTCCGTGTACCATTTTAGTTGCCTCAGACTGTAAACTAACATGTCTTCCTTACTTTTTCAATTAGACTTGGTCCGACCTCGAACTTTCATAATTTCATGCTGTACCAAGTTTTGTATAATCCAAAAAGGCCAACTTGAGGTAAAAAGCACCAGCCGTGACACTCGCGACCACTGATTCCTAGTGTCAGGGTCTTTCAGCTGACAATTCAAGAAATATCGCGAGTCGTACCATAAATAAACATGATGTCCAAGGGTTTTTGCCGTTTTCTGTGACTAAGCTACTTTTTTCAAAGTACTCAGTTGTCAGACTCCATCGCCGTCTGTCAAAACTCCTTGAATTGTGTATTCTGTTTTGGCATTCCCAAAGGAGTCATGTTTGCCCAAAGTTTTGCTCTTTCTTTCCTATGTCCCCACCTCCCCGTAGGTAGATATGGAAAGAATTGCACAGTACCTTGTGCACATTCATGGATCTCTTTAGCAAAATTCTGCTCTTTCGTACAAATGATGGGCGTATTTCTGTTGGACTTGCCTGTCATGAACTATACCTTGAAATGCGCAGTGGTGGCCGCAAAATAAACTTTTGGAGGCGTCTGCAATGTAGCAGCAGAAAAAGTTTCGATAGAATTCGTACAATACTGAAGGCATTGCGGAGATTCCTCACAGTTGTTTTTGGTATTCATCGTGCGCCGGCACATACTTAAGAACACACGAACACACGCGCGCGCGCACACACACACGTACGCACACACCCCAAGCCAGGTGCACCATCTGGCAGAAACGGTATAGTACGCACCTCCTCCAACCTATGAAAAAAAAGAAGGAAGATCTTGATCGTGCGGCAATAATGTTACTGTACTTATGTTCTGAACTCCAGTTGCAGAATGCACTTCAATAGTGTGTAACAGAGTAACGTTCTCGGGTACTTTTGAGTGCTCACTGCTATTTCGCGGTCTTGCATATGTGATTGCACCTACCGTGGCACAATGTGCACAGTTCATACAAACTGTGATACTTGTGCCGCATTCCGTTGAAATGTAGCTGCCAAGTTGCTGACAAATTGATACAAACTAGGCCCCATATTTCACTATTAAACCCTTTCAAGCATCTTTATGTGACTGCAGACTTCAGTAGTAACTTGGGGACATGCCAATTTCCACCTACGAAAATGCCACAGGAATTTCTGCGTACGTGGATAAACTTTATTGCCTTTATCGCATAGCACTTGCCTTCGCTCTACCATGCACACAATCGGGCCTTATTGCCGTATATTCACTTGAAATAAGTCGTCGACCCTGAAAAACTATGAGCTATTGGCCTCCTACTCCCTCTCCTCCCTCCGCCATTCCCCCTCACTTTTGTTCAACCACGCTGCATTTATGCAGGCCTTACAGGCCTTCTCCAAACGACGCCATCATCATATAGATTCGCTCGAGTGAGCCAGATTTACTTTTTGTGTAGTAGTCTTGGTTGCCCGAGCGACAGGAGACAAATATTTTCCTCCGCCTCTCGTCTTTCTCTCTTTCCCTTGCTTTCAGGGGGAAAAAAGGCCCGACAGAGGCCTTTTCGCTGCTGCTGCTACCCTCCAGCAGCAAAATCAGGGGCGTTGGCAGTAGCGGAGTGACCTCCACCACTGCTTCCTTCCACACTAATTGTCCTTTTCTCCCCTTCAGCTCTTGCCATTTAAGGATCGAATTGCACAGCCTTGCGTACCCAATGTGTTGCACGTACAGACGGGAGCGGTACCATACGGAGTGGCACGGCACTGCACTGAGTAGTATGGCACTGTGCCGAGTGGCACGGTGCCATACAGAGCAGTATGGCACCACACGGAGTGGCACGATACCAACAGAGCGGCACGGGACCATAAAAAGTGGTACCGTAAAGAGCAGCTCTGTACCGTACAGATCGGCACAGCATGAACTACCTACCTCATTCTGGTAGGCTAGCACGTTTTTGACTGTGAAGCCCTTGAGGATGCGATGGTGAACTGTGGGAGGTAGCCGGAGGGTTGTCGATGCCCCCCTCAGGCTGTAAGGTCAAAAATGTGCGACAAAACTAACTTTACCAGAGTGAGGTTTGCAATTTGATAGCATTGACTATTACTGTTTGTTTTTTTGCGCAAACGCCAAACTGGGAATTCTTTAGTTGAACTGGTTGCACAGAGGGGTCATAAATGAGACGCCATCAGGGGGACAAATCTTGGGCAGCCTCGTCCATGACGAAGGTACAGCCAAGTACAAGCTTGCCTGGGATGACTTCCAGTCCTTCCTCCACATTAATGTCACCATCACAAATGAAGACGACAATGACGAGGATGTTCAGGCCGAGAAGGAAAACAAGGACATCAAGGCCATGAAGGAAAACAAGGACATCAAGGCTAGGAAGGAAAATAAGAAACTTGAGGATGTGACGAACGTGGAGAGGAAGGCCGAGAAGGCTGAGGAAACGTAGAATCTCCCACGATCGATAAAGTATTTTATCGCCCACCACAGGCCTCTGATAGTCGCTCTATAGGAGACGGAAGCACTTTATGTAACTGACGCACAAGTACATGATGGTCGAATGTAGCCGGCTCATCGTCATGATAGCCAACAATATTCTCAGTACAGGTTATTTGCCCATTTTACGCACTCAAGTTAGAACATCCTTTAGCCCTGTTTGCTTGAATTGCATGAGATAGAAACTGCCTCCGCTGGCGCCGTTAAGGTTGTGTGGATCCAAACCAGTAGCCGTGTATCTTGGTATATCATTATAAATTAAACACCCTGTAAATTCAGCCTTAAAAACGTGCTGGTAGAGGCATTGGTGCAGCATAAAAATAAAGGTAACGTTGCGTAATGGGGACTTTCGCTTCATGTGAGCTTGTGAGGAGGTGCAAGTTCTCCAAATAGTTGGCCAATTTCCAGTTAAAGCCGTTAGCTAAGAAATCCCAGCCACTTTTGATTTGATATTTTTTCAGATTGATCATCACATCTTGGTACCGTTTCAAGTCATTGCAGCTGCAAGAGTATCTAATTTGCAAAAGTGTCAACATTCCTGTACATAATGGGCCAAAAAATATTGGCGCGATAAAAAAATGAAACAAGTTATAGTTGGGCGGAGTGCCACACTTTACATATACCTGCTGCATGCATCAAAGAAAAGTTTGGCAGAAGAGTGCTGAAGAGCGCAAAAACACCAATGCTTTTTAGCATGACCAAAAGTTTTTATTTCCAAAAATATCACTAGAGGTCCGTTACAACGACATAGAAAATTACCCTAAATGTTTACAAATTGTCAACAACGCCAAAGGGCTATGCAACAAGGTATTGACGTTCGCCTTCTTCCGCCGTGCCACTGCCTTTGCACTGCACACATTTGTGTCTTGTCTCCTGTTGGCTGTGTTATTGCAATGATAATGTTGTTGACTGAAATGCTCCGCTGGTGCCTTCTAATTGATCGGGTGGTTGGGCAGCGTCAGAAGGGCTAGTGGTCATGGAGTTAAGGGCCAAGAAAGTAGGAGATTAGAAGGTGAAGTCAAAGTCACACTAGCTGTAACTACAATACGTCAGTTTTTGCGCTGAAATCAAGGGTATATTGGACTAGGAATATGACAAAGCCAAATCTGCCAAATGAAAAGCATTTTGAGATGGAGCTGCAGCGAGACCAAGATCAATGACTTCGACTAGTACTCCAGAGTAAATTATTTTAGCCAACCAAGTCATGGTCCTGCTTCAATCGGCTAGCCATATTGGCCCTACTCAACAGATTCACTTTTTTGTAAACTTTGAGATGAGAGCAATCAACGCTCACTTAGTTTAAAACGGAGGGAGGAATATTTATGCGTAGCAGTTGTAAAATGTGGAGTCGGACATCTCATGTGTCTGTTCACTCTTATGAAGGAGTGTGTGTCTATCTACAGTATCTGTCTGTCTGGTGGCAGATCGGTCGGTCAGTTTGTGTGCACGGATAACACCTCCTCTGAAACTACTAAACCGACTTGGACCAAACTTGACATAGAGGGTAAGATCTTTCGGGCTGGTGAGAACAAAGCTAGATCCACCCTCATCTCAGTAATAGAAGGGGTCAAAAAAGGGATTATATTTATTAAAAGTTTTGTATGTCGTGGAGTTAGGAGGCCACTGGAGGGGGTCATGGGGCGGGTCGATGCCAGACTGCTGCCTTCTGCTGCGAAGAATGGGCAGGGCCCGGAAAATGCTTTTATTGGGCAAAACTTGTGTAATAACAGTTGCTCTCCAGGTTGTCAAGATTAATCTTAGAAAGGAAGGTTTAGCTCCTACTCGATTCTCCTTTTTGTTCTTATCCAAGTCGGATAATCTTGCAGATCCGGATGAAATCTGGATAGGATCGCATTTTCAGAATGAGATATTGAGCAACGTTTATTCAACCGTCCAGATCACACCGGATCCGACGTAAGGTAGCTTCATAAAAAATACCGTCTTTCGGGACCAGACCACACTTAAAGCTGGAGGTGAAATTGAGACTCTACTGTCGATTAGAGGACCGAACATCACCAATAGCGCTACTGAGCCTGGCAGTCTCTCCTTCTAAAATTAAACAGAAAGTACGAAGTGGGCGAAGCGCGTGGACTGCACGAACTTACATATACTACACAAGTTACAGATCGGGGTAACAGGGCGATCACGCAGACGATCGTAACAACGGCTTCAAGGAGGACTTTGGGGGTGACGTCGACGGCGATGGTAGCAATGGCGAGGGCGAGGCCGTAGGTGAGCACAAGGGTTATCTTGGCAACGACTTCTAGAACGATTGCACGTGAATGGCAAGTTTGGGGATGATCAGTCCAGAGGTGGGAGACACAGACAGACAGAGACTGTACAGCACTGTAAGACCTTTGTTCTACTCATGAGAAGAACTCGAATAATTAGCTTAACTACAAGCTCAGCTCCAATGCCTTGTTGCGTCGTAACAGAAACGACTCTCTGTAGAGAATCCAGCACACGAATCTTACAACGCGAGAGGACGAAGTTTCTATTGGCCGCCATTACTTACTGCTAGCCTCGTCCGGACAACTCGAATAGACGAATTCCCTACGGACACTGTTACTTCATCGTGCCTGGAAAAAAAGCATCTCCGAATTCTCGAGGTTCTTTGATAAGTTTCCAACATTGGGATGAACCTTTGGATCCGCCTCATTTTTGAATCCACGAATGCTTAATCCAAATCTGATCCGGGTCGTTGGAGAAAATATGATTCGACCCGAATCCGATCCGAAATGATCCGACCCGGACAAATCACTTCCCTTCCCCTGCCCTTGAGGCACCCGCCCCAAGGGGAGGGGTGACAGACGGTCGAGGGGCCGAAGGAAGCCCAACTTTCTCCGGCAAGGATTCCTTCTTATTGCACTGGAAGAAAGGTGTGCAGAACTAGGAAGATAACCTACACGCAAGAGCAAGTTGCTTAGAAAGTGAGGGTGTGTATCTTGTCCTTGTTTCGCAAGGTAAACATGCTGATGGAATCCAGCGTTGAGAGAGGCATTGACTTCTGTTTGCCGGGGCAAGACAAAGGCCCTCCTTCTGTGGACTGACACTGCTGCTTACTGCAGTTTGCTACCCTGCACAGAATGTTTTTAATGACCTCCCAAAGATTTTCTCTGCTACGGCCTTTTGCAATGCCCAGATATCTGCAGTGCGGTTTCATATCTCGTGATCAAATCCTAGGGCTCTTACGGCTAAACCACTCGTATCTCTGTAAAAACTTTCAATTTTTAGTACTGGCCGACGTGCCGACATCGTCATATTTTGAAACGGCCTTGCTGGCCGTCAGTGCGGCCTCATGTGTTCTACCTCGCTACTGCCTCCCACACCTGTCAGGATGCATTGAATATTGCATGAGAACTTATAAAGACAAAGCGCCTCATTTATAAGGCTTAGCAATCCCTCTCCCACTTCTACTGCTTGATTTACTGGACTGCAAAACACACACAAAAGAAAACACATAGGCACACAAATGCAAAACACGCGTGGTCAGGAAAAATACACACACGCACCCGCCAGAACGAGCTTGAATTTGGTCCGCGTTAGTCTGCTAAAGGCAGAGACCCTCCGGTAGCTCCTCCATCACGACAGACACTGAAGAGACGCAACATGATGGCAAAAATCATAAACTTTCGTAGCTATCAAATAACAGCACAAGTCTGGGAAAGACTCTTCTTTGTTGCGTCGACGAGGACTTTCCTCCCCCCCTTCTCCCCTTTGTTTCCCCACAGATCCGGGCAATGTCGGTAATTTGGCATCTATTCAGCAAGGCAGCATCAGCATCAAGGGAGGGTTGGTACTGGCTGAGGCAAGAGCGAGCGAGCAAGAGAGAGAGCGGCACTTGACATTTATTTTGACAGTTCTCATTTTATTCGACTGCCTTCGCTGCTGTTGCTTCGTCCTTCTCTCAGAGGACTTTTGCACAGTAGAAGAAATAGAAGAGAGAAAAAAGAAACCAGCAGTCACACAAAATCTTTGCCAAACTCTCCAGTCTGAGCGTCTCTCGGCACCACCACTGAGCACTTCTGCATGCCAGTGTCACTTGCAAAAAAAACCCTCTTCACCATCGACCTTAGTTATCGGCTGACGGCGACGTTACATAAGCACAAACAATGTTTATAAGGGGAGGGGGGGGGAGAGCGATGAATCATCTCATCCACATACCATCCATGTTAGTACTTGATCAACATCAAGTGACTTGAAGTCAGATGAAGCACAGTCAGTTGGAGTCTCCGGTGAGACGCCTATTCATGGAAAACGCAGATTGGTTTCATCACAATCTCCGGTGAAGTTTTTCTTCATAGTCGATCCAGAATAATGGTTACTGCTCCATGTGTGTGTGAGTGTGCCAGCATATGTTCCCCGCTCTCTTCGGAGAAGAAAGGATCGTTCCTGTTAAATAAAATCACCCAATCGAAGGAAGGGCGACGGCAGATCGAGATAAGGAGAAAAAAGTTGAACTTTTGCCGTCCTTCTTTCCTGTGGAGGTATTGCAGTGGAAAAAGGACAAAAATATTTCTTGAAATGAGTTCGGCTCAAAAAAAAAAAAGTGGTATTATTTCCTTCCATTACAGAATCGTCTCTCCTTTACTCCATTCACAGTGTGCGGGGCATTTGAGTGCTTGATGTCACGGGTAGAGGGAACGACGCGGGAACAGTGCACAGTACTCGAGTACATAGATCCTGTACACCGCACTTACTGTAGTACATCAACGCATGCAGATTTTGTTCTCAGAGGGCACCCAAGCGTCAACAGCTCTCTCGGCAATATTTTTTTTCCGGCCTCGCGCTGAGCCCGGAAATTGGATTGCCATGTGCGTACGTACACATGTGGGCAAGCGTGTGACCGAACGAAGCGGCTGCGCTTACGCCTTCTCCTACGAAGAAGACCTTAGGCAGCGCTTGCAAAGGCATATATTTATTTGAGTAAGGACCTCAAACCTAGGGGGGGGTGGGGGTGGGGAGGGGATAAAAAGAACTAACC
>JAAUXU010079893.1_pt1 | contig 20961 bp, 14 predicted proteins | sample 7278151 | NCBI WGS metagenome assembly JAAUXU01 (sample SAMN14350113, study PRJNA611818) | marine sediment metagenome | isolation source: surface marine sediment (1.8m) | place: French Polynesia: Moorea | collected 2018-08 | reverse complement strand
TCTCTCTCTCTTTCTCTCTCTCCTTCTCCTTCTCTCTCTCTTTCTCTCTCTCCCTTTCTCTCTTTCACTCCCTCTTTCTTTCTCTCCCTCTTTCTCTCTCTTTCTCCTTCTCTCTCTCACTCCCTCTTTCTTTCTCTCCCTCTTTCTCTCTCTCTTTCTCCTTCTCTCTCTTTCACTCCCTCTTTCTTTCTCTCCCTCTTTCTTTCTCTCCCTCTTTCTCTCTCTTTCTCCTTCTCTCTCTTTCACTCCCTCTTTCTTTCTCTCTCTCTTTCTCTCTCTGCTTCTCTTTCCCTCTCTCCTTCTCTCTCTCTTATAAACACACAGACGTAGACCGAGTCCTGTTTCCCTAAGGAAAAAAGGATTGAATCCCCAATGTTGGCATTTTTTCCTCATTGGAAGAAGAGATTAAGAGCAGAAAGAGACAGAGTAGGAAAAGGCTTCATAATCCTCAACGTGCTGCAATATCGTTAAAAAATCAAATGCGGGACAGACACCCTTTTCCTGTCTGAGATTCATGCTGAAGCTGAACGCAGCCGATTGCATGTCTGCACGTTGGCAGAGTTGGCCCTTTTCCCAACGTGTCCATGGGCCTGCTTGCAACAAGTTATTGATCTTTTGGGCACTTCGTAAATGTGAACAAAGACAAGGCCTGTTTTCAAAAAAGGTAAATAGGCAGAGAATTGTGTGCGTGCGTGTGCAGATGGGTGGGTGCTGCAGCAAGAACTGCTCTGAGCTGGTGCGGTTTGAGCACCGCGTGCGCGGATAGATACTGCTGAAAGAATATGCTGTCCTGTCCCACGCTCGTGATGAATGGATGCACCCAGCTCTAAACAAGGCAGTGCTGGAGCGCGTTTGTCAGTGGCGGGGAGGCCAGGGAAGTCCCCGTCGGAAGACAAAAAGATTGAAGTCATCTCCCAAAGCTCCTTAAGGGATTATTTAAGACGTTGGTGAGAACTCCTCCATGGACCTCAAAACCTCTTCCGGTTCGGTGCGCGAACCAAGAAACGGAGAAAGGTTGCGGTGAAGCATTTGGAAATGCTTTCACGAGAGGTTTGCAGTTGTTTGGCTAGAAAACGTTGCGCATTGCACCATAAGGGAGAGCTGGGGTGCCTATATTGGTCACTCCAATGCGACGAGACAACTGAGCAGAACAAAAGAATATACGCGACAAAAATTTTACACCTCAGTCACAGCAGTGACGAGCTCATATGTAGTCCTTAGTCATAAAAAGACTGACTGGGCCCGGACAGCGCAGCGTCAAGCAGCGTCAAGCATTTCTGGATATAGCTATCAGATCCTTTTAAGGATCGGGTTCTGAAGGAGGAACACAAATACCAGCATTTAGCATTGGATATGGACACAGGGGTGAAATGCTCATGACTTACGTGTAAGGACCAATTGCACGAGTAACTAAGTGATCCTTAGATCCGTTTCTCGGGGTATCCACGAAAACTATGGAGACACTTCACGCACCCTCGATACCCGTCGCACTCAGACTCGGTCCGTTCTGGTGTGGCGACTTCTTTGTGTGGCGAGAAACGTACCGTATGAGTCACCATTAACGTCGTCACAAGTGCTACGTCTCATAGTGTCCTCCTGACACGGTCTTAGTCCTCTCAATGACCTTCTTCTTGTCCTCTGTCGTAGCCCTAACCAAGTCCTCTTCCTCCTCCCCTGTACAGTACAGGCAGGGTCTTAGAGTATTGCAATACCAGGGTCTTAGACAATACAATTTTTTTGGTATTGTAATACAATACTCAATACCTTCCCCAAAAAGTATTTAATACAATACTCAATACCTTCTCAAAAAAGTATTTAATACAATACTCAATACTTTCTCCCCAAAGTACTGCAGAATATGTACAATACACAACGAGAAAACCTAACTTAACCTAACTTCAGTGGAAGAATCAGAAACCCTTGAAAAATGGCAGCTCACTTTCTTTGCGTGCTACAACTAAATGTTGTGCAGCCAATAAATTGCCCGTATTCCTCCCCTAAGCCGTTTTGTTTTGCATTGCTACACAATGTTTCTTTTTGGCAGGAAACTTAAATGAGTATTGAAAATGTATTGAAATTTTTTTCTGTACAATACAATATTTTGAGCCTTTTTTCAATACAATATCACTATCAACACTTTAGCCAACAATACAGTATTGCAATACTTGTATTACAGTACTCTAAGACCCTGCCTGTACTGTACTATGTAGAGGCAAAATGGGGAGTCCGATTGACTCCAGCACGGAAGTCGAACCTGTTGAAGTCAAATGAGACTCAACGTCGTCAGGAATAACACGGGCAAGGAACTGAGGCCCTACAGGATGGGGACGAGTCAATGCAATCCTGGGAGGTGGTTGTGAACGAAGCAAAAGTTGCATTTAACCTTCCCCCTCCTGTGCTACTATAACGAAGGATCTCCAAGATGTTCTTTATGAAAAAAGCGGGGTTTTCTGGCCCCAAACTTTGTTAGGTTCAGCTTCTGCCCCTCACACGTTGTTGAAGTTGATGACCTGGAAGCAGTTTTACTTGTTTCGGCACAAGCTCAGTTTGGTTCTTTCTGTCCGTTGTAGGGGATTGAAATTACGCCCCAAATTTCTCTTTGGGCGGGAATTTCAAACTTGCCTAGGGTAACACTCAACACATGATCGGACCCTTAAATTTTCGCACGTCACTGTTTGTCTCCATCCCCCCGTTGACCTTCATGTCTCCGTCCACTTTCTTATCGTTTCAGTACGACGACATTTTGCATGACTCACATTGTACCGGGTGTCCGGTATTATCGACTACACATGTTCAATCGTGTTTTTCATGTACCGTAAATGCGCCAATAAGAAGACAAGTCTGATTATTTTCCAACTCCTTCTTAAGGGTGCTGGATTATTGGAGCCGGCAGGATTGTTTTTCAACTGAAATGTAGCTGTAGAACTTGTCAACCGTACTTCACGTGTAAACAAAACGAGTCTGAACAATCACAAGCACAACAGTAGCTATGAGTGAACCATCAAGGTGTCACAGCAATCAGCACTTCTACAACCACTAAGGACGAGGTCCCCTCATCGTTGGACCCTCTGGATTATTTTTCAATCCTTTCCGAGGGTGCCAGAATAACAGAACTTATCAAATTATTGGAGCCTGTCTGGTTATTGGCATTTAATATTTCTTCGAGTTTGAATTTTGAAAAAAAAAACCAAACTTTTACAATGTCTAAACTCCCTCAAAATATGTATGCGTGCATCTTTGTGGTGGGACTACTCCTCCTGGAATCTCCTGGCAGTTTGGGGTTGCCTTGACCACAGTGTACAAAGTGAAGAAGGTTGGTAAGGGAACCCTAAGTCCGCAATGGGGAGGGGGACCTTGCCGAGAAGGATTGGGGGCTAGTCTCGAGGGCTGTTGCTCCAGTCCAGTCTCTTACACTACTGCAACGCACCCAAAAATATGTAGAGATCCAAAAAGATGAATTTCCCGAAAAGGTCATTGCCTTCGCTGATGAGAGGAACTGGAATGTGGACATGCACCGCAATCGCAGGAATTCGTGGTACCTTGCCAAGGAACCTTTCATTGCCTTACAAGTTTCCAGCCAAGGCGATATCTTTCTGCCTGGTGTACAGTGATGGCTTCACCGTTTCCCCCATCTGGATTGACAGGTCCCTCAAGGGGGTCAAGATGCTGAAAAAGAGGTCTTCCCATCCCTCAACCTCTTGCATGGAGTGGGCAACATGGCTTTGCGGCAGTACTGAGTCCCCAGCCAGTCCTCAGAGGTCATCCAGACGTTAGGGACCACCATGTTGGGACTCACGTGGAGGAGAGAGGCTGTGCCATCACCCGTCCAGACATTGAAGCCCTCAAGGTCTCTGTGGACCAAAACTGGATTGACATGTCTGATGCAGCCCTCTCCACTGCCTGCAAGGGTTTCTGCGGCCGCCTGGAGAAGCGTATCTCTGCCAATGGCTCCTTCTTTGAAAAATAATTTGTTATTTCATATTTCTAAAAGTTTTGATAAAAATTGTTTTTGCCACAACTGCCAACTAATCTTGCTAAAGTTGATCTTGAAAAGTGTAGTCGATAATGTCGGACACCCAGATGACTTGCTGGATGAACTCGTTGCAGGTACCCACAGTAAGTGTATAGTACAATTCATGTACAATAAAACCAGGACTATAGAAAAACCATGTATTTCTTGAATTCGTAACACAATAACTCATCTATGGTAGAAGTGTGTATCAGTTCCTGTATAGGATACACCACATAATAACGATACGATGTACTCGTACGTAGTAGGATTGGTAGATAGCACACTGGTCTTACAACATCAATTTGGCCTCGCATTTAGGAATAAGAAGAATTGAATGGCTCAATCTGAGATAGATTTACTACTTACAATGTCAAGGTTTCTGCTGGGGGAAAGAAATCATAGGTACGACAAAACACTAATACAGTACTTACATGTACGTAGTACAATAGTATGTATTACTAAACAAACCAGAGCTGACAAAGAATGAGTACTCAGTGTTCATGTTTCTCCTCATCAACTACGTCATGGTTCATCTTACATCAGTTCTTTAGCCGTCTGAGTCGGTAACTCTTATGGGTGGCGAGCCGCCGTCTGATGAGCGGCTGGTTGTCGGTGGCGAATGTGGCGAGTGCTGTGAGGGCGGCCGCCGCGGCGCAGAGCCTGCAGAGGGTGGTGGCAGTCCCTGACCAGGTTGCGCCTGCAGACCATGCAGCTTGACTGGATCTCCCGCAGACCTCGAGCTCGCTAACGCCGCCACCGCCGCCGCCATCTGCTGATGGTGTCCCGCGGCGGCCGCGGCGGCGGCGGCGGCCGCGTGCGCAGCAGTCATTTGAGGCAGCACCTGAGAAGTGCACTCCACATCCTTGCGGAGCTCCTCCATGTCGCGCTTCAGCTTTGCGCGACGATTCTGGAACCACGTGATTACCTGTGCAGAGACAATAGTCGCATGTCAACTTTTGTAAGCACTTTCATCGCTATGAGTGTCAGCTTCTCTGCCGTGCTCGTACCTGTGCATTTGACAGTCCCAACGCCGCGGCGATCTCGTCCCTGTCCGCTGGCGACAGATACTTCTGGTAGAGAAATCGCTTCTCCAGCTCGAAGATCTGGTGGTTGGTGAAGGCCGTACGGGACTTGCGCTTCTTCTTGGGCGGCTGCTTACTGGAGAACGAAAGCTGGGAAGGGTCCAATTCTGAAAATATGAAAAAAACCCAGGTCAACTAGTGTGTAACTGAGTGGGCGGAGAGCAATAATCGTGGGACAAAGGAGAACCTGCTTTGTTCTGTCGACACACACGCACACACAGTTCTTAGTAGCAATTGGCATGTGGAGACATGAGAACGAGAAGTTGTACACAAATGTACACATGTACAGTGTGGGCGAGCAGAAATCGAAAAAGCATGCTCACCCCTGCAGCACCAGCAAAATATCGAGGCCAGAGCATTTCAGAACAATTCTGGACATGCGTGTCGGGTAACAACTTTTGTTGAAAGCATTTTTCTCTGTGTGCCTTTTGATTTTGCTGCGGAGGCCTCAAGTCAGACAAGTGCCTCTGCTTCTTCTCTAGCTTCGCCTCCCGGTACTGATGTCAGTCCAAAAATATGCGAAACGTGAAGCAAGGTCAGCCGCTAAGTGCCTCGTGGCCTTTGCCTGAGGCATGCAGCCACCTTTGCAAGGCTTTCTTCTACTTAAGGTCGGACAGGTGTCTATGAACTAGCTCAGGGCCACCGCGAAGAAGTTGTGAGCCTTGTCCACCGAGTGATTCCTACGACATGGAAGACCAGACGGACTAAGAGCCGTTGTCCCTGTCCGCCATCGTCCTGAACACGAAAAGGTCTCACGTGAAATTTGCTCACCCACACTGGACGTCCATGTGCTCGGCACACGCGTTTGTAACACTTGTAGACGTGTTTTGGCTCATTGACCCAAACCCTATGGTTAAGTGACAGTATATCGGGTATTTTTAGGGTTATAATGGGCATGTGACACGCAAGCATGAAGAATTTATTGTAGCGAGCCAGGAAAAAGTTTGCTTTCTGTCCCCCCCGATAATATCAGCTGAGAAAAACGGCGGATGGCCTCATGAGAGCGTGGACTTGGTGTAATTTCCTTGCCCGCAAGGTCTGGATCTTTGGCAAAAAAGATCAGAATTTGACTTTTTTTTCAGACAATTGATGGAGCGATTGAAGAACAATAAGTTATCTCATTCGGCAAATTACATTAGTTCTGTCATCACTGGCTGTGACAAAGTTGCGCTGGATCGACAGAGTGTCAATTATTTCCTGATCAAAGTCAATGCGGCGAAAAAAAACAATCATCATTCACGACGATTGCATTACTACTATTTGCGAAACGATCCCTGCGCAGTCGGCGGCTGTGAGAACAGATTATACAGCCGCGGAGCAGTCATGCATGCAAGTGAGTCACACCTAGCTATCATTCTCTCACCTGCGCCCAACTTTGTAATGGGCTCTAATTGATATGGCCGCTCAGGTGCGACCCAAATGGCTTTCTTACGTGAAAAAGGAGAGAGAAAAAGGCCGCCCGCCCTGGACACAAAGACACTGAGCTCGCTCATTATGCGCACGATGGGATTTTAAGGATTGGGTTCGGTCCTTCTCGCTGGGTGGCGGACGCAGGACGTCTCTAACCGGTACCTGCGGCCTACGCAGACATGTGTGCGGACGCGCACAAGAGCTTGGAGAAATTGAGGCAATTTGCGGCGTTGTTGGCCCGTTCCAGGTGCGCGCAACAGAAGCGTTATTATTATAGGTAGGATTCAATCAAAAAATCTTCTGGCTTCTAGAAGGCAGGCAAGCGAAACCTCCCCTGTCAATAAGGTCTGTCAGTTATCATTATTTTCTCAGCCGCTGTACAATTTCAACTGTGTGTGTACGTTGTAAGTAGGTGGGCGCACTAATTATGGTCCGGCGGAGGCAGCTACTACCTACGTGCTGGCTGCCAACGCAGTGCATGGTGTTGTTCTGGTGGAGCATGCACAGCCTGCGCCGCCAACACCACTTACTGCACGTGCGTGCACGTGATCTCCAGTGCTGCAGCCACGCGGGAAGTCTGACGTGCTGTACGAGGCGGACATGTCCACCGCCGACTGAATCGTGGCTGGGACGAAAATGTCAGTGGACGTCTCAACAGCCAATTAAACAGACCGATAAATTGCCATGATTTGCACTAATTGGCGAAAGGGCAGCAGAGAGAAAGAGGACAAGTTTGCACCCAAATCAATCAAGACAGCTCATTCAGGAGTTGACTTAGGCGACGGCCGACGCTGCCGGTGCCTACGCCGCCCCCCCCCCCCTCCACTCCCTCTCTGTGGACTTGTTGGTGCACTTCGTGTACACGGACCTGTAGAAACCCCAGTTGGTTGACCCTTTACAGTACTGCAGCCGCTGGCTCTTTAGTCGTAACACGATGGATAGACTTGGCTGGATAGTTCACATAGTGCAACATCTTGGACGTTGTCGGCCTCGGACTGAATTCTAGATCAGCTCGGCGGCAGGAAAATTGTGGCAACAGAGATCCAGGCTTCAAAGTCATCATGACAGTGAATCCACGCACTGCATAATCAGGGGAAGTCACACGCTGCACGGATGTTAGAGCGTAGCTGCCGCACGGTAAACTAAATCGTCCTAATTGGCAGCTCAGAGCAAATCTAAAACTGTGTTTGATACCTGCTTAGCAACAAAAAATGGAGCCAATTCCGCCATTCTAGCAAACTGTCCGAGTTCCAGAGCTGTCACAACAACCACACAAGGGCCCGATGCGTGCCGGAGCAATTGTTTCTCCATTGTTTCACTCCTAGAGGGATCTTCCACAGTTTCGTTGAAAAAGGAAGAGTCCGGCCTTGCAACTCCAGGAGTGCTGTAAGTGCGAGTATTGATCGTGTACAACTACTCATTTTCTCCACTTATGCTAAATGACACTGGCAACGCAACAGCACTGACGGCGGGCGTTTTCCACGCAATTTTTTGGCTTTTTTGTCCCTTCCCTGGCTGTTGTAATCGAAACCCAGTCCCGTGTGTGTCAGGTAACAAATGTTTGATTGTTGACAATGAAAACGCCAGCAAGTACAAGACTGTGGGCAACGGGAAAGAGGAGGAGGAACTGGCGCGGCCAGATCAGGTGGTGAACTACGTATGCGTGGCTCACAGCGAGTGCGGCGCGCTAATAGCACCGCAATTCTCTCTCTCTCTCCCATGCAAGTGATAAATGTTGCACAATTGCACGTGTATCTTTGTTGTCCGAGACTTTTCAGCCATGACAGCCGAGCCAGCAACAAACAACGCCCGGACAATCATAGCAGCATCGGCATTCCTCTTGTCCCGTTGGAGCTGCAGTGTGCATGATCGCCGACTCTTGTGCAGTGCACATGCATGCACACACGTGTGACTGCACTCGTGCAGTTTCCACCCGGACGCCGGACCCGACCAATGCAGTACCGACGTATGAGACGCCCGGTCTTATTTGCACGCACTTCATCACTACGGACGTGTGTGTTTGTGTCGCGTTGTTTAAGCAGCCAGTTTGAGTCCGCTTATTGGCCGTTAATGCCACTTCCCCCCCCCCCTTCCGCAATTCCGCAGCTCTGACGCTAATGCCAGTTTCCGAAATAAGCAGTCGTTGTGGAAGAAACGGCAACTTTTTTGTCTCTTTTTTCAATTGATATGACAGCGTGTGTCCATATCAATTCCGCCACTGCTGCTGCGCGGTTGCGGCGGCTGCGGCGGTTGCGGCTGCGGCGGCTGCTGCGGCTGCTGCTGCTGCGGCGGCGGCTGCTGCGGCTGCGGCGGCTGCTGCGGCGGCTGCGGCGGCTGGTGGCAAGGAAGGAGAAAAAAAAGGAAGTTAATAGCGAAATAATGACGGCAGGACTGGTTGAATGGCTCTCCAGAGTCTCTTCAGAGAATATTCAAGCTCCGTGTGAATCATATCCCTATTGGTTTCCAACACGCACGCGCGCACGCGCGCGCTCCTCGTACTACAACAAAGCCTGGAGTTCTGGTTCGGGCAGGCCACAATAATGACAGTGATGAAGACAAAGCATTGTTGTAGTCTGCTTAGGGACCACCAAGAAAGAGAGAAGGCGGCAAATCCAACAGATTCTCTCTTGACACCTGTCTGTAGCTTGCAATTAAACGGGGTCAAGACCGCGGGGGTGACCTGCAAAAAAAAGCTGTGCTCTAATGGCCTGACGTCGACCTCAAGTAGCGAGCTCGCGCTCCTACGTGTGGCTGCTGAAGCCGCTGTTCGCGATGGTTGTGATCGGGGCAAAAACGATCGTGTTTTTTTGCATGTTGCCGGGCGTTAAGTACGAAGTTCAAGATCGCGTTAATTACATGTACGACTGCGCTTTGGCCAGCGCGCCAAGAGGTTCATGCAGCAGCAGTGGCGGCGGCGGCGGCGGCGGCAGCGGTTGGACTGGCCCTTCTCCGCCGCCGCTGCCGTCGCCACCGTCGTCGTCGTCGTCGTCGTCGTCGTCGCCACCGCCGCCACCGCCGTCACCGCCTCCGATTATTCTTTCTCTGGCGACGGCAGCGGCAACGGCGGCGACGGCGACGGCGACGGCGACGGCGACGACGACGGCGACGGCGAAAGTGAATGAGGGAGAAAAGTCGCCGGCGGCGAGGACCACCTAGAATCAAATGGGCAGGCGATGGATGAGCCTGTGATACCCATTGCAATACCGCTACAATGATGATGAGATTTCGCCATCTTTTAATGGCTCACGCAGGCCAGAACGTGTTTAGTGGTGTAGTAAATAACCGGACGGCGCGATCGCTTTGAAGAGCGAGACTTTCCTGGATTCAGCACCACGCCCATGATCCCCGGTGGAAATGAGCTGGTGGAGAAATTTGAGATGGACAAGCTTTTTTCTGCCTCTGCCTGCCACAAGTGCCGTAAATAAGAAGAGAGGTGAGAGTGTTTTACCACGCGAAATTGCTCCTCTTCCTGGCGGCCGCGGCTGCGGGTGGCCTCTGCGCCCAGGAGGGAACCGCGCCCTCATTAGATGGAAGAGAGCGTAATATTTACGAGCGATAATGAGACAAACAGAGGTAATTGCGCCGCCGCCGTCGTCGTCGTCGTCGTCGCCGCCGCCGCCGCCGCCGCGGCCGCCGCCAGCCAGGACCAAATCAATTGGTCAATAAAAGCGTGAGTTAATTTGCCCAGGATGAGAAGGAAGAAGAAGCTTTGGAAGGAGAAGAAGCGGCTTCGACGATCTAATTACGTCTGGAATGCGGCGCAGCCAAGGAGGAGGCGGTTGACGGAAAGAAGGCGCACACAGATACCGGGTGTTCCCTCATACTTGGCCCGACCGGTGCATTGCAGGGTGTGCACGCACAACTGCCAGAGTCCCGGAGGTGCGCGCAAATGACACCAAGACGCTGATGATCCATGCTCTGCTCCACCAAGCTGGTGCAGCACCCCATGGTGCGTTCTTCCTACAAAATGATTATCTCTCTCTGCCCCAAAATAGGCCAAGACAGGCTGGCTCTGGAGCTGTTGTTGGCCTCCGCTTGACCTCCCCTCACGCTCAAAGTGGCTCATCTCAATTTGAAGGGGGCCGAGGAGGAAGACGCGCTCGCTCGCGCGCGCGCAAAATCTCTTTAGCGTCTTTCTTCGTTGTTTCATTGCGTGATGCGAGAATCATTTTTACCAAGAAAGAGAGATTAGAGACGTCTCTCAATGATGATGACGTGAGACGTCTCATCTCGCAGTCTGACAGCCTTAACAAGTACACATTGTCCGGCGAGAACAACGTGTGGAAGAGCAGATGCGGTTGTTCTCCACCTCTTCTTCCTCCTTTTCCCATTGCAAATCCTCTGGTGTCTGATCTCCAGACCTCGTGACTCCGCAGTGCAGCACGGTCGTCCGGACTTCGCATTCAATCTGCGCTGCTTCAGTGTCAATAATAAATCTAGCTCATCCTTTAGCCTGCCAAGAGTAATTAGATACATCATCTCCGCGTCTGCCTCGTTTCCCTGGCTCCGTAATGATGATGGCTTGATCCATCTCTGCGTGTGAGAGGTCAAGCCTCGGCTGGCGCTTTGTCTGCAGCCACCTCCACAGAGTTAACTCGCCCCACACGCACTCGCTCACCTCACCGGCCGCCATTTGCCAGCCGGATGACTTGGACGAGAAGTAAGAAGGTTTTCTTCGTTCTTCTTCGAGGACAACTTGGATGATAGCGCAATGGACAGAAAGCAAACTGACACGCATGGAGCGATCGCGCTGGGCGAGTCCGGGCTTGGAGGAGAAAATTCTATCTCTTCATCCCTGATTTGACGTCCAAGCTCCTCGATGACCGATCGATGGATGGGTGGCGTCTCGACCACGACGCCCTCCTCATCTCTCCATTGCGTGCGTACGCAGAGAAGCTCTCATTTGTCAGCTTGAAAACTTATCGAGACTTTGAAGAGGAGCCCCGTCGTCAAAATTGCTGTGCCTTAAACTGTCTGGTCGCTCAGAAAATTTGCCGCAAATGACAAAGTTGCCTGGTCGGATTTTGTGTCTGCCACTGTAATTTGGCTGATTGTTTTGATAACACCCGCTCGGCACAAAGGAAGGCGTCGTCGTCGTCGTTCTTCGATGGGAAGCTGATGTCCTATTAAATTTCTCCCACAGATTGTAGGTATTCGCTTGGTTAGGCTGACTGGAGGGGGTAAGAGCGACAGAGAGGAGGCCCCCGCTATCAATGAGCTCGTCCGTGTCCGCGTGAGGCTCGTCGAGCTTTCTCCCGTCCGCCAAGACGCCGACGTCCACGCTTTCGTCGTCCAGTTACCGTTCTTCAGTGCGGTCTTGGCACGCACAGGGGGAAAAATTGAATCATCGAAATCTTCTTTCTTCTGGCGACGGAAATGTCAACTGGCGCTCCAGTGCACGATCAAAATGGCGGACGTGGACAACTGTTTCTCACAGCCGCACAAGTGCACGCAAATCACGGTATCGTGATGGCATCGATGCGCATCAATGCAGTGCTGGACCGACTCTAACAAAGGATTGACAGCACGCAGACTTAACACACACTCTTCTCCGTGGATTACAGTACTTTTTACTTTTCAACCCCGACGACAGCTCGATTTCAGCCCCCATGCATTTCCCCCCCCCCCTCCCTCGTCCCTCTTTAGCAGGGCCAGCAACAACGCGTCGTTCGAGTGGGGTCACAAAGATTTAGGTTCAAACCCCCTCCAGCGAACCAAAACTCTGTTTACGAGGTGCTAATGGGCAGAAAAGTCGGGTGCAAACTAAAGCGTGCAGAAGAAAGTTTTGTCACTCCTGGCGACTCCTTCAACCACTTCATGCAAATGATGATGACGAGACAACTTTGACTGCGCCAGTTGACAAAAGAACTTCATTCATTTCACAATCGAACTGGATCAAACGCACCGACAAGAAAGACCGACTCAGCACCTGCATGGACGTGCGCGTCACAGTGCGTCCGGACGTGCAGAGGAGAAAAGAGACCGTGAATGACCACATGAACTGCACCGAGTGGAGATTTGTGTTTTTGAGCACGCTTGTGGCGATCCCCGAGAAAAGTCCAAGCGCTCCCATTCCGGAGATCGGGCGCAAAAATGATTGTTTCGCTTTTGTGGCGGGCGGGAAACCCTGGGGAAGAAGGTGGTGATTAAGAGAGCGGTGGAGCCGGAGCGTCAGTGATTTCCATCATGATCACTTCATTTATCACCGGAGGGAGGGCAGTAACGAAGCTCATCTCAAGTTGGAAGTTGTAGCAGTTGTCATTGCTTCAACTCGATCGAGTCCATTTTTTGTGCCCCCTCCCTCATGGAGGGGGGGGGGTCACTTCTTGAATCATTGCTGCCAACAGATGGCTTCCATGAAGGAAGTCAGAGCTTTGATAAACATAGGAGGAGAAAAATCTCCAACAGTTTTGACGCTCGTCTGTCTTCGTGTTCATTGCTGGGGAGGGAAAGGAGCACAAGAAGCTGGAGCACAGAAAAAAAAGTGGCTCCTTGACAGCGCAAATGAAGGCGGCGGCAAAAGCTTGAAATCTATCAGCCAACATTTGTCGGTCCATAAATTCCCTCTGAGTTGTCTTGTGCTGGCGCTGGCTAAATGAAGTCAAGCTGAGAAGCGATTTGCTCTTGATATTTCAAGCCAGCGAGAACAAAAAAGCAGAAATTACAATGGCCACACTACTAATGAGGCGACCGGATTCCTCTACATCTCTTTCTCTGCTGGCCCCGGTCGTTGTTCATTTGATTCCTTCCAACATCGTTACAGCTCATTCTTCTTCATTCGCCACGCTCTAGACAGCTTAACCACGACGGCGACCGTGAGTGCATGATTTCAGCCAGGATCCTCGACCCCCCACATCATCATCAGCAAGCAGCACCTCACGCGGGCGCTGTTGTTTCGATTATCACTTCACTTGGCAGCTCTCACTGCTGCTTCTCTCCCCACCCTCCCACGCCGAGGAAGGACTTGGACGGGACCCACGCGGGGCGATGGATCAAAATATTTGCCAGAATTCCGACGAGGATTCACAGCAGAGGCCCTCGATGAGTGCAGGAATGTTGCTCCTTCCACCATCTCTTGCGCAATACAGAACAATGTGTCAAGAACAAAATCCAGCCGACATTATTATTTTGTCCTCCCGCCCCAAGAAAATCGGACATGAGTGGGTGGCACCCATTAGTTGATCGTCGTCGATTTGTCACGCCGGAGCCAGGAAAAACAGGGCAAAGAGAACGAGGCCGCCGCCGTCGCCGAGGTCGCCTCAGTCACAGGGGAATTGCAAGTGAGGACACGATAAATAACTCCTTCGGAATCGCTTTCTTCAAAGTCAATAAGTTGCAGCACGGCATAAAAGTCCTCGGGCGTGGAAGGGAGGGAGGGAGGGGGGGAAAAAAGACCCTGTCAGGGTTACATTTTCGTACGTACTGACTAGGTGGTCTCTCTCTGGTCCGGGCAAAGCAACAAAAGTCGTGTCTGGTTTCGTGCTGAGAGCTCGACAGCCTCTAACCGGAGTGAAAGAGACTGGAGAAAACCATTTTGTTCAATTTCCTCCCTGACACGAGGCCTACACAGGATATTGCATGGCGGCGGCGGCGGCGGCGGCGGCCGCGGCCCTGGCCGCGGCAGCCAGGGCGGCGGTTCTCGTCTCTTCCATGATCGATCCTCTTAACAACTCCCACTCAATAAAACGAATAAGATTGGATCTTTTCCCTCTCTCTGCCTGCTTAGCGTGACGGCGAAAATGCGGAGAAAAGAGGAGGAGGAAAAACGCATTAGCGAACAAAAAAGGGGTCGCTGCCTTTTCAGCCAAGTTGCTTTGCCTCCCGATCGAGACAATTAGCTGGCCTCAAAGAACCTTTCCCCGAGAAGGTTAACTCTCTCTCTCTCTCTCTCCACCTTTATTGCATCGTGCCCAGCCAATGATCTGGCTGGGATCCTTCGCTTCCTCCGGACAAAGCTGGAACGACGTATGCGCATGAGAGAAAGGGTTAAAAAAGGGGGGGGGGAGAAGAAAGGAGTCGCGCATCGTATGTGCACGGTTCCCTTTTTTCTGCGGGGCGATGGCGGCGGCGGCGGCGGCGGCGGCCGCCGTGGAGGAGGAGGAGGCCGAGGGGAGGAGGGTCATTTTGTTTCCTTCTAATAGTTCTTGATTACAATCTTTGACTCCGTTGAATGGCCGCTTACTTGGCTAAATTGACGAGCCGGCGTCCGGGGGAGAGGGGCAATCATCTTGCAAAAGGAGGAGTCTGAGCTTTAGGCTCTCTTGCCAAGCCTTCTTTTATTTTCAGAGAGCAGTTTTTGCCTGCTCACAGTGAAAATCCAGTCTGGCCGCACTGTGGTGCCAGCCCAGAAGTAGCACGCGCGAGATGGAGACTCCACTGTAACAGCAATGCTTCTCCTTATTTTTTTTGCTCTCCTCGCGTAACTGTGCACGCGAAGAAAACCCGCTAATATTTTGTTCATTTGCTATCCGGGATTGATCGTCGTCAGGTAAAGGAGGAGGGAAAAAAAGCACGGGAAGTGTTGAGTCATCATTTTACACGAGGAGGTGCTTCTCTCTTTTTATGTGCAGACGAGAAAACCTCTCTTCAAACACCAAATTGTTGTTCGCCAAAAACTAACTGTCAATGCATTTTCTATTTGGCGGAGCCGCTGTGGCTGCGGCTGACGCCGCTATCGCCGCCGCCGCCGTCGCCGTCGCCGCCGCCGCCGCCGCCGTCGTCGCTGTGGTGTCCAAAGAGCTCAACTTCAATCATGTCACTCTGGCGAGTTCGCTGGCGCGTGATAATTAAGCAGTCTGGCAGGCGAAACCTGTCTGACGAGAGTAATTTTCTCTCCTCCCAAAAGTTTTGGCTCTGTCCTCAGCCCTTCGCTGCTGTTGATTTGATATGCTAATTTACCAAGTGTCACGTCCAATGCAGGAGACGAGGCAGAGACAAGATTGTCGACCTGAGGATACGGCAAAAATGTGCAGACTCTTGGCAAGACTGCAGCCAGCGCGTCAAGCCTGGATGATGCAAGCCGAGCAAGTCAGCCTCATCCACGTATGTGGTCTTACTGTACTCGCCAGCCCAGGCCTGCCTGCCTGCCTACTAAATCTAGATCTTGACTCTTAATTAAGCTGTCGGAAATCGTTCGTTTCGTCAGTGCTCGCAAAGTTTTAAGTCTGGGTTCTTTTTGTTGTCTAATGAGTGGCATTAAAAGTCGATAAATCTCTCGCTTAATCCACGAGGGCGCAGCTGATTTCTCAACACGCCGTGGCAGTGAAGAAGGAGAAGAAAAGGGTTGGCCTTTTTTTTTTGCACGCCTTAGCATGCATCTCTTAATCTTGCGCATGTAAGAGCCGCTACCCAAGTTGAAGCATCGACGAAGAGCCGCCCATCAGCCGGCCTCCATACGGGCTGGGCATGCACAATATGTTGCCTCTTGTATTGGATGGGCTGAGCGCACACACAAAACATTCTCTCTCAGCAGCCATCGAAGAAGCAATCGAGTCTCAAACGCTCTCGTCATCTCCTTGGTCTTGTCTACTGAGCAGCAGAGGGGAAATTAGGCAGAAATGGCCAAATCTTGTGTGTAGATTGGCTTGTCAAGTCGACTGCTTGTCTCAGTGACGGTCAGGAGAGGCGGGAAATGATCGAAATTGCTCTCTGGAAGTTGCTAAGGAAGAAGAAGAAGTTGTAATGTGGGGCTGTCTGTCTGTCACTCCGGACAATAACCATATACGGTTTTGCTACGCTGACTGATATCATTGTTACCTTAGCTCGCTACGCGCGACGTGCAAGGTAACGCCATCATTTGGCCGACGTACCGAGTGTTGGGCGCAGCCGGCAAAGACAAACCACGTCTGGTTTGTGTCCATATTCGGCATACTTGGAATGATAGCGCGGGAGGAGTCGGGAGATTGATTTGGTGCGGCTCAGGCGTCACATTTGCGGTCATTATCACGATCCGGCCAGCATCGGGACAGCGGGACCACAAGCAAGGACTCCGGCCAGTCCGGGACTGGTGGTGTTCGCGGCGCAAACGCTGCTGCCGGCGGCTTGTGTGACTCATAACTGACGGAAGTGCACGGCTCCATTCACAGCCTGCAGTTGCCCACGGGGAAATCTGATTGCGCCCGTAACAAGGTGTTGCGCCACTTTTCTCTGGCGCTGCTAGCACCTGGCGCACCTGACTGAAAGGTAAACAGCCTCTCGAGAATGAATAGAATGGTCGATATCTCTTTCAAGCCATGCGAACTTCTTGCAAAAAAAAAGAAGGAGGAGGTGGAGAAGAAAGTAAGCCCAGCACCCTGTATGTACTGCACACGCAGCGTACTAAGCAAACAAAGTGTACGTGCGCATAGTGTAGCAATAACGAGGAGGGAGCTCGAACGTACGAACCACCTGAGCTGGCTCTATTAGACATGGGAACAGCGATCCTGACACGCTGATTACTGGTCCTGCTTGATGTCTCTCTCTTCATCATCGGGGAGAGAGTCAAGGATTTCTTCGACGTCGTCGGCCGCGGCGGCGGCCGCGGCGGCTTCGTGGAAGGAGAACCGAAGATTTTTTTTCCTTCCAGCGTGGCCGATGGATTATTGATACGCGGAACCGACACGCCAAAGAACGTGTTCGTACAGCACAGTACGCAAGCAAGTGGTGGGTCTACACAGTACGCGCTGAACTGCACAATGCGTGGAAGGAGTAAAAACCACTGAGAAATAACCAAGATAATTATGGACACACAATCAGATCTCACAATGGAGACAGAGATTCAATTTTATGCGTGCGGCGGCGGCCACAAATCCGGGGGAGGCCGGGAGGGGGGAGGGGAGGTACTTGTTTGCGTTGTTTGTGTGCGTGCGAAGCTCAGACTTATGCTCGCTCACCCAGGCACATGATACAGACGATCCGACACCCTTTTCTTCCTCTCATTTCATGTGATAAAATAGACGTCGTCGTCGTCGTCGTCGTCGTCGTCGCCGCCGTCGTCGTCGTCGACCCACCTCGAAGTTGTGTGTGTGTGCGGCTGGGGCTGAGTCACGCTAATGAGACAATACCAACCATAGAGAGACATTGTGAGCTCCACAGAGACATTCATCATGGGCTGATGAAGGAGAGAAAAGCCCGCGGGCGAATCTCTTTCTTCTTCCTCCAGCAGTAGTGGCTGCAGATCGCGCATGGACTCCTCCAGGTAAGTCATGGCGGCCGCCAAAGAGACGTATTCAGTTGTCAATCCATCCCCCCAGCCATTGGTAGAAAGGACTATTAATTCTGTCCATCGCTCGCTCTCTTTTTACAGCTCTCTCTGCCTGCATCCGGTGAGTCTCACCTCAACTACTACAACTAACTACAAACTGCTTCATGGTGGTTCGCCATAATGGCCTCGCTGCCGCCGCTGCATGCTGTTAGCGATGACAAAACGAGGCGACGGGCGTGAAGAGGAAAATTGAGACGTCATCTCTCATCCATTCAACAGGTTTTCTATGATTGTGCGTGAGTACTCCTGCCTGCTGAAGTCTGGCTATCAATTTTTTCCTCCTTTCTCTTACGAATCCCCCACTGCTTCTTCAATCTATTTTTCCCTAAGACGAATTTATTCTAGACCACCGCGAGTAGGAGAAGAAGTAGAAGAAAGTATGTGGAGGTGAGGAAGAAAAAAAGTAATTCCAGACTGGGACAAAAGGAGATGAAGTAGGGAAGACCACCTGGTGCATCCAGGAGCAAGTAATTGATCAAATGCCTGCTTCATAAATTTCAGTCCCCATCTCTCAAATGTACTCCTTATTGGTATGTTGCGCACCGACCCGGCCGCCGGGTCCCAGATATGGAGCGTCTCCTGGCTCGAGTCCCGGTGCCAAGTAATAGAAATGGGGCAGCATTTCCACGGTCCTGCCAGCCATTTTCGTGTTGTTTTCCCCCTACTAAATCTTTCTCTCTCTATCTTGTGCGTGTGAGTTAGCCAGCCAGTCAACCATCTCCAGCCCACGCCTCTTTTGGTGTAGGTCTAGCTGACTGCTCAGTGTCAGAGTTAACACTTCCCGCATGTCAAATTACGGCCCGTAATTGCGGCGCCTGAGGGTGCGGCTGCTGCTGGCGGTGCCGGTGAGGGCGCTGCCGCTGCTGCTGCGGCTGGGGCGGCCGACGAAAAGTGAACCAAACAGCTCAATCTAGCAAGAGTCCCGACCAAGAGTCACTACCTTCCAAGGTGGTCGACGGAAGGCGACTGAGGAGAAGGAGGAGAGCGTCTGCACTGGAAAAACTCACCTGTAAAGCGAGGAGAGACGTGTGACGGTGTTGATCTTTGCGGGACACACGACAACCCGCGCATGCACGCTTTGGCCCGGCGGTCACTGGCGTCCAACAACGCCATCATCGCCCCACCGAGCAAAGTGAGCAAGCAAGCAAGCAAGCAAGCATGGATTCCTGCCAGAGAGAGAGAGAGAGACTTTGCGCGCGCTCAGCCTCTTTATCAAAGTCCTGTTATGACCATAATTAATAGTTTGATAAATCCGCCCGCCATCCAACACTTTGACCGCACCGCTTTGTTGCTCCTGCAACCTGGGGAGGCTCTCATTACACCAGAATTTTCCCACCAAGCAGCCCGATGGCATCGATTTGCCGCCAATGTTTGCCTGAATCCAACGTACGTTGCTGAGCAAACTGATGAATGACTCAGGGTCATATTGTCTACTAATGGCTTGAGCCAAAAGCTGAGAAAACAGTGCGATTTTTTCGCCGGCGGAGGTCACATCATGAGGAGAGAACTTAAGCAAACAGTCAAGCTAAGAGGAGGAACCATTTGTCCGGGGTTATTTGACAGCCTCGAGATCTCCCATGGGAAGTGAACACAAAGAGAAACGTTATTGAAAGAGGAGGCGGCTGCAGGTGACGCCAGCTTCGCCTTCACTGCAGAGAGATTCATCTAGCAATTAGTGTTGGCCCCGAGATGGAAGCAGGAGATTAATTGACGCGAGAGATTGGTGCACTGAGAGCCAAGAAATCGCGTGCTGCGCGCGTAGGTCAACTGCGTCATTAGCGAAACACAGATGAATGATGCTGCATTAAGGAAAGTTAACGCACGCACCGTGAGTTGTCACTCACTGCTGGACCTGCATACATGCAGACGGACGGACGGACGGACGGACGGACGGACGGACGAACACACGGACGGACGGACGGACGGACGGACGGACGGACGGACGGACGGACGGACGGACGGACGGACGGACGGACACACAGACGGACACACAGACCGACACACAGACCGACACGGCTGCTTTTGTACTCTTGTTTGTGAGGATGAAAGGTCATCCCAGTCCATCTTGATCCGCCCGCAAAGTGAACAAACGTGGTCTTTTTTCTTTGCATTACCTACTGGAGCGCGACGCATCCGTTGTCGACAAGTCTTCTTCTGCCTCCTCCCTCATTTCTCTCTTCTCGTTCGAGCGTTTGACGCGAGGCCATCACCACCAAGATCGAGGAAGGGAGGACGGAGTAGAACGAACGAGCGAGCGAGCGAGCGAACGAACGAGCGAACGAGCGAGGAAGGAAGACGTGAAACGAACTTATACTGGGACGACGAACAAACTTGTAATTGCAGCCTTGAAAATATGCCCGTTCCCAAATGCCATGGCTTTTTCTTTACCTCCACTGCGCTTATGTTTCTCTCTCTTCCAGGAATTTCCCTCGTCTATGCGAGATGGCGAGATAGCCTAATGACGGAATTTCGGAAATGTATCCTCCCAGAATCTGACATCTGCATGCCCGTAGCTCATGTACGTGGTTTACTGCGTACGTGAGGAGTGCGCGGTGAACTCTGCCTCCCCCCGCGTGTACGCGCTAATAGCGTTTGCGCCGCCGCCGCCGCAGCCGCCGCAGCCGCAGCCGCTGGAATGCACGCCAAGCAGACATGACAAGAAAGTTCTTGGGTTACAAAACAAAACGCCTATTTCCTGAAACGCTAGACTGAGAGCAAATTTTACGAACTTTCTTGACGAGACCGACCACCATCCTTGTCCTTTGACTAATTGTCTGGAGAAATCGCTCGCCAATGATAACTCTGAAATGTCGGCATCCTCAGTAGTGGTCGAATTGTCTCGTACACACTGAGAAAGATGGGCGTGCGCCACTCTCAATGTGGCCTTTGTCTACTGGAAATGACGCGCGACTCCTTTAAGGAAACGAATGAATCATATTGTTGGATGTCTCTTTGTCTCTTGCCGCCGCCATGTTAATTAGAAAAACGTTGACGGCTGAGAGAGAAGACCACAATTGTGTCAGTTGTGTGTCTAAATTTCATGCCTGCTACGAGGAGGGAGCTGAGGACTTTGACTTGGACGTGGAGCAGGAGGAGGGACACGACGGCGACGAAGTAGAAGTCGACGACGAGCAGGAGGGACACGACGGCGACGAAGAAGAAGTCGACGACGAGCAGGAGGGACACGACGGCGACGAAGAAGAAGTCGACGACGA
>JAAUXU010171256.1_pt1 | contig 20974 bp, 25 predicted proteins | sample 7278151 | NCBI WGS metagenome assembly JAAUXU01 (sample SAMN14350113, study PRJNA611818) | marine sediment metagenome | isolation source: surface marine sediment (1.8m) | place: French Polynesia: Moorea | collected 2018-08 | reverse complement strand
CCCCCCCCCCCCCCCCCCCCCCCCCCCCCCCCCCGCGGGGGGGGGGCCGGCCCCCCCCCCCGAGACCCTCCGGAAGAGGGGTCAAGTGGCCGTGTTGCACGAGTAGAGGTGGAGCGGGCCCGAGCCCTGCCAGACCGCAACCCGCATTTGGTCAACCCCACCCGAGTCCGCTACATCCAAGTGTCCAACACTGGATCTACAGCAGGCCGAGTGAGTTCGTAGACAAGAAGGCCGCGCCTTGGTCACAACAACAACCCCAGACAGGAAGAAACCGACCGCGTGACCGCCGGTGGACAAGGAGGACACGACTTGGCCTTTGAGGATGGTCGGGTGGACAAAGGCAGGCTGTCTGGCTGACCTGCTCGTCCAGACTCACGGCCACGGCCAAGAACGTCTTGCACATGTTCGAAGACCTGGGCTTGTCCCAATCTGCCTTGTACGATTCCGCCCTCACCGCTCGTGATGGGCTTCGGGTTTCCACTCGAACCATTTCGACCCGGTTCGAGTCGGGGTTTTATGCTCATTCGGGGCAAGCATTCATTTTGCCAGATTCGAACCCCACCCGGAGTCAATCCATTCCAACACGAGTCAATGTAGCAGGTACAATTTTGAAAATCGACCCTTTCTGCGTTGGACGTCATGATCGACTTTGACTAGTTACCGAAGAACCCGAAAATACTGTCTTTCGACTCGATCCGGGTTCGCCCCAGATGTGGGCTTGCCTGACCCGGATGCAGAAGCTCCGAGCCGTCGCCAGATTCGAAGTTGCTCGACCCATCACTACTGATCGTCATTAGCGGCCCGGATTAGTGAGTTGCGGAGCACCAGAGACGTGATCGGCTGGATAAAAGTCTGCGAAAGTTCATCATGCTCCGCTCAAGAAGTTGTGGCAGCAACGGTTGCGTTGAAAGTGCGGCTCCGCCACCCTCACTTGGGCCTTGTTCTCATTCACCAGGGCCTGTCTGGGCCTCGCTGACGGCACTGAACGATGCCAAGCATCACCACTCCTTGCTGCTGGCGTGGAATGACTGCAAGGAAGCGTCCCAGATGCCTCCTTCCCCTGCTCTCAATGATGCACAACGCCATTTCTGGTTTCCTCCCCACCCGAGTGTCTCAAAATATGTAAAATAAACGTGATCTTTCGCGGAAAATGCCACTTCTCCCTCTCTCTTTTTCCCCATTTTTTTTCGCCCATTCCCAAAATATGGGAAAGCGGGATCAAATTCAAGCAGACAAGTGAAAAATCTTTGTCTCCGCCAATCCAACTGACGTCAGCCCGGGCTTTTCTCCCCTGTCATGCATCAAATGTCCCCTCTTTCTTCCCACCTTCTTCCCCCATGGCTGGAAAATGTATATTCAGGACTCTATCAGAAATAGATTTCTCATCCAGAACCAATTTCCTCCAGGCGTCATTATAACCAAATGTAGGATTGGGAGCAGCAGAAGAGGGAGAGGTAGAAAAAAAAAGAAGCCATCGTGTGAGCCCCACAAAACGGGTCGCAGGCGACTCGCGCGCATTCCTTGAGGCTCATTTTCAAAGAAAAAAGTTCCTCTCTCTTTTCAAAAGATATATCCCACTTCCCAGAAATAAGGAGAAGCTCTGGAGATACTTAATTCACTTTTTCGAACTTTTTTCCCAGGATCAACAGCTTTGAGCGACCTAAAAAAGAAGAAAAAGGGACTCCTTTTCCTTTTTTTTGCTACACTCACACAGAATTCGGGAAACTCGATTGCTCCGGACCCGTCGACGTCGACCTCGTTGATCATGTCCTGGACTTCGGCGTCCGTGGGGTTCTGGCCCAGGGATCGCATCACGGTCGACAACTCCTGCAATGAGACAAAGGGTAGAATCATCACTCACCTGTTTCCGACCAAGTTTGTGGACAAATAACAACCCACACAATGGTTCTGGCGAAAGAATTGTTTTTAAGTTGGTTCGGCAAAACTTGGCAAACATCTGCCTGAGGCACGAGGACGAGGGCGGCCTCGTCTACAACGAGAGCCCGCAAATTTTGCCCTCGTCGCAGTCCAAATTGACGAGGCAACAATGTTTTGTCCGTGGGGGTCGTGACCTTCTGAGTGGCAAAAATGTGACAAAACAAAGCATTACATGTGTTTACAGTCGAATCTCCCTGTCATTTTGCTCTTTTGAACACAGAGGGGAAAAGTCATGGCTTTGCCACTAGTGTGACACCAGGCCCACATTGCTCAGGTTGCCCACCTTGGCCACCCTGTACTCGGTGAAATGTCATGGCTTTGCCACTAGTGTGACACAAAGCCCCACAGTGCTCAGATTGCCCACCTTGGCCACCCTGTACTCGGTGAAATGTCATGGCTTTGCCACGAGTGTGATGTTACCTGGATGTGACACAAAGCTGTGGGGTTGCTGGGGTTGCCCACCCTGCACTCGGGTCTCTCGGCAACCGACTTGACCTTACTCACCACAGCCGTCTTGTGAACAATTGTGGCCAGCACAGCAACAACTTGAAGGCCACACTCATCAGCCTTGTGCGGGTCCTGGCATGGAAATTGGTGCACAAACAACCTTTCCACACTTTCATGGGTGTTTGCCTTTATGAGTTCCCTCTCTCTAAGCCCGGCTGACGCGCAATTTCCTGACCTGACACACTTTTTTTTACGGGAAAACAGATTGCCTGAGGAGGGAGAAGAACCCTTCCATTTCCCCCCTCCACATACACCGCATTGGGTCAAACGTGACCGCAGGGGGTGTAAATATGGGCTGGGAACTGCGTCAGGGCTTCTCGACGTCCCCTCCCCCCGGCCATGGAGGCAGATCTGGCCCAAATATGCGTTTATGCATAAAACACTTAAGAGAGAGTATAAACAATTGCTCTGGTGTCAGGAGCACGCGTGAAAGCGGCCAAGTTGTCTTATTTTCTTCTGCCTCCAACAGACTCCATAAACCGATGTTGTTATCAACACAACAACTGATATCGGTTTTCACCAGCCAAACAATTTCAGGCCTGCTGGGGACGCACATCGAGTGAGCCGTGAAGGACTGACCAGGTGCAGGCACCTTCAGGGGTGACACCCGGTGTCTCAGCTGCTGCCTGCCCGTTATTTATGGTGCACACGACCGACCCCTGTTGAAAGTTATTGCAAGGTTGTCGTCTTGCTCTTGAGCCTTTGCTGGAGAGCAGCTCATAATCTTCTTTACCTTTGACAGGATCTCTCTTTAGTTTTCTTTGCTTATTTCTTGCTTGCTCGGGATTGGTGGGAAAGTTCACAAAAGTCAAACTTGCTCCATTAGACAGACATCTGACCCGATCTTGTTGGCTGGAACACAAAAAAGCAGCTGTTTCTCTCTCTCTCTCTCTCTCTGTGTCTCTCTTCAGAAGGCCTGATAAGGCCTGATTTGCATTTAAATTCCCGCCAAAGTTAAAATGACAGCAGACACCGAAATTTCACGCCCAATTGGGCGGCCTGACTGAGCTTCTCAAAGGGGAGGAGGGAAAGTGGAAAAAAAAAGCTGATCCAACGAGGAGGAGGAACTTTTCTGCAATGTGAAAGTCTGTACTTGTCTCCGGAGAATTGCTTTTCCTTCCTCTTGAATCAACTATACGCCAACTTGCAACTACATATATTAGGAGGACTTTCTTTTTTAAGTCACGTTTATGGCAGGACTCCGATTCAATGGACAGAAGAAATGGCTCTTGTTTGTGTCCGCTCTGGTCTGGCTCCAGCCATTGGCGGAGCTGTTCTTCAACGCCACCAGACAGCTGGGCTTCATCGAAACTATTACCAGAGACATTCCAAAAGTTTTTCCTTCTTCGACAACCATTTGATGACGTCACCACCATTGGGATTTACGCAACCAGACGCACTCCGTCCAAACTTTTCTCTCTGGATATTGGTCAAGTCTATCAGCAATTTCTGTTTATATAGATTTCTACTCCTTGGATGGCTGAGCCATTCATCTGAGCCAGAAATCCTAATTTTCTGGTCCGAGCACCACAATTTCCACTTTTTCTCCCCCCCCCCCCCTTGTCACTTGCAGGCTGCCGGAGGTCAAGTGCCAAAGGCACAGGGAAGGAAAATGAGTCATCCGGAATTCCCAAAATTCCCAAAATTCCCAAACACAAAATGTGGGAAAGTCTGGCGTGACTGAGAGGCAGCATTTCTCCTACCTTAGTTGTGATGGTCCCGTCCTGGTTCTTGTCAAAAACTGTGAACGCTTCTTTGAAAGTTGCCAACTCGTCGGCCGTCAGCGACTGAAGGATCTTGTGTCGGTCGGCCTCGGTGAAAGTCGTCATTTCCCTGAAAAAGAAGAGGAAGAAGGCAAATAACACCAAGCAGCGGAGATTGAGCAAGAACGAGGCTGTTAGGCTTAATTCAATGTTGTGAATAAAGAAGCTGGTTGGAACAAGCCCCTATAGTAGTTGAGGGGTGTTTCCAATCTGGTGAAAGCCTCTCCCTCCTCCTCTGCTGGCTGGGTGAGGCTTTCATTTGCAAATTCTGTCAGGGTAAAGGAACCCTAAGAAGGCTTACCAAGAATCAATTTCTTCTCTTTCCCCTTCTTCTAGGCCCTTAAGACATTTTCTTCCTGTTGCTTCTTCTTCTCCAGCGTCTGTTTTCCCCGGATTTTCCCCCTCCTTTGAGAGAAACGGGGTGAATGAAGCCTCCAAAGCCAGAGGAGGAGTCTAGAAAGCAGCAAATAAGAGCAAAAAAAAGAGAGAAATTCTTTAGCCGCCTGTTTGTGCCATTAGGAGAGAGAGAAGAGGCATTCCCAAACATCCGATGCATCTCTTGTCTCTCCTGCATGAAGCCTTAGACATCATCGATGCTTACAGGGTGCTTCAAATGGGCCCGCCCAGTCACCAGACCATTGGCATCAAACTCACCATCCTCCACCCTGTAGGCCATTGTCAGCAAACTTGTGTCCTGTATTCAACGGGGCGGTCAGAGTAAACAAGCTTATGCACGGTATTCAACTGGCCAGGGGGAATGAACTGTGTTCAACTGATTCTCCCTCCCACCCTGTAGGTCAGTGTAAACAAACTCATGCACTGCATGGGACCTGGCCAGTGTCTCCCTGTGTGCAGTGAAGCTGCCCCAACCGGTACCGTCCGGACAGTGATCCTGCTCCACCCTGTCGGCCCTGACGACGACCAAGACCTGACAAGCTTCTCCAGCGCCAACTCGGCCGCCCCCAACGCTTTTTTCCCGGTGCAAAATCACAAAAGTTGTTCACGCACTGATTTCCCCCCCCCCCCCTCTAAGTCTATATGTATCTGGCAAGGGGGGGGGGATTATTGGGGGGAGGGAAGGGGAAGAAAAGGATATCGATAAGCGGGCGTGACCGACGGGGCCCATACGTGCTCACGAGAGCAGTCAACTGGGTTCCCCCCTCGGGGAAAAAAAGGTGATACCCTCCCCCCTCCCATGTGTGCACATGCAGGTTGGGACGGAGCGAGGAGAATCCGGGAAATCTCTATGTGGCAAATTCTCATTCGTCTTTATTAAATCTGCCTCAGGCCTCTCCTGGCTCTCAATCTGTGTCTTAGGATTGCCACGCAAGTTTGGGGCAACCCTTTTACTTGGGGGTAGATTTCTTTAACTCCCCCCCCCCTACGCGCAAGCACGACAAGCATTTCATGTGGTTTCTCTCCTGGTTTCAGGGAATGAACAAAAATCTTTTTTGCACGAGAAATCTTACTTAGAAGCACGTTTAGCAAGAGAGTTTTACATCTTTAGACATGGCAATTTTTCGCCAATTTCGGCCTAAAGAAGCGAGACAAGCAGAAATTGGATTTGACTTCCTTTTCTCTGCGTCGTCGTCGTCGTCGTCATCGTCGTCGTCGTCGTCGTCGTCATCGCCGTCGTCGTCGTAGCTGAAATCGCTCTTCACGCAAGAGACGTTTTGTCTTAGCTCTTTTTTTCACTTTCTGACTTTCCTCTTCCTTCTTCATCTGCTTCCTCTTCCCCCACTCCTCCTTCATCTACCACTTCTCCACTCCTCGCTCCTCCCACTACTTCTCCTACTACTTCCACTTCTTCTTGCGCTCCTCCTCCTTCTCGTTCTTCTTCTGCTCCTTCTACTTTTTCTAGGCCTTCCACTCCACCTGCTCCTCCTACTGCTACTGCTACTGCTTCGCCTTGTACTGGGTGCACGCACACTTATTGTGGGACCTCCACAGCCTTTCACAGTGATCCTATGAGCGGTGGTCATAAGGGAAGAAAAGTTGTATTTGTCCGTGCTAGACCTTCTGTCAGACTAGTTTTCCTCCATGGTGCCCATGACAAGTGGAGGAGCAGAACAAAGGCAGACATTGGGAATAGCTTGGACATATGTGGAGGAGAGGGTGAGCCGGTCAGCCGGTCAACCGGTCAACCAGCCAGCCAAAGCCAGCCAAAGCCAGCCAAAGCCAGCCAAAGCCAGCCAAAGCCGGCCAAAGCCAGCCAAAGCCAGCCAAAGCCAGCCAAAGCCAGCCTGCCTGCACTGCACACACCAGGCCAGTGTGGAGGCCCACAAGGCCAGGGCAGCCGGACTGGCGACCTCATGAGCACAAAACTCTCCTAGGCCAATTGTGTGGAGCTGAACGCAACTGTTGTTGCACTCTGGCCACACAGTGCCGGCCCATGCACTGGATGGTGCAGTCCAAGCTGAGAAGGGCATTTCTGCGCACCCCGTACATCTTGTGTTCCTCCTTCCACTTCTTCCACTCTTTCTTCTCCTTCGTCCTCTTCTTCCACGTCCCCTTCTGCTGCTTCCCAGGAGAGATCTCAAATCTCTCGTTCGTGCTTGCTTAGAGCAAAAGTGAGCCATAAATAAGACACCCCCTCCCAATGTCTCTAGGCACTCAGACACGCAAATTTCTTCACTGCTCATGCGTTATTAACCCCAAGACGTCGGAATTCCAAAGACTTTCTTAAGCTCTGGGAATGATCACAGCGATAAATTTTCCCATATCCTGATTAAAGGGGATGATTTGGGGATAGGAGCAAAAGTTGCTGCTGCCTTCAGGATTACCAAGCTGCCGCTCAATTCTCAGCAGGAGTTCCAATAACTTCTTTTTCTGCCCTCTTTATTATTATCTGCCATTTCCCAGATGGGAATTCCCGCATTGGACACAACTTTTCTGCCATCTCCGCTCAAAATCGAGCAATTAACATTATGTTGTGGCAAAGCTTTTTTTTCCACTCCTCCTCCTCCATCCAGAGCAACATGAACGGGAAATATTCTTTCTCTCTTACTCATTTCCTGAATTTTCTCCGCACAATTTATCTTGCTTTGCTCTCACACATAATGGCAAAAAAAGGCGGAACGTGAGGGCCGCGTTGCACTGCACAACTTGTGCGCCAACGGAGGCAGGAGGGAGATGGGCTAAATCAACCACTCCTTTTCTCTCTTCATTTTCTTCACTTTATCAAGCTCTCTCTGGCTCTCACTCACTGTAGCGCGCGCGCGCTCCCCATCATCATCATCGCCGCCACCATCATCATCATCATCACCATCTGGAGCAACTTTGGGGCAACACAAAGGGGCTGTAGAGATGTAAAGGAAATACCTAAGGCCTCTAAAAGGCCTTAAAAAGCCAATAAGGACTTCCCACATAAAAAAAGTAACCTTTTCAGTCAGGTCACGTCTTCTTCTCCCATCTTTTTTCTACCCTGCAGCTATTTCATGTTCAACTGGACTTAAGGGGGGGGGGGCGAAGTCTTCGACATCCCCACCAAAAATTTGGACCCTTGTGAGGCTCCCGCTCAAATACCAACAAATGGTAAATGATGGATGGATGGATGGAGGAGAAGGGATGAGAAAAAAGTCTTAAAGAAAAGATCCCTCCTGTCAGAGTTCGTTTGAGGAGCCTTCCTGGCGTGAGGCAGGGGGGAAAAAAGGGTCCAGATCGGAACAGATCGGACCGGACCGGTCCAGATCGGAACAGATCTCATTCTGGATTTCCAGGCCCTGAGAAAAAGAGCGTCTCTTTTTGCCTCTTGATCTTCTGCTCTCTCTCTCTCTCTCTGTCTGTCTGCCCTTTCCTCCTCTGTCACTTGGTGGAATGAGGGATGATGTGGACGGACTTGGCGATCGCACTCGATTTCGCGATAAATGACACCAACGACTGGGAGGGCGAGCCCAAATTCGCCCTGGTCTCACCTCCAGATTACAGTCTTTGCTCTCTTTTCCCTCCTCTCCGTGTCTGTCCGTCTGTCCGTCTGTCTGTCTGTCTGTGTCTCCCCTGGAGAAATTTTAAGCTCACCTTTTGTAACAACCAGTTGCTCTCTCGCCCTCGTAGGAGAAACTGACACTTTCTCTCTCTCTCTCTCACTCACACACGCACACACAGGACCAGCGCGTGCGCCTGAGAGAGCCTCTTTTCAAAAAGCTTCTCTCTCTCTTTTGGCTGAGGACGTTCTAACCACGCCTTTGTAGCAGCTCCATGTCGGAGTTTGAGTTAGAAGTCGTTAGAATGGAGTGGTTAGAACGGCCCCAACGTCGCGTGCCACAAATCTCTCTTTGTCTTCTCAATTTTTCATCCTTTATTTGTGGTCCCCATTGACTCAGACAGATGTAGACGCAAATTGTCTCCTCCTTGTGGACGTTTGGCCTTTTTAAAGCCGCGCTTGCACAGTGCGCTTTGCCCCTCCTCCCCCCTTGAAAGCGATGCCTTGAAAGTCCTCGTCGTCCTCCTCCTTCCCCAGAGAAATCTGGTTGGCGCACGTGCCAGCGCACGCTGAAAGCATCATCAACTTTCCAAAGAATTTTCTGTGAAATCATAAACCTGCGCTTGTTTATAGGATAGATGCATGCATTGTGTGCTCGGTGCTGATGCCTCTGCCTGCAGACACAGCTCAAAGAGGACAAAGCAACCGTGTGCGTGCGAGAGAGCTTTGGAAATACAGCCTAAAATCACGTCTTTGAGAGACAACTCACCTCTGATGTGCAGTACGTGCGCATCCCAGCCCCCGGAGCGCGTGGGCGCGCACACCGTGAGCCAGAAACACGTGGTGCGTCCACTTCTTTGCGTCTCGCACGATGCCAGCAGCAGTTGCGTGCAATTTAAGCCCTTTCAATTAGGGAATAAAAGGCACTCAGGGGAATCGAGCACACAGCGTCGAAGCTGCTGCCATCGACAAAGAGGGTGCTTTGCAAACACATGGAGAGGTCGTCGTCGTCGTCGTCGTCGTCGTCGTCGTCGTCGTCGTCGTCGTCGTCGTCGTTGTTGTTGCAGCTGCAACAGCACAAAGTGTGCAGTTCCTTCTTTAATCAAGAGCGCCAAAGACGAGATCCGTTTAGCGCAAGTTTAACCACTGCAGGAAGAAAGTAGAGGCTTCTTTGGGTCAACAAAGTCCGGGTAGATGGAAAATGTTGGCGCAGTTTACGCTTTCCCATTTTTTTCCGCCACCAGCGGAAGTTAAATATAATCGAGGTGGGTCAAGCCTGACCCTGCGCATGCGCCAAGGCCGCCGCACTTGAAGTCAATGAAGCAGGCAGAGAAAAGTTTGCTTCTTTGGGCTTGAGTCACTCACCTAACATAAGGCATTGCTATGATTCTAAGCCTCAAAAAGTCTGCTTTCCGCCACTTGCTTTCTTCTGCTTCTCCAATGCTTCAGAAATTCTTGGCATGCCACCTTTTATTAGTAGGTGAGGATGAAAAAGGTTGTGTCATACGTGTGCGTGCGTGAGCGAGAAAGCTGAACAAGTTTTGACAATAATGGCCTCTATTTCCCTCGAGATGACTCGGAATGTTAGGAGGCTTCTTTAAGACTCACAGAGCGTGTTTTTGGAAGCGTCTCCTCCCCGGAGACCCTTTGCCACCCCCCTTGTCGCATGTTTGGATCAGGCAAGTATGTGGCAAACCAAATTACCAGGTAAAAAGGAAGGGACCCCCCTGCTGTTGCTTCTCTATCATTGGCAAATGGAAATCAGGGAATTCCCGCGGAATTCCCGTCAGATTTCTCGGCCCGCGCCAAACGCGTGCCAGGTCTTGTCTCTCAGCTTTCAGCCGAACTTCAAAGGAGTTTCTTTGAAAATTAATTAGCATTTTGCAATGTTGGAGGGCGTCCGAAACTCCAAATTTGCGCGCCAAGCGCAGGAGTTCTTCTTGGAGGCTCACACGATATCAAGGAGAGGGAGGTTCTTTGAGAGGCTCCCCAACTTTTCCCTCCCCATCTCTCTTCAAAGTTTTGGCTCTGCCAAACACGCACAAGTTTGTGTCTAGTAGAGGCTTGAGAAGCAGCAACAGAGAGAGAGGGGGGGAAAAAATTGGGAAATGATAACGAAGTAAATGAAGAAATCTCAACAAAGTTGTCTAATAGAAAGCAAAGGAAGGAATTCCTTCTGCACGTGTGTCTGAGTCCTTAAGGCGCGCTTGCAAAAATGTCTGTCCAGGCAAACGCGCCCTCAGCGCTCAGTGTTACGCACTCGGTGTATCTTGTTTGTCCTCCAGAGCAGTGAGGATTTCCTCTAAAGAAGAAAATCCTCTCTCAGAAATTGCGTCAATTGGGGATAAATTTTAGACGAGCGCCCACAAAAAAATGCCTCATACGATCCGTCACTGGCAGGTCGTGTGAGCCACCAAAGTGCGGCGCGCTTTCCCGGTCGGCGCTACCTGCCCCGGGACTCGTCCCCCCGGACGGACTCCAGGACGAGTGGCAGGAGGACGTCCCGGCCACCACGCACGTGTCCACGGCCACCACGCAGGCGGGCGGGCGGGCGGCTCGCACGATCTCGCTCGTCGGCGTCCCCGCGAACAAAGACAAAAGTTTAGTCTCCCCGGACGACAAAAGACAAACAAAAAAAGGCCTCCGAGGAAAGGATTTCCGGGGAAAACTGTTGATGCTTACAATTTCACGCAAAATAAACTTGCTTAAGGATCTCCTCTTGGGCACCGACGTGACCAAGTACATAAGGGGCGACTTCTGCTGCTGCTGCTGCTGCTGCCGCTGCTGCTTCCTGCCCAAAAAGAACCCAGACTTATTTTATGGGTGAACCTGGGCTGAGCACACAAAGGAGGGGAAGAAGAAAGGGATCATCTTGTTTGTTGGGGGATCTTTTTAGGCAGAAGAGGCTCATACGTGAGCACCGAGGGTGTGGGGGACCCGCCCAAGAGACGTGCTCAGCCCCCCAACGTTTTACCCCGTCCGGACGCCCACGCCGGCCAAGTCGTAGTCGCTGCTTTCCTCCCCTCCAGAGTTCAAAGTTCAATCTGTTGTATCTCGTATAAAAAGAGACTCAGCTCCTGCTGGAGGAAAAAGAGGGGGCACCCAAAAAGAAGGAGTCGCTGAGAAAAGAAATGGGTAAGATGCTCAAGACCTTTCTGTTCCTGGCCGTCGCCGCCGCCGTCGCCGACAGCAACGCCACCAAGACGCCCAGGTTTCTCGACGAGTTTGCCACACAAACGGTGAGATGACAACGACGACTGGCAGACGAGGGAAACTTTCGCAAGTTGGGACTTTCCTCCACTTACCTGAGATAGATCAAGCTTTCACTCCTCCATTTGTTGTTCTTTTCAAGCCCTCCCCGCTGTCCTACACCAGCCAGTACAACTCAGGGCCCTTCATTATTGACATCACCCCATCCAATTACTCGCTGTGAGTAATAGGCTGTCGATACACTGACTTCCACGGAAACTTTTCGCCATCATCACTGGGGGGAGGGGGGGAGGGAAGGAGGGGAGGGACGCCAAGGGGGGGGGGGGGGGGGGGGAAGGGGACCCCTGGCAACGGCGCCACCCTTGCGCTCAACCATGGGCTCTTTATCCTGATGGATGGTCGCTTGTTGCTCTAATGCTCTTCCTCTCATCTCTGGGTGTTTAAAGGAGAAAAAGTTCCCCAACCTCTTTTTGGCCGAGAAAAGTGCATTTCCCTGCAAAAAATTGCAATCTTCTTGGGGTAGGAGAGACTCAAGCACCTTTGTTTTGCCTCAACTGCGTGTGTGTTCATCCTCATGTCTTCCTGCCAGATGGTGGAGGACGGCGCCCGCGCCGCCGCCGCCCCCGAGTGCAGGGGCGGGCTCGGCTGGGTCTACTTCAGCGGATACTGCTACCTCTTCACCAGGTACGCGGGGGTCACATGTGTCGCTTTCCTCTTTGACGGGAGGGGAGGGGGAAAGGGGGATTTAACCCCTCTTAGGAGAAGGAGGAAGACGCCTTCTCCTATCTCCACGTCAAGTTGACAGACACACGAGACACATCTCGTACGTGCGCACCAGAGTGGACAGAAATGACCCAACAACTTGTGTCTTTGTCGTCGTCTCTGCAGCTACCACGCCGACTTCTTGGAGGCCGAGGAGTTGTGCAACGAGCAGAACGCGTACCTGGTCGACATCTTGACCAGCCAGGAGAACAACTTCGTCAAGTCCGTGCTCAACGCCATCAACCCCAAGGACGGCACCGACTACTGGATAGGCGGGATGGACCAGAACAGAGACAAGAACTTGCAGTGGATCTCGGGTATCAGTTAGATGTAGAAAATGACTCCCTTCGGGGGACTGAATTGGGCTTCCCTCTTAACTGCAGGCGCACCCATGGCCTTCAACAACTTCAAGAACGGCGAGCCCAATGGACTGCCCTACCTGCACATGAACTACGACGGCGGCTTCGCCTGGGACACCAAGGACGACGCCAACGACAAGGACAACGGCTTCATCTGCAAGAAGCCCATAGACCAGGCTTGAGTCGCTCTTGCTCTTTCTATTGACGGCAAATACAACTATTTATGCTGCTGCTCTTGCTGCTCGACCACAAATGATTCCGGTCGGTGAAGTCTGCCCATCTCGTACTCGGTGTTGTTCCTCTGGAGGAGCCCGATGCCGGACTCGGAGACGTGCAGCGAGGGCGGCGAGGCCAAGTTGTGCAGCCGCTTGATGTTGGGCTTGAAGCCGTCGCGAAAATTCTGCAAAAAATCGAGCAGAAGTTGGTAGCAAAAAAAAAAAGAGGGCCTCTTTTCCCCCTATTTTACAGTGTGAGGCATGAAAAATGTCCGACAAATTTTTTCCCCCTCTCTGACGCGCATCATGGAACTTGGCCGGGTAAAGCACTATCAGAAAACTTTTTATATTAGGTGTTACCTCCATGATTGTTCCCGGCTGAGTGAGGACGTAGTAGATGGCGTACAGGGGCACCCAGATCATGGACGTGAGGCTCATGCACACGCCCATGTACTCGGCCCACTTAGGGTAGACGTAGTCCTTGCCGTACTTCACCGGCTCGTAGGCGATCACGTAGAAGATGAACACGGCCTAAGGAGACAGCATTGGAGGCACACAAAACAAACAAACAAATAGTACAGTCGAATCTCGACTTAACGTATTCCCCACTTGACGACTATCATTACAGCGTCTCAATTTCACATTGTCATAGAACAACTAACCTTGCTAAGGGAAAACTTTGTTAACTCGAGATTCGACTGTAAATGAATAGCAAACTGCTTCTACCAGCATGACTGCAGGGGCAAAGAACTTCCAGCACATGTACCAGAAGACGTTGGGCCTGTGTCCGGTCATCTGCTCGACGCAGTCGCAAAACCTGTGGCACAGAGGCAAGCACCAGGGTGTCAAGGTTGATCAAGAGTGTAGAAGACACTGCACAAGCTCACCTCGCTGCTCCAAAGAACCAGCCAATGGCGACAGTCTGGAAGAAGCAGACCCAGAGCAAGGACATCCCCGAGGCGGAGTAGAAGTCCATCAGCTGGAACAGGAAGACGCCACCCTGCAAGGATGAGAAGGGGAAAAGTCAGACCTAGCTCCCCTTTTGAGTCCAGACCGTCTTCAAGGTCACCTCGGTGCACATGGGGAGGCCGAGAGCGAACATGAAGACGCACATGCCCACGGTGAAGAGCCGACGGTGCTTCAGCAGTGTCCCAGGCCAATTGTCCACGATCCCGGTCACCAACGCCTCCACGTTGCAAAACTCGGAGTCCACGCCCAAGACCTGAGAAAAAAAAAACCCAAGAAATATTCATTTTCATTCATTTTCTTTGTGTGGGGAAGCGTGTTCGTCAGAGTAACTGAGCTGAGAAAGTTTTTTACTTAAGAGCTTTCCCCACATATTATTCCGTGTACGTACATGAGCGAGAACTTTCCGGGAAGTAACTAGCTAGGCGAACAAGTCCAACATGAGGAGTATCTGTTACACAATAATACCAACAATCAACGGTCTTGACAAGACTCATAATCGTGGGGGTTCCACATGATGTTGTACATGGAGACCAGGCATCGGTCCAAGTCCATGCCCAAAGTCACCAACGGCTACAACGACTGACAGTTACAGGTTTCAGCACTTCTCCTCACAATCGTACAGTGTGCACCGAAAATACCACCACAGACAGTGTAAGTGTGGGTGGGACACTGTGGTGCTCCACAAGTGGATCAATGTGGATCCACCAGTGAATTTAGTCAGTACGTACCAGCAGCATGATGAAAAAAATGAGGGCCCAGACGACTGATCCAGGGAGACTCAGGACCAAGTCCGGGTAGGTGAGGAAGACCAGGCCTGGGCCGGAGTTCACGACGGCTTCAATGGTGGACTCCTAGAGAAGAGTTTTGAAAGTTTAGAAGAGTTTGGCACAGAATCTCTTGCTGACCTGGATGTGGGCCATGTAGCCCAAGATGGAGAAGACCAGGACGCCGGCGATCAGACAGGTGAAGGTGTTGACCACGCACGTGATGATGGCGTCCCTAAGAGCGTGTGAGCCGTATACAAAACCACAACAACGATGAAGCACAAGATGACGAAGCAATGCTCACTTGAAGCAGTCGTGGTGGAACTTGTTGTAGGAGCCCAGGGCTGGCAAGGCCCCCATGCCCACGCTGTACGCAAAGAAGATCTGAAAATGGGTCTTTCAAGGCCGAATGACAACAACTCTATTGCCTGGATCCACCTGCGTTGCGCCGTCGATCCACGTCCTGCCCTCTGTCAGCTTCGACCAGTCCACGCGCACGTAGTACGCCAGCCCGTCCCAGGCGCCCTCCAGCGTCAGCGCGCGCGCCAGCAAGATGAACATCACAAAGTAGGGAAACAGAGCAGTGAACCAAATGATCTACAAGAGAGAAACATCCTGGCCTGGGCTGGCTCTTTCTGATGGCCAGCAGGATCCTTACTTTCCCGCTGGAGTGGAGTCCCTTCCAGATGATGAGGTAGACGATGATCCAGGCGAGGAGGAGCGTCCCGGCCAACTCGTGCTGGAGGCTGCCCAGGCCGTACTCGATGCCCTCGTTCTGCTGAAGCACCCGGTGCCTACAGAAGGAGGAGGAGGAGGAGGAGGAGGAGAGAGAGAAAAAGTCTTGATCCACTTGAGTCTTTAATCCTTCAGGAAGAAGCTCTCATTTTTTGTTGCTCACAGTCAAACTGGCAAGAAGGATAATTTTCTCAAGAACCAATACGCATTGACAGATGCACTACATAAGACTTATGTCAAGACTGTGCGACGTCCCACATTAATCGATATCGCGACATAATCGATATATCGAGACCAGATATCGCCATACCCAATACTTGTACGATATGTTGAGGGCCCAATTCGGTCAAGACGAGACTTCTTAGAGATATTTGATATCTTTTAGAGCTTACAGGGCCCACCCAGGCCCATGATGGGCTAGCTGTTGGTTGCTTCTACATGATATCGGCCCCCAAAATATCCAGGGCTGTGTCTGGATGTCCAGGTATTCGATGTCGATGCCACAGATCGCACAGTCCTACCCTGTGATAGGGATCAACAATGCCAAAAAGCAGAGCACGAATGAGGGGCGGGAGGGAGATTTGTGACGACGTGCAAGTCTAATTTTTTCTTGCCAATTCATCCTACCGCGAACAAAGACTCACCCAAGACCCAGGTCAGTGTGGCCAGGATGAAGTGCCTACGTACGGTGTCCAACAGGGCAAAGCCACAGACGTCCAACTTCTGGAGGGCTTTCCTCGAAGGCTTTCCCCGCAAAAACACGTGAAGAGGTCACACACTAAAGCCATTCATTCCACTTAAGAAAGGACCAACGTACTGGGTACTTCTTTCTGCATTTTGCAGGACGAGGGAGGAAGTACCAGCCGGAGACAAGAGACGACAGTGTTCTTGCTTTCGCTCTCCATTTGTCATCTCTAAGCTTGTCACACGCTAGCCAGGCACAGAGAGGATGATCTCCGGGATGAAGTACTTTTGGGGGTTGTGGACAAGGCAACAAATTCGCCAACCAAATTCAGGATAAAGTGGCAGCACAATTTTAAAGTTGAACCGTCACATTTCATAGTTGACATGTGATCTCTCTACGAGTTTAAGCTCCTTGTCACAACTGTGACAAAAAAACTGGAGGCGGACAATAGATTGTGGCAAGCCTAAAAATCTGATTGATCCATGGCTTAAAAACGGCCAAAAAGCAAGTTAAAACATTGTAAGGTTAATAGCACACCTGTCTTGAAGTGCATTGAAACACATCGAAAGACAGCATTGAGGCCATCATTGAGGCTGAAGGAGGTCACATCGAGGCCTAAATTGTTAAACATTTTTTTGAGAAAAGTAAATCACAACGTTGATCTTCTCTTGCCTGCCTGACCAAGTTGGGACGAGTATTTTAGCGTTTCACTAGAAAAGGCCACCCCCATACACAACAGCCTTTGCGAGTGGCCTTTAGTAAGGGTCACACATTGATCAGGATCGTCTTCAGCAGTCCCAAGGTGATCAACAAGGCAAGAGTTTACCTTTCCACAAAAAAATCTCGGACGCACTCACATCCAAAACTCCTCGACCGGCGTCGTGGTGTTGCCGCCGGCCATCCTGGAGTGGTTCCGGACGGATCTGGACATGGCGGCGACGGTCCCGGTCACGTTGTCCGATGGATGGTAGCAACTTGGTGTGTTCCACCAACCGTCTGGGGTGGAAGAAATACGCAGCATTGAAGCAACAGGACATAGCTCGAACCCCTGGGAGTTCTCCTACCGCAGGTGTCCCATGGGAGGCCGGGGAGGGCCGCGAACGAGGCGATGAAGTAGAAGATGGTCCAGGCGATGATGACGCAGTAGTAGATGTCCAGGAAGAACACGACGAACATTGTGGCGATGCCGACACCTGGAGCCAAGGCGTGAAAGGAAGAAGAAAGGAAAGCCGGGTTAAACGGGGGTCTCAAACGAAACATTGCATAAGCAACTCTTTATTCCTGGCTCGACCCGAGCTCTCTCAGTTTATTTAAGACGCCCATCGTCATCTTGTGCCTCCAGCGCTCGTGCTCAAGCGACTCCAACAGCATCAGCCTCTCCTTGGACATCAGGGACGCCTCAGACCTGTGTTTGAACCCAGTTACAAAGAGCTGTTTGAGATGTTTAAAAGAAAACCCATCCTTCCTGATCTGGTTGAGGAGCGCCGCTGCCTCCGCGTCCAGTTTGGACTTCACCAAGGACTAGGACGGGGAAGGGGAAAGCTTGGCTGAGCATTGTCCTACTGTAGGATGGAAACTTTCGAGACTTCATGGTTCAAAATGAATGAAGTCTCGAAAGTTCCTCATCTTTCTCTTTTTTGACTTATCTACCAATTCGCGCTCGCGCTCGCCCTTGCCGCCGTTGGTGAGGCTGTCGATGACGGGCATGACGTCGACAAGGAATCTCGAGGGGAAGATGGTGTTGAGCCACTGGAAGCAGTCGAGCAAGGAATCCCCACAGAAGGGTCCGGACAGATCAGTGGGGCGGAGTACTCCGGGCTTGAGGGATCGGCGAACAACACGATGGCGGCTTCCAACTGCGGCTAGTTCTTCAGCGGCGGTTGCGGTCAGCACGAGGAGGAAGAAGTCGAAGGCGGCGACGGAAATCATGCTGGCGTTGTTGATGTTGCTTCGTTTTGCTTTGATTCAGTGTTCGGCTGTTCGGAATGGATCGACTGGATGCGCAGGTCGTGTGAGCCTCGCAAAACTACATTGCGCTTTCCGACGTTTCGGACAGATCGTATGAGCCTGGCACAAGTCTGCGGCCTCGGTCGGTGCTGCATTGGCCCCATGAATACGCATCGTATGAGCCTTATAAAACGCATTCTTTTGTAAAAGTCGGCCAAGAAAAAAAAGTGAAGGGCCTCGGGTCGAGTGAGTCTTGAAAAATACTTCAAAATACTGACCTTTCAGCATTGGGCACAGCTGCGCCACGAGGGTCATCCCGCCGGAACCCAGGTACTGCCCGATGGCAACCTCTTGGAAGAAGATGGGGATGCCGCAAAAGGCCATGGCCACGAAGTACACGAGCAGGAAAGCGCCTGGTTAAGGAGGAAAAAGAAGAAATGCGTTCATTACCATTTCGTCGGGATTTTTGGCACCGGTGCCAAAGACGTTTCCGCCTGAGACGTCTGAAAGTTGCGTAAGTTGACTTTTCTTGGCAAGCTCAAATTCCAGTGAAGCTTTTCAAATTGCAGTGTTTCGCATGAAAGGCTAATTTATCAAGTCAGCACTGTCGTGTCCGACGCCGCCACCGACAACCACGGCGACGACGGCGACGACGGCATTGCAGTTGGGACTCGACTCGAACAGGAGCAAGTTTTGCCCAGCGCAAAAAAACCACTTTTTGGGTCCAGCGCAAAAAAATTCCGTCCGCCTTTTTTTGCATCGACTCACTTTTGATGTTTCGTAAGATGTTGCGCACAAAATCTTGGCAGTTTTACTGCAACAACGTTTCACATACAAAAAGAAGGCGTGAAAAATAAAAAAGAACAACTAAGATAGATTAGAAACATCGTGTGAGCAAAAAAAAAAAAGAAAGAAGGAGTTGCTACTCATTTTCTTCGCACATCTTTCCTCCTTTCTCATTGCCCACTTTTATCTGTCGCTCACTCTTCTGTGGCTTTTTTTTTTACTCACACTCTATAAAGAACCCAACAAACCTCCTCCGTGCTTGAAGCACAAGTACGGGAACCTCCAGACGTTGCCGAGGCCGACCGAGACGGAGATGCACGAGAACAGGAAGTCCCACTTGTTTCCCCACTGACCGCGGATCTCCTCCTCGTCCTCCTCGACGCCGTCGATCACGATCTTTGGAACCGCGGTAGCGGCGGCGGAGGTGCCACCGGTGCCTCCGCCGGCTGCAGCTGACGGTGGCCGCTCATCGGCGGCCGCGGCAAACTCTATGAAATTGTCTTCGGCTGTCTCCTCGTCATCCTCTTCTTCGTCGTCGTCCACTTGCCTGAAGGTGTGAGACACGACTACATACGGGGCGACCCGCCAAAAATGAGCTAATCTGTGCTTTGTTTTTGCAACTTTCACTTTAAAGACAATTCTTGGCGAGTCCTTTTAGTACAGGTGTTTCGGTTCGCCTCTTTGGCGTCCACCTGAGATGAGGAAGCCTCCCATTGTTTCCCATTGATTCAGGAAGCTCTAGGTCAGGTATCCCATTTACTGTTCTAGCCAAGGTTGCTAAACAATATATATGTTAGGCTAGGTCAAAAATTGAAATTTGATTGAGTGCATCTTAGGTTTGTTACCTAATGCCAAATGGTGAAGATGTAGTCCAAAAAAAGTTTTGGGGACCCCCTCCACGGCAATAAGGTTTTACTACACAAGTCCAGTACATTACAAGATGCTCAGATTCTGACAGCCCTGTGACAAAGCCGTAAGCACTTTATGTTCAGTTTCATTTGACTACAGTGCTTCATTTTGGCATGTAGAAGGTGACTAAGTAGGTCCACGTCAAATTTGTGATGTTGACCGAGCATCCTTGTGTCTAAAATACTTTGAAGGCAGAGAGGGGACCCAAAAAGTGACCAAAATTTGACTAGAAGGTCTTCAAGTGGATTCTGGCAACAAATCTAGGATGCCAAAAGAGATTAAAAAATGGGCCTAGCCTATCATATTTGTTAGGCTAGACCATTCGCTTTCTGCGTGTGATATTTGGTGCAAGGCTAAGTTTAAACACATTCTAGTCAAATGGAATAATAAGTTTTGGGGTCCCCTCCCTACCTTCAAAGTTAATCAAGTATGTCAGATCAACCTTACAAACTAGATCTGCTGAGTTACTTTGTTAAACTGAAGTCAAATGAAACTGAAAGCAAAGCGTGTTTTGCTTTGCCTTCCAAATCGAATCGCCTTGTTATGTACTGAACTTCAGTAGTAAAACCCTATTGCCAGAAGGGGGTCAACAAACTTTTTCTTTGAAAGACATCACTTCACCATTCGGCATCAGGTCACAAACCTAAGGTGCACTCAGCAAAGTTAAATAATTTTCGTTTTGTGGTCGAGCCTAAAAAGTAGAATCAGAATAGAAGTAGAATTTGTACTCGGGCCGGTGACTGAGCCAATAACGTTTTAAAGAGTAGTTGTTACACTCTTCTCAGGGCCCGTCTTAACTGAGGAAGTTAATTTCTCTTCAGGTGAAAACGACAAAGCCTATATGTGCATAAGGACGACGGAAAAAGCTTGGTTTGCACTATCTGGGCCTTTTCTTCGTCAAACTCGATGATTGACTCTGACATTTTGCTGAGAGTGGTGGTGGCTACAAGACGCTACCCAGCAGGGCTGACACCGGGTCGGGTCCTTTAGATGCGGGCCGGGCCGGGCTTTTTGGAAGCCTGCCAGTGCCAAAGTAAGTTGACCTGCACGTCACCACCACACCCTTGGGTCTTTGGATTATCCTGGGCCGTGAGGTTTCTCTTTAGTGGCTTGTTCAGACCATATTAGTGCTCGTGCATGAGCTTGAACAAGGGATTGGGAGGATGCAATATGAACAGATTTGTGGGGTTCACCTCAGAAGTTTTTAAAGGCTCAGTCACAGGTTGGCATCGAAGGAAATAAGCATCTGGGCAGTTTCATGAGACAGCCTTGTCCTCATCTCACTACCATAAGGTCTGGATATGGGCCGGGCTCGCAGCCGGTCTACCTGACTTTAGCATGCCATTTTTGCTACTCAGACTCATTGAAGAAGCAGAAATTCAAGACCAGCGTCCCTAACATACATTCCTTGGTCATAGGTAGACGCAGACAAGTCTAACCTGGCCTTCTCAAGTCTAACCTGGCCTTCTCAAGTCTAACCTGGCCTTCTCAAGTCTAACCTGG
>JAAUXU010090991.1_pt1 | contig 20980 bp, 25 predicted proteins | sample 7278151 | NCBI WGS metagenome assembly JAAUXU01 (sample SAMN14350113, study PRJNA611818) | marine sediment metagenome | isolation source: surface marine sediment (1.8m) | place: French Polynesia: Moorea | collected 2018-08 | reverse complement strand
CAGGTGGCTTCCTTTTGAGCACTCTAGCACCAAAATGGGCAGCCTGGACATTGACCCTGTGTACTCAACATTGTGTCCCAGGATCACAGCTACACGTTCCACATCCAAATTCCACCTCAACACGTTTCAGGACAGCGTAGGAGGTGCCATCATGCTCAATGCAATTACTTACGGCCAGGACTGTACCAGAGTCCAGCAGAAGACAGCTGGTCGGCCTAGGGAGAGGACGAGCGGTCCATGCGTTCGTGGTACTTGCACATTTGCCAGGTGCAGTAAAATGCTTTTCCTGAGCAGCTTAAGAAAAGGAATTTCAGTAATGCTGATGTTATGGTTTGGGGCAAAGTCACCTCTCTTTATTTTCTTTTTGGAGCAGAAAGAAAGTGTCGGAGGCACCGGAGGACAACTGAAGTTAGGAGGAGAGAGACATGCTTCTATGGACAATATCTGACAGGCACCACCTTGTCACAATTACCAATTGATCAGCCAATTTTTCACCGTTTCCATTGCAATGAGAGACACTAGTTCTCAGCTTGAGCGGCGGCAAAGGCGGCCTCAAATTCAGCCTTGGCGGCCGCCACCTCAGGAGTATCCTCGACTGGGGCAGGTCCTTCCAGGGCGGGTGCGTCGGGTTGAGCAGGTGCAATAGGCAGGTTGGTGCCGGAGATCACCCTAAAGCCACCGGCGTCAGCCACGTAGTCGACGCGCTGGGGCAAGCCGTCGGCATCAATGTATGAGTAAGAGCCCTGGCGACCGCCGTAGGGCAAGGCGGCCTCTTGCCTGGCCGAAGTGGCACTGACGTAGCCAAAGTTGGCGTTGCCGTAACCGTCTCGAATGTCATACTGGAGGGCGGCCGGCAACTGGAGCGGGTTGTATGCGTATCCAGGGGCGTAACCGATGGCGGCTGGGGCGGCGGCATAACTGATGGCGGCTGGGGCGGCGGCATAACTGATGCCAGCTGGAGCGTAGCCCCCAATGAGACCACGGTACAGGGGGCCCCCGATGAGGTCGGCAGAGGCAGCAGCGACGACAACAGCGAAAATGAGCTGTTGAGAGAAAGAGAGTATCGGTTGGCGCGTTTCTGCACAACACTATTGCATGCACTACTCCAGGCTTCTGTCCGGGTTTGCTGTAGTACTTACGAGAGCCTTCATGGCGCCTTTTGGGTGTCTTTCGGGTTTGCAAAGCTAAACGGTGAGTGGCTGCACCAGTGCGCATTTGCGGCCCTTTTATACCAGAGCAAAACCCTGGCAGAACAGGCTTTAAACCGCTACCTGCTGGCGCAAGGTAGGCAACAAAGGGTTACGTTTTTCTGGTATTTTTATATAGTCCTGGTTTTTTTGTCGCTCTTATCGCTCGCAAGGATAAGTATCCCAGCTAACACTGGGAATACAAAGCCTTTAAAAACGAAAATCTGATGCGATTTTGAGGACATTCTCCTAAAGGGAAGCTCGGTAATGGAAAGACAACCTGGCAATTAATGTTATGACATGCCCACATGTGCATGTGACAACTTTTTGTGTCCAGTCGCATTAGTGCATTGTTGACTTTTTTGCACCTGCCTTCCTGCCACACCCCTCATGGCTCCGACGGCTTTAAACAGGTGCATTTCAGGCACTGGTTGAAGAAGGCGCATGAAACGAGTTGCTTTAGTTCTGGGTCTACACATCGAGCAGCACACCAAAAAGAAACCTGCCACGAGCCAGCAGTGGTTGCAGGGATTTAGTTCACTTGCAGTATTCGTGTCAAAATGAGTTAGAAGTAGACATTTTTGTTCTTAAAGTCTGCTTTTCTTTCTTCATATTTTATGATCCACAGCTGTATGATTTTAGGCAGCTCGTAACTATATATTGACGACGCATATTGTAGTACTATTTTGGCCCCAGTCCAGTCGTATACGACGGCAGTATGTGTTCGTTGACTGGTCGTACCAGCATTTCACCAGTTTCATAGTTACACGGGGAGATATTGTGCAGGAATATGTCGCTCCAGGGGGAAATATTCCGAAAATCGTGCGTTAAAGCACGTCGAGTTAGTCATAATCCCACTCACCACCAACAGAGTACAAAAAATATCACTGAGGACAACCACGACGATGAAGAAGCAGCTCTCCCCCCACGCGGACTGCAAAATCACCGAGCTCAACTGCAAGAAGGCCGTCGTCCGCGACAGGTGCGCCGTTGCTCGGACCTCGACTCGCTGCTTGAGCCCGCAAAGTCCACTCCATTCCTTCATTCCCACTGACTGAGCTCCAAGCCGATGACGCTTTTCTCAAGATGTGAGTTTATTTTATGTGAGTTTACATAACAGGAGTTACATTACTGTGTATCGGGACAGAGGAGTATAAGCTTTCATTGTATTGTATCTTCTATAGCTTTAGGCTGTGTTAAATGCAGTCACTGGAAACAGATCTGGCGAGACTTTCTAGAAGGCATTAGCACAATTATTGCTCAGTATCATGCGTGATGATTTGACAAGATCAGTCAGACTTAATTCCAACAATTACGAGTCGAGCAACATAGCAGCAGCTTGCTCAAGATCCCACCCTACGGAGGCCAACATCTTCTCACATCGCGGCTTGTCTGCCACTCCGATCCTGTACAGCTTGTCAATCTTGAGGTTCTTGATGGCTATGGACGTGTCCCAGTTGACGGCCTCGAGGGCGGAACGGCACTGACTGGCACTCACGCCAGGCACCATTTTGCCAACCTAAGAGAACAAAGTTAAGTAGAAGCATTCTACCAAATGCTTTGGCATTCATCTCCTACCTGGGCAATCTTGTTGATCTCCAGATGGTTGATGACCGGTCGCTGATGCGTCACTCCAGACGGTGGCAGCGCCGCGTGAGAGCAGCTCCTGGCCAGGAACAAGTCGTTCGTCTCGTCAAAGTGGTCACTTTGTTGCTGTTGTCTCCGGGCACTTCCACCGGTGTTGATCATGCGCCAATTGGCGCTTCTGGCACCGACGTCGCCCATGAAAGGCCTGACATGCGCCATTGACCGCTTGTTGGCGTACACTGGCTCATCAGGCAAAGCAACCCGCAGCCCACTGGAGGAGGATGTCATAGGCTGAGTTGACGAAGGTGACGAAGAAGAAGCTGGAGGAGGAGCGTGGGCAGGGGTAGAAGTGGGAGCAGGAGCAGGTGGAGGAGCAGGTGCAGGCGCAGGTGGCTGCAGGTGCTGAGACTGCAGTTGTTGCTGCCGCTGCTGCTGCGACTGCTGAGAGGACAAGGAAGACATAGAGGCAGACATCCTCCGAGACATTGCCCGGCCATTTCCCGGCGGCGGCGGCAGCAGTCCAGGCGACGCTGGCATCAGATTGGCGCTGGCTTCCTTTTGGCCAAGATCCTTCTCCAGCTCAGCCAGGAACTCTTTGTTCAGCTTCTTCATCGGCTCCTGTTTCAATGTTTCAGGCGGTTGCTGAGGTTGTTGCTGTAGCAGGCTGACTTTTTGGGGCTGCAGAGGCTGTACAGGAAGTGTCGCAGTCTTGCCGCTGCCAGGCATGAAGTTGAAGGTTGGCTGATACAGCATGCTCTGAGGACGCGACTGCAGAGTGGGCGGCATCAGGAGTTGCTGAGGTGGCGCTTGTGATGTCAGTGGCTGTTGTTGCTGCTGAAGCACAAGAGACTGTTGGTGGTGCTGTGGGGGAGTTTGGAATGTGATGGCCAGAGGCTGGGAATTTGCGAAGACATTCTTTGGCAGTTGTTGCTGAACTTTGGCATTGCTTTCTGGCTGCACATGAGTCATCATCTGCTGCTGTTGGCACGCTGGCGTAGAATTAGGAAACTGGAATACACTGGCACTCGTCTCTTTGGCACTGCCAATTCTGAGGTCTTTCTGCATCGTGTTCTCCAGCCACGTGAACGCGTCAGTCGATGTAGTGGCGCCTCTGACCGGTGCCGGCGAGTCCAGGCCGGCGATGGCCTCGTTGCTGCCGAGCAAGATGTCTGCCGGGTTGAATGCGGGCGGCGATAGCGGCGATGACAGCGGCTGTTGCTGGACGTTGGCATTCTCCTGTATCAGCCTGAATATCATAGAGTGTCGATCCAGATTCTGTAGCTCGTTGTTCGGTGTGCTGGTCGACCTGTTGGGCAGCACGACCGCGGACGTGTCGAAGGGATCCTCTTCGTCACCAACGAGTTCATCAGCATCTTCATCCTCTCTTGGAGGCATATGATAAGTCTCTCCGGGCGGGAGAGAGTCAAAGGAGACGTCCTGCTGATTTGAGGCAGTAGGATTTGACCTCACCTCCAGATGATCGCCGCCTTCTCCACTGCTGGTCAGGGACCTGTTGGCCAAGGAAAGGGTCTGGTCAGCGTAGCGGTCAGGACGAGCGGGGAAGTTGGCGTAGGTGCGATCATCGAAGTGCGCCTCGTACTCGTGTTGCTCCACAGCTTGCTCCTGCTGAGGCACCTCGATGGGAGCGTCCAGAAGAGAGTCTCCGCGCTGATGAAGGGGTTGAACCGGAGGCTCACGGACAGTCAGTGAGGCTTCGTTCGCGTAGAATGGCGCTTCCGGCGCAGGTTCAGTCGTTTTCTGGTAGGTGTTGCCTCGGTCAGACAGATCAATGAGAGATTCTTCCCTTCTGTGCTCAGGGGAAACCAACTGAGGCGGTTGTGGCACTGGAGGGACATTGGCTACTATGACATCATTACTCTGGTCGCTTTCCCTTGATCTCATGTGTCTGGAGGTGAGTCTGCCGGGGCTTTGCCGTGCAGTCGGAACCGCTGCCTCCTCGATTGCGCCAGGACTGCCCCAAGACCGGCCTCCTGTCGGGCTGCCATGTCCAGCGTGCACAAGAGACCGCTTGATGGGCTTGCCCACGCGCTTCTTCTTGCCGCCGACCACATCCCTGGCCAGTCTGGCAGGAAAATCTCCCACGTCAAAGGTCCTTAGGCTCTGGCCGCGCAAAACAGCCTCTGTGCAGCCATTACGTGACGGGGCTACGGCTTCGATTACCACGATAGCATCGCCAGTTAGTAGTTCCAGTTGTCCTTGTTCGTTGTAATCCTCGGCGGAGCGCACGATCCTCGGCGCTGTGGCTACCAAGAAGTCTTTAAGGGCCTCGAACGTAGGCCTGTCAGTGGGCACTCGGGCCCAGCATTGCAGGAGAATTGCGTAGACATCTGCTGGGCAGGCGTCTGGTCTGTGGAGGCGCTCGCCTTCGCGGTCGATCTTGCGCAAAATCTGCGATCCGTTCAAACCAGCCCAGGGCTCCTCGCCGAAGGTGAACATTTCCCAGAGAGTGACTCCAAACATCCAGGTGTCAGAAGCGTGCGAAAACTGTCTGCAGCGGAGGCTCTCAGGAGCGCACCAAGGGAACGGCACCTTCGTGGAGATCAACTTCGTGTTAACCCAATGCAATGTTCGACACTTTGTTTAAGGAGGTCACCTTCTTTCTCTCCGTCATGACGTAACAGTCGTCCTCACGAGGAAGTGCCCGCATCAGTCCGAAGTCGCCAATCTTGATTCTATCAGCAGCTGCCAGCAACACGTTCCTGCAGGCCAGGTCACGGTGGATGAAGCGCTTCGCCTCCAAGTAAGCCATTCCCCTGGCAATCTGACAAGGGGGAAAATGATCTCTCCAGGACAACGTGACACAGGATGACATGCTGACCAGGGTGTGGAGACAACAGTGCGCGTTCTTACGACGTGCTCAGATTGTTGTCACCTTTGGCAGACATACCTGAATGGCAAAGTCCCAGAGCGCGGCCACAGAAATTCTGGCGCATGACTTATGCAGGTGGTCGAGGAGTGATCCCAACGGAGCCAATTCCACGATCATCTTCATGGGCTGCGTGAGCACGATCCCGTAGAGCCTGATGAGGTTCTCGTGATCCAAACAGTGCATGCTCTGGACCTCCTTGACAAAGTCCTCGAAGACGCCTGGCTGCGTCAGCGTGTCCTGCTTTAGAACCTTGGCAGCTACCGGCAGAATGCGGCCGCTCGGTGTCGACCACTCGCCGCGGCGCACTACGCCGAACGAGCCGTCGCCCAGCTTGCCTAGGACATACAGGACGATCAAGCTTTTCGGTGAACATGACAATTCTTTGAGATGCTCTTACCTTGCAGAGTGACGTCTTTGTCGTGAATGAGACACGTGAGGACCGATGTCGCTGAGGCCGTCGCCCCTGCGTCAATGGAGGACGCTGAGGGCAAGTTCTTGCTCTTCTTCAGCGTTCCGAACTTGCTCTGCAGCGGCGCAGGCAAGAGCTTCCCCACCAGCATTTTGCGCCGCTTTCGCTTGATCAGGTCTAGCAGACGACGGGCGGCCGGGCGAGCCATCCCGACCTTCTCCAGATCCTCTGGCGTGACGAACTCAAAGTGCTCGAGCCGCGTGACTTGGAGGTGGTCCCGAATCCGGACGAAGAACTGCTCCAGTTGGACAGACCGGAGGATCTCCAACAGCCAGGAGACATCTTCGCCAAGCGGCGGTGGCGGGTGCCGCAGGGCGCCGCCACCCTCCTCGGCAGCCGTGGAGGGGGCGGACGACATCGTCTCCTTCTCCTCCGGCTCCTATCCGCCCGTCGAGATCTCTGCGGTGTCTTCCTCCGTCCTGTACCGGAGGCCGCAGCGAGAAGCCTCTTTGTATTTCCTACGAGGGTCCGAGAAGCAGCTGCTCTAGACAGGAGAAAAGGTGGAGCCGCCGCCGCCGCCGCCAGGACCTTCTGCCATGCACCATGCAGCTGTTTTTTACGACGACAGCGCTCCACGCGGTCACGAGGATGAACTACATCCCTGAACCAGTGGAGAGGTCGTGGAGGACCTTTTAGATCGCACAGAAGGCGGCCATGTTCACATGTTGGACCTCTGGGAAAAGCTCTTCTCCTGGTCTCCAGTGGGCAATGGGACTGGCACTAAAGACTGTGCGATCATGCCAAATACTTAACATAGACGGTTACTTCTCAAGAAGACTTGCAGTTGTCGGTTATCAGTTGTTTCACTAGGCTAATGTGCGGTTTGGCCAAGTTTGTTGAGTTTAGACATGACTTTAGACATTGGAGCTTTCTCCAAATTGCTCATGTTTTTGCACACAAATAGCAGTGCTAAGCTTGTCCAGTCATGGGTCACAGTAATCGTGGATGAAGAAAATAATCTTTCAGAGGCTGCACTTGAGCCTCAGACAGCATCCGGCTTCATCCAGACAGCCACGTTCAACTTTGGATTTATTTTCCAATTCTTTCATTTTTCAAGTTCTAAATTTTACTAGTGTGATGTGAAAAGGCAGGAAATTCAAAACACTGAACTCACTCACAAGAAAAGCCCTGGTGGTTTCTTCAATCTTTGGAAAATCGTTGGTGTCAGTTTAACGCAGAATCTCTCGGATGGGGATAACGTAATGTACCAGAATCCATAAGAAGGATTGTTTACAAGATACTTTGCTTAAAAAATAGGTAATCTTTAGGTCTACGTAGCTATGTACCCCGAAAGTCTTGGTCTCTACTCTTTCTTTGACTACTCATGTTTAAGGTTCTGATAAAGTTCCTGCGTAAAAATCTGATCCTTGCCTCGGTCTGCGCAAATTCTGCGCAAATTCTGCCAGAACTGTGCAGATTCAAGGGAAACGCCAGTAAAGTCAGCTTCGCTAGAGCTTTCACCAGAGGCAACACTGATGACACTGACTTCAGCGCTGTCCAATCTCTGCTTTATCCTCCTGGCCGCTTGGAGCGCTGTCGTCGACTCCGGCAACCCCGCCTTGCCTGGACCCGCAGTAGCTGTTGCTGTCGTCGCCGCTGCAGCCGCCTCCCCCTCCCTCCCTTTTGGGTCGTAACCGACGTCCTTGCCAAATGACAGGAAGCGACCCCCCCTCCCCCCAAACCGCCTTGACGTTGCCCGGGGCCATCGCCGTCGTGTCGAGGCCCCCGTTGAAGAGCACGTTGACGACTGCTCACTTCCCGGCCTGCCTGGGCCAGGAAATGCGAATGGAAAATAGGGTCAGCCTCATTGGGAGACAGCTGTGCCAAAAATGGGCGATGGTTTTTGGCAACAATTCCTCACCTCACTTGGTTCTTCTTGAGAAATTGATAGGTGTCTTAGTTCTTAGTCCTAGTTCTAGTCATATACTTGCAAGTGACAGTTTCTTAGGCCGAGAAAAGGCAGTTTGTTCAGTCAAGACCAGTGTTATACACGTCCAGGAACTTCTGGAACGAAGTTTCAAGGTTCATTCCAGGATCAGAAATGGGACAAATTCCCCTATTCATCAGTGTGCGTATTCAAGTGTTCTTAAACAAGAAACGTATGTATATCTCTACACAGGAGCATTAACTTTTGTGGCTTGAAGAACTGCGCCCAGGACTTTGGCCATAAGATCACAACCCATGCGTGTGGAACCTCCAGACTAACCGAAATGTCACTCAAGTCCCCAGGGTCAGATTCGTTCCGCGTGACCTCGGCTGAGGTCAGGACATTTCGAGCAACGATGGCTTTTGGGACTGTTTATTGGGATGTTTTGAAAGCTGTTGTGTTGTTCAACCCTAGGATTGACTGAGTAAGGTTGTCTCCCCCCCCCCCCCCAAAGGCCAGTCAGACAATTCCTCCTGAAGGTTAATACGAACACGATGGTTTATTTCTGTGACAAGTGGCGTCAGTGACAAGTAGAGATATATCATTGGCGCCGATGGTGACAATTCTCTGTGGGAGATTCTGAATTTCTAATATTTGTACAATAGCTTTCTTTGTTCCTATTACAGTGTGGCATGCTGTAGTACATATTAACAGCAACAACGCAAATCGAAGCGGTCATACAATCGCTAACTGAGGCTCAACAATAATTAAAGCTTTGAATTTCTTAAAAACAATCGGATAAGTGATCTTGCTATCATGGTTAAGAAGATGCCCGCGGACTTGCTGATGCACACCGAGGGCAGCGCGGAAAACTGGGAGGCGGTGGAACCTTCTAGAATAATCAATGCAAAGGGAAAGCAAGACATTTTCGTCCCGGCGGGGACGAATTCGAATGCGGTGAAGTCGCCAAACAAAAAGTAAAGGTTATTTCGCGTGACTGAAAGACATTTTTCTACGGAAAAGGCAGGAAAGGGGACAGGATCGCGCGAACCCTCCTCTTCTACGTAGTCCTTTTCCGAAGGGTTATCCAGGCCCAGGGCCTGCTCGTTTGCCCTCGGCCTAGTCCGTTCCGCCCTCCCGCAACCGGAGGTCCCAACTCCTCTCCAGGGGATGGTGGTGGTCAAGCAGCAAGCTCGTGGGCAGCACGATCAAGGAGGCTTTCAAGGGGTACAACGACGACGCACTCTCCACGCCCCATCCCTTCCTCACCGACGACACTCTTTGGCTTATGTTTCTTTCTTCTTGGAGTTCAAACATCACTAATTTATAGAGAAGGCTGTCATTACAGGACTTTGTTGAAAAAGCCTTCTCTGGTCCTGCTCTCCTTGAGCGTGACAGTCATTTCGCGCGCGGTCACGTCCGTCAGCTGCACTTCCTTAGAGGCGGGTGACTCAATGTCCAGCTTGGATTTCCAGAGATCCGGGGGGAACCACTCCCTCAGCTCCACCAGCTCCTCGTACTCGAACTCGGAGTCCGACTCGGGCAGCTTGGTCGTCTCGAGCAGAAGCGGCGATGGCGGCGGCGACGGGGACAGTTTTCTCCTCTTCTTGGGCCCCAGCGTCACCTTGTTCAGAGTTATCGTGGGCCCCTTCTTGATGGGCGTCAGCTTCTGCTCGAACTGAGGCGGGGAGTAGTAGGTGGAAGGAGGACGCTGCGAAGGAATGGGACTTGCCGACGAACTTGAAGACACATCAGACTCTTCCCTGGAGATCGAGTGCTCGAGCAGTGACGACTTGAAGCTCTCGTACGCGTCTTCCTCGTCGTCGTCGATATCTTCTTCGCCGTCGTCCTCTTCCTCGTCCTCCTCCTCGTCGTCGTCGTCGTCGTCCTCCTCCTCGTCGTCGTCGTCGTCGTCATGCCCTCCTAGCAACACCGTCTGGAATGTCCTGTCTGAGTTCGGACTCTTCTTAATAGTGATGCCGATCTTGCCCCTGGCCACCTTGGTCCCCGAGGAGGATGACGACAGTGGGGAAATCGGACTCGTGGGTAAGCTGCCAGCCCTATCACTTAACTTGTCGCCACTAGTCTTAAGCTTTGTCACTTCGTCCAAAGTGTCTTCGTCACTACTGTCCGAGTCCCTCTGGCTGCTCTGCTTGCTCTTATGCCGTTGCCGCCTGTTGGCGGCGGCCGTCACCTCTTCTTCCTGATATCTCTCTGGCGGCTTGGGAGTGCGGCCGCTCAACGTCGGCAGGATGTACGGCACCTTTGGCGGCTCTTTTTTCTTCACGTCCGCGCTCTCGTCGCCCTTCTTTTTCTTCTTGGCCGTCGTGGTCCGCTGCTTGTCGTTCCACGAGCGCGGCTTGCGACCCCGGCGACCGCCGTTGGCCGCATCGAGTGCCGCCTGCTTGCGCTCGAAGATCTCGATCAGCCTGGGATCGAGGATGTGTCGCTCCGGCTCCCAGGTGGAGTCTTTGGTGTCCCACCCTTTCCACTTGACCAGGTACTCGGTACGGCCCTTGTGGAATCTCTTCTTGGTGATGGCCTCGGCCGCGTAAACCTGCTCGCCCAGGTCGTCATCGTCGTCGGCCATGGCTGTAACAGAAAGAAAAGGGGATCAAACGTTAGGATTTAGGTGAAGCACGACAGTTTGACACCGCCTTCGCCACCCTTTGCTCCTTAACCACCGAGCACCTCAGCAGGCAGACGATAACGTAAATAGACAAGATTGGAAGGGAGAAGGACAGGATGTCCACGAAAAAAGTCGGTCGGTCGCCAGCGCCAGAAATTAGCAGTAAAAGGCTGCAGACAGCCTGGACAGGTAGAAAGAGATAGTCTTTTGGAGATTATGTACCGACAATGAGGTCGCCCTCACGTTGGCAGAACCGTTCAGCGCCTCGTCCATTGTGTCCGGTGAATGCAAATGCGTCCGTTCAAAGTGGGCCTCAGCACGCCAAAAAAAAAAAAAGTCCGCAACAACGAAAAAGTTCTGGAGCTGCATGAAAACCGCAACAGTTCGCAGAAACTACTACACGGAGGGAGGGGACAGAGGATGAGAAGTGGGAGGGGTGTTGCTGCACCAGTTCGTGGTCCAGCACGTGCTGCGTCCGGACCACAGAGTGCTAAACACGGTTTCAAAGACCAATAATGACCGTCCAAAAATACATCTGCGCCATTTTTATCGCAACCCTTATGTACTCCAGTCTGGGGAGGCCAAAAAACATGTTTGGCACGTCAGCCACTACCACGAAGTACAACTGCAAAGAGTTCGGCGTCTGCTCGCTTTCACACACACAGGGAGGAAATTGGATATCGGCGGCGGGGAGTAATTGCAAGGGTTGCAAAAAAATCCGATGTGCGAATTTGACGATTTCAAGGCCTTGGTGGACACGGAAGTGTGCCTAGGACAAGTACAGTGCGAGTCAGCGTCTCGCAACATAAGGAGTGGGCAGACGCAGCTGCATGAAAATCCCAATATCAATAAGACGCCAAAGTTCAAAGAAGGCCTTTATTCCAGCACCAGGTTCCTGTCTGTCCTCAGACTCCCTGCCAAGGCCGGCCTCGACGTGGGGTTGTCAGCTGTATTTCACGCCCAGATTTCCTCCAACTTTTTCTCAACTGTTCTCCTGGTGAGTTTCTTTTTGCTCTCTCTGACTGACTGCAGCCCAATTTTTCAATTACATATCTGTGTATGCATTTGTTATTGAGCATTGAAGGCCGCAAAAGAGGCCTTGCCGAAAGCGTCGGCACTGCTTGAACATGTGCGAAACAATGAAGGCTGACGTCAACCTCATTAACTGAGCTGAATAACTGGTGTCTGCACATCATGGAGTCGACGTGTGACGCACCCGAGGTCTCCTTTGTCACCCTCCGCTTTCTTAAGTTCTTTGGTGGAAAACTTCCGGCAGCCATAGGGAGACGCGGGCAAGGTTTGCCTCGTAAATTGGAGGTATAGCTGTAGTAAACGTGGCATGCGACGCTGCCGTTCGAGGCCCTGGAGACCATCATCACGTTCATAAACACTCGATTGCGTCGTGATAAACGTGTCGCTCGGACACGGGGCCATAAAAATAACTCGCTTCTTCAAAGTTGGAGGCATAATTAGGAAGAGGCACACAACTGAATCATTTCTGCCAGGCCTTTTTTTTGCGTTCAAAAATGAAACTCCTCTTTTTCCCCCACTTCACTTCGCAGGCCCGCTCCTGCTCCCCCCTCCCCTCCACGATGATGGAGTGCGCGGTCTGTTTGCTGAACAAAATTGCACAGAATTATGAATCGTCGCCCGCACGGCAAATAAAGAGCCCGACTGCGTCACTGGCTGACGCAGGGATTTTTGCAGTTGCCCCACCAACTTCCCGGCGTCGAGCATATGCAACGGCGCCACCGACAACAGCGTGGCCCACGCGACCGTGTTGAGTGGAGCGCCCAACAACACATGCAAGAAGTTCCGCTTCATCATCAAGGTTGACGGGTAGAAAAGCGACCAGAAAAGGGGTGGGGAAACCAATGCTGAAAGGGGGGAAATAAGAGGTAACGGGGGAAAAAAAGAATGAAAGAGTCTCTCTGTACAAGTGGCGAAGGTCGCTCACGGGGGGGAGCGGAGAAAGTTGCCCGGACTTCAGTCTCCACTGAGCTTTCTTTATAGGCAGGCGCTACTCAGACCTTGTCGTACGATCCGGACACAGTGATCCTCTTTTTTTTTTTTTCATCTTCCTTGGACAATCGGGCTTGAGCCATGAGCTTGGACCAAGTCTCTTCCGAGAGAATGTCCTCCGTGTTATTATGGTCGAGGGCTCCTCCTCCTCCAACGATTACGGCCAAGAGCTGATCAGCAAGACTTCGAACTGGTCCATAGCGACCAAGTCGTCGGCGGAGATCAAAGGCCCCAGCTTGTGGTCGTCGGCGACAAAATCGTCGGCGACGACGACGACGACGCCATCGAGTGCTATCGCTGACCACTTCAGCTCCACCAGTAAGGCGAGAGCAAAGGATCGCTGGAAGATCCTCTGTCTCGTGCGCACTTCCGGAGCCGGTACGGCTTGTCCAACAGTCCGGTCTAAAATTCTGCACAACTGAGAGGGGGGGAGGAGGACAAACCGACGGACAGACAGACAGACAGACAAATAGACAGATAGAGAGACAGACAAGTAGACAGATAGACAGACAGACAAATAGACAGACAGACGGAGCCCAGCAGGCTACCACCAGTAATACACTTCTTAGTGCTTCTTGTTGCTGTGTAGAATTTTAGACCAAACTGTGCCCCTCTTGCAGCCGTCGACGAAGAGACCAGGAAGGAGAGACTCAAAGAGCGAGTGGACGACTGGATGAACAGCTTCGTCTGCAGGCTGAGGCTCACCCAAGAGGAAGTGAAAAGACAACTGCAACAGCAGTCGGAGCTGGCAGAGAACTATGCCGCTGTGTCTTCCTCCCGGGGCGAGCTCTCCAACAGCCTCGTGAGCGATGAGGAGACGGCCAACGCCTCCGCCATCGTGACCAGCGCCACGTCGGAGGCGAGGCTGTCCCGACGGAAAGAACGACGGTGTCATGAGGGTGAGCAAAAGATAAGGATGAGGCAGAGGGAAAAGGAGGAGGAAGACAGGGAGAGGACCATGATCCTGGAGGGGAAGATGGACATGTCAATGGCACAGACCACAGTCGTCCGGGAAGATCCGGACCTGCGTGCGCATTCCAAGCTACTGAAAGTAGAGAGGAAAGCATCTGCCATGGAGGAGAAGAAGCTGAGGAAGAACAGCGTCTCTCCTAGGAGAGGAGGTGCCAGATCTCCCAACTACGACAAGACGAGGAGAAAATCGCCCAACAGCAGCCAGGCCAGCAGCATCAACAGGGGCGAGGGATTGCGACCGCCGTCAAAATCTCCCAGGCCCAAGTGCAAGACCTCGTCTATCCGACGCCACAAAAAGTCGCAATCGGTCCACTCGCACAAATCCAGCATGAAGCTGCGCTGGAAGAAGGTGGCCGGCAAGGTCCGCCTGCAAAATGTGTTCTCTGCCTCCAACGGCCATCACCACATGGAAGACGCGCCTCCAGCTGCCGACGTGCACACCATGGTGGAGGAGGTCACCGACACCGTCGTGGCCAGCCTGGTGTACGACGAAGGCAAGGACGAGCTCATAGCCGCTGCTACAGCCAAGAGCGAGGAGCGAGAGAAACGTGCCTCCGGCGGCAACCCAGTGTTCGACGCTTTCGAAGGCGCCCGTGACGTGGACGACCTCTACAGGATAGCCGAGATCTGGGTGAACCCGCTGAGCTACATCACGTAGGCCTGGGTGGTGGACAGGCAGAAGCAGTCTCTCCTCCTGCAAGTGTCCTCAGTGCCTGTGAGAATATGAAGCCTGAGATTAACTTGGAGGAGACCGGCGTTGACGATTGCCCAAGGTAGTTGTTTTCTTTCCATCCGACCAGCATTATATCAATCATGTCGAGTCATTCATCAGCTTCGCACTCTCCGTGGCGCATGTGTGTGATGAACATTCACTCCGTTCGTACTTATGAGCAGCCATGACTCTCTCTTCTCGCCACCATAAATAAACGGTACAGTCCGCAATAAGGGTGCGTTTACTCGGGAAGACTTCTCTACACTCTGTGTGTGAATCTTGGCAAGTTCACATGCTCGGTGGACTCCGCGTGTCAGACAAAGGATCCAGACTAACGAGTCGTTGTAGCAGTTTCTTGACACTCTTTCTCCGGGATAATAAGATCGCCTGCTCAGGCCTGAGTGAACAACACAAGTTATAAATCTGTGCATAAGACGCTGGAAATATGAGTCATTCCATTACGAGGCAGTGTGCAAAAGCTTTAGGGACAACGGAGAGACAGTTCTCACCCCTGTCAATGGGCTGGGTTCCCAGACACACACACAAGTCGCACAATGAAGGCAGCATGTACGTCCTAGTCACTGTTCAGGCTCCTATACAACAGATACAGCCTACGAAATTGTGCTCCTTCTTACCCTACGTACGTAGTAGCTACATTCAGCCTGCTGGAAGGGACTCCCATGATAATACAGCAAATCGGTGCTACCTTCATTCAGGGAGGATTCATCAACTGTACAATGGCCCCTCAAGCAAAGAGGAAGCAACAAGAAGGGACATCCTTCAAAGAGCTGCGGCTTGACACGTCACCACACCCAGGACTGGCAGTCGGTCGAGCCAAAGTGCCCAACATTTGTCATTACCTGGACAAGGCCCAATTTGTGCATAAACAATGTCTTCTGAAGGCCCAATCTGACCAGGAGGACCGTTCTGGACCCTGCAGAACGCAGGCATGTCTTTCTGTAGTCAAGCTAAAGTTCCACCAACAATCAGAAAACAAAGCTTCATATCAGGAGGGGAAGAAAAAAAAACCATCAGTACCTCTTTGTACTGACATCTGACTCATTCTCTCACGTCCTCTATCGCAGCCCTTTGAATTTTGTCTCAAAAAGAAACAAAAAAGAGAGGAGAAACAATTGCGTTGGGCCTATGTTTGCCAGGCCGTCAAAGACTCTGGGAAATCAGAAATGGCAGCGCCGTCGACAGCTTCCTTTTATATCACATTGTCACGACCCTTGTTGCGTCACCTCCGTGTGCGTCGTCTCCCAGACCAACTCGCTCTCCCCCTCGTTCGACTGCCTGCTGTGAGTCGCTTTACGTGTGATCTCTCCAGTTCCAACCCCCTCTCTTTTTTTTTTTTCGCGGAATAATGCATTAGCCATCGTCGTTGCTCCGGCAGGAGGATCAGACAAGAGGATCGGTCGGGGGTATTGTTCATTTCGTCAGATGGAGTCGCCGAGAGCGAGAATACCCAGTGGGAAATGCAAAGAGAGCAAAAAGCTTTTGTGTTGCTGCTGCTCTGAAAGAGACACACGGAGAGAGATGTGCTGAGGAGGCCATTGTCTCCGTTAAAATGGCGGCCGCGGTAGCTTTTTCAACACGGGCTTTCCTCTTGGGGTGAAGAAAGTGGAAAGAAAGGGGTGGCTGCTAGGGATGCCACCGGGTCACACCTGATCCGGGTCGTTTCCGGACTCGTGACACCCTTGAGCCCCGTACAGATCTTATGAACCGGGGATAACATTTTTCCAGTCCTGTGTCTTCATGGAAACACTGTTACTCAATCTGCATAGTCAAGCTGCTGGCTGACTGCCCGAATATCCTTCTTCCAACTCGAGTCAGTCCAGCTTTTTCGAACTCGAGAGTTATTGATCCGTTACATCCCTAGTTACACCAACCCCCCCTCCTTTTTGCAGAGGAGACAAGAAGGAGAGCAACGATGCTAACGTCTTCATTTGTTGGAGCTTTCGTCTCATTTGAGGAATGCTTCCTTTGTTACACGCAGGACTTGGCTCTAACAGACAATCAACCCCCCTTTTTGGCTACCTGAACACAATGATTTCATCCCCCCACCTCAGTGAGGGCGCACGCGCCAACGTGACACGCGCGGGCTGCCAGGAGGTATCCACATCCCCTGGAAATGAAGCCACGGAAGAAAATTATACACACGCTGTGTATGTGCCAGCAAGAAGCTATTTCTGGCTCCACCAGCGCTGCTGCAGAAGTGAAATAACCCCCTCAATAATAGCTCTTCGTCCAGGGGCTGCAGCTGTTGTTGCTTGAGTGAAGAAGCAAAAGAAAATGGACTCGAGCTGCACACACGACGATGATGATCGTCGTTGTCTCGAGGCACAAGTGCGACAATGGACATTCATTGACCGCCAAATGGTTCAAAGCTGCCAGCTCCAAACTTTCCAGCAAAACAGCTGAGCATTCAAAACGCCAAGTTTGGCACTTTCTTCGTCAAACATACATCCACAGGGTGATCCAAGAAGAGTGCAAAAGCGTTTTTCTCCTGCAAATCCAACACTCTGGAGAGCAGATGAGCGATCGAGTCGTTCAATGCAAAAATACCCCAGTTAACACGGAATAAACAGTGTTGTTTGCTCCACACCACAAAGCAAAGTTAGGATTAGTAAAAATAGTGAGTGAAATGTCTTCGTATTGAGAGAGAAAAAAGTCGCCTGCCCTGGAGAAAGTGTTCGCCGTCTCCGCCTTCTCCACGGTTGTCGACACGCGAGGAGGGGATTGAATGGGCCCGGAGAGCGTCATTGCACTTGCGGTTTGCGGCAAATGAAGGTTGCGAGAGCTCCTCCCTGATGGTGCGTGCAACCACCAACGTTATCGAGAACAATGTGGGGAGTGCAGTTGCGGCCTCGGTGTTTGACCCATTTGGGGGCCACTGCGTGCACGCTCAGGATGAGCATTCCCCCACTTATTGGGTCAGGTCGATTCAGCTACACTTGTCCGAGGTCTCCGTTTGAATGAAATGAATGATCATTGTTTGGGTGAGTTTGCTTTTTCAAAATGTGCCAAATTTTCATTTTCTGACCTGACTCAACTGCTCGCAGCAGCACTCTGTTGTGCACGTATCGTTGGAGGAAGCGCCTCAGTGTCAAGAGTGCATTCGTTCAAATAAACTAAGCTGCCAGGATTGTCACGCTTCCCATCGTGGGTAGCAGCAAAAATTAGACTTCCGACGGAAAAGTATTTGAAGGGGGCCAGGGGGGCGGCGCAGGCGGGGCAGACGGAGCAGGCGAAGCAGGCGAAGCAGGCGGAGCAGGAGATCAACAAAATATCTGGCATTTGTTGCATGCTTCGTCCGCCCGCCAGCGGCACAAAGACGGGCGTTAACTGCGAATATGCTGAGGACGTCCTGGATGACAGAGAAGCTACTGAAAATGCCAAGAAGCCGCCCTAATCATTTGGCGGCCGAGGAGGAGAACGCGTTGGTGCAGCCGTGCGGAAAAGAGTTCTCCGCTGACTCACACTGTTTTCGCAAAGGAGGACGTGCAAAAAAAAAGAATCTGTGTCTGAAGCTTTTGCTCGGTCTCATCGTAATTGGCTATCGCGTAAATCATCAGAGCTGCGCAAAAAAAAGTAGGTAAGAAACGGAGGAGTCACTAACTGCGCAGCCACTTTTGTGCAGAGAGCAACGTGCACATGTGGACGACGGCGGCGGCGACGACGACGACGACGACGCAGATACCGTGTGAGTCTGCAAAAATGTCCAAGGACGAGAATGGGCAGACCTTTGTTTTTGCGCAGTTTGATTTGCTCCATCCAGACGAGTCATGTGCAATTCCAGGCTTTGCCGACGTCAGACCATCTGTTGCTGGACGGAACTGAACCAGGCAACAACGCAGTGATTCAAAAATACATCTCTGCACAGTACAGAGCTTTTGAAGTTGCGCAAGTGCAGAGCAGAATTGCGCACACACACGATTCTGACCGAGCAGCTCTGGTCATGTTTCCAATGCGGACTGAGCACGCAAATTCGCTTCTCCACGCAGAATCTGCAGAGCAAAGCACAGATGATAAAAATCGATAAGCAGCTTCCATCCCTCCCCTTCTTTGTGTGCCAAGATAATTTACAGACAGCCAAAACTTTATCCTCGTCACGAGGTCCAAGTTGTGGCCCCTTTTAAAGACCTCGAACAAAAAGATGCAACGAACAGAGGCGAGTGAGCGATTGCGACGACGAAGCTAAAAACCTGATTGCTTTAAATGCCCCCTTCTTCTTCTCCTCCTCCCTCTTCTCCTTCTCCTTCTCCGTCGTCGTCGTCTTCTTCTTCATCGCAATGATGCCAAATGGTCGCTTTCATGTATCCATGTGTGTGTGCGTGTCGAACGTGCACGTATGCGAGGCTCAGGTAAGTTTTGCCAAGCAACACGTACACGGACTCTTCTCCCTCCTGCTCGCTCGCGCGCTCGCTGACGCTGGCGCGGACGCACACGCACTTGCTGCCATGCACCTCATGGAGGGCGCGAGACAGACCGCTACAGCATATGTTCATCTGAGGCGAGGAGGCAACCCCGCTGGGCCATACTTTTTCTCCAGACCTGACAATGGGCAAAGAGGAGCTAAGAGAGAGTTGTGCATGCCTCCCCCCTCTGCCTCCTCCTCCTCCCCCAGCTACTTGGCATCGACCAATAACTCCTCGGATGTGTTTGCGAACGAAGACGACGCCCTCCGTAATGGCTGTTGCAAGAGGAGGAAGAAGAAAAACATCCCCAGCGTTTTCTCCGTGGACCCGGTCGTAAACCCGCAGAGAGGGAAGAGCAGCGAATGCGCCCAATTTGATCTTCCCGGCGTTCCGCAACGGTCTGATGAATTTAATCGCCGGTCTTGATCGCGCCACGCGTATAAGCCTGGCGAGAGGGGGGTGGCGGAGGGGGGTTTCCTTTCAACGGCCCCCCCAGGGCAGGTATGTATCAAGTATGCTCGGAGGAAGCGGTTTTCCCTCCAGCTTCTTCACTCTCACGACCGAGTGTCTCAAGGAGACGAAGGAGGAGGGGGCTGATGCCTAATCTCGAATGCACGGAACGTTCGCCTACTCTTTTCTGGCTGTGCCAAAAGCGATTTTTCTTCTTCTTCTCCTCCTCCTCCCCCTCCTCCTTGCCCACCGAGCACAATCTCTACTTGTGGGCCGCCCGCCCACTCTCCCACTACTTACGCGGCCCACCTCTTTGACGCGTTGCGTGTGTACGGGGCATGCGGGGTCGGTAGCAAGTGTGAACACTTGCGTGAAACTTGCTCGGACACGCGACCAACGAGGTGGACGCGGACTGGAGCGCGGGGGAGGAGAGCGAGATGAGAGAAGGGGGCGGGATCGTCTCGTCCGGGCAACACCGGCCAAAGACACCGAGGCGCCGGCCGGGACAGAGGTCCCCAGGGGTCTGGGTCCAAGTTGAGACGAACTGCGTCGCTGCCCGGGGCGGGGGGGATTGTGGGGCTGTCGATCAACCCTTTGCAGAAGTAGCTGTCAACAGCCGAGTCGTAGTAGTTCTTACCGTAATTGTCCTCCTCGTCCGCTCTACTTCCTCTACTCGGTCATCGCTGGGCCGTCCCTCTGGGCCATGGCGGGAAGATCCTCTCGGGGCCGTCGTCCGCCGGGATCACGATCTCCGAGGGCGACCGGACCGAGAACAAAAATCTCCGATCGAAATTCCGAAACGAAACTGAACGAGCGAGCTGTTCTGGCTTGCTGCGCTCCACGGATTGGCTCTGGCTGCTGCTGGTGGGCGAGCGAGCGAGCGAGCGACTCCGCGAAGCAACTGCCTGGGTCGCTGCTGCTGCTGCAGCCGCCGCTGACGATGGTGTCGTCGTCCACCGCAGCCGCAGTCGCAGACGCTGCCGCCGCCGCCGGCAAGCGAGAGCCGGACGAAGAAGAATCCCTCCCTGGCCAAGCCAAAAGTCTTTCTCTTAAGCCAAGTCTGCCTCGTCCACGTCGGCTCCTTCGCTTCCTTCGCTTCCTTCCTTCCGGGCGATCGATGAAGACGACGACGACGACGACGGCAGCCAGAAGAATCAGGGTTGCCAAGACTGGGAGCTCCGAGGCGCAGGAAGGGTCAGTGACGTCACCAGCAGACGACAACAACAACACTTGCTCCTCGCCTCTTACGTGTCCATCGACGAAGTGACACACCATCCATGTCAGCGGGGAGGACCCGGACGCTGCTGGCCGCCGCCACATCGGCCTCCCCACGTCACCTACCTTTCGTGCCGGCGCACTCACCGGCCTCGGACCGCCAAGTGGAGCGGCTGGCTGCCTTCGTCCGGACCTCGGACCGCCTGCTGGTGTTGACGGGAGCGGGCCTGTCGACAGAGAGCGGCGTGCCCGATTACCGGTCGGAGGGCGTGGGCCTCTATGCGCGAAGCGATCGGCGCCCGCTCAAGCACCAGGTCTTCATGAAGAGTCACGAGGCCAGGAAGTCCTACTGGGCGCGCAACTACGTCGGCTGGCCGCGTTGGTTCGCGTTGGTGCCGAACCAGGGACACCGGACCCTGTGCGCGGTGATGCTCTAAGACAGAGGTTCTCAACCTGCCTGACTCAAAGATGATTGATGCGGGCAGCAAGGTTGACAACCGCTGGCCCATTCACGTCTGTCTGTCTGTCTGTCTGTCTGTCTGTCTGTCTGTCTGTCTGT
>JAAUXU010180010.1_pt1 | contig 20982 bp, 19 predicted proteins | sample 7278151 | NCBI WGS metagenome assembly JAAUXU01 (sample SAMN14350113, study PRJNA611818) | marine sediment metagenome | isolation source: surface marine sediment (1.8m) | place: French Polynesia: Moorea | collected 2018-08 | reverse complement strand
GGACTGCAATCGCCTCCGGCTGTTAGACATCCTGGTGAGACCTATGCAGAGGCTAACGAAGTATTCTCTGCTGCTCAAGGCCATTCTCAAAAAGACGGACGAGCAGACGCAGAAGGAGAACCTCATCCTCATGGTAAGAAACTTAACACTTGTGCTCGGGAGGCGTTAACAGACATTGTGAGAGTCGTTTAACGCACAAGCTGCCGTTAGTTTGGGGTGTGCGTGAGGTCCTTTTACACGCGTGAGAGTAGGGACAAAGCAACCCGGCCTTTGCAAGTGACAGTTCAATTCGTTTAATTTTCCTACGCCTTTTGCTCTGTGTGCTCGTGACAACTTTTCTCTCCCCTTCTTTAGTAGTCACAGTGAATTTCTGACCAAAGGAACAGCTTGAAGAAGGACGCATTAATCTCACACAGTCTTCTGTTGTCACCAGCTACTGTTCTTCAGCCTCGATTAATCTGTTCCGGCCTCTTGCAGGACGAGAAGGTGGACGCGTTCGTGAGTGACGTTAATTCGCATCTGCGTCAGCGTCAGGAGCACGAGAGACTTAAGACAATCATCGCCAGGATTGAGTCCTACGAACCTGTGGTGAGTCGCGTCCGCTCGTGGCCACCGGAGGCCAGCCGGAGACTTTCCGGAGACTTTCGAGGCCGATGCAAATGCGTGACCGCTGTACTCTTGAGCACAATTAGGGCTGGAGGGAGTCTAAATTTAGACGGATTGGCTGTCTCAAGGCCAAGTGGCTCGCCAAACAAGCAAGTACCACAGGGTTAGGTGTGACTGGATGACAAACTGCATCGAATAGCTGCTGCCTGGCACGTAGGAACTTATAGGAAATGACCAAGAGACGTGATCTGGATCCGCCAACCTCAATGACTGCTTCATGGCTCCTAGGCAGATCGGATTGTTGGTGGAATCAATGCATCCTTGAGCATCCTTCTGCATAGCCAAGTTCAATTTACTGCTTTTTTTTGCCCGTGCACCTCAGAAGGCAGCAATTGGAAAGAAGGATCACCTGACTTGCCACTGTACTGTAGACATAAAGGTATTCATTGGTGTAGTGCTTGCAACATTTCCAATAAGGAATTTCCCACAAGAACCGATGCCACCTAGAGAAACTTGAGTATTGCAAACTTTCGCTCCCTTGACTCTCACTCTTCTTTCTCTACTTCTCTATCTCACTTCTCCTTTTTCACTTGCATTCAAGCGGGTGAAATGGGGAAGGGATCCCATAATTGGGTGAGATTTCTGGGAAATGTCTGTACTGGGGAACTTTTAAGGTAGCTGCAGCAGCTTTTCCTACGACACACCAAAAAAATAGACCTAAGCCTCACAAGTGAAAGAGTACAGTGTTTCTGCTGTTGCCATTATTGAAAGGTTGCAGTCAATACCCAGACTCACGTGGGTCCATACGTTGGTAGCAGTTGGTAGAGCTTTCCCAGCACTTGCTCCACTTTTTGTTTAATGGTTGCCGTGATCATAACGCATTTCCGCCTCCATCGTTAGTTAGGCATGCGTGAATGAAACCTTGTTGAGGGCAGCAGCAACGTGGACCTTGGGCCTGGCACATCAGCACTGCACGCGCAGCCAAGCCTTCAGGGCCACGAAAAGCGTCCCTCACGACCAAGGAAGCCTCCTTAGGAGAGCTCCGGACTCATTGCCGTGCATTTGCTCTGTGATGTCGTCAGATAATGGGCAGCACAACTTGGCTGGTTCTGCTTTTTCTCTTCCAAAGACCCTGCAAATCAAATCCGCACTCATATCTGGTGAAAAACCTTCAGCGAAGTCATCACCTCGGGCAAAGGAAGCGAGGGTTCTTTTTTCAATTCCTAAGTCTGCTCTTCCAGGAAGCTCCAGACAAGAATAATCCATAAATGTTAAGTCAACAGGGTGATTTTGTAGGCCAAGGTTTTCCTTTTTTTGAGACATCAGTTTGTCTCTTTGACATGCTAAACGTCAAGAGTTTCCAGTCGTGTCGTCCTTTTCTAACGATAAAATTGAATCAAAGTTTGTGCTCCGCTTTATGGTAAAATTTAGGTCTTGTTCGTTTTGCCTTGGCAACCTGCTATAGAAGCTTGTCAAATGCACCTACGGGACTTTACTTTGCGAGAAATTTCCCCAGGAACTTTTTCGGGATTTATTTTGTATATCTGAAATTCTATCGAAGAGTAGGTTCTCTCCCTCTAAAAAAAAAGTGGGTTTAAACCAGAAGGAAAAAATGCATCTTAAAATAGGGTTAAAAGCAGGATTTATTCAACCATTGTCTGTAAGACTCCCAGAAGTCCTGACTATGTTTTCGAACCATTTTGTTCCTCGATCATTGCTGAAGAATGTTGTTCTCGCGACTTGTTTCACTGGCGGGGAACAAGGCTGCATTGACGGTTTAATATCAGTCTGATGGAGCAAAGTTAGAGAAATCATAGCGAAAACCCATAGTGCAGAATTCCAAATTCCCCGAAATCGGTGAAGAAGTCGTCCAAAAAGCCTCTCCGAGAGCGCAGAAGCCCCATTCTTTAAGACCCCACCATAATAAGAAAAGACTCTATGTACTAAACGCTGTCCATTTCAGGAAACCAAAGATGACGAACTAGATCGGCTTGTGCAGGGTCACTGCAGGCTGGACCTCACGTCGCCGATGCCCGGCTGTGCTGAAAATCACCGCAGGCATTTGCTCTTTGAGGGAGATCTCAAGCTCAAGGAGGGCACAGCCTCAAAGGTACGCACGGGAAACCGCGATGGCAGCGCTGCCTTTTGAGTACACGCGACAAAAACCACATGACGAGCCATGTTTCGCCAGCCAGGACGCGCCCGCAGCTTTCTTTTCTCAGACACTCTTGCTGGCTCTGGTGGCTTCTCTGTCTTATTAATGTCAATCAAGCTACAATTTTGCCTCAACTTTGATCTCTTGTGTGTGTGTGTGTGTGTGTGTGTGTGTGTGTGTGTGTGTGTGTGTGTCTGTGTGTGTGTGTGTGTGTGTGTGTGCGTGGATCTCTTGCGTGTGAGTATGTGTGGACGGGCGGACGGACGGAGACCGCTGTCGTGCGCCGCTTCGATGCTAGACATTAAAGTACTAGCTGACGTCTAAGTATACGTACTTTTCTCCCCTCCTGACGGGCTGAGGACCTCTCGCAGTCCTTTGATCCACTGCATGCAATCCAAATTGTAGAACCCTGGGCACAATTAATTCCCCCGAAAGTTCCACGCTCATTCAGATGAACAGTAGAGATGGAGAGAACAATGCATCAAATAGGACATTTTTGCTGCGAGCTCAATGAAGACAATGAGAGGGAGAATGTTTTTTTTTGCATCTTAACGGACTTTTTTCTCCTATGCATAGACCGCATATCAAGATCTTGCGGTTGTTGAGATCTCGAGGGTTCTTCTCCTTTCCAAGCTACAGGGGTTCCCCTTATTGGACGTACCCGCCAGCCTCTGCCGACACGTTGCTCTAAGGGAAGAAGAAGCTCTGCTTCAGTACACGAGCTCGACCCTCATGCTGAACACAGTGCATACGTTATTTGATATTACAGAATAGACCAAGCATGGATCAGCGAGCAAACTTTCCAAAGTAGTCGTCTCCTCTTAGTTTTCTGACGACTCCCACAAACCACGGCAGCTGCCTTTGTCGTCCTACGCACGCACGCTCACACACGCGCGCACCCACACATACGTGTGTGGAAGAGGAGGAGTTTGGTTGAGCTTGGGGAGGGGGGAGGGGTGTCGGATCCAGGGACACGAGGAAGTACAGAGGATGAACTTTGATGTTCTCCCGGACTGTGACAAAACGGCAGCAACATGGCACATGGTCTGTTCTTGCCCCATGCCAACGCACTGCACGTGGTGCGCGTTCTGCGTGTCACCAGCGTTGTTGGAGAATCCATGCCTAAAGACGTACGTCTTTGCAGACTGACGTCCACGCATTCTTGTTCAGCGATATGTTGCTCCTCTGCAAGAGCCTCACCAAGAAGCAGTCCGCCGGTGTCGATGGAAAGGTGAGCTGTTCAACCTCGTCGAGTGGCTGCTTCCACACGAGTGACCCTTTTCATGATCACTTGCATGCAGGTTCGAGTTATCCGCGCTCCTTTTGTGGTTGACCGTCTGGTGATCAGCGACCTCAACCGTGAGGGCAGTGGTCAGTACGCCGCGGGCCTCGCCGTCGTCTACCTCAACGAGTACAACGTTGCGTCAGCCGCCTTCACCCTCCACAGCTCCGAATACAAGGTTATCAAGGTCAGACACTTCCCACGATGTTTCTCCTCACAAGTTCCGTCTCAATCTTGTCTTCATTGCAGGCATGGAAAGAGCAGATCTTGAAGGCCAAGGAGATGTACCACGCGGCCAAGTCTGCCACAGCCAGACAGTTGCTGGAGCACAGGTACCAGCAGTTCTACTTCTCATCGTACGGAGACGACGACGACGACTTTCTGATCAATCAGCAGTCCGGAAGGAGGGGTTCTTTCCGGGGATCGAGGTAACTAAGGACAGACCATTCTACTCACATCACTATTTGCCAGTCATATGTAGTATGAGCCTACCGAGGGTCTGCTGCGAACGCGCTGGTGACGCCCATGCAGTAGTCGTCGCTACGTGTGTAAAACAGCTGTGAACTTGTAGCAGCCATCTTTTGAGCCGATCTTGTGTCGGTTCGACCGTAACAAAATTCCTTTTTTTGCAGCACTTTATCACTTCCACTCCGCAAGTTCCCCATCTCCACTCTTCAAACATGCATCAATCATGCATTCTTAAGTCTATCATCACTCACTGCAGACATCCTGTACCCTTATGACTCTGATACTATCTCTTGCTACGGCGGGGGGTGGGTGGGTTTTTTCGTGTTCCAGGGCGATAAGGAAAAAAATGGCTCTTGACGACAGCTTAAGGCTCTTAGCATGCACAAAGTTTAATGAACAAGCTGTGTTAAGTTCGTTATCGCCCTTCCAGAATGTCCTCCATCGGCCACTCGTACTCTGGTTCCGTGGACATAAACGAGCTGATGCTTCCCCCTCCCCCTCCCTCGTCCTCCACGGCGGCTGCGGCCGCCTCCGCCAGCAACAGCGGCGGCGGCGGGTCCAACTCGCCGCAATTGCTAGTGAGCAGCCAGCAACAGGGAGTGCGGAGGAATCGGAGCTTTGAGCTACAGGTACGGTGGTAGATTAAGCATACACGTACGTGCACAAAGCATATGAATGGTGCAGAACCTCAGCCCTTCAGCCCGAACCTTTCCTGGCTCAGTGTGACGTGAAGAAGAGAACCTCAGGGCTCGTAAACGTATGCACATTCATTTTTAGAGTGTTTTTGGAGATGCCAAACTTTGGCTGCGTCCTCCTGCATCATAAAGAAGAACACAATAACCATAAAGGACTGCTGACCTGCGTATACAGCCCTTAGCCCGGGGAAGGGATGCAGTTTCTCTCAGAGAAAAGTTGTGTGAGACAAGATGGTCTCCCTGCGAGACCAAAGAACTTTCCAACGAGCCATTTTTTAGATGTAGCTGGGTATTCCCACGTTACGTACGAGATTGCCTCGAACTTAACTGTCTGAGGCACCACAAGTAGTGCAGTGAGTGAGAATTTTGGAATTAACATGAGCCTGAAGTAGTTCTTACCCGTGCGGGATTCTCACCATGTAAGTGTTTCACCTGGGACAATGACGATTTCCTCTCTCTTTCCGCTCTCCAGTCCCAGATGAGTGTAGGAGCCCCGGCGGCTCCTCCGCCTTCTGCAACGGCCACTCCTTCTCACCACCCATCCACTGCCACGCCCAACTCTGAGCACAGGGCATCTTCACTCAGCAGCGAGGACGGAGGGGGAGGGACGCAGGTAAGGACTCGTCTGTCGGACCGGGCGTTCCGAAGGAACGGGTCTCTTTGAAACTGCTATCGCACCTAGCTCAGAGAGCTCTGGTAGCTTCGAAACCCGGCGTAAACCTGACTCAAATTGTACTCCATCTCTCGTTAAAAAAGGAAAGCCGAATTCTTGTGGAGCACCCTGTAGCTACAGCTCTTGGTAGGCCGTGCTGTCATGGCCACATAATTATGCGAAGAACATAGTACAGCAGAAGCCACTTATTGAGGCAGAAATGACCGGGAGAGATGGCAGAAGTAGTTGATTGTATCGGTTACACCGTCAGTGAAGCCGCTAAAACCCAGCACTTTTCTCCAAACACCCTATTTTCTGAGTTGGCGGCAAAATACCTTGGGCGAATAAATGCGCTATCCCAACGTCCAATCTCGTGAAGCAAAAAGGCAGACAGAACAATGTTTGAGTCTCCGGTTGCAATGGCACTGGCACTTTTGGCCTGCGTTGTCGGTATTGGCGGCTTCTACTGTACCATATGTGCTGTTGCACAAGTACGGAACGGACAGGGACAGTCTGACAGTCCTTGCCCAAGAGCATCTTTTCCTCTGTGGCTACCCCAAAAGGATGGTTACGATGTGTGCATAGCAGCCGGTCGTAATTGTACGACATAGTACAGGAGGCCGATCGATCGATCGATGTGGTGAGCAAATCGTGGCTTCGATTAAGAGAAGATAATCACAAACATAAGTACACACATGCTGCGGAAAAAAGCGCATCGATTCCCTACCATTTTTGGTTGGATTAGATACAGCTCGCAACTGACGGTGTGCGACGATACTCTCAGATAGCCATTTACGTACAGTACAGTACTCACAATACACACGTGCTTTGAGAAAAACAAGTGATATCTCTTTAGATCTCTGGAAAGTCTCGCATGTCAAGCCTTGAATCCAGGGAGGCAGGGCCATCAACAAATGTGGGTTCCTATCCTCCTTCGCCGAGAACAGAGAGGTTCGTGACAATTAATGCCAGAAGCATTATGCTGCGCGCTATTAATTGGCAATAGCGCGTTAGCACACCATATATCGTGCCATCGAGGCTACTTTTTGGTATTGATCTGGTAGAATTATGAAACTCACGACGTCTTTTCTACTCCTAGGAGACAAACACTGGTCAAAAATCTTAGCCCCAACACGCTGACTGTGCAGATTCCTTACGGTGGGGGCATTGGTGTCAGTGGCGGCAGCAGCGGTGGCGGTAGCAACAGTGGCGGAGGCGGAGCTGGAGGAGGCGGGAGTGGAGGAAGTGGTGTTGGCGGCGGCGGCAACCCCTCTACCGTCTCTGCCCAGTCCACTCCGACCTCTCCGGCGGCCGTTGATTTTTCGGCAAAGCCACCGTCTCAATCTCATGCTGCCACCGACGACGCCGTCACCGCGGGCTTGACGGCACCTCTAGCCGCCTCGACGTCCGCCGGTCAACTGAGCGGCGGGGGCAGCTGCGGCGGCAACAACGTCCGCCGGTGCAAGAGTCCGACCGCGCGCGGCATCTCCTACCCGCCCGTGTCGCCCAAGAGCTTGAAGCGCGGCGTAGCCATTCATCCTGCGACCGCGACGTCGGTCAACAGCGGCCTCAAGAACCCGCCACTGAGCAAAACGCGACACGTGGTCTCGTCGGGGTCATTCACGGGGTCCGAGCAGCAGTACCAGCAGCAGGCCATCCCCGTCATTACTGGTGGGTTCATGCATCCTTGGTCTGATCGAAAAGTCTCTTGTGTGTGCAGCATCTATGGAGGAGGAGGAAGTGAACTGAGCCAACACGCGTAAAGCTCTCCTTTCTGTGTTTTTAGAGCGTTGCAATTCCTGATGCAGGAATCGCACTACAGTGCAAAGTCCTCTGTACTCTGCAAAGCTGCCAAAGCGACACTTTGCCTACGTGTACAGTCCACGTACGCGAATTCTCTATTGACTTGAGTCTCCCCCTGTTCACTTCACCGTCAGAATGCACGTAGAAAATGCACGTCTGTGAGCTCGGAGAGACACAAACACTTGACATGACGACGTCATCGACAAGTATAGATGCGTCGTACCAAATTTGTACTGTGCCACTACATAAGTATTATTTGCTCACTCACAATCATCGTGGTTTGTTTCTCCAGCTGTCGTTCCTCCCTCTGAAAGTGAGTTTGCTTCATCTCCCTCTCCTCCCCCTCAAGGAGGAATTCCCCCAGGGGGAATCCAGAATGCTCCCTCTTCTTCAGATCAACCAGGTCAACAACAACCGCAAAAGCAGCAGCAGCAACAACCAAGAGGGGGTCGCGGTGAACGGTCTGCTGATCGGCGGTATCACACTGCAGGGGCCATTGAAGACATCAAGGTGAGGGGCGAATAATACAATCATGCGGTGGTGTACTGTATGAGTACATGGAGGAGTACTCTGAAACGCCGCACAACGTGATATGAATTTATGAATTAGGGATGATCAGGCGGGTGGTACTCGAGCTCAATGCCCGGGTACTCGACTCCTATTCCCCTGCTCGACACCCGAGTAATTTCCCTCCATACCCGAATCGAGCATGCCACAAGCACACCATGAAAAGAAGTCGATGCTCAGACTTAGCACAGACTGCTTAGGCTGTCGCACTGACTGCACTGCACAAGTTCACACTAACGCTGACGTGGTGGCATGAGCAGTCTGTGACAAGGTCAATCATTTCTCCTGACCCTAGTTGCAATGTACAAACAAACAAGTCCACTTTTGCTTGTGAAGAGCGATTTTCATCGTCAGAATTAGTAAGAGGGGATTTATTGTGTCTTATTTATGTGATAAATTGGCACTGGCATCAGTGGAAAATTCTTTTTGAGAGTGACACAAAATGTTGGTTTTTTTTTTTACACAAATACGCGATCAAGGACCCTGTGAACTCGAGTCCACTGGGCAAGCTTGTGCAGATTACAGTACTCGACTATCCCTAATGTAGATCCAATGTGTACAGCATATGGGGAGTCCTAGAGATGGTGGAAATTTTAACCCCCCGAGCTATTTTTCTGATGCTGGATGGATTTCAGCAATTCTTTTTCTCCCAGCATCTTCAGATTCGTGAGTTTCCTATGGTGTCAGAAGTCAGATATTTGGGATCAATAGTCGAGTTGCTACATCTAAGAGAATTTTTACCAAAGTTGTTGAAACAGGGCTTCCATTTTCTTCAAGGTAAAGGCAAAAAAGTGATGAAAAGAGTGCTGAGCCACTGGAAAACCAGAGAGCCCCAAGGAAACTCCACAAAGCAGAAAAGAAAGTTTGACTCTCTGACATCATTGTTTTTCAGTGTGCACAAAGTTTAATAGTTAGTGGATATATGCAAACCATCAATGCCATGTAAAGCCAAACCACCGACTCCAATGGAAACCTGAGGGTGCAGATACTACGAGAAAAAGGAATAGCTGCCATCAATGCAGTATAGTGCCCTCTGCTTAAACGCATTGGGCATAATGCCTCCGCTCCCTTGGGGGAGCGGAGAACTGCGTGGAGTGAGCAGTTAAGAAAGAGCCCTAGCTCAGACTGATAAATGCCTCGGATTGCGGCTTTAAGGGTAGTTTGGGCCGTTTGTCCCAACTTGGGTCCCCCTGCTGCACACCTGCACTGCTGCTACTCTGGCACATGCACCCAAGACAAGGCAAAGTTTCGCTAGCTCGGGTCCAAGCCAGCGATTTAGCTATCCTCAAGTACGGTAAGAATGTGCGATATCGAGAAAGTATGATATCGCCGATGCTCCATATTTTCCCCCAGTATCATCCGACACTTGACAGTATCGCCACCCAAAAGTGTTCCCTAAATACCAATGTAAAAGAGAAAGAGTCTGTTTTTCGACAATTTCTAACAGATCTTGAAAACATCGACCTGCTGAAATTGTGCAATTAGGCAGAGCTTGATGGGCGTTTAAGCAGAGTATGTGCAATTAGGCACATTAAAGCAAGAAATGGGCGCGCAATGAGCAAAGTGGCTCATTAAGCAGCGGGTGTTTAGGCGGAAAGCATCATGAAAGAGGAGTAGAGGTTTAAAATTTGGAACATCTCGAGGACACCCAGTTTATCTACACCTATATGAACCCCTGTACATCAGCACTCATCAATGCACCCGATTTATCCACACCATGACACTCCGTCTAGCTATCTGTACGCAAAATAATCGATTCACTGTTCGACCTTTTTTACTGCATTGCGGAAAGTGCTTGATAGCCCTCGATGTATCTTCAACTTATCTTATCTTACTCATTGCAACTTTAATCCCACAACCCCACCCGTTCCCTCACCCACTACCCCATCGCGCCGTCAAACGTCCCCCTCGGGTCCGTCAAATTGCCCTCTTGGGCGCTCAAAGCCAGCAAGATATATCTCTATGTAGAATGTGTACTCATATGAGCAGGCAACACTTGGTCAATATATCCTGGATTTCTGCTATGCATCCCATTTTGCTCAGTGTGGTGCTCCATACTACACTTTAGCACCAATTAATTTCTTCTGCCAATGGAAAGCAATAATTTCTCGTGAAATCATGAATTCTGTAGTCATTATGTGCACCATGCTTTTTCAAATTATTCCTGAGGCTTTGGCCTGTGCAAGGCCTTACGTTGCCCAAGGCCTACCATCCCATCCCTTCTCCCCCCCCCCCTCCAGTCCTCAGACAATCTAAGGTCTTAGGCAAGTCTAAAGTCATCTTAGTCAAAACTCGACAACTATGCTATACCTACGTGCGTACACAATCAGTCATGGTATTGGTTTCTCCCTCCTTAAGTGTCTAAAAGAGTTTCGTGAATGCTCCTACAATGATTATTCCTGCCCTACTGCCCTAGTCTTTGATGTCCCGTTCAAATCACTTACAGGCGAGGAGGTTGCGTGACTGAGGAGATTTCTTATGTTCACACTAGCGCCTGATGTCTCATTTGAGTCCGTGGCGGTGTTCCAAATTCTTATTCCCACTTGTTTTCACAGAAGGAGACAATCCGGGATCACAGCATCCAAAAGCGTCTCTCTTGGAACCATGCTCAGCAACTGCAGCAGCAACAACAACAGCAGCAACATTTACTTCAGCAGCAGCAGCAGTTGCAGCAGCAGCATTCTCGTCACCTTCACCACCACCACCATCACCACCCTCACCCACATCAGTCCTCTAAGGCAGGAGGACCGACGACAAGAAACGTGCATAAGTGCCTGAGCTCTGACTCCATGCGCTCTTCCAGTGGGGTCAGCTCCACGGGGTCCCTGCACCTCAGCATCGGCAGTGAGTGGGAGGAGCAGCAGCAGGGCAAGGGTGAGTTGATAATGCTGAAGACGTCAATGCATAAAGTCAACCTTTCTTTCGGCCGGTTGTTATTTTTAAATCGTCAGGCCCTTGAGCAAGTTCCGACATTTGGCTCCGTCTGGTGTATGTCTTGCATTTACTGATCCCTTCTTGTTGGTATAAGCGTCTTCTCCTCGGGTAGACGTTGCAATGGAGAGGAAGGCGTTAATCATAACTGTAAGGGTGTTTTAATGATGTTTTTTCCTTCAATCCCATTATCGCTCTCTGGCAGCTAAGCAGTCTGACACAGATACAGGGCGGACTGGCGAGATCTTGGAGGTGGAAAACAACTCAGGCGAGTTTCAATTCCCCTGAGTCCACCCGGTAGAAAAAGCTGTACAACGTCTGTACTGACGAGGCTGTCGTTAACCGACATCATCGGTGGCAGCAACGTTACCGGAGGGTGAGAATCCGGTCGGGTGGCAGACCCGGATAAATGTTGTGAAGGACGGACTTGGCTTAGGTGGCTGCACTAAGGGGGGTTTGCACTGAGACCCCGAGAAATCCTCTGTTCCAGTCAGGGTCCTCCGGAGACGTCCGCAGCTGACCGTTGTTACTCTGTTTTCAGATGATGCCCCCTCAACCTGCCACCACCCCGTTTCTCTGACAGTGGGAGGCCCCGGCCCCGCTACTTCCTCGTCCAACACTCCGTCTCCACCCTCTCGTCCAGCCGCCAAACAGCGCTCTCTTCCGCCACCTTCGTCGCCCTCGGTGGCGCCTTCCAACAGCATCAAGGGTAGCGCCACTGCAGGCGGAATGGGCGCGCCTGCTTCATCTAAAGCCACCCCTCCCCCTGTCCCTCCCAGAAACATTCCTGCCTCCTCCTCCTCCGCGGCCACTCACGTCTCGACAACGTACATAACGCAAGACGACGTCGTCATCACGGGCAGCAACTCCCCACGAGCCCCGCCAAGACCTCTACCAGGTGCAACAAAAGGTTAACTCACAATCCCCTCACATGTTCGTCAGTTACAACTCAGAACGTCATAATGGATAGCAAATATGATGCGCAATTATGACGTATAACAGATAGCACAGATAATGCATTGCATACATAGCAAAACAGATCCAACAGATAGCAGATATAAAACAGTTATAACAGATGTAACCATTGTGGAGTGCAACACGTTTAACATACAAAGATAGCAGACATAACAGATTGGTAGAAAATAAGAGTCTTTCTTATGAGAAACGGCTTGCTTGCCCTGAAGTTCTTGTCAACAAAATACTTTATTGTCCTCATTTTACTTTACTTTCATTTTTCGACTCATTTCTCCTACTAAACTATTACATCACTGCCCATTAAGAAGGAAGTGCAAATTTCATGTGGAAAAAAATGTCATGGAGAAGAGCCCGTTTCTTAAAAGAAAATTGATGGTTTACAATTTTTCTTGTCCTGCTTTAGCTGTCTCATTCCTCATGGCCTGAAACTCACAAATAAAGCAGGACAATGAAGGGTCACTTTACTTTTTTTTATCAAAAGTCTTTTCAGCGTAAATTCACTTCGTGACGAACAAGTCTCTCTCCTCAGGTGTGAAGTCGCCAGTACCCCAAGTACAAATCTCAGTTGCGCCGCGACAAGTACCCTTGAACAACGGAGACGAGTCCGCCCGGAGGCTGGAGGACGCGGACGCGAACAAGAAGGAGGATATCATCAAAATGAGGGAGATGCTTCTCTCGGACAGTTCTGTGGAGGCTTCGTAAGTGTCGTTGATCCTCCCCCTCTTCCTCTCCTCAGCGATCCACGACTCAACTCTTTCTTCCCCCCCCAGGAACGTCTGACCCAGCGCTAAATATTTCGCACTGGACGACGAAGCTTGACAGGTGCTGATCCCAGTCCTTCTCCTTCATCATGACCATCTTCTTGTCAGCAGCAAAGGCCTAAAAACTTACGCAACGCATGTGTAGCACTAAAAAGAAAAAAAATCGTCGTGTAATTTTTGTTCGCGAAATCTGCCGAAATTATGAGTGTTTCGTCGTCGTCGTCGTCGCTTTTCGTCTTGTACTCGGCGATTTTCAGGGGAACGGAACGCTTCAAAAAAAAATCTTGTGTCCACTCGAGTATTTTCGAACAAAAGAGAGCAGAAGGGAAAGAAAAAAGTTGAACCATCAGTAGACGTCGTCATCTACGCTCATCATACGTTGCCTTGTACATATGCATGTGCTGCTATTGCATACGTATTGACGAAAGAAAGGCACTCTTCTAGCTACCGTAAAGTAAAGGCGCACAAGTACTGCACTGGTACTCGAATTCGACTGCATACGATTTCATTGACAGGAAGAAAAAGAACGCATTGTTATGAGCACACAGACCCGTTGATATTTTTATAACCTACGTGGTACTCGTCGTCAGCCTTTTTATTCCGCTGCATCATTTGTTGCTTTTAAGTACCACACACATCACAGCCTCCTTTTCCGTTACCAAAAAAAAAAAGAAAAAAAAGAGCGTAATTTCAACGTGTGATAAACTCGGCCGTCAGGCTTCAATCTTTTCCCCCGAGTCAACGGCAGTATTATTGTTAACATATTATATGTACACACCTACACACATATATTATGGTTAACATATTATATGTACACACAACACACACACACACACACAAAGGAGCAGCAGCAAAAAACCCGACGTAAAAGTACTGTACAGTATCTTCTTCACCAATCGCACATTAGTACAGTCTGCCTTGGATATAGTGAATCTGGGAATGACTTGACTTCATCGAGATTCTTCACTATACCGAAGGTGCTTATGTAAGAAATGGGTCAATTGCTTAGAGCAACCAAAACATAAGACATCAATCTCACTAAATTTATATCAAAGGTTGACTGTACATACAAAGCTCCCCCCCCCCCCCGCTGTCTGTCATTATGTTCCTGTGAAGAGAGCTGTTCTGGAAGTATTACTGTTCTTCATTCAACTGCAGAGCGTCGATTTATTTCTTTAAGGTCAGATGAGTGATCATAGCTTTAATTGTGTTGTTTTACCTTGGGAGTTCTTTCCTTTTTTTACTGTTATTACTTACATTTTTGATTGCTACTACCACAACTGTGCTTAGCATATCTTACACAAACGGTATGAAAGTGCATATATAACGATATTCGTTCGCAATGTATCCTTCGAAACACACGTCAAATAAAGTTATATCCATGCAGCATACGACGACGTCCATTGCGCTAACATAAAAGTGTACTCAGCGGGGATAAAACCAGCCATGACTGAACGTTTAGAGTGAAGGACAATATAGCACTGTATGAACATATTGGGCTGGTCGAAAAGGTACTTTCTCCAGAAAATCATGTCGGGGTCGTTCAGGGTCTTTCGCCAAAATATTAGGATTCTACTGCCAAAAACTCTTCTTTCCTAAAGGCCACCTGCAATATACACGGCTACCTGGAAGTTTTATAACATGAGGTGAGCAATGAAAGTGTGGGGAGAACAAAAACAGGGCGAAGGAAATATACATTCCTTATGAAATAGGGAAATATGTATTGAGGTCTGCTTTGACAGACGAACTTCACTTCCAAGAGACTCCTAAATATTGTCATTTTTCCTCTTGCTTTGTCTAAAATTAATCCATACCCATGTCAGAATGTTTCATAGAAGAACCTTTTTAAAAAATACCCTAAAACTTTTTAAACTTGCACAGAATAGCTATATTCCCCCCAGATATGCCTAAGGTCAATTTTCCACCCCAACAAAACAAAATTGACTTTTTTGAACTAGCCTTGTACATATTGTTTGTTTGTTTGTTAAAGGGGTCTCTCGAAATGAATGGAATTCACGACAAGAGAGAGGAGTAACTCTAGATTGGGTCTTTTCCTGCCCCAGTTTGTGGCAAACATTTAAGTGCCTAATGGACATCATGGCCACCAGTGAACTTAACTTGCTCTACCCTCCTTTCCATGGCCTTGTCAATATGGTCCGCTTTCCTGAACCTTATAAGCCCGTATAGGTCAAGAGGTTGTCTATGAAGCTGGTGCCCCTGGACCAAGTCCAGGAGCACCCTGGCAAGTGTGGAGCACTCGCATGCAAGGTGAATAAACTCCTCATGTTCTTCCCCGCAAAAACGACAGATTTGCTCAGAAATTTTACCTACTATATTATGGTGATAGTTTAGGTAGTTTTGTCCTGGTATGGCTTGTAAGGCCAGGTCAAGGGTCAGGCGATCCAGGCAAGCGAGAGCATCACCCGGGCTGCCAGGGTCCCTCAGCCAAAACTTGGTCTGGCGACAGGTCGGAAGGTGAGTCCATCTCACTTTCCACCTGCCATAGAAGAAATCTTTAATTTTCCCTTTATCTGTACGGTCATCCTCGTGTCACCTCCCCTCCACAAGTTTGCCTTGTATATATATTAATATCTTACAAAGATGTTGATTCCTCATACATTGCGCATCTCCCTAAGGAGCTAAGACCTTATTTTTACCTTAGTTGTAAAATTAACAGTAAAAACTAGGTTAAGAAGTATTTTCTTCCCCCCTCCCCCCCCCAAAAAAAAAGTCACGACATTAGTGGCCAAATGTAAATTTTTGTCCTTTCTTCTCCTGCACTGACAGATCGAACATATATATGCACTGTACAGTGTGCAGAAGGAAATAATGGAAAAAGCAATACATGCTGATATGACTCAGGCATTTACAAAAGGCAACCATGTATGAAAAATCCCACGTATGCAAATTTGCAAGTAAAAGTTGCCCAACCTAACCTAAAAAAATAGGCATTGACTCGAGGCAACGACTCGAAGCAGCTGGATGAGGAAATGACCGAAAGTGGTTTCCTCTGTTTCATATTCAAGGAATTCAACTCCTCCTCAAGTCTTGCCAAGGGATGAAATATTTTTTGCTACACCTGCCAACACTCTTGGACGGACTGATCCATACATGCAGATGTAAATGCGTTGGTCTTTTTCTTGAACCAGTAAAATTTTTGTAGCAATTTCTTTTCGACCAAAATACCGGGCTGGCGTTACTGCATGCACAGTACATACTGACTGCAGAAAAGATTACATGATTTCACTTCCAGACAACCCAACAGTGTCATAGGCTCGGTTACTCTTTATTGGCTGCTTTCACCTGGCCGTCACAGTGAACAATACTTTTGTCCTCCATAGCGATTCATCCCTATAGCTTCTGGCATTCCTAGTTGCTCGTCAGGTTTCAATAGAACTCCGGAGTACAAAGTGTGCGCTAGCTGCAGTGTTCGGGCAGAAACTTACGCTTTCCTTCAGTGCTGTTGTGAGCCAACATTGGGCTTAGTAAATGGGACTGACATAACAGCAACACTTTTTATATAAGGCCTTGAAAAAATGACCGACGATTTGCTCTCTTTCGTGTTCGGTGGCCTCAGATTCGTACGGTTGGCGACTGAAAAATGAGCCAAAACGCTTTGGATCGATATTGCAGAATTGGTTTCAGCGCGATAGCGGAATTTGTCATAGTGATTATTCCACTTATTAGTTTGATGCATCGACACCAAATATGTATCACGATATTTGATGCTAGTATGACGCTGGTGTTCTCTTCATAAATTGTCATGTTACAACTCCTACGATCCCCCCTGCTCTCTAATAAAGACCTCGCCCCCTTATGAAAGTCACATCCCGACGAATATATGAAACTCATCCTCTGTGTTCGTGTCATGCCATGTGTCATTCCCCATGACCGCTGCACTGAAGAGGAGACAGGGGGTGAGAGAAGTGAGTCAGGAGAGGAAGAAAAGAGTTGCCATATACTGACCAGGAAATATCTTATACAGTACTGGCTACTTCACTACAAATATTACTATGAATGCTGTCCAAAAATAATGTATCTTGGCGAGGAGAGGGGGTAAGAGAAGAGCGGTGAGTGAGGTGCATCCACATCAGTCAGTTTCAAAGGTAAAAACAAAATGGATCTGGGTGCAGATCGTAGGAATGACACAGACTTCATGGTCAGCATGTGACGCACAGGGTCAGCTCAAAATGTAGGGTCAACATGAAGTGCATGGATGAAGAGTAAGACAGACAGAAAAAGTCATTTATAGAATTCTCTGGAGCAAAGCCGGGTATGACTTCACTGGTGCTCTAACAATAATTAAACAAATAAAGTCAAATTGGTCCAACTAGAAAAATTCAACTTGGGGAAACTTAATGTGGCTTTCATGGTACCCTAACTCATTAGCACAAGAGACTCGTATGAATTCAGTGATTTGATGTTTATCTGTGCAAGGCATGGGGGGCAATTGAAGTGTTGCAGCAGTTAAGGTCATGCAGCTCAAGTGAGAGATACACAGCCTGACTTTAAAAGTTGCTTTGGTCTGCTGGTGTCATTTGTTGACACACAGCAAGGTGAGAAATTGAACCATCTCCGTCATGTGCGCAATTTTCTCTCAATGTGCCGAGACTGATTCTGAAATACCCTGAATTACAGTGCTCCCTGCCTATTCGTGATGTTGGATACAATGACACCCCACTTATAATAAGAGTCACTTTCCACCTGCTCCACCTGGCAGAAGAAGCTTCCGCCACTTTTGTCCACATTCTTTTTCCACACCCTTGTTCTACCACCAGCAAATGGCCAATACATGATTACCATTGTGGTCAAACCTAACTTAACCCAAACAGACCTAAGTTACACAAGCCTGAGTATTCAGTTCTATTTCAACGTGTATTTCTCGTCAACTGTGTTCAATCATCATGTTCCTACGCAGGTTGCTCTGCAACTTCCCGAGCAACATTTTCCACCATCAACTGTTACACAGCAATGTGCTTCAGGTACCACATTGACAGGCAGAGCGTTGGGGAAGGGAGAGCGGATGCGGCTAGAGAATAGAGATGAATAAGATGCACTTTTTGCATATGAAGAAAATAGTTGCTCGGTCACTGGTGCTTACGGGTTGTTCTCGGCAGTCGGGAGGCCAGCCTAGGTGAGTAAAAAAAACCATGCTTGTCGTGTTTCTCTACCCAAGTGCTAATGAGGAATCAGCGTTTATAGATGTCATACCTCACTCGTTCCAAGGTAGGAAAGTATGAGCAGGCCCGCCAACGCGATGAATGCAGCTCTCATTGTTGCCGATCAATCCGTAACTGCAAGGTGGGGAGATACATTCACCACAATCTTATCTCAGAGTCTGTGGCTGGGTCAAGCTATACACACGGACAGGGTGGTACAAAGCAAGTAGAGGCTTAATGCTTGGCCATGCCTGGGATCAACAAGTGCATTTACCAGCTCACTGGGAGGAGGAGATATAAAATTATTCTTTGAAAAAAGGAGGATTTTTCTCATATCACATGAACCATTGAGGAGCATCCTTGGGCTGAGGGGAACAGGGCTTTCAGACAGATTCCTACTCATCTAATGACTCTGGTCAGGATGCTCACCAGCACAGTGGACTCCGGTTATGGTCATAGCTTCAAGTACAGATACGTTCATGACTGCAACTGGAATATTCTTATAACTTAATTGAACTTGCTTGTTTGGCCCTGTTGGGTGATTGTGTTGAAAGTTTTGACTCGCCATGTCTCTTTGAATGGCAGCTCAGGGCTCCAATCAGACAACTGCTCTCTGAGAGGAGTCTTTTATTCAAGAGGTGAGGGTGACCATTCAAGAGGAACTACTATAAAAAGAACAACTTCCCACGGGGGACAACTAAGTTATTACATTATTCAGACATCCATTGCTGATTGCAACTCACTCCATGTTTGTTACTTTTGTTTTGATTCTTTCTCAGGAGAAAGAAGTCTCGAACAGGCAACAACATTGATTGTTTTTGCCTTGAGGACATAGTAAACCATTTGCTGCAGAGCTGGGACAGAGCTACTGCTGGGAAGTGACCACTATTCCAAGAATGTACTCTGAGAGAGGACTGCTATTCAAGAGAGGGTGAGTAATGGAAGGAATACGGTATCTACTGTTAATGACAAACAAGAGGAGAGTGCAAATCAGCCTAGATGACTTCATAAAGTCAGTTATCTCTGAATGCTGGCCTCTTTTGTTGTTCTACTGTCAACTTTTCTTCTCTTTGCATTTGACAAAAAAATCCCTGGCCAAGGTAAAACTATGATATAATTGAAATTTTGGAGTTCTATGCTCACTTTACTTACAAGGAACTGACTGAATTTGTTTAGTTGCATATGCCTTTCGTGTGCCCTTAAAGCAATGCAGGACAGCCTTATGAGGCTGGTAAATGCACCAGCATTTACGCTTGCCCAGGGGACAAGGGTAGTGATGGTTCGTATTGAGCAAAAATATGTAAATTTTATGCTGCTCAAAAGCACAAAGTATGTGTCAGAAAGTAGAAATTATGTGAAGTACTGTTTATTCATTGTCTGCCAGGATGATAGCAAAAAAATGATCAATGATGACTTCGCTCAGGTTTTCTTGAGGGAAGCTCATATCTTCTCTCCCTCAAGATATTTTCGTACACCGAGAAGGTCCTTTCCACCTCACATGAGACTAACAGAGCATATTTCAAAAGTGCAGTGTCACCAGGGGACATGTCTGCTGGTAAAATGGTTTTTGTTTCGAAGATCCACAGAGGCTTGTCCTACAAATCAGAGTGTATGAGCCACAAGATTTCATCATAACAGCTGTCTGAATGTTTTTTCATCAGTGTTGACTCACTGGGGATCTGAATCCATATGTTTCACTCACGGAAGTGACACGTGTGAGGATGCTGGAGTTTGCTCGGGGGAATGCCAGCAGCAAGGAAAATTGAGCAGATTTCTCCACCCATGACACTGGGCTTTGACTGCTTGGACTCCTTCATGAACACACCCTTCAGTTACGCCTGCATCTGAGTCCCCTTCCTCTTCAACTCTTGTTTGTGGTGCGGCAGTCTTGATGTGCTGATTGAAGCAGGACTTAATATCTGCAGTGACAGAGCATTCACAGATTTTGCAGGAAACCTTGTTGCATTTTTAAGAAATTCAAATGGGGACTTCTAATGCTTGTTAAATTCCTGAAACCACTTGAACTCGGTAGCATGGTAGGTCATAACAGGTGTTTTTAGTCTTCAGTGGGTACAGAGGACTGGTAGCTCAGACGACATTGCACTTTGAATTTTCACAACTTGCCAGTTGTTGCTTTCCTCCTGGATCATATCCAAATTGACACTGTCGATATCCTTGTCGCAGTTGGCCAGGATGTCATAAGACTTATCCTTCTCTTCTACTAGAGGTGGATCACCACCAAGGAGGCTCTCCAGCGGCTTAGGCCAGAGCTTCTTCGTCTCTTTCACGACCTTCTTAACTCATTTACCCAGTTGGATGCAATTGATCTTTCCAGTCGAGGACTCAGTCAAGTCTCAGAAAACTTCGAATGACCGCTTCATCAGGTCCTCTGAGAGACAACCACCAGCTCTTAAGATAGGGTAAGGCAAGGTGTAAGGTTTCATTGCCTTCTTGAGCCCCTCGCCATGGTACTCACATTGCTAATCCTTAAACAATCTGTTCCAAGCTACATCCATCACATGGATCAGTGGAGTACATCCTGTGGGGATGACCTAATGTGTCCACATTTTCTCTTAAGGACTTTGTTCATAGAGTCTGAAATTTGAGGGGCAGAAAGAGTCAAGCACATGTGCATGATTCTTTTTCTTTTTTAGTACTAGGCTCATTTGAGGGACCACTGGCCTAGCCGTAACCATAATTTGTTGGTCTGATAAACACTGGTTTGCATTTCAGTGGGCCTAATTTCAACCACAAACCTTTCCTCCTTTTAGGTTAAACTAGCACTTATGCACTACCCACCTCACTGGGTAGGAAGAGTGGCAAAAATGTAAAGTGCCGTGTGTGTGGGGGGGGGGGGGGGGGAGTGGGTGTCTGGCTGTCTGTGTCTCCCAACTCTGGTTAAACTGTCCCCAAACTTGTCATCCACTC